>WNEZ01018187.1_pt1 | contig 10587 bp, 15 predicted proteins | sample 5400521 | NCBI WGS metagenome assembly WNEZ01 (sample SAMN13153339, study PRJNA577476) | soil metagenome | isolation source: 120 cm saprolite under Douglas fir tree site 2 hole 1 replicate 1 | place: USA:California | collected 2015-04-18
TCACGTCCCAAACTCGATCGCCACCGTGCGCCGACGCATCATCGACGCTCTCGTCAGGCGCTTGCCACGATGCCCATGCTGTCGCGCTTCAACCGCGCGACGCGTGCGGATGAACTTGTGACGCAGTAGTACTAGAGCGTTTTCCCGCGAAGCATGCCCTCGGACTTGATCCGGGGGTGGAGATCGGTTCGCGTCAAGAAAACGCGACAAATCAAGAATCCAGAGCCCCGTTTCGATTCCATCGAAACGGGGCTCTGGCTATTGGTCTTATCGCGTCGGACGGCCGAGCGGAAAAACCCGCGGATGAAGTGAGGGGCCGAGTGGGCAAACGCTTATGGCGACCCTGATCGTTGCCCTGACAGCGTCGGCTACATTCGCACGCTAGGCCTCGCATCATCATTCAAAGGGTAGGGCGCCCATATGCGACCAGATGCATCCGGACGAGGAACGGTGAACTCGCCCGCTCGCGCGGCGGGTTTTCTCATCTTCGCAGCCCTTAAACTTCTGGACCGTTAGCGGTATTCCGCGGGGCCCAGCAAACGCCGTTGGAATGAACAATTTCGGGACGGTGACGGTTATGCGCGGGGGCGGTAGCGGGGCCACCTTGGAAGCATTTCCCCGCCCCGCTGGGATCGATTGTCGTGATGGGAACGTTTCCCGTTGCCGCCGAGCCGGCGTGTTGGGCAAATAATGCGGCAGGGAGGGCCAAGACCACGATTAATGCGAGAGCGACTTTTACCGAGGTGTTCGACATCGGGAAAGCTCCATGATGATTTCAGCATAAGGGTGATTCGTGCGCAGTTGATGTAGGTTCCCCAATCCGTCGACGCCATTAAATTGAATCTAATAAGGCGTTCGGGAATTCCGAGCCTTGATTGCGACGATCAAGTTTTGGAGAGGTGAGGGGCCAATATCCAGCAACCGCGGCAAAATGCCGTTGATCATGCGGTCGAACGCCGCGGTGTCGCGATTCGATCCCGCCCCCAGGGCACCCGTCGAGCCATCAGTTGCCAGGGAGACCTAGGCTCGCCCCGCCTGCGCCGATTTTTGCACGATCATGGCGACGACGGCGTCAAGTATTTTGCCGATGGCAGCGCGGCGATAGGCCCAGCGCTCGTCAGGGTTAGGCGGGACGATCACCATGGTTGCATTGGCCTCGAACAGCAACAGATCGCCGTCGGGACCGAGCCCGAAATCGATGCCACCATAGTCGAGGCCGAGGGCGTCCCGGATCTGTTCAAGCGCCGCGATCGCCTTGTCTCCGAGGGCGGCCGGCATATCGCCGAGAAAGCTCGCTTCCTCCAGCCGATGGTCCGGCTTGTCGGCCATATCGGAAGTGAAATAATGCACTTTCCATTGCCGGGATATCGCGAGATGCAGTGGATAGATCTGACCTCCGATCATCATCACGCGGTATTTTCGCGCGTTGCCATCCTTGCCGCGGGCGTCGAGATACTCGATCACCAGCAGATCGGCTCCCGGCAGGCTCACCGCCGCCGCGGCTAACTCGGCTGCCGAGGCAACGAGGATGAAGTTGCGCCCGGTATGATAGCCGGGGGAACGCAACAGCAGCGGAAACGTAAACTGACGGTCCGCGATCGAACTGGCGCCATCCGCCCCGGCGAGGAGGTCGCGCGGCATTGCGATGGTTCGCGGCGTCACCACCCCCGCTACGTCGATCGCGCCCATATCCGTCAGCAGGGCGCCGAATTCGTTGAGGGCACTGAAATTCGCGGGCGCTCTTCGCAGGATATCGATGAAGGCCTGCTGGGCATCCGCTCGCCGATTGAGGGCGCCAAGGAGAACCGCGCGCTCGATCTCGGGCTCAACGGCCTCGCCCTCGACGCGGTGACGCGCGAAAGAATCCTCAAGCTGTCTCAGTCTCGATTCCTGCGCCAATCGGGGCGCCCACAGGCGACCGCTGCCGGCAACGCCGCGCGAGAGTGCCGCGTTCTGCTTCGATCTTTTCACGGTGCGTGCAAGGCTCGACGTCGGAGATTTGCAATCATACCACTTGCCTGCTGATTCGCACCCGCGCATCCGACAGCTTGATCGTCAGTCCTCGGGACAGGCCGCCGGTACGACCGGCCGAACAACGCAGCCCTGCGGCACGCCGGCCGTCTTGCAATAGACCACGGCGGCTTCGGCTGAGCCGGCGCCCAGTGAAACCGACGCCAGGGTCGAAAGTGCCGTCAATGCCAGAGCGGCGCTCACCCATCGCTTTTTTTTCAACATGTCATCTCTCCTGTTAAACGTGCGGCCTTGCGATGGACCGATCGGTCTCCGCAGCCGACGCGAGAGGTGCATGGGACATGGCCGCGCGCCGTAACATCCCATGTAGATGGGGGTGTCGGCCGCCGCGCGGAGTTTGGATCGAATCATGCGTGAGAGATGCGACAGTGAACCGATCATGCGGTGCCATGAACATGGCATCGACCGTGATCTTCACCTCGACGATGTTCCGGATGCTTAACTTCAAACCCCACAAATCAACGTGTCGAAAGGTGATCCATGAAGAAGTCAGTCTATGTCTCGCTTGTCCTGCTGCTGGCTGCCGGCTCGTCGGCGACCGCGCAATCCGGACCTACTCAGGAAGAGAAGATGGCCTGGCGTTCCGATGCGACCGCGTTCTGCGCCGAGCATATCGGCAAGCCGCCGCAGATGAACGCATGTCTGCGCGAGAACAAGGCCAAACTCTCCGTCTCCTGCCGCAAGGTTGTGGAAGCCCGCGGCGGGTGAGCGTTTATCCGCCGCGTCCCGGATGCGGCCATCGAAGCGGCGCGGCTGTAGCGGGTCGCGACGAGGCTTCCTCCGCCAAAGGTCCGATCCGCCGCGTGAGCGGCGGGCCAACGGAACGATCGGCAACGCCGGCGCGGCTGCGCCACCGCCCCTTACGGTTGCATTAACGAAGTTGGTTTAAATTTGACGTGGGGCGATCGGCTCGAATGTGCTTCGGGCCAAAGTGGGGTTTGGGGCCGTGGATATTCTGGTCATTCTGGGTGGCTTGCTGTTGGCGCTTGTCGTCGCCGGCTTCTCCAGCGCAAGATCGTATTTTGAGAAGGGGCGGCTCCAGGGCATGGAGGAAGCCACCCGCGAACTCTCCCGGGGGATCAGCTCGCACTACGAACTCGAAGGTCAGGCTGTTCCCGAGAGCGTCGCAAAAGCCCTCAAGGGTTTCAACGCCGTTGCTCGGAAACGTTGGAAAAAGCGCAAGGGCTCGACCGATCCGTATCACGCGCAACTGTGGACGGTTGGCGACGCGATCGGCGAGGCCTGCTGGACGAAGGGGCATTCCGCCGGCATCAGAAGAAGGGCGCCCGCGGAGGGAAAGATCCGCGTCGATCTCTCGCTCACCGAACTATTGCAACTCAGCTGGTTGGCGCATCTCGGCTTTCAACACATGATGCCGAACTATCGTGGCTTCGAAATTCACCGCTTCAGCGGCGAGGAAGATGCGCTGGAAGGCGCCAAAGCCGTCGGAAAGATCGAGAGCGTCATTCCTGCGAAGGAACGGCCGTTCGCCGATCTCGCGGCTCAGCTCAAGAGCCGGCAGAAGCTGATCTTCGATTGGTGGCAGCCGGTGCCGGATCGGCTGACGGCTTGATAGCAGCGAAGCATTCGCGGCATCGCGGAAAAGCCGCTCCCCGATCTCATCGCGATGCGCCCGGCAAAATCCTTCAAAATCCTTGGCCGAGGTTGAACTTTTGCGGGAACATTCCATTCTATTGATGCACCCCATAGGGAGGCTTCAATGCGCAGAATCACCCTTATCGCTGCCGTCGCGGTTACCATGCTACCGTTGGCGGGACTTGCCCAACAGACAACGGGGACGGTTACAGCCAGTCCGCCGCCCTCGAATCTCGGATTGGCGCCGCCCGCAATGGGAACACCCGTGAACCCGAACGTGGTTCCGGAGGTAGGCGGCCCGCTGGATCCGAATAGCCAAACCGGCCGGGTCATCGTCGCCAGTGACGGTGTCTCCACCAAGATAGTAAAGGCTGTGCCTTGCAGCACGGCCGCCAGGGAAACCGACGGTACGACCACCTGCATCGGGATTCCGGAGCGCCGGAGAAGAAGCGCTAATTAGTTTTCGGATGTCGGGCGGCATCTTCCGTAAGTGAGGGCGGTGGGATCCTGCCCGGCCTCGCGTTGCCCGATCATTCAGCGCGGCGCGCGGAAATCGATCGCGCGCAGGATCACGCCCGGAGGGTTGCCTTCCAGTTCGACATCGCTGAATTTCCGCGCCGCGCGCGCCTCGATCCGGTCGCGCAGGCGCAGGAATTGCTGCTCGCGCTGGCCCGGCGGTGTTCGCGACGAGCCCTCGAGCTGATCCATCGCGTCGGTGAAGTCGTATTCCTGAAAGCTGCCTTGGGTCAGCGCCATCTTTAAGTCTCCTCGATTGAACAGACTGCAGTTCAGAATTTCTTCTTGGCCGGTGCCGGATTGAGTTCGGCGATTTTCGTTAAGCAATCTTCCTGCGTGGTATGGGGGCCGGTGACGAAGGTGCCGCTCACCTTGGTGCTGTACCAGCCGGAGACGACGCCGAGACGCTGTGACTCTTCGGTTTTGACGTGACGCGCGGAGAGAATTTGCATGGGGATTCCTTGAGGTGCGATGTTATTTTCTGGACGCAGCGAGTGGTTTCGATTGGCGCGGGATGCGTCTTCATAGCGATGCCACCGCATCGGCCTGCTGCGCATCGGCGAGATCGACCGAACTGATGGCAAGCATCTCGGTCGACTGATGGTGCGGCGGTGCGCCGGGAACCATGATCAGGGTGGCGACGCGGCGGAAGCAGGGAAACGACAGGCCTTCGATCAGCTCTTCGTCGGTGACGACTTCATAGGCTCCCGCCTGCAGCTGGCGATCGATGCCCTTGATCCGGAACGGATGCCTGAAAGTGACCGTTTCGCGCCGCGACCTCGTCAAGCTCACCACCCCAAAATTGGCGCGGGCCCAGCCGATTCAATGAAAATTGAACCGCTTTCGCGCTGTTTCGCCAGCAAATGTTGCAAATCGTCTGTTCGCAGCCCCGCGAAAAGACAGCCGTGCACCCGGCGCGTGAGGCGAACACCGGACGTGTGCGCCTTTTAGCCCCAAATAGCCACGACTTTCTTTTTTAGATCGAGGTGCGTGCCCTTCGCCCTTCGATCGGATACGCCGGATCGTTATACCCCGGCGTGGAGGGATGGCCCGATGTGACGAGGCGATCGATCAGGGCTTCGTCCTCGGCGGTGAAGCGATAGTCGAGCGCGCGCAAATAATCATCCCATTGCTCTTCCGTGCGCGGGCCTGCGATCACGGCCGAGACGAACGAAGAATTCAGCACCCACGACACCGCGAACTGCCCGGCGGTGATTCCCTTCGCCTCGGCATGCTGCCTGATTTGCCGCGCCAGTTGCAGCGATTCCGGCCGCCACTCGGTCTGCATCATGCGGGTGTCGTTGCGGCCGGCGCGGCTGTCCTTGTCGGGCGGTGCATCGGGGCTGTATTTTCCGGTCAGCACGCCGCGCGCCAAGGGGCTGTAGGGCACGATGCCGAGGCCGTAATATCCGCAGGCCGGAAAGTGCTCCACTTCGGGCATGCGGTTCATCGCGTTGTAATAGGGCTGGCTGGCGATCGGGCGGTCAATGCCGATGTTATCGCAGATGTTGCAGATTTCGGCGACCCGCCAGGCCCGATAGTTCGAGACGCCGAAGTAACGCACCTTGCCGTTCTGGATCAGTTCGCCCATCGCGCGCACGGTCTCGTGCAGCGGCGTCGAATGATCTTCCTTGTGCAAATAATAGATGTCGATGTAGTCGGTGCCGAGCCGTTTCAGGCTTTCGTCGGCGGCCTGCAATACCCAGCGCCGCGACAGCCCGCCGCGATTGGGATCGTCGCCCATGGGGTTGGCAAGCTTGGTCGCGAGCACCCAGTTCTGGCGGTTGTTGGAAATGGCGCGGCCGACCACCTGCTCGGAATTGCCGCTTGAATAGGCGTCCGCGGTATCGATGAAATTGACGCCGGCCTCGCGCGCCTTCGCAACGATCCGCGTCGAGGTCGCTTCATCGGTCGGCCCGCCGAACATCATGGTGCCGAGACAGATCGGCGAGATTTTCAGGCCGCTGCGGCCGAGTTGACGATATTGCATGGGGTTGGTCCTCTTGGTATGCGCCGTCATTCCGGTTATGCGCCGTCATTCCGGGGCGCGCGCAGCGCGAACCCGGAATCTCGAGATTCCGGGCCTGGTCCTTCGGACCATCCCGGAATGACGGAGTGTGTTTCGTGGCCCCTCGCGATGGCCGCAAGCGCTACGTATCGTTCTTCAATATCTTAAACACGCCGCTGGCCATCACAATACAACGCTTGTCGGCGGTTACCTCGGTGGTCATGAAAATCAGGCTGCGGGTCGAGCGGACCACGCGCGGCCTGGAGATCAGGATATCGCCGATCTTGCCGCTGTCGACAAAATGGGTGTCGAGCTGGATCGTCGCCAGTGTTGGCCGGCCCGATACGTATCGTGCCGTCATGCCGCAGCTGCGATCCGCGAATGTCATCAACAGCCCGCCCTGGACCAGGCCGCGGCGGTTGTGGTGCTTGTCCTGCGCGACGAGCGCATATTCGTGCTCGTTATCGACAACCCGCTGCCACAAAGGCCCGACCAGATGCAGGAACCCAGTTGTGTCGACGATGGTCCAGCCGGAGGATTTGAGCTGCTCCGCGGCCTTGTCGGTCATGTCGGGTGTTTCCAGTCTCGGCGGCGAATTCAGGTCTTGTGGTCATTTCATCAATGGCCGACGTGTTGTAGTCAAGCGGGATGACCCGGCCATTTGATGATACCACCCGGCGGAATATCGCAGAGCGTTGCGCGGCGTTTGCACGGCTGCCGGCAAGTGAACCGGCGCCGGCACTGAAGCGGGCCGCCGTCGCCATCGCGCTCACCGAAGCCGCCGATGCGGCAGACGGAACGGCTGTGCTGTTGACCCTGCGCACGGCAGGCTTGCGCGCCCATCGCGGTCAATGGGCGCTGCCGGGCGGACGCTGCGACGAGGGTGAGACAGCGGTCACGGCGGCGCTGCGCGAACTTCACGAAGAGCTCGGCCTTGAGCTCGGCGAAGACAATGTGCTGGGTTGGCTCGACGAATATCCCACGCGCTCCGGCTATCTCATCACGCCGGTCGTGGTGTGGGCGGCCGCGGGCGCCGTAATTTCGCCCAATCCGGAAGAGGTCGCCTCGGTGCATCGCATCGCGCTTTTTGATATCGAGCGGACGGACGCCTTCGACTTCGTCGCAATTGCCGAAAGCACGCGGAGCGTGATCCGGTTTCGTCACGCCGGCCAGTTCATCCACGCGCCGACGGCGGCCTTGATCTATCAGTTCCGCGAAGTGCTGGCCGGCCGCGATACCCGCGTTGCCGAGCTGGAACAGCCGGTATTTGCCTGGAAGTAGGCGCCTGCCACGCCGCAATCGCGCCGTTTCGGGGGCTGACTTGCGCGCCACGCTTGCTCTACAACAACCCGATGCGCCCCGATGCGATTCGCTTTTGCCGCAGGTTTTTTGCACTCGCGCTGCCGCTGATCGCTCAGCAGGCGGTCGCGATGGATGCCGTTATGCTCCCGTCATCGACGGCGGGCGCGATGGCGCAGGCGCCTTCGCCCCAGGCGATTGCGGAATATCGCCGCAAGCTGAAGGAGTATCTCGAAGCGCGCGCGGCGTTCGACCAGGAAGCCGGCGCTTACTGGAATTCGATCGCCGACAAGCGGCGGGTCCGCAACGCCAAGCGGCGCGATCGCCAATCGATCGCGCTCGATGATTATGTGCTGACGCAACCGCCGGTGTATTCCGGGCCGAAGCGGCCGGTGGACCCGTCGCCAGCGCCGCCCGAGCCCGAGGAACCGCGCCGCGAGCGCAAATATATTCCAGTCGTCGCCGATCTGTTGAAGGCGGCTGCGGAGCAGTTCCAGTTTACTCCGCAGCGGCCTGCCAACGAAGTCGATTTCAAGCGGGCCTATGCCCGCGTGGCCGCCGCGGCCGGGCTCACGCGCGAGCAGGCGGTGCGGGTCTATTCGTTCGAGACCGGCGGCAACGGCAATCACGACATGCAATCGGGATTGAGCGCCTCGCGGCCGGGCTCGCGCGCGATCTCGACCGCCATCGGCTACAATCAGCTGCTCACCACCAACACCGTCGAATTGCTCGCCGAACAGGGCCCCGAATTCGTCCGCGCGCTTGCGGAAAAGGCCGCGCAATTGTCAGGCGCGCCGCGCCAGGCGATGGATCGCAAGATCGCGGTGCTGAAGCGGATGGTGGCCTATGCGCGTTCGGTGCCGGACGAATGGGCGCAGCACGAGAAAATCGGGGATACGCCGCAGGGCTGGGCGCTTCATGCGATGGTGCTGGACATCGATGTCGGCCCGCTGCTGCAGACCCACAAGCTGCTCACGTCCGTCATCTTCGCGCGCGCCAAGGGTTTTAGTCACCCGCTGACCGCCGCCGAACTGGAGATGATGAATCTGACCGGCGACGGCACCGGGCTCGACATGGTGACGATGCCGCAGGCGCTGCGCGAGCAGGTCCCGACCTCGAATTTTTTCCAGCGCGGCGGTTACGAGCGCAATCCGGTCGCGATCCGCAACAACACCGTGGCGAAACTGCTCGATGTCACCGACCGCCGGATGGACAGCAACAGCAATCTGCCGGGCGCGAAGGAACTCGCGGCGGCGTTTTAAACTTCTCGTCGTCCCGGCCAAGCGCTCTTCGCGCGCGAGTCGGGACCCATACGGCGCGGAGCCCCGTTTCGGCAGTGGGGTAGAAGCCTTCCTGAATTACGGACGCCAGGGGTTATGGGTCCCGGCGTTCGCCGGGACGACTCGCGTTGAGGCTAAGCCCTGTTCAATTGCTCCCGAACATGAACTTGCCGTCGCCTTCAAGGAACGGTCCGGTCCGCATATAGAGCTGTCCGTTCTCGCCGATGAAAAACAACGTGCCCTTCGGCACCTTTTTCGCGCCCTTCAGCAGCAGCTTGGCATTGTTGGTGCCCATCTTGTAGGAAAGTGTCTTGCCTTCCTTGTCGTAGCCATAGCCCATGTCGGGCGTCAGCACCCAGGGCGTCGGCGTGGCGGCTTCTGCAAATGCGGATGTCGTCAGCGCGATCAGCGCGGCTGCGATCAAAAAGGTCCTGGTGGAAAATCTCGTCATCACGCGTCCTCCCGCAACCGGTCTTCAAAGCTGGTCGGTTTGCCATGCTTGAACAAACCACGAACGCCATTCACCCGTCAATATGACCGGCCCATTCATCGCAGCGCGTCGCCTTAGACTTTAGACTTTATGATTTCAGACTTTGTGATTCCCCGCATCCGACTTCGCGACTATCTTTCGGTTTCAGTCTAGAACCGTTTTTGAAAAAATACGTCACGGGGGATGATTCGGATGAGCCACGTCATGAAGATCTGCTTTGGTGTCGCGCTGTTGCTGGTGACGCTGGTTCGCCTCGCCCATGCCGATGACTTCAAGCTCAGCAACAATCAGCGGATTTCCTGCAGCCGCGGCTTGAGCGCCGGCAAGCTCAGTACCGCGACCTGCAAATCCTACGCCTACCTGTTCAACATCAAGACTACGGAATATTTCCGATGCCAGGTCAGCCTGGCGCTGACGCGGGACAACAAGGAAGTGATCAACGTCCAGACCGACGGCGGCTGCACCAAGAAGCCTCGCATCTTCGACACCGATTCCAACTACTCGTTCGACGCCACCGAGACCGAGCCGCCGAACACCAATTCGTTTTTCGGTCCCGGCGGCTATGCGGTGTGGGCCAGCGACAACACCGCGCAAAAAGTGCGCGGCTGCATCATCATCTCGTCCGGCCTCGGCTCCGACATTTCGAAATGCCTCGACATGACGTTTCAGTGATTTGCGGGCAGGCGTAATGGCCATGATATGCGACGATTGGCCCTCGCTACAGCTTCAGCCTGATCGTCCAGCGGCGTGACGGATCGGCGTCGCAGCGAAACTGCAGGGCGCGGACGTTGTTGTCGGTACTCACGCCCCCGGCAATCGTCAGGCATTTGTTGGTCTGCACGTTCCTGATTTGGTTGACGCCGCTGCCGGTCACGTCGCTGATCCTCCAGGTGCGCGACGGATCGCTGTCGCAGTCGAACTGAAGAGCCGTCACGTTGTCGTCGGTGCTCAAGCCCCCGGCAATCGTCAGGCACTTCCCCGTCTGCACGTTCTTGATCTGGTAGATGTTGCCGCCGCTCATCTCGCGCAGCATCCAGCGGCGTGACGGATCGCTGTCGCAGTCGAACTGCACGGATTCGACGTTGTTGGCGGTGCTCACGCCGCCGGCGATGGTCAGGCACTTGCCGGTCTGGGCGTTGACGAGCATCAGTTCGTTGTTGATCGGGGCGGCGTACGTTACGGTGCCCGCGGCGTAGAACAGCCCGAGGAAGAACACGCCTGACGCAACCAGGCAGGCCGGGGCGCGACGGAAGATTGTCATGATGTCTCTCCTTAAGAGCGGTTAGTGGCGAGATGAATTCTCGACAAATTGCCCTGTCGATGGCTACCACAACCTAACCGAGCATTTTGTGAAGTGGCCCACAGGC
>WNEZ01006698.1_pt1 | contig 10586 bp, 11 predicted proteins | sample 5400521 | NCBI WGS metagenome assembly WNEZ01 (sample SAMN13153339, study PRJNA577476) | soil metagenome | isolation source: 120 cm saprolite under Douglas fir tree site 2 hole 1 replicate 1 | place: USA:California | collected 2015-04-18
CGATCAGCGCGCAAGACAGAAGGATCGCAACCCGCAAAGGTTGCGAAATCCAGCCGTGTTTTCGAATGGCGATCATCGATGCCGTTTCTTTCGCGCGTTTCTTTAACACGTCTCTTAGCGCGCGGAATAGTTCCCAGGCCCTTGCACCGGCAAGCTAGCTCACCGCAAGCTCACTCTACCCCGCCGGGCATAAGAAAGTCATAAATCAGAATATCACTCCCCGCGCCGCAAGCCCATGCGGTCGTGTTCAATCATTCTCAACTGAATCACCATCCAGTTTACAACTTATGTTAATAACGTAACTTCTGACTGCCGATTTCCTGTATTTTGGTGCCAGCCCCGAAGTCCTGAAGCTCGCCACCGCTGCGATTTCAGGGCGCGGTGCCAAACGGGAGAATTCGTTTGCGATGAACAAACAAGAAGTCGCCGCCAAACTCCTGGAAATCGGCATCGTCCCCGCGGTTCGCACTTCTTCCGCGGAAGAAGCGCGTTTTGCCGCGCACGCGGTGGCGAAGGGCGGCATCCCCATTGTTGAAATCACCATGACCGTTCCGGGAGCGATGGAAGTGATTTCCGATCTGGTGCAAAACGCGCCGGAAATTTTAGTGGGCGCGGGAACCGTGCTCGATCTCGAAGTCGCGCAATCCTGTTTGCGCGCCGGAGTGCACTTTCTCACCAGTCCCGGCCTGGACGTGAAAATCATCGAACTCGCCGCCAAACACGGCGCGCTGATGATGGCGGGCGCCATGACCCCCACGGAAGTGTTCACCGCGTGGAGGGCCGGCTCCGATTTCGTCAAGGTATTTCCGTGCGCGCCGATTGGCGGCGATCGCTACATCAAATCGTTGCGCGGACCCTTTCCGCAGATTCCGCTGATCGCGGCGGGTGGCGTGAATCAGCAGACCGCCAGCAGCTTTATCCTTGCGGGCGCCAGCGCGCTGGGCATCGGCTCGGAGCTGATTCCGCGCGCCGCGATCGAACTGCGCCAGCCGGAACGCATTCGCGAACTGGCGCGGCGCTTTCTGCACATTGTGACCACCACGCGGACTCAGATGCACCCGAAAAAAGATTCCGCCGCGGTTCGCTCGTGAACTCTGCCCGCTCGTGAATTCTCCTCCGTTGTCATCGTACACGGGCGTTAGAGCGGCGGCGATGCTGGCGTGCTCCGCGACGCGGGCGCATTCGGCGATGCGGGTGCGACCGGTGTTGCGGGTTTGCTGAATTCGGCTTCATTCAATTGCGGGTTCAGCTCGATCTTTTCGATGCTGAGTTTCTGCGTGATCTCGTTCGCGGAGCTGCCGGAATCGATTTCAAAGGCGAACTTGAGTCCGCCGACTTCGCGATAGTCGCTGAAATACGATTCGACCGGGAGTTCCTGGCCTTCGTATTTGCGCTTGCCTTCCCATTTCAAGAGCAGAAAGGAATCGGCGTCGAAAAGGTAGTAGCGCGCATCGCCGTTTTTGGTGGTGAGCTTCACGCGCCAGGCGTCTTTGTCGTTGAACTTGTCTTTGCCCACCAGCTCGACTTGATTGCCTTTTTCCTTGTAGTCCACCAGCGGGCCATCGAAGTCGGATTCTTCGGTGATGCTTTTCAGCTCATCTTCGCTCATGGGATCGGGATTCATTTTTCCGGCGAAGGGATTGTTGGCCCAACCCGCGGACCGGCCGTCGTACACGCGCACCATGGTCATGTTCTGGATGATGAGCTCCATGTGCATCTTGAGCGGCCGCTGCAGCTCCACGACGAAGGGGCCGGCGACTTCGCCAAAAGCGATGTGACCGGAGACGCGCTCGGAATGGATGGAGCGAAGCTTGTCCAGGCCGCCGCGCGCGGCCATGACTTTGGCAAGGATTTCGTCGGCGGTCTGCGCCGCTGCCGCGGTTGGCAGCAAGCAAAGAAGTGCAAGCCCAAGTGCTTTCGTGTTCATGAAGTTCATGGTAGCAGTTCTGGAGGCTGGAGGCTCGATGCTTGAGGCCTGAAGGAGAGGCACAGAGGCAGCGAGGGGGAGAAATGGAGCGACGGTGACACCCCCACCCCATCCCGGGTGTTTGCGTAAGAGTTGCAAGGAAAGGACTTACGCGACACGGAGTGCGTAAGAGTGGCAAGGAAAGGACTTACAAAGAGGCATTTTTGCGCTTCGGTGCAACGGACGAGTTGCCGAAGGGGTACCTCCACCCCGGATGTTTTGCAAAAAGAGGCTGGATTTGTTTGATTCCAAAGGAGTTGACTTTTTTGGAGCGGCACAAGAGGCTGCAAGAGCTTGACAGGACGAGGGTTAAGGCTCCATTGATGGGAGCGGTGTGCGAGGTTTGATCGAGATAACACGCGAAACGGTACTGTAGGTTGCGTATGTTTGTCAATAGTAAACTTAAGTGCAAGAGTGTGAAGGGGTTACGGCGGCCAGGCGGCGCTGCTAGCAGCTTCGGCAAGCCTTACCGTGCATGGTATGCCAGCCTTCGCGCACGATGATGGGTGTCAGGCACAGGGCCGCTAGCGGATCCGTCCAGTGATTCTTCCAAACCGCATTGACAACCAGCCCCGCCAAAGCAATCCAGGCCATGTAGCCGCATAGGGCGGATTCCGCAGCGTCTGCTCTTAGTGCTGCGCTCCCGGTCTTTGCCGCCAAATGGCGCTTTTCCGTGGCCAGCCAGGGCATGACCATGGCGGCAAGCAGGAGGAGCAGGATTCCGATGGGGCTGGTGCGCACCTCACTGTACCCGAGCAATGCAGCGGCCGAGGCGATCACTACGAAGGCCGCCAGAGCGAATAGCAGGATTCCCGCGATTTGCGCAGCGCGTTGCTCGGTGCGTTCGTCGACGCGCGCGTCGCGGAAACGCCAAAAGACGACCGCCGCCGACAACAACTCGATCAAGCTGTCGCCGCCGAATCCCAGGAGCGCCGGACTGCGAGCTTTCCAGGCCGCAGCAAGAGCAACTCCGGCCTCCGCGGTCATCCAAACGACCGTGAACGCTTGAATCCAGAGAATGCGGCGCCGGATTTGGGGAGGCGTAGAATGGTCTGCGGCCTGCACGGTGGTCATTATGCGATAGTTCGGCGAGTACGCGTTGGGTGGAAGCCGGCTGCTGGGGAGAAGAGGCAAGAGGAGCGAAAACAGAGTCTAAAGGGAGCTGAAGAGAGCGACAGAGGTAAACATGTTTGTTTTTGCCCGTGCGGTCACTTACGCTGCGCTGTTTATCGGCTTCGTGCTCATCTACTTACCGGGCCGCCTGTTGTCTTGGACGGGCATTGTTCGCCCCGCGGCGATTGGAGTGCCGCAGGTTGCCGGGATGGTTATCGGGGCCGTTGGCGCGGCGGTCGCGCTGTGGTGCATCTTCACGTTCGCAACCATCGGAAGAGGCACTCCGGCACCCTTCGATCCGCCTCGCCGACTGGTGATTCGCGGTCCCTACCGTTTCGTGCGGAATCCGATGTACATCGGAGCAGGACTCGCGCTCGCCAGCGCCGCGCTGTTCTACGAGTCGTTGCCGCTTCTGGGCTATGCTGGCCTCTTCCTTCTCGCAACGCACGTCTTCGTGGTGTTGTACGAGGAGCCCACGCTACGGCGAACCTTCGGGCAAGAATACGAAGCATACTGCCGCCAAGTCGGGCGATGGTGGCCGAGGGTATGAACCGCTGTGAGAAACAGGGGCACAAAGGGCTGGGCCACCCAAAGTGCTCTCAGGGCTTAATGCGCGGCCACCCGCCGCGATCCCATAAACACGCTGCTTAGCGTTATTGGTGAAATGGCGATATTTCGTCAACCATCCGTTTCAGGACTGTCGATGCCTCCGGTTTCGTTGACCTGTCCCGTGCCGTCCACGTAAGATTCACGCCGGTAATCAGAGTGTGCGTACACCCTTTCCCTATTTTAGTTTTTAGCAGGAGGGCACAATGATTCGAGAACGAGCGCTAAAGGTCGTGTTGGTGTTGGTGGGACTGCTCTTTTTAGCTGGTGGTGTTTACGGGTTGATCCAAGGAAATCAGCCGGCATACGCGCAGATGCTGATTAGCGTCTATGCCACACTCGGGGTTTTCTTGCTGCTGGCAGCGCGTAACCCATCGGCGAATCGGAGCCTGATTGCCTTCACAGCGTGGTCGAGTTTTGCTCACGGCGCTGTTATGGCGGTGCAGGCATTCCATAATGTGATCCCTCGCGGAGATCTGCTGGGCGCCGTACTTCCGCTTGTTATCGTCGGTGTAGCACTGATCGTGCTCGCGCCAGCAAAGCTAAGCGTGGCTGGGGCCTGACCGCAGTATAGTTGAGGATGTTTCAGTGCAGGCCTCTTCTTCCTCGCAACTCACGTCTTCAGGGTGTGGTACGAGGAGCCCACTCTGCGGCGAACCTTCGGGCAAGAGTACGAAGCATACTGCCGGCAAGTCAGCCGATGGTGGCCAGCGTATGACCGCACATGATCCTGATGCCGCCTAACACTGGGATGGAGCCGAGTGTGTTTTGGCGTTTACAACATCCGTTGTGTATCGGTATGTTGCCAGTTGTGTCACAATGTTCTCGTGGTTTGGATGTGTTGGTTGTGCGTGCCCTTATCCGTTTATGCGCGCGTACAGCTATCCGTAGTACATGCGTAGACGGTTGCGTCGCATGAGTTTGTCAGGAGAGTTTTCTGAGGTCACTGGAGATGGCAGAGAAACATCTTGCGGCGGCGATCGTGGAGCGGTTCGCGGGGATGAGCCGGAAGGAACGCGTCGCAAAGATCCGGAAGCTCGCCAGCGCGTCGGCGGGGGATGAAAAGTTCATTCGTGAGACATTTCCGGACCTCTATAGAGAAGCCTTTCTTAGCCCTCGCCCCGTGGCGGGTGGGCGCTCGGAATCAGGCCGACGGCGTGCGCGATCCGGAGCGCGTCGCTAGGCGTTCTACCTAAGAGTTCTCCCCACTCGACGACCATCCTGCGGCGCTTCTCACCACCGTAGACTCCGCGCAAGACCTCGCGAAGAATGTCTTCGTCGGAAAATCCCGCTTCACGAGCAGCGCGAATCAAACGGAGTTTGTTAGCGGTGCTCATGTGCAGGCTTACGGTTCCTCGAATGGGGGTGCGGACCTAACGGGGTGCCGATGCCCACGGTCGCCTCCCCGCGGTAGAAATCGAGCACTTCCTCTTTAGTCGGTCGGGCAGTTGTTCCGTGATGTTTCGTCTCTATATGTTCGAGACGGTCCACGAGTGAAGTGAAATTCGTGAAGGAGTTAGGATCACTTCGTTGTTCCCGCTCAATGGCATCCCTGGCATCGGCGTTCAGGTCGAAAACCCAATAGCTGAAGCTGTCCCAAACATGGGTCTCATTGAGATAGCCTTTTTCGACGAGCAATCCTATTGTGTCGAAAAAATTTAGCTCGTCCCAGAGTTCGTCGGGTTCGTTTTCATTTTTCAAACGTTTTTCCGCGAGCTGTCTCCGGTATGTGGCCATGGGTTCTTGCTCGAACTGTTGAATAAAAGTGAGGAGGTGCTGAACTTGCGCCTCCTCATGTGCTTCCTTGAGCTGTCCGCGTGCGTACCAGATCGCCCAAAGCGTAGCCATGGCTAAGACGCCTGTGAAAGCAGCAGTCCAAAATTCGGGCCGAGAAATGCGCTCTGGGAGCTTCATAGAGGGAATGAGCGGGATTCTAATCCGAGTCCGTGGAAGAGTCACTTGATTTGCTATCGGTGGTCGCACCTGCGGCGCTTGGGATTGTTTTGCTATGCGTACCAGCGCTCACTCACGCACTGAGCTAACCTGTGACGCACTTATGGCGCTTAGGATGAAGAGCCCGCCTCGCTGCGGCCGGTGCGGCGTTAGGGAATTACGACGCGGAACTCGCTGAGCCACTTGGAGACAGCGGCAAAGAAGGGGTCCCTTGCGGCAGGATCCCCGCTAGGAACGTTGGTTCCAACAAGAAATGCACCGTCGGGTGTGGAGATCACGATGATTTCCTTTCGCAAATAGTATTGAGCGAAAGGCTGACCTCCGACTTTAACGTCCTTCAGTGTAGTCAAGAATTGGGCGTACAGAACGTTCCCAACTTTCTGGATTTCAAGCAAGGTGAAGGAGGTCTGCGGGGACACTAAAGCTGCCTTAGACTGGGCTTGAAGCTGAATGGTGAAATACGTTCCTATCATGTCGTTTCGGAAGGCCCGATCCATACTGTCGACAAATTCCTGGGGATTGGAATCTCTTTTCTCGATGGCTTTCTGGACATCCTGCTTTCCACCGGTAGCGATGGCTTGTTTGAGCAGTTCGTCACTTAAAGTAGGCATGCCCGCAATCGTCCGCATCTGCTCACTCGAGACTTTCTCGACGGTGATGAGAGGATAGAGTTTCTTGAAGAGGTCGTGCCCCTCGACGGGAAGCTCGTTCTTGGATTTCCACAAATGAAGCTTAAGCAGTGTCATCTCCTTCTGAAAACTTGCGGCCACGGACTCGCGCGAGACGCCAGCCATATCAGCACCCAAGGCCAACTCGGTCGTCTCTTTATATACCCAGTCACCTTGGCCCGTGGGGGCATAGAACTGTTCCGGGAAGAAGGTGCTGGAAACTGGCGGCGTGTTCGTCTTGCTGCTCGCAGAGTAAAGCAGATTGCGTATATCGAAAAATTCATTGCCGGGGATTCCGCGCCGGAGTGAGGCCAGTTTGGAATTGAGGTCTGCCACGTCAGATTCCTGCTTTCCCTTGAGCAGATTGATCTCTTGCGCCGCAAAGTACTGCTGCACGCCTGCCGTCAGACTCGCAGCGGCAATCATGCAACTGAGCAGATAGGTGAAAGGATGACCCTCAACGGATTTCTTAAGATCCATGTCCCACGCTCCAGCGGCCAAACTGGAGGTCATTGTAGCAGCGTGCCTGCTTAAATCTCTGCGCGGCGCGGAAAGAAGCCGGAGAGATTCCTCCCTACGCGACCCGGCGCGCAAAAACCGCGCGCAAGAAAAAAACCGGGTCGCTCCGCTCGGAATGACAAAAAAAAGGCCGGCGAACGTGGCGGCTGAAGCCGCCACCTCCTAAAGAGAAAAGCAAAGAGCCCGCCACCCTTCGCTACTCAGGGCAAGCGGTCGGAGGCCGCTACAGGGACGCCAGCCTAGCCTATAGCGAGAGAGAAGTCAGCGAGCCAGGGCCGATGGTTTAGACAGGTCCATCGCTTTGGCATATTCGGAAGCGAATAACTGGTTACCCGGATATTGCTCGCTCAATTCGCGGAACAATCTTTGCGCCAGGGCATCCTGCTTTTCACGGCGCGCGGCGAGGGCCAGGATAATTTTGGCGAACGGCCGGAGATAGCGGCCGTTTTCCGCGGTCCTGGCGACTTGCTCCATGCCGAGCTTTTTGTCGCCGTGAATTCCGCCAAACCACAGCGCGAAGCGGGAACCGCCGCTCTGTGACCCGATAATGTAATTGGCGATGCCGGGGGCGATGTACGCGTCGGTCGCGTCCGGATGCTGCTCCAGCAATTGCTTCGCATAGCCATTGGCTTTTTTCATGCGCTTCAGGCCGGCGAGATGCCTTTTCTGTAGAATCGACTCCGCGTCCGCTTCCATTCCGGCGGCCAGCGTCAGCGCAAGAAGGGCTTCTGCATCCTTGGGATTGGTTTTCTGGCGCACCGCGGCAAGTTCGCGGGCGCGGGCCAGAGCATCGCGAAAATGGCGCATGCGCTCGGGATCCGGGCTGCCGTCAATCCCGTGCAGGAACTTCTTTTCGTTCAGGAAAAAATCGCTGGTGAGCACGCCTTGGCGGGATAGCTCCTCAAAGAGATAGCTGGCGGCGACGGCCACCTCACCAAAAGGCTGCTCCGGATTGCGGGATTCCCAATTTGCGAAACCTTCGCGTGCTTGCGCGAACTTTTGCTGGTAAAGGAGATCGAATCCGGCGCTGAGCTCCGGCACGGTTGTGAAGGACGGGGAGACGGCGTCTGGTGCTTCCCGCGCAAAACCGGCGAGTGGGCTCAACAGCAGTAACAGCGCGAGAAAATAAGAGTAACGGAGCATTTATATGTGCCTGTCTGTTGCTTGTTTGCGGCTGGTCGCCCAGCGTGCTGCGGTCAAGGACTGTATTACTGCGCCGGCGCCGAACCTCCTACTACGGTCTGCGTTGAAAATGCTCCTCGAGGCCTCCCGTAGCCGACACTGAGCAAGCCTGGGTATGAAACCCCGGCCAAGCGAAAAAAGTTTCATGCGCAGCGAAGAAACTTGAGCAATAACTGTGCCAGTGGGTGTAGATGACGAAAATGACTCGGAGGTTGCTGTGAGAAGGGGAGGTACGTCTAGCTGACCCTTTCTTAGCCATATCAGGGGCCATGCAAACGTGTCGGAGTGTTGACACTTTTGTCCGTTCGACTGGATGAGGAAAGGCTGCAAGTCAGCCGGGAGGTTGCGGGGTATATTTCTGCGCGGCGGGGTCAGTTTTTTTTCGTAGGGTGAAGCGATGACGGCGGGGGCGAAGATTGGTTTGCGGGGATTTTTTCGGGCGGAGGGGGTGGAAGCGGCGCGGCTAGATTAGAGGTGGGAGGCGGGGCAACAGAGTCTTATAGTTTGGTCCCAGTGGGCTAGGTGGGTTTGGGATTGAGCCACGGTCCCTTCCGACAGGAGGCGGAATCTTCGATCCACTGCGCGACCCGGCGCAAAAAAAAACGTGCGCAGGAAAAAGCCGGGTTGCTCCGGTCGGGATGACAAAAAGGGCCGGCGAACGTGGCGGCTCTTCGAGGCTCAGGATGAACTGAAGCCGCCACCTCCTAAAGAAAAAGGCAAAAGCGCCCGCCCGCCGTTGACTTGGTGCACCCCCTGGCCTAGCATGGCGCGAATCCGAGAAATTTCCAACAAGGCGGGAAGGAGACGCGTATGTCACGTTTTATGCTGCTCGCGTGTACCTGCTTCGCGCTGGTCCTGCTCAGTCCAACAACGGTGTCGGCTCCAGCGGCGCCTGACGCGGACAAAGAGGCCGCTTTCCGCTGGCTGGACGCGAACGCAGACGCGATGCGCAAAGTCAGCATGAACATTTGGAGCGCGGCGGAGCTTGCCCTGCACGAATACAAATCCAGCCGCGAGCTGATGTCGTATCTCGAGACCAACGGCTTCCGCGTCGAGAAGGGAGTCGCGGGGATGCCGACGGCGTTCGTCGCCAATTACGGCAGCGGCAAGCCGGTGATTGCCATCTACGGTGAATATGACGCCCTGGCAGGACTCTCGCAAAAGCCCGAGACTTCTATTTCTCCCTTGAAGGAAGGCGCGCCGGGGCACGGCTGCGGACACAATTTGATCGGGGCCGGCTCGGCCGCAGCAGCAGTGGCCGTCTCCAAACTAATGGAGACAGGACAAATCAAAGGGACGCTTCGCTTCTATGGAACGCCGGCAGAAGAGTCCATCAGCGGAAAAGATTACATGCTCGAGGCGGGGCTATTTAACGACGTGGATGTCCTTCTCGGCTGGCATCCGCAAGATGTAACCATGGCGGGTTTTCAATACAGCAAGGCGGTGGCCTCTGTACGCTTCAAGTTCAAAGGAGTGGCGGCGCACGCTTCGAGCGCACCACAGCTGGGGCGCAGCGCGCTCAAGGGCGTCGAGCTAACGGATGTGGGCGTGAATTTCGCGCGCGAGCACTTGAAAGAAGACGCGCGCATCCACTCCGTGATCACCAACGGCGGGGGGCAGCCCAACGTGGTTCCAGCCCAGGCGGAATCCTGGTACTACATTCGCGCCAACAAGCACGAAGATGTGGCCGATATGTTTGAATGGGTTTCCGAGATTGCCCGGGGCGCGGCCATGATGACGCGCACGCAGGTGGAGATCGCCGTGGACGCCGATTCGTATGAAGTGCTTCCCAACCGCCCCATCGCCGAAGTGATGGACCGCAACTTGCGCCTGGTGGGCCCGCCAAGATTCACGGAGGAGGAAAAGGCGGCGGCGAAAAAAATGCAGGAGCCATTGAAGAGAAATATCGAATTGCCCCTCGCGGAAACGATCGAGCCGCTTCCCGAAGCGCCAGCCCAGGGATTGTTCTCGACCGACATGGGCAACGTGAGTTGGAACGTGCCGAGCCAAATCTTTGAAGTCGCGACGTATCCCTACCGCGCGCCCATCCATAGCTGGCAGGTGACGGCGTGCTCGGGGATGTCCATCGGACAAAAGGGCATGATGGTTGCGGCAAAAACGCTTTGCCGCGACCGCGATTGACATGTTCAAGAATCCCTCGATGGTGGAGGCCGCGAAAAAAGACCTGGAGGAGCGCAAGAAAGGCCATCCCTTTCGCCTGCTGACCCGGCCGAATCGCAAGCCTCCCATTGTTCCGGAGTCGCCGTAGTATTTTTTTCGGCCGAAACACAGGAAAGGAATAGAGACAATGAAACAAAAACGGGCGGGACGCTTTTGCGTACCGCCCGAATTCGTTAGTTGTGAAGTGGTGATCCCGGTGGAACCGGGATCACACCCTGATTAGAGGGGTTGGACGTTCGAGGCCTGCAGGCCCTTGGGGCCCTTGGTGACTTCGAATTCAACCGCCTGGCCATCATTCAACGACTTGTAGCCATCAGCCACGATCGCGGAGAAATGGACGAAAACGTCCTCACCGCTCTGGCGCTGGATGAATCCAAAGCCCTTGCTGGCATTGAACC
>WNEZ01006264.1_pt1 | contig 10583 bp, 10 predicted proteins | sample 5400521 | NCBI WGS metagenome assembly WNEZ01 (sample SAMN13153339, study PRJNA577476) | soil metagenome | isolation source: 120 cm saprolite under Douglas fir tree site 2 hole 1 replicate 1 | place: USA:California | collected 2015-04-18
TTATGAAAACTACTGATGCGACGGTATTAGATGAACCGAAAAGTCACGAGCCTACTTCCGATGCAGTAATTGAACCTGCGGTTGAAAGTCGCCCACGCCGGGCGACTGGCGTCAAGGAAGCGAAGATTTACGTCGACGGCAAATTTTATTCGGAAGGGAGTGCGAAGATTTCTGTCTTTGATCACGGTCTGCTTTACGGCGATGGTATTTTTGAGGGCATTCGCTTTTACAACGGACGTGTCTTCCGGCTTGAAGAACATCTTAACCGGCTGTGGGATTCAGCGCGCTCGATCTGCCTGGAAATTCCAATGACGATGCGGGACATGACGGAGGCGGTCCTCGATACGATCCGCCAAAATCGCCTGCGTGACGGCTACATTCGGTTGTTGGTCACGCGCGGAGTTGGCAATCTGGGACTAAATCCGGCGCAATGTAAATATCCGAGCGTGATTATCATTGCGGCGACGATCGCTCTCTATCATTTTATCATCAAGCGCGGTCAAATTTTTACACCACCTATCACAGCCGGCGCGCTGCGCGGCATTACGCGCGGGATTGTCTTTGAGATCGCCGGCGAACTCGGCATCAAGATTTCGGAGATAGATATCACGCGCCACGATGTTTTCGTGGCCGACGAATGTTTCCTCACAGGGACTGCCGCGGAGATAGTTCCAGTTGTCAAAGCTGACGGGCGCTTGATCGGAAATGGAAAACCGGGACCAATTACCACGCGCACAATCGCACGATTTCGGGAGATGACGCGTGAAACAGGCACACCGATTTTTGCGGAAAGTTGAGCAGTGCCGGTTCTGAAGCAGAAGGTGCTCAGGAAATATTCAGGGTTGAATGTTTCCAAAGTATCGAGGTCTAATTAAGAGAAATGTTGTGCGACGTTTGCAAATGCAATGATGCGACGGTCTTCCTGACGCAGATTCTGGAAGGCAAAATGCAGAAGGTGAATCTCTGCGACGCCTGCTCGAAAGAAAAAGGCGTGCAGGATCCAACCGGTTTCGCACTCGCGGATCTGCTCCTCGGTATCGGTGCAGCGGAGGAAATCGAAAAAGGAGCATCGACCCAGAAATGTCCAGTGTGCGGCTTTGGCCAGAGCGACTTCAAGAAAACTGGCCGTCTGGGCTGCAGCGCATGCTACGTCACGTTTGCGGAGGGTTTGAACGTGCTTTTAAAAGCGATGCACAAAGGCACCGAGCATGTAGGCAAACTGCCGGAACGCGCGCATCGTGCCATGCAGCTGAATCACCGGATGCGTGCCTTAACCGAGAACCTGCAGAAAGCAGTCGCGGAAGAAAACTACGAAACAGCGGCTTCGTTGCGCGATCAAATCAAACAACTGCAGAGCGAGCTCCCGAATTCGTCATGAAATTTTCCAATGTGCTGGCCACCGCCGGAGAATGGCTGCGCGGTGAAGGGCCTCATCACCAAGTTGTAATCAGCAGCCGGGCCCGACTCGCGCGAAATTTGCGCAGCCGCCCTTTTCCTGGTTGGGCCAAGAAAGCGGAACGCACTTCGATTCTCGAGTTAGTCAGACCGCGTGTCGAAGAACTGCCTGAAATGCAGGATTCGTTCTCCGAAAGCCTGCAGGATATTTCGGCGCTTGACAGGCAGGTGCTTGTGGAACGCCATCTAATCAGTCGCGAGCACGCCGCCAAGGGCGTCGGCAGCGCGGTCGTGATTAATCGCCGGCAAACCCTTAGCATCATGATCAACGAAGAAGATCATCTGCGCATGCAATCGATTCGCTCCGGCCTGCAGTTGAAACAGGCATTCAAACTCGTCGATAAGATCGACAGCGCGCTCGAGAGCAAACTCGAATTTGCCTACGACCCGCGCCTCGGATACCTGACCGCGTGCCCCACAAATGTGGGCACCGGCATGCGCGCCTCCGCGATGTTGCACTTGCCGGGGCTTGTCTTGAGCGAGCTGATTAACCAGGTGATTCAGGCCGTAAGCAAAATCGGCCTGGCAGTACGTGGTCTTTACGGCGAAGGAACAGAGGCGATGGGCAATCTCTTCCAGATTTCAAATCAGACGACGCTCGGGGAAAGGGAAGACGATATTATTAATCGCCTGAGCAAAGTGATTGAAACAATTATCGAGAAGGAACATGACGCTCGACAGGTTCTGCTCCAGAAAAAGCCAAATACGCTTTCCGATCAGATTGGTCGTGCGTACGGCGTTTTGACTTACGCGCACGCCATGGCTTCGAAGGAAGCGCTCAATTTATTGTCGATCATCAAACTCGGTGTCGACCTGGGTGCATTTCCCGAAGAGCGGCGCTTCTCTATCGATGAATTGTTCATCGAGACGCAGCCCGCGCATTTACAAAAAACTTCTCAACAGAAGTTAAATGCCGAAGAGCGCGATCATCTGCGCGCCCAGATTATTCGCGAGCGTTTGAAAGTCTTTCCCAGACCTGATATTAGTAAGATGGTGAGGGAGCCGGGCAATGGCTCGGCTAACGGGCCATCGAATAATGAATAATTTCACACCGCGCGCTCAACAGGTTCTGGCGCTTGCTCGCAAGGAAGCCGACCGCTTTAATCACAACTACGTCGGCACCGAACATCTGCTTTTGGGACTCATCAAATTGGGGCAGGGGGTGGCCGTGAACGTCTTACAGAAGATGGGTCTCGATCTTGAGACCGTGCGCATGGAAGTGGAAAAGCAGGTGGGCTCCGGACCGGAAACGAAGATGGTCGGCAATGTCCCGTACACGCCGCGCGTTAAGAAAGTGCTGGCACTCGCCGGGAAGGAAGCCAAGGCACTCAATCACTCGTACGTCGGCACGGAACACATTTTGCTCGGCCTTTTGCGTGAAGGCGAGGGGGTCGCCGCGCGCGTGCTCAAGAGTCTTGAAGTCGATATCGAACGCACGCGCAACGAGATTCTTAAAGAGCTCGATCCAAATTTCACCCCGCCCGAATCGGACCAGGAAAGCGGCGAACCGACGAAAAGAGACGTCAAGACTCCGGCGCTCCGCGCATTTGGCCGTGATCTGAACGATTTGGCGAAAAAGGGCGAACTCGATCCGGTGATTGGGCGGCGCAACGAAATAGAGCGCGTCATTCAAATCCTTTGCCGAAGGACGAAGAACAATCCGGTTCTGATCGGTGAAGCAGGCGTTGGCAAAACGGCCATTGCCGAGGGGCTGGCGCAGGAGATTGCAAGTGGCAACGTGCCTGAATTGTTGCGCGACAAACGCGTGATCACGCTCGATCTGGCGTTGATGGTAGCGGGAACAAAATACCGGGGCCAGTTCGAAGAGCGCATCAAAGCGGTGATGGACGAAATTCGCCGTTCCAAGAACGTGATCCTTTTCATCGACGAGCTGCATACGATTGTGGGTGCGGGTTCGGCCGAGGGTGCCATGGATGCGTCGAACATCATCAAGCCCGCGCTGAGCCGGGGTGAATTGCAATGCGTTGGCGCGACGACGATGAACGAGTACCGCAAGTACATCGAGAAAGACGCGGCGCTCGAACGCCGTTTCCAAACTATAAAGGTCGATGCACCGACCGTCGATGAAGCGATTCAAATCCTGAAGGGTTTGCGTCCGAAATACGAGGCCCATCACAAAGCAAGACTTACCGACGAAGCGCTCGAAACCGCAGTCAGATTTTCAGACCGTTATATCACTGGACGTTTTCTTCCAGATAAAGCGATCGATGTCATGGATGAGGCCGGCGCACGCGCGCGTATCAATGCCATGACACGCCCGCCTGATGTCAAGGAGATCGAGAAGGAACTCGAAGAGATTCGTCTTGAAAAGGAGGCGGCGATCAAAGCGCAGGATTTCGAGAAAGCCGCCGCGCTTCGCGACAGGGAGAAGCAAACCAAAGAAAAGCTCGATGCGATTCTGAACAAATGGCGAGAGGAACGTGAGGAGAAAGAAGTGGTCGTAACGGCAGACGACATGATGCACATCATTTCCAAAGTCACCGGGGTTCCTCTGCAACGCATCGAACAGGAGGAGACGCAAAAGCTGCTTATGATGGAAGCCGACTTGAAGGAGCGGGTCGTCGGACAGGACGAAGCGGTTACCGCCATCAGCAAAGCGTTGCGCCGCTCGCGCGCCGATTTGAAAGATCCGAGGCGACCGATTGGTTCGTTTGTCTTTCTCGGCCCGACCGGTGTCGGCAAAACCTATCTCGCGCGCACACTGGCCGAGTTCATGTTCGGCGATGCTGACGCATTAATTCAGATCGACATGTCGGAGTACATGGAAAAGTTCACCGCCTCGCGTCTGATCGGTTCGCCGCCAGGTTACGTCGGATACGAAGAGGGCGGACAACTCTCCGAAGCAGTGCGCCGCCGGCCATATTCGGTTGTGCTTTTCGACGAAATAGAAAAGGCGCATCCGGACGTGATGCACCTGCTCTTGCAAATTCTCGAAGACGGAAAAATCACCGACTCGTTAGGTCGCAAGATCGATTTCCGGAATACAATCATCATCATGACCTCGAACGTCGGCGCCGATCTGCTAAAGAAACAAACAGTGATGGGCTTTGGCGCGCCGCGGGAAGGACACGATTACGCTTCGATGCGCGATAAAATTCTCGATGAAACCAAGCGCGTCTTTAAACCCGAGTTTCTCAACCGGCTCGACGAGATCATTGTCTTCCATTCACTGGAGAGATCGCACTTGATGCGCATTGTCGATCTTGAAGTGGCGAAGGTAAAGGCGCGGATCAAGGCGAAAGAGATCGAGATCATGCTGGATACGGCCGCGCACGAGTTCGTGATCGAGAAAGGGTACGACCCCAATTACGGTGCGCGACCGATGCGGCGCGCGGTGGAACGCTATCTCGAAGACCCGCTTGCGGAAGAATTACTCAGAGGCAATGTCAAGGCTGGTGACCGCGTCGAGGTTACTGCCGCTGATGGGAAATTGACGTTCCACGTCGCTGAGCCGCAGAGCAGCGCCGCGGCAAGCGCGAGCTAGCGGTTTGCGGCACACGCCGATCGCGTCCCTTCCAATCACGCCCGCGGGTGCGCCTCTGCGTAGGCTTTTTTCAGCCGTTCGACGCTTACATGCGTATAGATTTGCGTCGTGGAGAGGCTGGCGTGTCCAAGTAACGCTTGCACACTGCGGAGATCTGCGCCGCGATCGAGCATGTGCGTCGCGAAGCTGTGCCGCAGTTTATGCGGACTGATCGAAATTGGAATCGACGTGTGCCGCAAATAGCGTTTAGGAATAAGCCAGATGGAGCGCGTGGACATACGCCTGCGCCCTTTGTTTATGAAGAGCGGTCCCGAATGCACGTTGGCCGCTGCGCGATAACGTGAGATCGCCTCGAGGGCGGGCAAACCCACAGGACAAATTCGTTCCTTTCGGCCTTTACCGAATACGCGCACCGATTCGGTGTAAAGATCGACATCGGCAACATCAAGAGCGGCCAGCTCGCTTAACCGCAAGCCGCTGCTGTAGAAGAGTTCCATGATCGCCACATCGCGTAGCGGCATCCAACCAGGCGCTGCGCGATTTTTTGCCACGCGGGCTGGCGCCGCAAGAAGCTCTTCAATCTGTTGGCGCGTGAGTACGAGGGGAAGTTTCTTATCGATCTTCGGCAATTGCACTTCGCGCAGGGGATTGCGTCGCAAACCTTTTCGCGCCGCGAGAAACTGATAGAACGTGCGCAACGCGGAGAATTGCAATCGCACGTAGGAACGTGCCTGCCCACGCTTCGTAATGGCGAATAGGTAATCGCGAAAATCGTTTGCCGTGCATGTTTTCCACGGCGTTTTGTTCTCCGCTCGGAAAGCAGTCAACGCCTGGCGATATGCCTTGAGAGTACGCGGCGAAGCATTTCGCTCGATCGCGAGATAGCGAAAGAATTCCTCGACAAGAGGATCCTTTTTATTCAAGCGAGGTGCAGTCTTTGTCATGTTTATAAAATGTGGTTCGTTAAAAGGACTGCATCGTTACAACGGATTCACGCTTTAACGATTTTAACGCTTCAACGTTTCAACGTGTGTTATTCAGGCTTTTCGACCACGTAACGCAGTTGCTCCGCTGTGGCGCTGCCGCGGAATTGGCTTTTAAAAATTGGCGGCGGGTTCATCGAGATCAACTCGTAACCCTTTAAAACAAACTCGGGATAAATTGTGTTACTTGCCGGCTCATAAACCTTGTCGCCGCTAAAGTAGCCGTAGAGTTTGTATTCGTAGTTATTGTCGCTTCCGATGTCGACCCGTTCTCGGTCCGGTGCGAGTTTCTGTTTCTCGTTCAGCATCACCAATTGCGCCGTGCTCCAAGGCTGGCCCGGACTACGGACGTAACCCCAGAATTTGAAATCAGGTTTGTAATAACGCCGACCGATGTAATAATCGCCCGGCGGTTCGGTCGCGATGCGCTGCGCCATCTCGATTCTTGCCTGTTGGATTCCTTGCGGCAAGGTTTCACAACTGCCGAGAAGCAGCGCGCCAAGCAAAAAATTGGTCGCAAGGAGAAGGTGAAGGGGTCGTCTCATTGCTTGGGTCGACATCTTTTATCGCAGCTTTGCGCCGCGCGCAAACCGTCGAATCGCGAAACGCTTAAAGCATTGCATCGCTAGATCGGCTGGCTAGATTCGCGGCTAATATGACCGAGCCGGAACTTTGTGTGTCGCGCATCCGAGTATTCACCAGTCACTGATCATCCGTTCATCAGTGCCAATGACCGTTCGATTTTTTAATGTGCTGGGCGCGCCGCTGCTCGCGTTTTTTCAATATTTGGGCGAGGTCGTGTTGCTCGCGGCCGACACGTTTCGTTCTATTTTCACGCACAAGCTCCGCTGGAAGCTGTTTCTCAATCAAATCGTCGAGATTGGATTGCTTTCGCAGCTCGTTGTCGTAATCACCGGTGCATTCACTGGTGCGGTCTTCTCGGCACAAACATTTTTCCAATTCAACAAGCTGGGGATGGGCTCCGCCGTAGGTGCGGTAGTTTCAGTATCGCTTTGCCGCGAGCTCGCCCCGGTCCTGACTTCTCTGATGGTGGCCGGGCGCGTCGGCGCGGCGATGTCGGCCGAGATCGGCACGATGAAAGTGACCGAGCAAATCGATGCGTTGCGCGCGCTGGCGGTTTACCCGGTTGATTATTTGGTCGTGCCGCGCACCCTTGCCATGATGGTGTCGATGCCCCTGCTGGTGGCAGAGTGCATCGCCGTCGGCATCGCCGCCGGCTATCTCGTTGCGATTTTCATGCTCGACATTAACGGCACTTACTACATGGCGAACATGGTGCGCTGGACGCGCAATCGCGACATCATCATGGGTTTGTCAAAAGCGTTCTGTTTCGGAATCCTCATCGTGTTCATCAGTTGCCACAAAGGATTGACCGCTCACGAAGGTGCGGTCGGCGTCGGTCGGGCAACGACTGAGGCGGTGGTGAATGCGTCGCTCGCGGTTCTGATTTGCAATTTTTTCCTCACCATGTTGTTCAACATCATTTACCCGGCAGGATATCAGTAATGCGCGGCAGTTGAGAGTTGAGAGGTGAGAGGTGAGAGTTTGTGCGTTGCGATGATCGAAATGCCGCTATCTCCTACTTTTGCCATCAAGCCTCAACCGTCAGCAATCAACTCTTCGTCAATGATCGCGGTCCGGGCGTTGGCGAAGAAAATTGGGCAGCAGGAAATTTTGCGTGGCGTCGATCTTGAGGTTCGGACCGGCGAGACCCTTGCAATCATCGGCCGCAGTGGCGGTGGCAAAAGCGTTTTGCTTAAACACCTGGTGGGCTTGATGGAGCCCGACGCAGGGGAAATTTGGATCGAAGGTCAAAACATCATTGGTATGAACGAGCGCCAGCTCGGGACGATCCGTAAGAAGGTCGGCATTCTTTTTCAAGGCGGCGCACTCTTTGATTCGATGACAGTGGAAGAAAATATCGCATTTCCATTGCGCGAGGCCGGTGAGCGCGATCCGAATGTCTTGCGCGCGAAGGTAAATGAGATGCTTGACGTGATGGAGATGGAAGGCGAGCAAGCGAAGATGCCCGTGAGCTTAAGTGGCGGGATGAAGAAACGCGTCGGCCTCGCGCGCTCCATCATTCGGCGGCCTTCCTGCGTGTTGTACGACGAACCGACATCTGGACTTGATCCCGTGGTCGCGGACAGCATTAATCGGTTGATTCGCCGGCTACAGCAGCGTTTTGGAATAACCAGCATTGTCGTGACCCACGATATGAAGAGCGCGTTTGACGTAGCCGACCGAATCGCATACTTGCACGAGGGCCGAATTTATTTTCATGGTACTTCGGTCGAGCTCCAGCAATCGAGCGATCCGCTCATTCAAGATTTCCTGCTCGGACGCTCCGATGGTCAGCGTGGGCACCGAGTTGAGAGTTAAGGGTTGAGAGGTGAGAGTTGGAGACTGATGAATCGACACGAGCGAGGTTTGGAATTTAAAGTAGGCGTTTTCGTTTTTGTGGGATTGGCGATGTTAGGTGCGCTGGTCGTGCAATTCGGCAGGCTAGGGGAGGGTTTCAAAACTTATTACACCCTCACCGTTCGCTTCAGCGATGCGAGCGGAGTCTTGAAAGGCACCGATGTCTTGCTCGCCGGCGCGAGAATTGGAAAAGTCGCGGACGGTCCACGGCTGGTCCGGGAAGGCAGTGGCGTGGCTGTGCCGCTGAAAATTTATGATTACATTAAGATCCCTGAAGGCACCAAATTCACAGTCGGAAGTTCTGGTTTGCTTGGCGATCGGTTCGTAAATGTAACGATGCCGCCGGGGCAGCCGAAGGCGTATCTGGCGCCGAACGCGTATGTCAGCGGCGCGCGCGAGACCGGCATCGACGATCTAACGCGCGAAGGCGGCGCTCTCGTGAACGATCTCCGCGGGACCGTGCAAAAAATCGACACGACTGTGAACCGCTTGAATCAAGACACACTCTCCTCTGCGAACATGGAGAATCTGAAGTCGAGCATGGAGCATTTGAACCAGGCTACTGGTTCGCTTGCGGAATCCTCTAAGAAATTGGATGGAGTGATTGAGCAGGCGGATTCAACAATGGCTTCGGCAAAAGAAGCAGCCGACAATTTGCAGAATGCGATCACTGATGCGCGGAAAGTGGTGCGCAGTGCAACACAGGGGAAAGGTTTGGTAGCCGCGCTTTTAAATGATCAGCAGTTGGCGAACGATCTGCATGCGCTGATCACTAATTTGCGCGCGCACGGCATTCTATTCTACCGCGATAGCGCTGCAAAGACCGAGGCGAAGGCGCCCGAGCAAACTAAGCCGACCCGTCAAACCAAAGGCCGCTAAGGTTGCGCGAAATGGGTTGCCCGATGCAGTCCGTTTCTGATTCAATCGGATCGTATGATGCGACGATCATTTCTTAAGCAACTTGCGGCTCTTCCGTTTCTGGCCACTGCGGCGCACGGCGCTACCGCTTCAAATACGACAAAACTGAAAATTCTCATGAAGAGCGCGTGGGGATCCGATGACCCGACAAAGGCTGCGTTCCCGTTCCTACACGGCGATGCACTTTCTGAAGCTGGTCACGAGGTTCAGATCTTTTTGCTCGGCGAAGCGGTATCTCTGATGCGAAAATCAGTGGCTAACGCCGTGGTCCCTGTTGGCTGGCCGCCGCTGGCCGAAGTTCTGAACAAAATTGTGACTAAGAAGATACCAATCTACGCATGCGGTGCATGCTCGCGGGCCAGGGGAATAACGGAAGCAGATCTGGCCGAATACGGGGCAAAATTTGGCAATCCCAAAATCTTCGTTTCACTGGTGGAATGGGCGGATAGAATCATCACTGAGTAGCCGTCGACTCTTTCCAGGTTGTCCCAATCAAACGGTGTCGCACCTCGTCTTCGTCGAGGCCATCGATGCGAACCAGTTTATCGCGCGATTTTTGGCCGCGTAGCAAAACGATCGTTCGCGCCGGAGTTTTCAATCGCGCGGCAAGAAAAGCGGTCAGCGCTGCGTTCGCTTTTCCTTCCACCGCCGGCGCGCGCAACCTGATTTTGATCGCGCCGCCATGCTCGCCCACCACTTTGTCGATCTTCGCATTCGGAACCACGTGAAACCACAGAATTGCCATTCGCCCTACAAACCTACTGCGGCCCGAACGCGTTTCATCACTTCGCCGGCAACTTCGTTTGCGCGTTGTGCGCCCCGGGTGAGGACATCGTCGATGTACGATTTATCAGCCAGGATTTCTTCCCGTCGTTTCCGCATCGGCGCGTAAAATTCCCAGAGTTTTTCAAAGAGCTGCTTTTTGAAATCGCCGTAGCCGGTTCCACCTTTTCCAAACCGCTCTCGCATTTTCGCGATTTCAATTTTTGAAGCGACAAGCGAATAGAGCTGAAAAATGGTCGATCTTGACGGGTCTTTCGGCGCTTCGACCGGCGTCGAATCAGTCACTATACTCATGACGCGTTTCCGCATTTCTTTTTCGTCGCCGAAAATGTCGATGTTATTGCTATAGCTCTTGCTCATCTTCTGGCCATCAATTCCCGGCACAACTTCCGTCGCCGCGTGAATCCGGGGCTCGGGCAGCTTGAAAACAGGACCGTCCGGCTCGGACCCAAAGGTCTCGTTCATTTTTACCGCCAGATCGCGCGTGATTTCAATGT
>WNEZ01006089.1_pt1 | contig 10582 bp, 9 predicted proteins | sample 5400521 | NCBI WGS metagenome assembly WNEZ01 (sample SAMN13153339, study PRJNA577476) | soil metagenome | isolation source: 120 cm saprolite under Douglas fir tree site 2 hole 1 replicate 1 | place: USA:California | collected 2015-04-18
GGACCCGTCGCCGCGGCCCAGCAGCACGGCCACAGAGTTGATCTCAAGATTCGTCACCGCCAGGTCGGGCACACCGTCCATGTTGAAATCTGCCAGGATGACCTTGTTGGGAAAGGCTCCGACCCCGAAGTCGCGGCGCACGGCGAAAGAGACCCGGTCTTCCGCCCATCCCGCCGCGCTCAGAAAGACCGCCAACCCCATCAGCAATGCGTCCAGAGGCATTGCCCTGCTCCTCCCGGGTCTCCTTGATATGGCACTCAAAGTGGATCGCGCCAGCTCTCTAGCGGGAGGTGCGGCGCAATGTTCACTACCCGCATGCTGCGATGCCCTCGCGTTCCAATTCATCCTGGAACCGTACTGGAGCCAACCGATCGCCTGCGGTCACCCCGCGCCTTTTCTGATCTCGAGCTTTCGATTGAGCATCCGCTGCAGATCGATGCGAATTTGAACGCGCGATGACGGCGCATGGACGAATTCGTAGACGCGCAACGCATCGGGCCAGGTGCGCCCCTGGCGCACGCGCGGAAAGCGGCCCACCTCTCGCCAGCGCTGCGGCGTTTCGCGGATGGTGCGCTCGAGAAGGTCGAGATGGCCCGGCCGCGAGAACTCGCTCGGCGAGCCATCGGTGATCACGTAGTCGACCGGGACGGAATCAAGGTAGGCGATCAGCTCGCCAGGCGTCCGATAGCGAAGCTTGTAATCCGTCCCCTCCCACGTTTGGTCCGCGAGCACTTTACTGCCGCGCAGGATGAAATGCCCAGGGCGGGGCTCGCGGGAGGCGAGGTCGCTCAGCATCATGTTCTCTCCCGTGGGATCCGTGACGAGCAGGACCACCGGTTTTTCCAATGCGCCGGGGGCGAGCAGTTGAGCGTTGATCGCGGCGAACCCAAAGTCCGCTCTCGGTAACACTCGATAACAGCCGACCAGGAATGCAAGGACAGCCACTGCCGCGATCATCCCCGCACCCATCCTCACGTTTCTTCGAAGCACGGGGAGCGTCGAGGCTGCCCAGACGACGCCCTCGGTCGCGAAAATGAGTACCGCCGGCACAGCGGGAAGGACCAGGCGCGGACCGTATCCGGTGGGAACGATGCAGACGACCGCCACCGTGCCAACAAGCAGCCCCGCCATCGTCGCCTCGAGCGGCTGAACGGGGACCCCCTGACGCAACGGCTGGACGACGCGGGCAGCAACACCGGCGACTGCGGCAATCCCCACCAGCGGACCGGCGAGCCGGAAGAGCACGGGGACGTACCAGCCGAGCGCTGTTGCTGCGTACCCCAGCGACGGCGCGTCCTGGACGAAAGCACCTCTCGTCACCATTTCCCGGGTGACAAGGTACCAAGGCGCAGACCCGGCAAACACGACGAGGGCCGCAAGCCACAGCGGAGACTGCTTGAGCAAGTGCCAGCGCCGACAGAGCACGATGCCCAGGACCGCCACGGCCAGCAGGCTCACCGCGCTGGGTTTGCTTTGCAGCGCGAGAAGAGCCAACAGGCCGGACCAGAGTGCGTCGCGCCGCCGCTCCGTCTCCAGATAGCGCGCAAACATCAGCGCTGCCCCGAAGCTCGTCACCGCGACCAGCATGTCAGCCATGATCAAGCCGGCGTTTTCGGCGACGAATGGCGTTGAGAGCATGAGCGCGGCAACCAGGAACCCTGCCGGTTTGCCGTGGCGAGCTGCGACGCTGGCGTAGAGCAGGAAGCCGAGGAGGATCGCCAATACCCCAATCAGGGCATGGACCGCAGCTGGGGTCGCCGCAAAGAGCAGCATCCAGGGCGCGCTCAGCACGTAGAGGAGAGGCGGCCAGTGTCCGAGCGCGACCTTGGGATAGTGGAGGTAATAGTCCTCGGCGAAACGCAACGGGGCCCGATGATCGGAAGCAACCAGGTAATCGCGCACCATCAGGCCGGTGATGAAATGCGCTCCCTCGTCAGGCACTCCCCCCACCTCGCTGTGATAAGTGCCAGAGGTCCACTGAAGTGCGAAGACCAGCGCGCCGAGAACGGCCAATACGCCGAGCTCGACGACGATGGCGCGGGCGACGCTCGACGCCAGCATCCAACGCGCGCCCGCCTGCCGGGTAGGCAAGATGCGCTGGAGCAATTCCAATTCGTCAATCACTGTGGACGGGTCAGACGAGCATGTTTCATGCCGACGGAAGGAATTGAGGCTCGTCTGTCTTCACGGAAAGAGTGACGCAGCGTGTGAGGCTCCCAGATTCCTCTTTGTTGCAGAAAGTGAACTGCGGTGGGCAATTTATTGGACAGGCGAAGAGACACGCAGCTCGTGCGACCTCGAAAGAGCTGATCCACGTAGAGTCCTGACTCGGCGCCTCGCGACTCTTTCGTGAGGTGTGGGACCCCTCGTCCAGCCTGCCCAAGAGTCATGTTGGAAAGGGTGGGGGGATTCTGTTCAGCCCTTGATCTTCCGGAAGAGCAAGCTCGCGTTGGTGCCGCCAAAGCCAAACCCGTTGGAGATCGCCACGTCGAATTGGTGCTCCCGCGCAACGTTGGGAACCACGTCGATGGGGCAAGCGGGGTCCTGGTCGTCCACGTTGATGGTGGGCGGCAGGAGGGAATGGGTCATCGCAAGAATAGTGAAGATCGCTTCCGCGCCCCCTGCCGCGCCGAGCATGTGCCCGGTCATCGACTTCGTCGCGGAGACCGGAGGTGGTTTCGTTTCGGCGCCGAACACGGCCCGGATGGCGTCGCACTAGGCAACGTCGCCGACCAGGGTCGATGTCGCGTGGACATTGATGTAGCCCACCTCTCCGGGGTTGACCTCGGCCATTTTCATCGCCATCCGCATCGCGCGCTGTGCGCCCTCGCCGGCGGGTGCCGGAGCGGTGATGTGGTGGGCATCCGCCGTGGCGCCGTATCCCGCGAGCTCCGCATAGACGCGGGCTCCGCGAGCCTGGGCGTGCTCCCGGCTTTCCAGGACGACCACGCCGGCCCCTTCCGCCGGAACGAAACCATCGCGGCCGCGGTCGAAGGGGCGACTGGCTCGCTCGGGTGCCTCGTTTCGCTCGCTCATCGCCCTGGCCGCGACGAAGCCGGCGAGGCCGAGCGGCGTCAAGGTCGCCTCGGTTCCGCCGGCGAGGATCACGTCCGCCATTCCCCGCTCGATGAGCAGCATCGCTTCGCCGAGCGCGTGATTTCCGGTGGCGCACGCGGAGACCGGAGCGAAGTTTGGCCCGCGCAGCCCATAGCGCAGACTGACCTGTCCAGGGGCGAGGTTCGCGATCACCCCGGGGATGAAGAACGGGCTGACTTTCCGATGCCCGCGCTCGCGCAGGACCTGGTCGGTGTGCTCGATCGTCTCGAGGCCTCCCATGCCGGTGCCGATGATCACCCCGACCCGGTCGAGGTTCGTACGCGGAAGGTCCAGCTGCGAATCACGAATCGCCATCTCCGCGGCGGCGAGCGCGAAGTGGATGAAGCGGTCATTCCTCCTCACCTCGCGCGCATCCATCCAATCTTCTGCCCGAAAGTCGCGGACCTCGCCGGCGATGCGGGTCGGCAGCGGGCTCGCATCAAACCGGGTGAGCGGCCCAATGCCGGAGCGACCGTGAACCAGCGCGTCCCACGAGGGCGCCACGCCCAGGCCCAGGGGGCAGACCAGCCCCATGCCCGTCACCCAGACTCCCGAAGAGGTGGTGATGCCCATCCTGTCCCCGCGTCGATCGCGTTGAAGAATTATGGTCATAATGCTATGGGCAGGGCTACGCAAGGAGCGTGGTCAATGGAGCAAGCCAAGTCGCGAAGCCGGATCGTCACCTGGGACGACCCCCAAGCGGGTCTGGTGGCCAGCCGGCAGTTGAGCGGGCTCGAATATTTGCAGAAGCTGGTGCGGGGGGATCTACCCGTGCCGCCCTTCGCCCGGCTCCTGAACATCGCGTTTCTCGAGGTGAGCCAGGGTCGAGCCGTCTTTGCGATCGAGCCGTCGGAAGAGCACTACAACGCGATCGGCACGGTGCATGGCGGGGTGACCGCCACCCTTTGCGATTCGGCGCTGGGGTGCGCGGTGCACTCTCTTTCGCCCGCCGGCGCGGGGTACACCACGCTCGATATCCAGGTCCGGTACGTCCGGCCGATTCTAGCCAACACCGGAAGGCTGACCTGCGTTGCTACCGCGGTCTACGCGGGTCGCCGCATCGCGACCGCGGAGGCCCGGGTGACCGATGCCTCAGGCAATCTGTATGCGCACGCCTCCACGTCCTGCCTGCTGTTTCCTTCTGAATCGGCAAAGGGGTGAGCGTCCATGCGGTACCCGCCTGAGCACCGGGATCACACCCGCGCGCGGATCGTCTCCGCGGCGAGCCGCTTGTTCCGCCGCCGCGGCTTTGCCGGAGTCAGCGTGGAAAAGGTGATGCGCGCCGCCGGCCTGACCGTGGGCGGCTTCTACCTCCATTTCGGTTCCAAGCAGCGGCTCGTCACCGAATCGCTTCGCGCCATGCTATCGGCGCGACGCAAACGCTGGCTTGCCGGCCTCGAGTCGCAAAGCGGTGAAGCGTTCCGGCGGGCCTTTGTTCGACGGTATGTCGAGCAGGACGCAAGCAGCATGAATGAGAACGCGTGCCCCATGCCCGCGCTGTTGTCCGAGCTCACCAGAGCGCGGGTTGCCCCTCGCAAAGCGCTCGAGTCCGAGCTCTCGCCCCTGCTGGACGAAGTTGCGCGGCGGCTGGGCGGGGAGGCTCGGCGCGACGAAGCGCTGCGTACGGTCGCGCTCTGCATCGGCACGGTGGCCCTCTCTCGGGCCCTCAAGGGAACGCAGCTCGACGGTGAGTTCATCCGAGCGGCCCTGGGCCGTTGACAACGCGCAGACCGACTTACGAAGCGCGACTCTTTGGCCGGTGTCGCCGGCGTAGACTGTCCCAGCTGCCGTCCGACAGCCAGCCTCCATCGATCGCCAGACTGTGGCCATTCAAGTATCCGCTCAGCTTAGGATCGGCCAGAAACGCAATCGCCTGGGCCACGTCGTCTGGGTTGGCGAACCTCGCCATGGGGACGCGCGCGCAAATATCCTCGTCGGTATAGGCCCCTCCCGACTGGTCTGCCAGGTCCATTTCCGTCTTTACCCAGGCGGGGCAGACGGCATTGCAGCGAACGCCGAATCCGCCCCATTCGGCGGCCAATGTCTTTGTCAAGCCGATGAGTCCGTGCTTGCTGGCGTTGTATGCAGCCCGATCAGCGATTCCGGTGAGTCCGGCGACCGATGCAACATTCACGATGGATCCGGCACATTGTCCCAACATCACCGGGCCAAACTTTCGGCAGAGGAGGAATGGTCCGGTCAGATTGATGTCCAGAACCCGGCGCCACTGCTGCGGTGATGTCTCCACGGCCGACGCAATCATACTGATCCCGGCGTTGTTGACGATGACGTCTACGCGGCCATATCGCTCGAGCACCCGGTCTGCCATCGCGTCGACATCTTTTTCGTTCGAGACGTCGGCGAGCACTTGCATGACTTCCGAGCCAAGCTTCCGGGCAGCCTTTTCCGTATCATCTGCCGCGCTCAAATCATTCAGCCCGACGGTGTACCCCTTCTCGGCAAGCACTTCCGCGGTTCGTCGGCCGCTACCGCGTGCCGAACCGGTGATTATCGCCACTGGATTCGCCTTTAGCTGGCTCATTGGATTCCTTTCCTATCGCCTTGGCGTGGATGGGTGGTCGATGGGTTCCCTATCACACGGGTCAGCGTTCAAAGAGCCTTAAAGGATTTTCGCCGTTCGTTGTAGGGATATGCGAAGGGACGAATCCATCATGCACTTCAGAAGGAGCGACGAATGAAAGCGATTCTCTTGACCCTGGCCTTGCTGCTCTCCGGCGCAGACACCGCACAGGCGCCATCACCTTCCCCGACCGCCAATTTTCCCAAAGGCATGAAGCAATACTTCATGGGCTTCCTGGTCAGGGGGGAGAAGAGTGGTCAGCCCATTGCCAAGGACCAGCTCAATGCGCTGCAGCAGCAGCATCTGGCCTATATTCGCTCACAGGCAAAAGCGGGCAAATACGCGCTCGCCGGACCGCTGCTCGATAATGGCCGGATACGGGGCGTTCTGATGATCAATGCGGCATCGGCTGAAGATGCGAAGAACATCGCGAGCGCCGATCCGATGGTGAAAAGCGGAAGGTTGGCGGTGGAGATTCATCCATTCATAGTCGCTGACCTGTCCTGCGTGTTCACCGAGTACCAGAAGGTAAACCCGACAGTGGCCCATTGACGGCTACCGTTACCCCGATCGTCCGACGCCTCCGACCTGAGAACACCCGCTTCTCGACGGCTCGGCAGCGCCGCAATTTTCCCGCTTTCCGGAGGGCGAGGGGCCGAAATGGTCACTCCTTCAAGGCCCTGGTCGGGATGGTACAATTTCATGGCTACGCGCACCGAGGAGCCATGATGAAAACAGCATCGAAGGGCAACATCATGGTGGTCCAGGACGAAGTCACTGGAGCAACCACCAAGCACTTCGTGATCGACGCGGCGGACGTGAAGAAACAGTTTAGCAAGCTGCAAGAAGGCAACCCGAACAAGCTTCGAATCCTGACGTTCAAACCAGCCACGCGCGAGGAATGGGAGCGGTCGGAAGCGATGACCCGAAGGGAGATCGTCATCCCCAAACGCGGGGGCGAGGTCTAGTTCCTGAAAGAAAACGGCCGGGACACCAGTAGCGGGCGTTGTTCCGCGCTATCCAGCATCCCAGCCATTGGCGTTGCCGGCGGCTCCTTCAAGAGCCGTCTTTAGAGCTTCAAACTCACGTACCTATACCGTGGCAAGTGATTTGCGCCGCTGGCGCCGCGTTCGGAATTGCTTCGAACGAAGTTACCGCAAAATCGTTCGCGCCGATCGCGCTGCTCGTCTGAAAGATAAAGTCGATCGCATTGATGTTGGTGAAGTCCAGCGTTCCCGGGCCTAAGAAGTCAGCAAACGGAAAATCGATGCTGACAGGATTGGTGCTCGCGGCAAGGTTACACCCGGACTGGAGCCAGCCGGAAGGCGTGAAGACGAGGATATTGAAGTTCACGAACAGGTCGCTTCCATCGAAGTTGACGCGAAAGCGGTCATACTGACCGAGGTTGAGTTGCAAGGGTGTATTGGTGCCGTATTGCACATCCACCCGCGGTCCAGTCTTGTACCCTGCGCTGTAGATCAGTGCCGAGGGACTTCCGGGTCGGATTTGAAACCCCGCTTCTTGATCGAAGGGATTCGAGGCTCCACAGGGCCCCGGTGGGCACACAAAAAAGACCGTCAGCCGCTCTCCTCCAACCATCTGCCCCGCTTGAGTGTTGGTGTCCTGGCCAGACGATTGTCTGACGCTGTACGGCCCAGTAGAAAAATCGTCCAGGAGCAATTGCGAGTGTGCGGCTCGGGGCAAAGCGACGGACAGAAGCGTAATCAATATCACAGCAGCGTATTTTGGCATTGCGATTCTCCTCCCATGAGATCGATTGCGAAGTTGAACTGCGTTCGCGCGGGACTTCGCGCTCTTTGACTCTCCACTTCGCAATCCGCGTGCCGAACGGGATGCAGGTCTCGTGACGCCGACTTGCCCTCGGGACAGAGCGCCTCCTCAATTGCGCTGGCGCGTCACCTGTTGCGCGGGCGCAACAGTCTGAATCGTCAGGGCGGTCCGAAAGCACCATCTCGCATGGCCAAGCGCAAGCCAGAATGCCGCGAGGTGTGCGACATTTGCGTGCCCGCGAGGGCCCGAATTGTCGCACACCTTAGTGGCTGGCCGCGGCCCGGCCCCGCACCCCTTTGGTCAGCAGGACAAGCGGCACCATCAGCGCCGCGAAACAGGCGAACACGAAGAGCGTGTCGAGGTACGCGAGCGTCTGCGCCTGCTGGACGAGTTGGCGGTAAACGGCGGCGTACGCTTGCTTCGTCGCTTGGACCGACGACATGCCCGCGTGCTCGAACGCCTGGGCAAGCGCGCTCAGTTTGGCGGTGAGCGCCTGAGCGCCGGGAAAGAGGTTCGTCGCGATCCTTTCTTGATGGATCTGGGCGCGGCGTGCGATCAGCGTCGTCACCAACGCGATTCCGATATCGCCGCCCATGTTGCGGGAGAGGTTGACGATCCCCGCCACCGCGTTGTTTTTCGAAGGATGCACGCCCGCGTAAACCACGGTGTTGATGGGAACGAACAAGAATGCCAGGCCCACCGATAGGTAGACGCGCAGCCAGACCGCAGTGGAGAAGTCGATGCCGGGATAGAGGGTGCGCGAGAGGTGATAGAGCGCAATCGCGAGCACGGTGAAGCCGAGCGCGATCAGGTACCGCGCGTCAATTCTGGACAACAGGGGTCCAATGATTGGCATCATGCAGACGAAGACGATTGCGCCGGGAGAAAGAACCATCCCCGCGTCGGTCGCCGAGTAGCCCATCCAGACTTGCAGATATTGCGGCAAGAGCACGGTGCTGCCGTAGAGCGTCATTCCCAGCACCAGCATCATCAAATTCGACACCGCGAAGTTTCTGCTCTTGAAGAGGCGGACGTCGACCACCGGTGTCTTTTGTCTCCATTCCCAGAGCACGAAAGAAAGCAGCGCGACGCCGGCAATCACCGCGAAGGCTGTGATCACCGGCGAGGCGAACCAATCGTCCTCCTGGCCTTTGTCGAGCACCAGCTCGAGCGCACCAAGCCCGACCGCGATCAATCCGAGGCCGATGTAGTCGATGCCGCCGGTGCGCTTCTTCGCTTCGACCAGATGCGGCGGATCCTGCAGCATGCGGCTGGACAAAAGCATCGAAAGCAAGCCGACCGGAATGTTGATGAAAAACACCCAGCGCCAGGAATAGTGGTCGGTGATGAAGCCGCCCAACGTGGGCCCGATCGCGGGCGCGAGCACGACGGCCATCGCGTAAACCGCGAACGCCGTGGCGCGCTTCTGCGGCGCAAAGGTGTCGGCGAGGATCGCTTGCTCACTGGGCGCCAGGCCTCCTCCGCCGAGGCCCTGCAAGACGCGGAAAAAAATCAGCAGGCCGAGGTTCGGAGCCAAACCACACAGGAGCGAGCTGGCGGTGAAGATCGCCACGCAGGTCATGTAGAACCGCTTTCGCCCAAACTTGGTGGCAAACCAACCGCTCACTGGCAGCACAATCGCATTCGAGACCAGGTAGGAAGTAAGGACCCAGGTGCTCTCGTCCTGACTCACCGAGAGGCTTCCGGCCATGTGCGGGAGTGAGACGTTGGCGATGCTGGTGTCGAGGACCTCCATGAAGGTCGCCAACGTCACCGTCAAGGCAATCGCCCAGGGGTTGCGGCCACCGGTGAAACCCTCTTGCGCTGAAATCTGGGCCGAATCGCCGGTGGATGCCGCACTCATCGCACCCTCACCTTGGGCTCGACCGACATCCCCGGCCGGAGTCGATCCATCTCCGGTTGGCCGGGGTCGAGGTGGATGCGCACCGGAATTCGCTGCACCACTTTCACGTAGTTGCCGGTGGCGTTCTCGGGAGGCATGAGGCTATAGCGGGAGCCCGTCGCGCCTCCGAAGCTCTCTATCGTCCCGCGGTAGTCGCGGGCGATGGCGTCGACGTGCACCGTGGCGCCCTGGCCAATGCGCAGATGCTCGACTTGCGTCTCGCGGAAATTCGCAGTCACCCAGACGTCATCGGTCTGCGTCAGCGCCAGCAGCTGCTGGCCCGGCTGCACCCGGTCGCCGATGTTGACTGATTTCTTGCCGACGATGCCTGCGATGGGCGCACGAATGGCGGCGTAGCCCAGGTTGAGCTCTGCTTGTTTCAACTGGGCCAGCGCCAGCTCACGGTTGGCTTTGCGAATCTGGAGCTCGGCTCCCCGGGACGCCAGCTGGCGCGGCGCGTTCAGGCGCGTTTCGCGCAGCCGGGCCTGAGCGGTGGTAAGCCGCGCCCGCCTTTGATCGACGTGCTTTCTTGCCGCCTTCACCGTCGCGTCGGCGGCATCGGCGGCGCTGGCGCGCTGATCGAAGTCGGCCTGGCTCATCGCCTCGGTAGCGAGAAGCTTCTCTGCTCGGCTCCGCTGCAGCTGGGCATATCGATTGTTGGCGACCGCCTGGTCCAGGTCGCGCTCCGCCGCCTCGAGATCCGCCTCTGCGTTTGCAAGCTCCGCATCCGCGTTGGCCAGCGAAGCCTGGTTGCTGGTCTCGGTGATCGAAACGCCCGGGCTCTCCGCCTCGTACGCGGCGTCCGCTTGCGCGAGCGCCGCCCTGGCCTGGGCTACCGCGACCTCGAGATCACTCCCATCAAGCTCCACCAAGAGGTCGCCCGCCTTCACCGATTGGTTGTCCTGAACGTGAACGGCGATCACCGTCCCGGCGACGCGTGGGCTGATCGCGCTGATGTTTCCGTCCGCCTGCGCGTCGTCGGTGTCTTCGAATTGACGGGAGTAGAGCCACCAGCCAAGGACCGCGGCGAGGACGAGCGAGATACCGACGACGACGCGAAGGCGCGTCACCTGTCCTTTGTTCTTCGCTGGAGGCTTTTTTGGCTCGGGCTCGATTCTGTCGGAGCGCACCTTGCTTGCCCCCTCCTCGCGGAGGAGGCGCAACGCATTGTCGTCTTGTACCTCGGCTTGCTGTTCCATCTTGTCGATCCT
>WNEZ01020263.1_pt1 | contig 10582 bp, 7 predicted proteins | sample 5400521 | NCBI WGS metagenome assembly WNEZ01 (sample SAMN13153339, study PRJNA577476) | soil metagenome | isolation source: 120 cm saprolite under Douglas fir tree site 2 hole 1 replicate 1 | place: USA:California | collected 2015-04-18
GATTTGTGCCCGCGCATCCCTGAATTTACAGTGGCTCAATTGGTCTCTCTGCGGTTCGCCAGCGATGCGGAATTGCCGGCGCTGGCGCGGAAAGTTCTCGACGAAAAGCTTACCGAACGCAAAGCCATCAAGCGATTGGTCAAGGATTGGCAGGCTGATTATCTGCGGGCGTAGCTGCCTGGGCACGGATTACTTGGCCTGCGTATTCTCGGCGAAGCACCAGTGCACGAAATCGTGGCCGTAGCGCGCCGTCACTTGTTCGGGAATATCTGTCTCCGCGACCTTCTCAAATTTGAAATTAATTTCGCCGCTGGGCTGCACCGTGCCTACAAGTGATCCGTATACGTTCGTCATTGCGCTGTGAGCGTCGGAAGAGTTTGGCGGCAGCGCATACCGTACCGCTCCGGCGGTCCCTACGATCCATCCCGGCAGCACGCCGCCATGCTGCTTCCAGTAGGCGGTATTGAAAATTCCGTCCATGTAATAGTGCGAATGGCTCGCTAGAACGTACACGCGCTTGTGCGCGTCGTTCTGCGCGCGAAGCAGGCCGGCGTACGCGCGCCGCCCGCTCTCTGTGCCAGTGGGTGACTCGTTCATGCCGTGTCCAGCGGAGATGCTTTCGGGCAGCGCCTTGTGCATTCCGGCCACGATGGTCGTCACGGCCGGATCAGCCAGATCCTTAGCCAGCGTCCGTTCGAACCAGCCGACCTGCGCGCCGTCAAATTGCTCGGCAGTTGCGCTGTCGAGGTAGTAGAACGCCACGCCGCGGTCGATCCAGTGAAAGTAAGTCTTCAGACGGTGGTCTTGGGGGTCGTCCCGCAGGCGTTGCGCGCGCAACACAGGTGAATCCAGCCAATCCGCGAACTGCAGGAGAAAATCTTCGCGGGTCTTCAGGGGCGGGATTGTCTCGTGATTGCCAATGCCCACAAAAAATGGAATGGAACCGAAGGGCGCGATCTGGCTATCGATGAAATCCGGCCACTCGATGTTTTCGTATTCTGCAACCGACAGCGGTTTCGTGATGTTCTCGGGCTGATGTTGGATGTCTTCATCGAAGCCGGAGGTCAACCGCAGGTCGCCCAAATGCCAATAAAATGCAGCTTGATTCTTTTTTGCCGTTTCCGCAATCCCCGGCATCACCACGTCGCCGCAATTCCGGGAATCGCCGGACGCAACGAAGCGCCACGTTCCGCCGGCCGGCTGCTGTGCGGCTGCCGGCCTCATCGCCAGCACCGAGAGCGTCGCGAACGCAATCACAAATATGATTCCGCGAATCATGGCTCCTCCGGCCATCCGGGATGCTGCGCGTGCGGACTCTAATTGAATTGGAGCCCGCCAGAATAAGAATGCTACCAGAACAATCTCAGGTGGCACAGGCCTGAAGATCAGCGCTCACCCCCCTTGGCCAGTGTCTCGATACTGTTAATCATCCAATTCGTCGCGGCGCGCGCAGAATCGCGACTCTCCTAGGAGGGCCGGGCTTCAGTCCGGCCGAAGCGAAGCTCTCTTGAAAGCGGCTTTAGCCGCTGAAGCTACGTTTGATTGAGGCTCTGCGGCGCTATGGATATTGCCATCCGTTAGTTTCCGAATGCGATAGACCTCCAGCGCGCCGAAAGAGTAGATCGGATCGCCGATGCCGGCGAGCGCGGCGGAAAATCTTGGGACATCGTACGCCCAGACGTATTCGTAATCACTCTGAACCTGTTTCCAATCCGGAGGCTCGTCATAAACATGATTCCAAAATCCATCTGGCGTATACGAATCGTGGATGATCCGCATCGGCGTCTCGCCGGGCGTGTCCATCAGATAGGGTGAGAACCAGCCCCTTCCGATGACTCCATAGGCCCAGAAATGCGTGAACGGCCGCTCGATCGGGTCCTGATCTCCTTCGACGACGGGCAACACGAGTGCGCCTCGTGGAACGGCTTCAAAAGAACGCGCGAGGCCGGCGAGTTCCGTCTGCGCGGCGGCAAAATGCTGCGTCATGTTCACCGTCCGTGCGGCAAAGAGAACAAGCGGGATCGCAGCCAGCCATTTCGCACGCTTTCCCACGCGCACCGTCGCAAGAAGCACGACGAACAATACAGGCAACACGCGGATATCGAGATCCGAGCCCTCGCCCCACATCCAGGGAATCGCCCAGAACAGGACAAAGAGGAATCCAGCAATTACAAGCCAGCGGCCATTCCAGCGAAACTCTGGATTGCGCCACCAGGCTGCCAGAAACCACGCGGCCAGCGCGGCGAGTGATATCAGGTCGAGCATTGGCGAGTAGCCGTGCAGGATCATGCCAAGCGAATCGAGCTTTTCCTCAAATCCGTGAAAGACGATCTTTTGCGCGCTCAAGCCCACTCGCGACGAATGCAGGTAAAAGGCTACGCCCGGCAGCGCCAAAGCCCCGCTCCAAATCCAATCGCGAAGGGGCCGCGGGGTGAACGCCAGATACCCCGCCACAACAAGTCCCGCAATGCCGAACCCCAGCAGATGCGTGAAATACAGCGCCGTGAACGCCGCGAGAGCCGCAGCCCACCGCGCGATGTTGTGCTTCGCAATCCAGCGCAGCCAGAATCCGAGCGCGAGGAATCCAACCGCGAGACTCAGATCGAAATTCAAAAATCCTTCTAGAAAAAACACGTTGCAGGCGATCAGCAGCGCCCATAGCGCCGTGGCGTCTTCGTCCGGATTCACTTGCCGGAGAAAAAACCAAGCCGCGCCAGGAAGCGCAAGGGCGCAGAGGCTCAGGAATACCCGCCCCGCCGTCTCGATAGGAAACAAGCGGCCAAAGACAGCGAGTGACGCATCCATCCCCAGGTAGGGATACGCACCCCAGTCGGCGCGATAGAACCTGCTGAAAGCAAATGCTGGATCGCTGAGATGAGCCAGAACAAACGATCGAGCCAGATGATTTGGATAGTCAAGCAGCGGCGGAAATGCGGCGCTCCAGATGGGCGCCAGCAGCGCCGCGGCCAGAATCAGCAGGGCCACAAGACGTGGAAAATTCGTCAGGAAAAAAGATGGTTGCGGGAATACGGTTCCCGGTGAATCCATGTTGCGCACCTACCGCGCGACCCATAGTAACGGCAACAAGCCCATGGCTGTCAGGCCGAGCAACAAGAATAGAGTCTGCCTTCCGGTCTTCGAGTCGGCGAGCGCCACCGCAACCAGCGCTTTTGCAAAATTGTTGCTCGCTGCCGCAACCACTACGCCTGCCGCGGCAAGGCCCAGCGAAGTCAGTTTTCCCGCGGTTTGCGTGAGCCCCATAATGAACGGGTCCACCGGCGCGAGGCCGGAAAGCACGGCCAATCCGTAGATTCCCCCACGGCCGAGATGCACCAACGCAAAATTCGTCGCCACAAGCATTGCGACAAACACAACTGCCAGCGAAAATGCGGACGCGAGTTCCAGCGGATTTTTCGTCAGATATCCGGCGTCCGCTCCTTTTTCGCCTCCGTCCGGCAAATTAGACCACGCCCAGCCGCCTGCCACGCCGATGGCTCCGAGAATCAGGAAAGGAAGCGCGAGCCGGCGCATCAATTCGATGTTAAAAAAAGCGATGAGAGCAAGAAAGCGAAAATACATTACGCCCGACGCGAGCAGGATTGCCCCGGAATAGCAATGCGGAGTTTTCGCTTCTCGCGCGTGCCTGGCCATTACAAACGTCGTGAAGGTGGACGAATACGCGCCTCCGAGCAGCGCCGCCAGCCTCACGCCGCCTTTTCCTTTCGCAGCTTTCTCCAAAAGGTAGCTGCCATAGGACACGCCGCTGATCGCAACTACGATCAGCCACGCCTTGAACGGATTCACCCCGAACGGGCCGAAGTCCTTGTCGGGCACGATGGGAAGAATGACGAACGTCAGCAGAAGGAATTTTGTGAAAGTGAGAATTTCCGTGGCCGGAATCCTTGTGCTAAGGCTCTCCAAAAATTCCTTCAGCTCGAGCAGCAGGATGCTGAGAACCGCCAGCGTCGTGGCAATCCAGAGTTGATCGCGCGACACGAGCGCGCCGACCACATAAGTAACCAGCCCCGACATTTCCGTGGTCACTCCGGCTTCGTTGTAGGATTCCAGCTTGTGCCGGTACGATAGCCACAAAAATGCACCGATAACCGCGAACCCGGTGATTAAGGGCAGGAGTTGCTCTCCAGAGAGAAGACCCATCGCATAACCGATCAGCCCGATTAACGGAAATGTGCGGATTCCACCGAAGCTGTACCGCTGCCCGGACGCGCGACGCTCCTCGCGTTCCAGCCCGATCAGAAAACACAAGAACAGCGTCAGCAAAATCTTGACGCCCTCCGGCGGCAACACGTGTACAAACTTGTCGGTCACGGATTTGTTCTTTCCGGCAGCGCCTCGGTTCCCTTTCCGCTCGTGTATTCGTGATTAGAACGCTTTGCAGCCACCGCGAGACTATCGGTATTTACAGGTAAACTCAATCGCTGTTGCACCAGTGCGTTCCGTTTGCTTCTCAAGCGGATGTTGCAACGGCTCAAGCGCTTTAAGTAGCGCCGGCATCTTGCCGGCCTCTTGGTCTTAGGCATGAGGGCATCAGAGCCGGCAAGATTCCGGCGCTACGGAAGCTTCTGCGAAACTTGAAATCAAGGCGCTGGGTTGCTACGCTTTGGCCTATGAAAGGGTTCTTGCCGCTTCTGTTCGCGCTCGTCCTGGCGATACCCGCCGCTGCACAAACCCAAGCTCCGGCTCAGCCACCTCAAACATCAAAAGAACTCGACGTGCCGGGCAATCAGCCTTGGACCGACACGGGCGTCGACCTGCAGCCAGGCCAGACGGTCACAATCACAGCGACGGGAAAACTCCAATGCATTAAACTCCCCGTGCGCGCAGCGGGGCGATTGTTTCTCGGAATCAATGGCCCTTCAGGTGACTCCGGCAATGGAAGCTTCCACGTCAAGATCGAGATTCCAGGTAACGCTTCAGGTTCCTCCACCTCCGCTGCTCCCGTCTCGAATCAGTCCGGTTCTTCTACGGCTTCCACTGGCGGAAGCAGCCTTGCCAATTCGCCAACCAGCACAACCTCAAGTACTACTTCCGCTTCGCCGGGCGGCTCGGCTTCCGCATCTTCACCTGCACCGAATGCGACAACTGCCGCGGCGCTTCCTGCGGGCATACTCGCGCAGATTCCGCGGCGCATCGCCGACAAAGAAGGGAATCCCGGCGACATGGTCAACTTCCTCCTGATCGGCTCGGAAGACCACGTGAAGGCTGCGTTCCAGGCGGCGGGATGGGTGCAAGTGGACCGCGACACGAAAGACGCCGTCGTGCAGGCCCTGGTGGCGAGCCTTTCGAAGCAGGCTTACCTGACCATGCCCATGAGCCAGCTATATCTGTTCGGCAGGCCGCAAGACTATGGCTTCGCGCACGCCGAGCCACTCACCGTGGTTACGACGCGCCACCATCTACGCATTTGGAAATCGACGCTGACCGTCGGCGGGCAGCCTTTATGGGTGGGAGCGGCAACGCACGATATGGGGCTTGAGCGCGATCAGCGCAACGGCAAGCTTACCCACCACATCGACCCCAATGTGGACGACGAACGCGATTTCGTCAGCCACAGCCTCACAGGAAGCGGCTACGTGACACAACATACGAGCGTCTTGCCTTCCAATCCGATCAAAGATGAGAAGACAGCCACAGGAGGCAGCTTTCATTCCAATGGCGAAGTTCTCGTCCTCTGGCTCAATAGCAACTAATTTCCGGCGGGCTTCAGGTAAAGCCCGCACCCGGTCACGAAAATCTCCGCGGCGCACCCGACAGATCGTCTCACAGTTAACTTCAGAAATGGCCGGGCGCTGAGAGGCCTGGCGGAGCATCAGAATGATGCGGTGGAAGGTCGCGGCGAAACGTCCCCGGCTATAAAAACCGCCTAACGGTGTCCCTGTATGTCTCCGAACCGGAAATTCTTTCGAACTGTCACGAAAATCACATGCAAATGTAACGTAATTGTGTTATTCCAAGAAGGCAGGAGGGAACTTTGTAGACCGCTGTCACGATTCGAGTCAAAGAATACCCCCTGAGAACCGAGGAAGAGAGAACGAAAGGAGTCCCCCTGATGCCTGAGAAATCCGCAGCTGCAGTGCAAACGGCGCCTTCCCGGCCGCCCGTGAAGGCCGCCAAGGATGAAAGTAGTTTGGAACGGATGGACCACTTGTACGACACAATCGCGCGCCGGGCTTTCGAATTGTATGAAAGAGAGGGCCGGGTTGACGGCCATCACCTTCGCCACTGGCTGGAAGCCGAGCGCGAACTTCTGCACCCTGTACACTTGCGAATGGAAGAAGCCGGCGGAGAATTCGTGGTGCACGCGGAACTCCCCGGCTTCACGGCTAGCGATATTGAAGTCAGCGTCGAACCACGGCGCGTGACCATCACCGGCAAACGCGAATCGAAGCAGGAAGACAAACAGGCTGACGCAGTCTACACCGAACAATGTTCGGACGAGATTTTCCGGACCCTGGAACTGCCCTCGGAAGTCAATGTAATGAAAGTCACTGCGACGCTGAAGGACGGCGTTCTCGACGTTCAACTCCCGAAGGCTGTGGCAACGAAACCCGTCGCCGCCGAGACGCAAGCCGCGTAATTCGGCGTTTTGGTCCCCACTGAATCGCAAACCCGGCCGGCCAGCTGATCGAGAATCGCCGCTGGCCGGCCTGCTTTCACCATCAGTCTCGTAGTTCAGTCGATGGGGGCGCCGAAGAGGACAAGTCCGAAGAGCAAGCTCCTGCAGCGACGCCGCTGGGTCAATTGCAATCCAGATCTTCTATCCCGCGGAATGCTTACCCGAGATTTGAACTTCCCATGAGGTATTTGTCGACGGAGATAGCGGCTTTGCGGCCTTCGGAGATCGCCCACACAACGAGCGATTGGCCCCGGCGCATGTCGCCCGCTGCAAAAACACCTGCAACAGAACTCATATAATCCGTCCCCGTGGCGATATTGCTGCGCGCGTCGAGATTTACGCCTAACTGCTCGATCATGCCTTGCTTCACGGGTCCGGTGAAGCCCAGGGCCAGCAGGACGAGATCCACGTCGATGGTGAGTTCCGTGCCCGGCATGGGCTCGAACTTGGGCGGCGGGCCGACACGGATGGCATGCAACTGTTTCACGGTCCCGTTCGCGTCGCCTGTGAATTTAGCGGTATTGAGCGCCCAATCCCTCATTCCGCCTTCTTCATGCGCACTCTCAGTGCGCAATTGCAGCGGCCACAAAGGCCAGGGAGTGCTGGGTGCTCGGTCCTGCGGCGGCATGGGCATGATTTCAAACTGGTGTATGGACTTCGCTTTTTGCCGGTGGCACGTGCCGAGGCAGTCCGCGCCCGTGTCGCCGCCCCCGATAATCACCACGCGTTTGCCCGTGGCAAGAATCTGGTCCGGCACGATATCCCCGGCGCCGCGTTTGTTCTGCTGAGGCAGGAATTGCATCGCGAAATAAATTCCCTTGAGTTCCCTTCCCGGGACGTTCAGGTCGCGCGGATTTTCAGCGCCTCCGGACAACAAGACCGCGTCGAATTCCTTGCGAAGGTCTTGCGCGGGAACGTTGCCGCCTACGTGGGCCCGCGTTTGGAATTGAACGCCCTCCGCCGTCATCTGCTCCAGCCGCCGGTCCAAAACTTTCTTCTCCAGCTTGAAGTCTGGAATGCCATACCGGAGGAGACCTCCGATCCGGTCCGCTTTCTCAAACACCGTAACCGAATGGCCGGCACGATTCAGTTGCTGCGCGGCCGCGAGCCCCGACGGACCCGAACCCACTACAGCGATTCTCTTGCCCGTGCGCGTCTCGGGAAGCTCGGGCCTGATCCATCCTTCTTCCCAGGCCCGCTCCACGATCGTTTTTTCGATCACCTTGATCGTGACCGGCGGTTCGTTGATGCCGAGGACACATGCCGCTTCGCAGGGCGCCGGGCAGATGCGCCCGGTGAACTCCGGAAAATTGTTGGTGGAATGGAGCACACGAATGGCTTCCTTCCAGTGATCGCGGTAAACGAGGTCATTCCAATCCGGAATGATGTTGGTCACGGGGCATCCGGTGTGGCAAAACGGAATGCCGCAATCCATGCAGCGCGCGGCCTGCACGCGCACCTTTTCTTCGGGAAACGGCTGGTAGACCTCGAAATAATCGTGGACGCGTTCTTCGACGGGGCGGCGCGCCGGCATCTCGCGGGTGTATTCCTTAAACCCCGTCACTTTACCCACCGAGCACCTGCCCCTGCGCTTGCACCTGCTCCTTGGCTTGCGCGATCAGCGCGCCCGCGGGTATTCGTGGAATGCCCAGAACACGCTTATATTCGTGCGGGAATACCTTGATGAATCTCGGCAGCGTGCCTTCCCAGTTTTTCAAAATCCATTCCGCTTGAGGGCTGTTCGTCAGGACGGCGTGCCGGCGGATGAGCCGATGCAGGATTTCGACATCCTTCGGATCAGTTGCCGGTTCAAGGTCAACGTCCGTTCGGTTACAGCAGACGGCGGCAAATTCGCCAAAATGGTCCAGAACATACGCTATGCCGCCCGTCATTCCTGCCGCGAAATTCCTGCCCGTCCGGCCGAGCACCACAACCATTCCTCTGGTCATGTACTCGCAGCCGTGATCGCCGACACCTTCCACCACGGCTGTGGCGCCGGAATTACGCACGGCGAACCGCTCGCCCGCCATGCCGTTGAAATACACTTCACCACTGGTCGCTCCATAGAGACAAACGTTGCCGACCAGAATGTTTTCTTCCGGCACGAACCGGGAATTTCGAGGGGGATAGATAATCAGCGTGCCTCCGGAAAGCCCCTTCCCCACATAGTCGTTGGCCTCGCCTTCGAGTGTGAGCGTCACGCCCTTGGCAAGGAACGCGCCAAAACTCTGCCCGGCGCAGCCGTGGAACTGGATGCGGATGGTATCGTCCGGCAAGCCCGCGGAGCCATGACGCCGCGCGATCTGCCCGCTGAGCATGGCGCCGACTGTGCGGTGCACGTTACGAATCGGCAGGCTGAGCGACACGGGCGTCAGATTCTCGATGGCTTCGCTGGCCTGTTCAATCATTTTGCTGTCGAGGGCGGCGTCCAGACCGTGGTCCTGCGCCTGCGTGCAGCGGCGTCCCACGTGGCTCGGCATCGGCGGGTTATAGAGCACCGCTGACAAGTCGATCCCCTTGGCCTTCCAGTGTTCGACATCCTGGCGTTGGACCAGGCAATCCACGCGGCCAATCATTTCGTCGAGTTTGCGGAAGCCAAGCTCCGCCATGATTCTGCGGAGATCCTCAGCCACATAAAACAGGAAATTGATTACGTGTTCGGGCTGGCCCTGGAATTTCTTGCGAAGTTCCGGGTCTTGGGTCGCCACGCCCACCGGACATGTGTTCAGGTGGCATTTCCGCATCATGATGCAACCCATCGCAATGAGCGGCGTCGTGGCAAATCCAAACTCTTCCGCGCCGAGCAGCGATGCGACCGCAACATCCCGGCCGGTTTGCAGCTTGCCGTCCACCTGCAATCGCACACGGCTGCGCAGATCGTTCATTACCAGGACCTGCTGCGTCTCCGAAAGTCCGAGCTCCCAGGGGACGCCGGCATGCCGGATCGAGCTGATGGGAGAAGCCCCAGTCCCGCCGTCGTAGCCGCTGATGAGGATGACGTCGGCATGCGCCTTCGCCACGCCGGCAGCGACTGTTCCGACTCCCACCTCGGCGACGAGCTTCACTGAAATCCGCGCCTTCGGATTGACGTTCTTCAAGTCAAAGATGAGCTGCGCCAAGTCCTCGATCGAATAAATATCGTGGTGCGGAGGCGGAGAAATCAGGCCCACTCCGGGGATCGAATGGCGTATGCGGGCAATGAAATCATCTACTTTGTGGCCCGGCAATTGCCCGCCTTCTCCCGGCTTGGCGCCTTGCGCGATTTTGATTTGCAGATCGTCCGCATTGATCATGTAATTGGTCGTAACGCCAAAGCGGGCCGAGGCCACCTGCTTGATCGCGCTGCGGCGCAAATCGCCATTGGCGTCGGGATGGTAGCGAGCCTCATCCTCTCCGCCCTCGCCGGTGTTGGACTTGCCGCCGATGCGGTTCATGGCAATCGCCAAAGTCTCGTGCGCTTCCTTGCTGATCGAGCCGAACGACATGGCTCCGGTCGCAAAGCGCTTTACGATTTCAGAGGCGGGCTCGACTTCTTCGAGGGGAACGGCGGCTCCGGCCGGCTTGAACTCGAACATGCCGCGCAGCATCTGGAGATCGCGGTTCTGCTGGTTCACGATGTCCGCGAACTCGCGGAAAGTCTCGAAACTCGATTGCCGGACCGCATGCTGCAGCTTGCTGATCGTCGTCGGATTCAATTGGTGCCGCTCGCCGCGCACACGGTACTGATATTCGCCGCCAACGCGGAGTTCCGTGTCGGATTCATTCGGCGGCTGCATCGCAAACTGATGTTTCATGAGCGCTTCGCGAGCCAGCACTTCGATCCCGATGCCCTCGATTCGCGAGGACGTGCCGGTAAAGTATTTCTCGACAAGCGAGCGGCTCAAACCGATGGCCTCAAAGATTTGCGCACCCTGGTAGCTTTGCAGGGTTGAAATTCCCATCTTC
>WNEZ01006090.1_pt1 | contig 10581 bp, 11 predicted proteins | sample 5400521 | NCBI WGS metagenome assembly WNEZ01 (sample SAMN13153339, study PRJNA577476) | soil metagenome | isolation source: 120 cm saprolite under Douglas fir tree site 2 hole 1 replicate 1 | place: USA:California | collected 2015-04-18
GTACACAGGCGCCGCAATCAATGCACTCGGTGGGATCGATGTACAGTTGAGGCACTTCATCGAACGTCGCGCGGCCATCGTCATAGGTTCGACCCTTCGCCGGATGAATACAATCCACCGGACACACGTCCACGCAGGCAGTATCTTTGGTCCCGATACAGGGTTCAGCGATGATGTAGGCCACGGGTCAGCTCCTTGCGTTGACCGTATCAGCCTTCAAAAAGCCTGGGTCCTGCTCCGTATAACGCCGAGCGGTGAATAACCAGATTCACCCAGCAGACCCAGATAGCGTCCAAGCGGCGCAGCCAGCGTCATCTTTATCCCTCCAACCAAAGAATGGCGGACTGAAGCGCGTCGCTACACAAACCGCCAAGAAAAACACGCGAAATCGTTTGCGTCATTCTTTACGAGCGAACGAGCAGATACGGGGCTTCGCCAGACGAACAAAGTCGTCGTACCGCATGCGAATCGCGTCGCGGTGCGTCCCGGCGTTGAAGACAATCGCCTCATCGGCGGCCAGCGACTCATCTACGTACGCAGTCAAGTTGTAAAGAGAGCCGAAAGGCGGCATGGCGCCCAACTCGCAATCGGGGAAGAGACTGCTGAATTCCTGCTCGGTAGCTAGTCGCACAGACTTTCCCACCTCAGCAGCCAGCTTATCGAGTCTCACGTGATTCGGCGCCGGTAGGACCGCCAGAGTCATTTCCCCACCCGCCCATAGAACCACGGTCTTGGCAAGCTCTTTTCCAGAGATCTCCATCGTAGCGGCTGCACCCTGCGCGGTGTAGGCCGTGGTGTGCGTCATTACCGAGTAAGGGATTTGGTTTTCGTCCAGGAAACTCTTCAGACGTGTGGATATGCTCACGGGCGTACTCCTTTCGCCCTGTGCATCGGCAAGATTATCGCGCGGCGCAAAACAAAAGGGAACATGTACCCGCCCCCCGACCTGAGGTGAGAGCCGCCGAACTCTGCCGAACCTCTTGTTGCCCTATCTCGGATCCTGAGCACTCCTTCGTGATCAGATACTCCTCGGCTCCGCGCCCGCCGCCGGCGTAGCCGGTGCAGATGCCGCCCGCGAGAGCACGTTTGTGTCGCCTTCCTTTCCCGCGCTCTTCTCGATCTCGATCGAGCCCTTAAAGTATGCTCCGTCTTCGATGATGATCTGCGCCGTCGTCAAATCTCCGTTCACCGAACCGTCCTTCTTGATCTCGATCTTGTCCTTCCCACGGACATTACCCCTCACGCTTCCGTACACGATCACCTCGCCAGCAATGACATCGGCTGTCAACTTGGCTGTTGCTCCGACCGTCAGCTTTCGGTCGTCGAGATGGACCAGTCCTTCGACCGTTCCGTCAATGTACAGGTCTTCGTTGCCCGAGATTTCGCCTTTCACATGCAGGCTCGATCCGAGCCGCGCTGTCGGTTCCGCTGGACGCATCACATCCTTGTTCATCTTGGGTGTTCTCTCCCAAAGCGCCGGAGCGGTCTTTGGCGACTGACTCGTTTGCACATTTGTCAGTCCGGGGTCCGCTGGTGGCGGCTTGTCCGGTTTCTTGTTACCCCACATCGGACCTCCTTAGGGGCAGGAGCACAGCTGACATATAGAGTCGGCGCTGCACTGCTTCACGTCTCATCGCCCGCCGACCAACCAGCACCCCTGAACATCTTCCCGTTCGCCTTGAACGGAGATCCCGGCTGTTTTCTCCATTTCTTAAACAGTCTCGGATTGTTCTTCAGTTGCAGTAATGCAGACGCCACCACTTCCGCGCTTGGCATGTCCGCGTCCGTCGCAACAGAAAAGCACGTCGATTTGTCGTGGTTTGAGATAACACGTACGAATTTATAGTCCACTAGGAAGTTCCTACGCCCGGCTCTGAGCCAGTAACTATCACCATGAATTTGCTCGGCTCCAGTCAGTGCAGCGACGCGCTCAAGGTACTCTGCTGCGCGTTGGGCGGGCGTGCATTTGGATTGCATTGTCATCGCAAGTCGATTACTGCGGGGGGCGGAAAGCCTGGCCGTCGGCTTTAAACGCCCCGTTCTGCGCGGCCCACCTGTCGAACAGCGCTGGTTTGTTCTTGAGTTGCAGCAGCGCGGTAGCGATCTGCTCGGATTTCGGCATTTCTTTGTGCGCTGAATAGAAGCACGTTTCCTCGTATGCGCATTGGGGATCGGTCACGTCTAGCGTCCGCCTGACATATCTGCCGCGTACATGGAATCTGGTTGTGCCGACATCCAGGACATAGACATTACCCATTTGCGTGGCGCCGGTGACAGTAACGATGCGGCGCAGATAGGGTTTCGCGCGATCCTTTGGGGTGATGGGGTGTACACCATCCGAATCATTCGCAAAGCGGTTATCCGGAATTACTGCTACTCCGGCCACGTCTAAGATGTGGAGGCCGTGCTCTAAGATGTTGGTGTGTTGCTGTTGCGGCGTGGCCATTTCTCGCGCCAACGGCCTGCGCCGCAAGCCCGTGAACACAAACCTCCATGCGACCAGCGCGAAGAATGCAATCAGAGAGAGCGTTGTAGACACCATACATATACTCCGTATCGGAAACGGATTACTGCCAGCGTCGCGTTCAGCCGGATGCTAACGAAGGCTTACGCCAGCGCGCGGGGTGTCGGCAGCGGCCGCTGCAACATTAGCCGCCCGCGATGGGATGAACCATCAAGACTTCGTTCTGCTGGCGGGTAACCTTCTCGATGCGTTCGCCGGTTGCCATGTCGAACGGCTGCGCGCCGGTCTTGACTTCATATTCGGCAATCATCTTGTTGACTTCTTCCATGTCAGCGGTTGCCGGATCGTATTCGAGAATGGTCTTATCACCGTGAGATGAAAATGTCACAATCTTGGCGTTCATGTTTGGTCTCCTGTAGGACGGTCATTTTCGGCTTCCTGTGGAAAAGCAGTCGGCGGGTTTGAATCCCTGAAGGTCATCTTGCACCTTTTTTCAGAGTTGTCAAGACAGCTTTTCCGAGCAAAATGATTCGGAGGAACCGGGCCTTCGTTTCCACTGTTCCTCGCCGAAAGGAAACAACATTGCCGTACAGTTTTCGAGATGCCGCGCGAGAAGCAAATCGTTCCGGCAACGCATGACTGTTCTCAAGGGCCAGATCCGGTCAAATATGCCGATGATTCCGCTTGGCCGAACGTGTATCTTTTCATTATCGCGCCGACGCCCACGCGATCGACATTGCTCTCCGAAACTTCTTCCACCCGCACCGCCCTAGCCCGCCCGCTGATAAACGCATGGGTAGCTTGCGCAACTTTCCAGGGAGGCATGATCGAAAACCCAAATTTCATTCCGACGCTGAGCCCTATGTCGCTCCTGAAGTAAAAGCCATGAGTCGAAATATCGCGTGTCCTGCCCAAGATCGGCTCGAACTTCTTGAGGTTGGACTCGAGCCTGATTTCGATCTGAAGGGTTAATTTGTACCGACGCGCTGCCCGACGTTCTTCCAATTTAATTGGCCGAATGGATTCACGAACTCACACCAGCCCCTCCCCCTGCGTTTGCAGCGGCTGTTCGAAGCGCTCGCTGCCGAAACCCACCTCAATAGCTCGCTCCCTCCGTACGTTGTTATAGAAGGTTCCTCCGCCTTTTCTCGCGCGACTCACCAGCTGCACGCCACGACGTGCGCGTTACAGAAGTACCGGGACCACTCGAAGCAGCGCCTCGTTGCTGATTTTGCGAGTCACCCTGGGGCCGCCAAACAGAGGGCTCGCTCTATGGCCTAGGGTTCCGTGGCCTTTGGACGAAGCACGAACGGCACACCGCGTTCCCAATTAAGGCGGACAGTCATTGGGTAATCGAGCTCGTCAGGCGGCAAGGCCTGTCGTGTGCCGTCCGATCCGACGTAAACGAGCTGCCCTGCCTCGATCCAATAGTTCGTTACAACATAACCTTGGCCATCCTTGAGGATCAGCAACGTTGGCCTGGGTGCGCGCCATGGCCTCTCTGCCGGCTGATTCAATTCGCTGACACTAGTCTTCTCGACTGAGGCTGGAAGCACAGTAAACGGCCTGTAGGCTTCCGCTGCAGGCATGCTTGTGCCGCCGTAAAGGAGTCTCGGGGACGACCCCCTTGCCGTGTTTGAATTCACGCTTGAACTACCTCTTGAGGGCGCCGGCTTCCAGAGTGCCGCACTTAAGGTTTCAGCAGCATCCGTCGGGATAGACACATCCTCCTGGAGCCGCAGCAGAATGCGTGTTTCACCCTTGAGCGTGGGGCGAGGCCCCCGCATCGGGAGTGTGATTATCTTCTCCGGCCAAAGAATGGGAATAGCCCACTCAATCGCGTCGCGCCGCGGGTGGCCACGGCCGCGGATGCGGCCCTCCGCGTCCACTCTGTAGTGGGGAACCGAGACTACCTTGGCCGACACGGGAAATGTTCCTCCAGGCAGGGTTAAACTCTCGAACTCCAGCTTGAGCCAGCCTTTGCCGTAGAAATGTCCTGGGTCACGGAAATCTGTGAAGCGACCAGACAAATAGGCGCCCCGTGGGAACACAGGACGCCCGAACATCCCCAATGAACTGACATGGCAAACTAGTGGGTCACCGACCTGTGCCGTCTCAGAAGAGAACCTCGGCTCATCAAGCGTACATTGCAGAAGAGTTCCAGCCGGCACGATGGTTTCCTTTGTTTGTGCTGTGGCCATAGCCGCCAGACACAACACAACGACAAAGAAAAATGAAAATCTACGCATATTCGCCTCCGCTTTGCAGTCAGCAATAACAACAAGGATCCCGCAAGAGAGCCGAAGGCACGCTTGGCGCAGGATCTGAGTTGGACAAGCAGGTAGGGATACTGCAAGTGACCGTCTGACAGGAACGCTGGGCCGAGTGAAGCATGGCACAACCGCGGGAATAAGGTGCTTATACACCACTCGAGCGCCTTATTCAACACAAAGGCAAGGCTGCTGTTGGACGGCGGGTCCGCCTATTGGTACCGACAGCGCAGATGGAAGTTCGACGAAGCGCGAAACTTTGAATTCGACTTATTCGGTTAACGCGCAGCCACGCATGGATTGGAAATTCGCGGGGGTATCGATCCTCTTGACACGATCAAGGGGCGGAGTGCTCGCGTTCTTTGCATTCGAGACAGAGGCGCGTCCAGCGCACCTTAGAAATAGGCCGCTTGCGGACCGGGCACACTGCGAATGTGCCCTGTCTGGTCCGACGCAAAGTGGAAAAGAGAAAAAGCGAATCTGTCAAATCGATTTTCTGCCTGCAACTTTCCCCCGCTCGTGCTTATCTAGGAGGTATGAGCCCAAGAACACTTCCGATTACGCCAGCCAGTTTTGAAAAGGTCTTCGCCGCTACTGCGACCAAGCGAACGCTCCGTCGCAAGTCTCGATCCGGCCAGTTTGCCAAGTCGGCGTCGAGCTCGGAGAATGCCGCTACCTGGAGCGAGATCGCTTGGGAAGCACTTGAGAGGGAAAACTTGGGCGACACGCTGCGGTGTGCGATTCAAGCTCTCTCCGTAAGATATCGGGACGTGCTCTTCCTGCAAGACCTCAAGAATCTCAGCACGGCGGAAACCGCATGGGTCCTGGACATCTCTGTGGGAGCTGTGAGATCGCGCTTGCTGCGAGCAAGGACGAACGTCCGCAATGCGCTAGCGTCGGATCTCCCAGCGGAAACCCAGTGAGAAAAACTTCCTTGGTAATTCCTACGCGTACGAACATTCGGCGAATTTGAGGATACGAGAGCGTAGCCGGATGCGAACGATGAGAGTCACACCCCTGCAACGGTGTTTCGGCGCGTGATCGCAACAATCTCGTAGCGTCGACCACTACAAGGGTCCCCGAGGGACATGGCCGGGATCATCTCCTCGGCACCGCAGCATCTTCAGTTTCTGCGGCCTCTACCTCCCTGCGAAAGTGCCGACTCATTTGGACGAATACGGTCAATTGACAACTCCATTTGGCGTGCTTACGATTTCGATCGCGTTTCATTTCAGAGACTGACAGATCCCAATTCCATGATTGCGAATAATGTCGCCGCCATTCGACCCCGAAGGAGGTGAGACACCATGAGCAAGAGAGTCTTGTACCCGTTGGGGCTGATCGCCGCCGGTGTGATCTTGATAGCGTCACTAGGTGGGTTGAACGCGCGGCTGTCCACCGGAGAAGCGGTCTCCATCGGCAACGAAGAGATCGGCGGAGTGGTCACCAGTGCGAAGGGGCCGGAGGCGGGCGTGTGGGTGATCGCGGAAACGACTGACCTGCGGACCAAATTCGTAAAGATCGTGGTCACCGATGATCGGGGCCGTTACGTGGTGCCGCAGCTTCCCAAGGCAAATTACAAAGTATGGGTGCGCGGCTACGGGCTTGTGGATTCTCAGCCGGTGCAGGCGACTCCCGGGAAGATCGCCAACTTGAACGCAGTGGTGGCACCGAGCCCGAAAGCAGCGGCGGAATACTATCCGGCAGGGTATTGGTTTTCACTGCTGAGAGTGCCGGATAAGAGCGAGTTCCCCGGCACAGGGCCCAAAGGAAACGGCATTCCGGAAAACATGAAGAGCCAGGGGCAGTGGTTGCATTTGCTGAAGACGGATAGCTGTTGGTCGTGTCATCAAATGGGAGACAAGTTGACGCGGGAAATTCCTAAGAGCCTGGGTAATTTCAATTCTTCGACCGCGGCCTGGGCGCGGCGCGTGCTGTCGGGGCAAGCCGGCAACAACATGATCAACGGCCTCGGGCAACTTGGTCCGGAGCGAGCATTGCCGATGTTCGCGGATTGGACAGACCGGATCGCGGCCGGCGAATTGCCGCCGACACCCCCACGACCGCAAGGCCCAGAGCGGAACGTGGTCATCACCGAGTGGGACTGGGCCGATCCCAAGGCATATCTGCACGATGAGATCGCTACTGACAAGAGGAATCCGACGCTCAACGCCAACGGCCTAATCTATGGAGCCGCTGAACTCAGCGTGGATTATCTGCCGGTCCTCGACCCGGCGAACGCGGTGGCGAGCCAAGTGAAAGTGCCGGTTCGCGGTCCGAAGACTCCATCGAGTGGTGAAGACAAAGTAACCGCGCCTTCGCCGTATTGGGGAGACGAACCCATCTGGCACAGCCAGGCCAACGTGCACAATCCGATGTTCGATGGAAAGGGGCGAGTGTGGATCACCACCAGAATCCGTCCGAGCGACAATCCGGCGTTCTGCAAAGAAGGCTCAAGCCACCCGTCGGCGGTTTTATTCCCACTCAAAACCAGTGGCCGACAACTGGCTGTGTACGATCCAAAGACAAAGCAGGTCACGCTCATTAACACCTGTTTCGGTACGCATCATCTGGTGTTCGCCGAGGATGCCAACAACAAGCTATGGACGAGCAGCGGTGGCGGCGGCGGAGCGGTAGGCTGGCTGAATACAAAGATGTTCGATGAAACTCATGATGAGGAAAAATCGCAGGGCTGGACGGCGCTGGTCCTTGACACCAACGGCAACGGGAAGCGGGATGAGTATGTAGAGCCCGATCAGCCCGTCGATCCCACCAAGGACAAGCGAATCAACGCCGCTTTCTACGGCGTAACCGTGAGTCCAGTGGACGGTTCTATCTGGGGAACGGTGTTGGGTTTCCCCGGCGCAGTGGTTCGGCTAAACCCGGGGTCGAATCCACCGGGGACGGCCCTGGCAGAGATGTACGAACTGCCCTGGAACAATCCTGGCGCGCCCGTTCACGGATTCTCGCCGCGCGGATTGGATATTGATCGCCACGGAGTAGTGTGGACAGTCATCGGCAGCGGACACCTCGCTAGCTTCGACCGGCGCAAATGTAAGGGACCACTCAACGGGCCGACAGCGACCGGGCAGCACTGCCCTGAAGGCTGGACGCTTTATCCATTGCCGGGGCCGCAATTGAAGGGCGTCTCCGATCCAGGAAGTGCCGAGGCCAGCTACTACGACTGGGTGGATCAGTTCGATACTTTTGGACTGGGGACGAACGTGCCGATCGCCACAGGCAATGGAAATGACGCGCTGCTTGCGCTTCTGCCCGAGAGTGGCAGGTTTGTCGTTCTGCGCGTGCCTTATCCGATGGGGTTTTATGCCAAAGGGATGGACGGCCGGATCGATGATCCGAAAGCGGGCTGGAAGGGCAAGGGAATCTGGGCGACCTACGGCACGCGAACTCCGTTTCACGCCGAAGGCGGCAAAGGGACGACGAGCAAGGTATTACATTTTCAGCTCAGGCCTGATCCACTCACGCAGTAAATGGCATGTGATGAAGAGCATGAGTCATCAGTCCACGCCTCGCTACGATTTAGATTCCCGTTTCCTGCACGGGCGGCTGAATGTACGCGAAACTTTCAGCGCAGACGTACCAGGCTAATTAGGAATACAAGAAACGCTGCTCCGCTTAAGAGACTGCGAACCGCATGGAGTCGTCCCCAACGTCGCAAGAGCCGGTCCGCTTCCTCCGATCCCAAGTCGAGTTCCTGGCTCTCCAACTCCTTGTTAGTAGGCAGGATGACGACGAGAGTGAAGGGGATGACGAGCAGGAGAAATAGCCCACCGACAAGCCAAGCTCGACCCCCGTCAAACCACCACGATACGAGAGCGGAAAGAGAGCCGATCAGAGCGAGCGGAACCTGCATCCGCGTGCCTCGCTTGTAGCTTGGCCTCCATTCCGTCACCGCCAACTGAACGCCACAAGAGAGTCTTGCAGGCTGCCCAACCAAGTTGATGTAAACCGCGGCACCGGCAAAGATGCCCGAAGTGAACGTCGCAACTATCTCTGAAACCACGCCTCAGTGTACGCCCAACATCGCTCGTTGAGAGCCGTCCGTCCGCTTCGATCAACGCCACCAGGTGAAATGCAAATCCATGCGCGGTCGCCGGCACTTTCCAATCGCCAGTGTCGAGGTGACGTGATGAAGATGAAGACCCAACCGTTTTATGAAGCCGTAAGCCAACGAAAGGCGATGCCACCTTTGAGCCAATCACGGTACGGCGATATGGCGTGCGAAACTCTCTACGTTCAGAAGCATGTCAAAGGGGCAATTTTGGGGGAATCAGAGCCCGCAGCACGAGGGATTGAAATCCACCAAGTCCTGGCAAACTACATCGACCACCTCGTCAGAACGAGGCGCGCCACGGACCTCGAAGTATTCGACGCCTTGATGAAGGGCGCTGGTGACGAGGCACGAGAAGTCCTGGAGACGTTTCGGAACAACCACGCGTTTGACCCGGAGAAGATCCTTGCCACGGAACTCCACATTGCGCTTGATGAAAACTTCCTTCCCATCGAGCATCCAGACGATGAAGGGCAAATCGCCGAATACGAGGGAACGCTTGACTTGGTGGTGATCCATTCGCTCACCGAGGCTGAGATCGACGATTGGAAGAGCTATTACCAGGTCATCGACGCGGACACATTCCAATCGAAGTTCTATCCGCTCCTCCTGATGTGCCTCAATTCCTCCCTGGAAAGCGTGAAATTCGTTCTGGAGTTCGTGCGCTATGGAGCCTCACGTGCTGTTCAGTACACGCGAAAGGACCTGCCCTGGCTCAAGGAATTGGCGCAGAGGGAACGGGCGCGCCAAAGAAAACTCCACGAGCTGAATCGAAGCCGCAAACTGAAGACATCCCCAGGGAAGCACTGCACTTGGTGCCCCCTTCTCTTGAATGGCTGCCCTGTGGCAGACACAAATCCCTACGCCCGGATGACGGCTGAAGGGCGCCTCCGCTTTGCCCTCTGGCTCCAGGAAGCAGAAAAGCAGAACACCAAGGTTCTCAAAGATCTCATGGTGAAACGGGGACCGATCCACTACCGTGACGGGAACCAGAATGAGCACCTGGCTGAGTTCGTGCCTGTGGAGAAGAAATTCTATCCATATCGCGATGCCGTTTCGATCCTTGATGAATGGTTCAGAGCACACTCCGACGAACAGGGTCTACGGGACAGACTGACGGTTGCTGGACTCTCCTCAGCACTGAAGGCAGAGAAGCGTGCTGAGCTGGCGCAGAAGCTGGCAGGCGTCGCGGACGTTCACTTTGAAACCGAACTCAGAATCGGCCGAGTAAGAAACAATACCAGTAAGGAGCAAACCTCAGCAAATGGGGAGTCTTAATGGCGAGCGACTCGACTCGAGGCGTCAACTCGCTCTGCAGATTCTGCGCTACGCAGTCTTAGACGCGTTAAATAGTTTCAGAGTCTTCCTGGTAGAGGCAAGGAGAGATTTCCAGCGCGCGAAATCTCTGGCATTCTCGGTCACGAGTGTGGCCCCAGCCTGCGCAGCTTCCAGCGCGATCAGTAGATCGCGAAAGTGGCGCACGAAATCCATTTGCCCGTAGGCACTCCGCGCCCGGCGCAGCAGAATGCCGGCATCGATCCATGCTGCCGCGGGAGGAGACGAGAAGTGACCGAGGGCTCGGTGCGCCTTGCAGAGTTCATCCAGAACTCGCGTTTCCCGATGGTCGTGGGTACCGGCATAGAGTTCGGCGGCCACAACGGCCGTCATGACGGTGCGCTGGAAGACTCGAGCATCCTCGCCTAGCCAGAGGTAGTTCTCTCCCCGGCTGAACCGGATGTAAATGCCAGTATCGAACAGGAGCGGTCCGGCCGGTA
>WNEZ01016413.1_pt1 | contig 10581 bp, 9 predicted proteins | sample 5400521 | NCBI WGS metagenome assembly WNEZ01 (sample SAMN13153339, study PRJNA577476) | soil metagenome | isolation source: 120 cm saprolite under Douglas fir tree site 2 hole 1 replicate 1 | place: USA:California | collected 2015-04-18
TCGGCAACATGCGCCTCAGATGGTCGAACGGCTGGAGCATGGAGGGCGAGTTCGTGGTGCACCAGATGGAAGCGGGGAAGATTGCCGCGCCGCTCCTTGCCGGAGGGACGCTCGAAGGCAAGGGCGTGTACTCCATGAAGGGACTGCTCCCGGAGAGATTGATCCTGAACCGCCAGCTCGAGGGCAATTTCACGATACAGAAAGGGTCGATCACCAACGTCGACATGACGCGGCTGCTCCAGGCCAGCGGCTCGGGCGGAGGAACGACGCTCTTTTCGGAGATGAGCGGCAACGTATCCGCGGATTCCAATCGACTCCTCGTTCGCCAGATCCGAATGGCGGCGGGCCTTCTGAACGCGACGGGGCAGGTCGAAATGGATCCCCAGAAAAACCTGTCCGGGCGAATACAGGTCGAGCTTCGCGCCCAGAGCGTCCAGGCGCGCTCGACGCTGACGCTTGGGGGCACTTTGCAGAATCCACAATTCCGCCGCAGCAATTGAAATAGCGGGTTGAACGGACGACTCGTCGCCGTTCAACCTTCGCGCGTTGGAGCCGGCTTTCCGGCCGCTCAACGCGCGATTGAAAATCGGGCTTCCGGTATAATCGCACTTTACCGGCACGCCTCATGTCGTTGATCCTCAAGCTACGCGGCAGCCGCGCCGTTTCAGCGTTCCGGCTCGACAAACTCAACTCCCGCCTCGCAGCGATCTCCGCATCGGCCCGGATCGCAGCCGCCGAATACTGGCATTTCGTCGAAGCCGAACGAGCGCTAGCCGCGCGCGAAACCGAAGTACTCGAGCGCCTGCTGCAGTACGGCGAGCCGGCGCGGGCGGGCGTGGGCCGCATGCTGCTCAGCGTGCCGCGCTTGGGCACGATCTCTCCGTGGTCATCGAAGGCGACCGATATCGCGCGCCGCTGCGGCCTTGGGGGGGTGCATCGCGTCGAGCGGGGCATTGCATGGTTCTTTTCGGGCGGCCGACTGCCCGATTCCGATCTTCATCGGATCTTCGCGCTCATTCACGACCGCATGACTGAAACGGTACTCCGCTCGATCGATGAGGCCGATGCACTATTCCGCCATCACGAGCCGAAGCCGCTGGCCGTCGTGAGTGTGCTCGCGCGCGGACGTGCGGCCCTGGATGACGCCAACACCGCTCTCGGGCTCGCACTCGCGCCCGATGAAATCGATTATCTCCTTTCTCACTACCGAAGCATTGCCCGCGACCCCACCGACGTGGAGCTCACGATGTTCGCTCAGGCGAACTCGGAGCATTGCCGGCACAAGATCTTCAACGCTTCGTGGATCATCGATGGGGTTCCTCAGAAGCAAACTCTCTTCGGCATGATCAAGACCACGCACGCGCGCAATCCGGCGGGGACCGTGGTCGCCTACGCCGACAACGCCGCAGTGATCGAAGGGCGATCGATCGCGCGCTTCTACCCGGGATCCGGGGAGCGCTACGGATACCGGGAGGAGCTCACGCACACGCTGATGAAATGCGAAACCCACAACCACCCCACGGCGATCTCGCCCTTTCCGGGGGCGGCGACGGGATCGGGGGGCGAGCTCCGCGACGAAGCTGCGACCGGCCGCGGCGCAAGACCCAAAGCGGGATTGTGCGGTTTCTCGGTGTCGCATCTGTGCATCCCGGATTTCGAGCAACCGTGGGAGAAAGCCTCCGGAGGACCCGAGCGCGTCGCCTCGGCCCTGCAGATCATGCTCGAGGGGCCGATAGGCGCGGCGTCGTTCAACAACGAATTCGGCCGCCCCAATCTGGCCGGCTACTTCCGCGCTTTCGAGATGGAAGCCGACGGAGTCCTCCGCGGCTACCACAAGCCGATCATGATTGCGGGCGGGCTGGGCAACATCAACGCGGTGCACGCCGACAAGGCCGCGTTTGCGCCGGGGGCACTGCTGGTGCAGCTGGGCGGTCCGGGAATGCTGATCGGGATGGGCGGGGGCGCTGCGTCGAGCATGGATACGGGCGCCAATCCCGAGAACCTGGATTTCGGTTCGGTGCAGCGCGGCAATGCCGAGATGCAAAGGCGGGCCCAAGAAGTCATCGACCGCTGCTGGCAGCTTGGCGAGGGCAATCCGGTGCTCTCCATTCACGACGTCGGCGCGGGCGGCCTGTCGAACGCGTTGCCGGAGCTCGCCCACATGGCCGGGCGGGGTGCGAGGATCGATCTGCGCGCCCTGCCCAACGAAGAGCCCGGCATGACGCCGCGCGAGCTGTGGTGCAACGAAGCCCAGGAGCGCTTCGTGCTCGCGGTCGCCGCCGAGCGCGTCGGAGAGTTCCGGGCCATCTGTGAACGCGAGCGCTGCCCGTTCGCCGTCGTCGGAGTCGCGACAGATGACACTCGCCTGGTCGTCGAGGACCCGCAGTTCCGCAACCGGCCTGTGGATATGGAGCTGTCGGTGCTGCTCGGCAAGCCGCCGCGCATGACGCGCGAGGTCCGGCGCCGCAGACCGCACCCGGCTCCGCTCGCGCTCGGCGACGTGCCGCTCGCCGAGGCCTGCCATCGGGTGCTGCGCCATCCTACCGTGGCGCGAAAGACTTTTCTCGTCAGCATAGGCGACCGGACGGTGGGCGGCCTATGCGCGCGCGACCCTTTCGTCGGGCCGTGGCAGGCGCCGGTCGCCGACTGCGCGGTGACCTCGATGGGTTTCAAGGAGACCAGGGGAGAAGCGTTCGCGATGGGGGAGCGCTCGCCGCTCGCGATCGTGAATCCGGAAGCCTCGGGGCGCATGGCGGTGGGCGAGGCCCTCACGAATCTCGCCGCGGCCGCGGTCGACGGGCTGGATCGAGTCAAACTCTCGGCGAATTGGATGGCCGCGGCGGGCCACGGAGGCGAAGACGCAGCCTTGTTCGATACCGTGCGCGCGGTGGCCCTCGATCTGTGCCCTGCGCTCGGAATCAGCATTCCGGTGGGCAAGGATTCCCTTTCGATGCGCACCGCCTGGGAAGCGGGCGGAAAGCCGAGGGAGGTGATCGCTCCCCTGTCTCTGATCGTCTCGGCATTCGCGCCCTGCGAGGACGTGCGCCGGACGCTGACCCCGCAGCTCAGGACGGATTCCGGTGAGACGGAGCTGGTTCTCGTGGATCTCGGGCACGGGCGCAACCGCCTGGGCGGCTCGATTTTGGCGCAGGTGTTCGGCCAGTGCGGCGACCAGGCGCCCGATCTGGAGGAGCCGAAACTACTGGCCGACTTTTTCGCCGCGATACAGGCCTTGAATCGAGAAGGTCTGATTCTCGCCTATCACGACCGGTCCGACGGCGGCTTGTTCGCGACGGTGTGCGAGATGGCCTTTGCGGCCCATGTCGGCGTTACCGTGAACTTGGACATGCTCGCCTACGACGAAGCCGCTCACGACGTGGAGGGCAACGAGCGCCGGCCCGAGCTGATGCTCGGCCGCGACTTCGAACGGGTGCTCGCTGCATTGTTTTCCGAGGAGCTCGGGGCGGTGATCCAGATCCGGACCTCCGACCGCCGCAAGGTGTTCGAGCGTCTCGCGGGACTGCCCGCGCAGGTCGTCGGCAGCCCGAATCCGCGCGATGAACTGCGTTTGGTGCGCAACGCCAAACCGGTGTTCGCCGCAGCGCGCGTGGAGCTGGAGCGGACCTGGTCGGAGGTGACTTTCCGGATGCAGCACCTTCGCGACGAGCCCGCCTGCGCCCGGGAGGAGTTCGATCGAATTCTCGATCAAGAGGATCCGGGCCTCTCGGCCGTGCTGACGTTCGATCCGGCCGAGGATGTCGCCGCGCCGCTCATCGCGGCGAGGCCGAGGGTCGCGATCCTGCGCGAGCAGGGCGTCAACGGCCACGTCGAAATGGCCGCCGCTTTCGCCCGGGCCGGATTCGACGCGCACGACATTCACATGAGCGACATCGTGGCCGGGCGCATTTCGCTCGCCGATTTCAAGGGCTTCGCCGCGGGCGGCGGATTTTCCTATGGAGACGTGCTCGGGGCGGGTGCCGGCTGGGCAAAGGCCATCCTGTTCAACGACCGCGCGCGGGATCAGTTCAGCGCGTTTTTCGCGCGCGGCGATACTTTCGCTCTCGGCGCCTGCAACGGCTGCCAGATGCTGAGCCAGTTGAGAGAGCTGATCCCCGGGGCCGAGCACTGGCCGCAGTTCGCGAGAAACCGCTCGGAGCAGTTCGAGGCGCGCTTCGTCATGGTGGAGGTCGTGCCGAATCCATCTCTGTTCTTCGCGGGCATGGCCGGCAGCCGGATGGCGATCGCCACGGCGCACGGCGAAGGTCGCGCGCTTTTCGATTCAACGGAAGCAAAGTCGAAGGCGATCGTCGCATTGCGCTTCGTCGACAACCGCGGCGCACCGACCGAAATCTATCCGTTGAATCCCAACGGTTCGCCTGGGGGCATCACCGGTCTTACCACTCATGACGGGCGTTTCACCATTCTGATGCCCCATCCTGAACGGGTCTTCCGGACGGTGCAGCAGTCCTGGCACCCTCAGGGCTGGGGCGAAGACAGCCCCTGGATGCGCATGTTCCGCAACGCCCGGAAGTGGGTGGGGTGATTTGAATGCCGCGGGATGAACGGCTGCGTCCGTTCGATCCCGCGGAAATAAACCGGCGCCCGAACGGGCGTCCGGCTTTATTGGATCTTCGCTTTCGAGCGCAACTCGTTGACGAACTTCTGCACTTCCTGCTCCTGCATCCTCGAGAGCAGCTGCTGCTTGACGGTGTCGAACGCGGGGAATTGCGCGGAGCGGACGTCATCGAGCTGGATGACGTGCCAGCCGAACTGGGTCTGCACCGGCGTTTCGGTGTACTTGCCCTTTTCCAGCTTCGAGAGCGCTTCGGCGAAAGGCTTTACGAAAGTGCCCGGAGGATTCCAGTCGAGATCGCCCCCCTTTTCCTTCGATCCCGGATCCTTGGATTGCTTGGCGAGATCCTCGAACTTCGCACCTTTCTTCAGCTGCGCGATGATTTCATTGGCCTCGGAATCCTTGTCGACGAGGATGTGCCGGGCCTTGTATTCCTTGTCACCGCGCGACGCCTTGAGCTTGTTGTACTCCGCGAGCAGGTCGTCGTCCTTGGGCGGATGCGATTTGAGGTGGTCCTGGATGATCGCCTGCACGAGCACTTGCTGGCGCATCAGGTCGAGCTGAGCGCGCACGTCGGCGCTCTTTCCAAAACCTCTGCGATCGGCTTCCTGGGCGACCACTTCCTGCGAGATCAGGTTGTCGAGGATCGACTTTCGCGCCTGCTCATTGTCGGGCTGACCCTGCGTCGCGCGCTGCTTGACGATGAACTCCAGGCGGGACTTGGGAATGGGTTTGCCGTTGACCGTCACCGGCTTGGAGCCGGGAGCGCTCTGCGCCGCGGTCTGCGCCCAAACGGGCGTCGAAACGCACAGGGACAGCGCGGCAAGCAGACGGATCGAATTTGAAAACATGGCAGTTCCTTATTTTGAAAGTGAAATCATAGCTCATCCGGGGCGAAGGCCCGAATGGCGAGCGCGTGGATTTCGCGCTGCATCAGCGGCCCGAGCGCCTCGTAGACCATGCGGTGTCGCGTGATCTGGTCCTTGCCGGAGAAACGTGGTGAGACGATGGTAAGGCGAAAATGGTGCCCGCCCGCTTTCGCGCCCGCATGACCGGCGTGCTTCTCGGATTCGTCGAGAAGGTCTATGGATTGCGGCTCGAGCGCGCCCAGGCGTTCGTGGATCGCAGCGGATAGATCCATCAGCTCGGGTCCGGGCCGCGCGCGCGCTTCGCGGTCCGGGAGCGCCGGAGGGCTTGCGTCACGGCGATTTCTCCTCGATGTAGCGCGCGAGAAACAACGCCTGCAGCACCACAAACGCGAGCATCAGGCCCATGCCGCCGAAAAGCTTGAAATTGACCCAGGTATCGGTGGGAAAGTTGTAGGCGACAAGGAGATTGGCCGCTCCCATCAGCGTAAAGAAGGCGACCCAACTCCAGTTGAGTCGGACCCAGACGCCGTCGGGCATTCTCACTTGTTCTCCCAGCATCGCTCGAATCAGATTCCTGCGGAACAGCAGCTCGGATCCGGCAAGGGAGACGGCGAACAGCCAATAGAGCACGGTCGGTTTCCACTTGATGAAGGTCTCGTCGTGCAGCGCAAGGGTCGCTCCGCCGAACACCACGATAATGGCAAGACTGATCCACATCATGGTATCGACCTTTCGGCGCTTCCACTTCAGCCAGCCGATCTGCAAGAACGTTGCGCCGATGGCCACCGCGGTTGCCGTATAAATGTCGAAAAGCTTGAACGCGACAAAAAACAGAGCGACCGGAAACAAGTCGAAGAGGAATTTCATCGCGCCATTATAGACCCGCTTGAACGCTGCTGATTTCTCAACTCTTTTCGAATTTCAGCGAGGCCGAGATGCGCGCCGCACGCCGCGCACAGAACTTCAGTTCGGCGCATGAACCACGAGTCGTCTTCTTCGGTCCTGGTGCGTTCCTGGCGCCCATGTGCGGCCGGCCGGGTTATACTCTCGCGCGGGCCTCCGGTCCCACCGGGAGCCAGGTGTTTGCGCCCCGATAAGGAGAGGAAGATGGCCGAACCCCACATCGCGCAGAAGTCCCCCTACGCGATAGAGCTCGCAGCCGGCGATTACTGGTGGTGCCGCTGCGGGGGTTCCAAAAGCCAGCCGTTCTGTGACGGCACGCACAAGGGGACGGAGTTTTCGCCCGCACAAAACGCTCTAGCCCCCGGCTTCGACCTATTTCTTTGCCGCCGTCCAGCGGCCTTCTGTGCCGCCGTCGGTGCGGAACGAGCCTTCCATGGTGCCGCCGGTGACGCGCCCGGTGAAGTCGTGGCGCACGCCGCGATTGTCCACGTAGGCAAAGCTGATCCTGAATCCTGAGAGCCGCGGCTCGCGCAAACCCGCCAGGATCGAGCCCAGGTAGGCCACACCTTCGATTTTCTGGTATTTCTGATCCAGGTTCAGGCTGATTTTTTCCGAAGCGCCGGCGCCCGAGAGCTCCATCGCCCAGCGGCCCGCAACGCTGGCGGGCACGACCCAAAGGTATACGCGCCTTCCGTCCACGTCCGAGGTCTCGTCCGGTTCCCAGTCTTCCATGTTGAAGGCGTGCGTCACGACGCGGGTTCCCGGCCGCATGGCGAGGATCTGCGGGCGCAACTTCATGTTGAGGGACGGCAGAAGATACATCGTGAGCACGGTTGCCTGGGTGAAATCGGTCGTGAAGATATCGCCCTGGACGATCTGCGCCTTCCCCAGGACCCCGGAGGCCTGGGCGTTACGCTGCGCCAAGGCGACCATGTCGGGGTTGTATTCGATGCCGAGGGAGCGGGCGCCGAATTTTTTCGCGGCGGCGATGGCGATCTTGCCGTCGCCGGCGCCCAGATCGATCACGTAGTCCTCGGGCTTGGTCTGCGCCACGTTGAGCATGCGCTCGACGACTTCGTCCGGCGTCGGCACCCACACCACGTCCTTGCCCTGCTGGCCGACGTGTGGCTTGAAATCCTTTTGTTGGGCGTACGCGGCGGGCGCTAAGGCGAACAGTGCTGCAGCGAGCGCCGACACGATGCCCTTTGGAATTGCACGAAACATATCGTCCTCTTTCTGTCTGAGTGGAAATTCGGTGTGCGGGGGAAGCGAACCGGCCTGAGCGGCCGAAGTTTATTCCGTATCCTACAGCGCCTCCGCGGCGTGGTCGGCGAGGCGCGAGCGCTCGCCCCGCTGGAGAGTGACGTGACCCGAATGCGACCAGCCCTTCATGCGGTCGACGACGTACGTCAATCCCGAGCTGCCCTCCGTGAGGTAAGGCGTGTCGATCTGCGCGATATTGCCCAGGCACACCACTTTCGCGCCGGGGCCGGCGCGGGTGATCAGGGTCTTCATCTGCTTGGGAGTCAGGTTCTGGGCCTCGTCGATGATGAGATACTTGTTGATGAAGGTGCGGCCGCGCATGAAATTGAGCGACTTGATCTTGATTCTCGAACGCATCAGGTCGCGCGTGGCGGCGCGGCCCCAGTCGCCCGCCTCGTCGTCGGTCTTGTTGAGAACGTCGAGATTGTCCTCGAGCGCTCCCATCCAGGGCGTCATCTTTTCTTCCTCGGTGCCGGGAAGGAAACCGATGTCCTCGCCGACGGGCACGGTGACCCGGGTCATGATGATCTCGGAGTAATTCTTCGTCTCGAGCGTCTGCATAAGCCCGGCCGCGAGCGTGAGCAGCGTCTTGCCGGTTCCCGCCTGGCCGAGGAGGGTCACGAAGTCGATTTCCGGATTCATGAGCAGATTGAGCGCGAAGTTCTGCTCGCGGTTGCGCGCCGTGATGCCCCAGACGTTGTTCTTGTTGTGGGTGTAGTCGCGCACGGTCTCGAGAACCGCGGTCCGCCCCGAGATTTCCTTGACCGCGGCGAGAAGCGGCCGCTCGCCGTCCTGGTAGAGGAACTCGTTCAGGAGCAGCTTCTGGCAGAGCGGCCCGCGGATGCGATAGTAGGTGCGGCCGTCGCGTTTCCACGACTCGATGTCCCGGCCGTGGTGATCCCAGAAATCCGCGGGCAGCTCGCGGACTCCGGTGTAGAGGAGGTCCGTGTCCTCGAGCACCTTGTCGGTGAAGTAGTCCTCCACGGTCAGGCCCAGCGCCCGGGCCTTGATGCGCATGTTGATGTCTTTCGACACCAGGGTGACCTGGCGTCCGGGATCGCGCTTTTGCAGGTAGATCACCACGCCGATGATGTGGTTGTCGGTCTTGCCGATCGGCAGATTGGCGGGAATGTGGCCGTTGATCGCCTCGGTCTGCAGGTAGAGACGCCCTCTCGCGTTGTCGGCTTCGTGGCGCGCGAGCGGAATCCCATCCGCTATGGGTCCCTTGGCGTGGCTGACGATGTCGTCCAGGAAGCGGCTCGCCTGGCGCGCGTTGCGGGCGATTTCCGAGATGCCGCTCTTGTTGTTGTCGAGCTCCTCGAGGGTCATGATCGGCAGGAACACGTCGTGCTCTTCGAACCGGAACAGGCTGGTCGGGTCGTGCATCAGCACGTTGGTGTCCAGGACGAAGAGCTTCGTGGCGGACGATCGGGATTGCGCGCGGGGGCGGCGGGAGGGCACGGATTTGCGCGAAGCTTCGGCTGCGGAACCGGCTTGCTGCTCAGACGGCTTTAACAAAATCGAGCACCTCCTGCGCGTGACCGGGAACTTTGACTCCGCGCCACTCGCGCCGGAGTACGCGGTCGCGGTCGAGCACGAAGGTGCTGCGCTCGATGCCCCGTACCTTTTTCCCGTATAGGTTCTTCATTTTCATCACCCCGAACTGGCCGCAGACTTTCTCGGTCTCGTCGGAGAGCAGCTCGAAGGGAAAGCCCATCTTGGCCTTGAAATTCTCGTGCGACTTGAGGCTGTCGCGCGAGATTCCGGCTATCGAACATCCCGCCTTCTGGAACTGGGGGTAGAGATCGCGAAATTGCGCGCCTTCCGTGGTGCAGCCCGGGGTGTTGTCCTTGGGGTAGAAATAGAGGACCAGCAGCTTGGATTTGACCGCCGAGAGCCGGAACTCCTTGCCGCCGGTGGCGGGCAGCACGAAGTCGCTCACTGCTTTGTTGGCCATCCCGAGTCGGCACCCTTATAGGCGCCATTGTCGCCCGAATTCAGAAGCGAACGCAACCAGGTATTTTTCGGCGGCTCATGTAAGAAATTTTACAAGCTCCCCCAACAATTCCACCGGCGCTTCCTCCGGGATGTAGTGGCCGCAATCCAGGGCTCGCCCCTGGACGGTCTCGGCCCGCTCGGCCCAGTCGGCGAGGGGGGAGAAGCAGCGCGCTATCGTTCCGTGCTTGCCCCACAGAACGAGCAGCGGCGCCGCGAGCTTGCGATCGATGTCGGCCTCGTCGTGCGTGAGATCGATAGATTCGGCCGCGCGGTAATCCTCGCAGCTCGCGTGGATCGCCGCCGGATCGCGGAAACATCGCCGGTACTCGGCGAGCGCCTCGGGCGCGAACGCCTTCAGGCCCGCGTGGCGGGTGCCGATGTGACTCTCGAGGTAGAAATCCGGACTGGCGCCGATCAGCGTTTCGGGGATCGGCTCCGGCCGCAGCAGGAAGAACCAGTGGTAATAGGCCTTGGCGAACTCGCGGGAGACCCGGGCGTACATCGTGCGCGTTGGAATGATGTCGAGCACGGCGAGCTTTTCCACCGAAGCGGGATGGTCCAGGGCCATTCGATGCGCGACTCGCCCTCCGCGGTCGTGGCCGACCACGAAGAACGCGTCATGACCCAGGGTTCGCATCGCCTCGACCTGGTCCTGGGCCATGGCGCGCTTGGAATAATTGGCATGGTCGGGCAACCCGTGGGGTTTTTCGCTGTCTCCGTAACCGCGCAGGTCCGCAGCCACCACGCTGAATCGCTTGGCGAGCTCGGGCGCGATCCGGTGCCAGATCGCGTGGGTCTGCGGATAGCCGTGTAAGAGGAGCAGGGGCGGGCCCACCCCGCCATGGACGAGGTTGATCGCCGCTCCGCTCGTCCTGATGCGCCTGCGCTTGAAGCCGGGAAAGAGGTCCTTCATGAAAGAAATTCCTTGCCCTGCAACGCGAGCGATCCCGATCGTCCGGCGACGCTGCCGAACGC
>WNEZ01032518.1_pt1 | contig 10581 bp, 8 predicted proteins | sample 5400521 | NCBI WGS metagenome assembly WNEZ01 (sample SAMN13153339, study PRJNA577476) | soil metagenome | isolation source: 120 cm saprolite under Douglas fir tree site 2 hole 1 replicate 1 | place: USA:California | collected 2015-04-18
GAGCGACGAGTTCCATCTTCTCGAAATGAATGGTCGGTTCTGGGGATCGCTTCATCTGCCGCTCTGGGCCGGAGTGGACTTTCCGCGGCTGCTCCTCGACGCATTTTACGGTTTCGCCCCGGGAGCAATCCTCGACTACCCGCTCGGCGTTCGTTGCCGGCACACCTTCCCTGGAGAATTGCAGTACCTCTGGTCGAGGCTCAAAGATTCCAACCTGGCCCTGGGTCCGAAGCTCTGGTCGGTGCTCGAGTTTCTCCTCCTCGGAGCGAACCCGAAAGTCCATTCAGACCTGTTCTTTCCGGGCGACCGGACGCTCTATTTCAGGAGCTTGGCTTGTACATTGCGTTTCGGCTGACCGCCGCGCTGACAGTTGAGCCGATTGCTCACTGGCGCTGGTTCCGTGCGAGCAGATGAGCGCCTGACTTATCAGCGCCCACTGATTTCGAGATTCGGCGAGAAATGCCGGAGTCGAGGCACTTGATATCACTGGTTCGGGGCGCCGGCCGCTCGCTAAGCCAGCTCACACAGCTGCCGTCAAGGCAGGCCAATTTCAAAATCGGAATAGGGCAAGAACACGCGCCGTTCGAGCAACCTTCCATGCTAGAAGTGTTGTTCATTAGTAACCACTCTAACCTCATATCCGGAATTCTCCCAAAAGGAGTCCAAGTAGATGAGACGGACAAACTGGCTTGCACCTTTGACGTTGCTGGTCTGCATTACCGCATTTTCTGGCGTATCATTCGCGGACCCGCAGCAGGGTGGCTGGATTCCTGATCGACTGTTTCCGTGGGACAACTGGTGGAATGTGGATGTCAGTGGCGCGCCGGTCGATTGGAGGTCGGATGACCTTCTTTCTGCGGCCGGCCGGTGGAGGCAATGGCATCCGGATGTAGGGGGGATCTTCTGGGACGACTTGGGCGAGCGAAACTGGGGGATGCCATACATCAGCGTGGACTGGTGGCAGGAGAGGGTCCCGGTGGAGTTTGTTTGGCCGTCCATCAGCGACGGCGTCGATCACAGCACCCAACAGAGCTACCCCTTTTACCCGATTCCGATTGAAGCGATCTGGAATTCACATTGGATCCAGGGAGGACTTCCCGGATACATCGATGACCGGCAGGAAGATCGGCACATGTTGATCGTGGACCGGGACAACAATTACCTCTACGAGCTCTACAACGTCTGGTTCGATCGGGACGCCTGGACCTGGCGGGCTGGCTGTGGGGCATTTTTTGATATGAATAGAAACGACCGCCGTCCGGATGGCTGGCCCAGCGCGGACGAATCCGGCATGTCAATTCTCGCCGGCAACCTTCGCTACGATGAAGTCTATGGCCCCAATGAAATCCAGCACGCGCTTCGCATCTCGGTGCCGGATTCCAACAGCTGGGTTTATCCCGCTTCCAACGGAGAGCGCTGGAGTCCAGGCGCAATGCCGCTTGGCGCCAGGCTTCGGCTGAAGGCCGACTTCGACATTTCAGGCTATGCACCAGAAGTGCAGAAGATCTTCAGAGGATTGAAACGGTACGGTGCGATCGCCGCGACCGTGGCATTCGATCCCTATATACTGGTCGGTGGCACGTACGATGTGCGGTGGAGCAATGACATCATGAATCCGGCGTTTCATGCGTTGACGGTAAACGATTTCGAGGTGCTGCAGTTGGGTTGGTCGCCTTGATAGGAGCATCGTAGCGTTCAGGTTGGAGGGCCCGGCGCGCTGTCTTTGGACGGCGCGCCGTCGTTTTGTCCGGATTCCACTCAGGACCGGCGGGAACTGTCCAAAAAACGCTGGAGAGCCTACCTAGGCGCCCGGGCAATGCCCATATTCCGCGCCGCAAATGACCCAAGGGCGATGCGCGTGCTGTCGCTGCTCCCACAGCCGCAGTGTACCCGCAGCTCCTTTGCTTTCTTATGCAGTCGAGGAAATCTGATGAGACCGGAATCCAGGACCGCTTTCCAGTCACCCACGCTCCAGGACGTTCCCGATGCCATGAGTCAACCGCGAGGGGACGACAAGAAAAGCGTAATCGAAGACGTACGCACTCGGGAATTGCGATCTTGCCTGAGCGAGCGAGAGATCCATGAGTGGTGGGAGACCGATTACCTTAATGCGGACCTCAACCGGTTCTATGACCAGGTCTTCGACCGCATCATTCAGACTCTCGCGCCGAAGTCGGGTCAGACGCTGCTAGATGCGGGCTGCGGCTACGGTTTCCACGCGGTACGTCTCGCCCGGAGTGGCCTTCAGGTCACCGGGGTTGACTTCTCCGAGGTCGCCCTTCGCCACAGCGCGGCGACGATCGAGCGCGCCGGTCTGAGCGAGCGCATCCGGGTGCAGAGTGGGGATTTGCTGGGCCTACCATTCTCGAATGGAACCTTCGACTATGTGCATTGCTGGGGGGTGCTGATGCATGTGCCGCAGATCGAGGCGGCGCTCACTGAGCTGATCCGGGTCCTGAAGCCGGGTGGCAAGCTGGTATTGATGGAGAACAACGCCAGCTCCTTGCACATCAAGACGAAGAGCCTCGCCCGTCTGGTCAAGCGCCTTCTCGGGCGACCAAACAAGGAGAGGACGCTCACCCCGTGGGGATGCGAAGAGTGGGAACTGAAGGGAACGCATCGGCTCATGGTGCGTGCTTCCAACCTCGATTTTCTGGTGCGTTTCTGCGCCGATCGGGGCTTGCAACTGGTAGATCGCTTCGCCGGTCAATTCACCGAGCTCTACACGAGCCTGCCCGGGCGCTTCCTTAAACGAGCGACCTACAAGCTCAACGAGTTCTGGTTCAAATCGCTGCGTCGACCCAGAATGGCGCTGGGCAATGTCCTCGTCTTCCAGAAGATCGAAGAACCCGCTGCGGCTCTTTCCTGCGCGGGTTTTCAGGGACCGACGTAGATCCCGATCGCGCCGGGGTAGCCGCCCCCACCGTAGAACGCCACGAGCAGGCGGCGGCGCCCGCCAAAGTTATCGCTCTGGATGTCCGGAACCCCGCCCTGCGTCAGAGCGGGCCCGAAAACGCGATAGTCGTATGGCGTGTAAACGTTCCCGTTAAGTCTGGCCATGCCTCCATAGCTGTATCCGATCCAAAGCGAGCCATCGGTGCTGTCGCGTTCGAGGCCGATGGAGTGTCCGCGGGGATCGACGATCCGTTCATCCGGTCGAAACTGGGTGGGACGGCCGGGGGTGTAGTGGGCGAGGCCATCATTGCTAAACGAGCCGATCCAGACGCTGCCATCGGGGTTGTCGTCTACCCTCTGGCTCGGAGTAGGGTAATACGGTTCGGCAACAGCGTCTGGCCAGACGTCGATCCGATTGGCAATGCATGCAGGTGAAGAGCATTCCGTCTGGCGGCCGGCCTCAAACCACCCCAGTGTTGCGTAGCGGAAGAGCGTCGACCGACCGACGCCGCCGAACCAGACATCTCCGTTGGGCAGCGGAGCCACTCCAAAATACTCGCCAGTGAACAGCCAAATGATAGGACAACCGGACGTCTCATCTGCACAGATGTTGATCGCCGGGTGGGAATGTTCCAGGACTCCCGAGCAGTCGTATTGGCCGTCACAGGTGGGATTGCCCTGGTAGTCCGCTTTTCCCCAGGCGAAGCCATGGTTCGCTCCAAACCAGACGCTGTTGGTCGCGGCATGATAGGCAATCCGCCGAATCGTGCAGAGCTTTTCACGACCCTCCATCTCATCCGCGATCAAGCCCGGGCCGGTGAAAATGTCGTAGTGGACGACCGAAATTCGATCGCCCGCTTGTAGCGTTACCCGGTCCGCGTCGCCGCTTTTGTAGATCGACGGGTCGGGATGCGGGCTGTACCAGTTGGATTCGCAGTCGGCTTGCCCGGGCCCTGGCGGTTTGCCTTCATAGCCGACGAACACGGTTCCTGGTGGTCCTCCCGCGACGGACAGAACGCTGAGGTATTTGTCTCCGGGTGGGGCGCCTCCGTCCGGCATGTAGCCATACGGCCGCAGGCCATCAGCCATGGTGTATCGACGAAAGCGTGTCTCCTCCGGCTTCAAGAGGAAGAGGCCTTCCGTTCCCCCGGCGACCCAGATGTTGCCGCTTGGGTCGGAAGTCACTCCGACGACTGCCTGGGGTCCGCCGTTTTGCGTCCCGTAGAACGTCCAGCCTCCGGCGTCTGGGAAAGTGATGATCACGCCGCCATCGGTGCCGCCGTCCCTGCCTCCATCTGGGAGGCCGCCATCGGGCCTGCCGCCGTCGGGAGCGCCTCCGTCCGGAGAGCCGCCGTCGGGAGCGCCTCCGTCCGGCAATCCACCGTCTGGCGGTCCGCCATCAGTGTCGTTTCGGTCTCTGGGGGGCAAATCGAGGACGGGATCGCCGTTGCGGCCGCACGCACCGAAGAGGGCGATCGATGCCAGCACCGTCGCAGCGACGCCGAATTCGAGGGAGTGATGTCGCCGCATTGAGATCTCGTTTTGGAACGGGCCCGGCGAGCGATCTCGCAAGCCCGGTGCCATCGCGGACTCCGGCTGATACGAGGAGAAAACCCCCGGAGTCGCTGGGGATTGGGAAACGAATTCCTTCGCGAGGGGCGTGCTTTCGTCCTCCCGATGAAAAAAGGCGAAAGGGAAGGGTGAAAGAATTACCGGGCGAAGGGGGCCTTGAGCGCGCTGTCCGGAAGTCGATTGACCGGAACAGGGGAGTTGCCGGAGCGAGCCTTCAAGCCCATATCCGCTCTCCAGGAGAACCACGTTCATGCTCTTGACGAGCGACGAGCCGGTCGGCGCCCCGACGTCTGGGACGCTGAATCAGCGAGTCCGCCAATATTGGGACCGGGAACCGTGCGGCACCGGCCCTGCGATCACTCTTCAACTCGAGCCGCGCTCGTCGGGGTGGTTCGAACACGTCGTTTCACATCGGTACTCGATCGAACCGCACATTCTTTCTTTCGCCGAGTTCGGCCGCTACCGGGGCGCCCGTGTTCTGGAGATCGGCGTCGGCGCCGGAGCGGACCATCTCCAGTGGGCCAAAGCGGGGGCGGAATGTCACGGCGTGGATCTGTCCCCTATCTCCCTGGAAACGACCCGGGTCCACCTGGCTCTGCATGGGCTCACTTCCCAACTTCAATGCCTGGACGCCGAGAACCTGACCTACCCCGATGATTGGTTTGACGTGGCTTATTCCTGGGGCGTCATCCATCACGCCAAGCATCCATCCCGGATCGTCGACCAGGTCTGGAGGGTGCTTAAGCCGGGAGGCCAGTTCATCGGGATGATGTATGGCCGCTATTCTCTGGTCGTGCTCAAGCTGTGGGTTCGATACGCGCTGCTAAGCTTGAAGCCGTGGCTCTGCTTGAACGATGTGGTGTGGAAGCACATGGAGAGCATTGGAACGAAGGCATACACGCAATCGGAGCTGCGGCGCATGTTCAGCCGGTTCACCAAGGTGACGATCACTCCCATCCTCACCGCCTATGACCAGAAGTGGATTCCAAAACCATTTCATCCACTGCTGCCGGAAAGAGCGGCTTGGAATCTGGCGATCCGCGCGGTGAAGTAGCGATCTTCAGGAACGGCGAGAGGCGAGAAGCACTTTGCCAGCCTGGCAGATGCGAGAAGTTCACCGCTGGCTCGCCCGGCACGTCCGTCTGAGACGGCGGTGTGGGATTCACGGGTGCGTCTGGGAGCTGTAAACCTCCCCGGCGGAGGAATGGTGTCGCGCCATCTCCGAGTGCGCCTCTTCGATGCCGAACATGCCGAGTATCATCGGCGCGATGGCGTCGAGCGGAAGCTTCGCCTGATGTACTTGATGTGCATGGTCTGGCCCGCGCAGCCAGAACATTCCATCGGGGTGATGCATCCCGCTCTTGATCCCTTCGATTTGATAGAACATGTCGAAGAACGCGGCGGTTCGGTTGGTGGCCTTTGATTTCACGACAACGTCGCGCGAAAGCTTGTGCGTGATTCGGCATGAGCATGACACTGAACCTGATTCGAGGCGAGCGTTCATCACTTCGTCCCCGTCCAGGGTCAGAGAGCGAAGCTGCTTTTCCGCCGCTAAAGCGGCGGCCTCGTCCTCGAGATAGACAATGAATTCCTCGGCCATGATCGGCGCGACCTTGAACGGAGCGGTGACGCCCGCGAAAGTGAGGAACTCAGTAAAATCGCTCGGCCGGTAGATCACCTTGCCCCCATCGTCCTCGTACTTGAGACAAGGCTGCTGAGAGAGGGCGGTGCAGAGAATCAGCGTCGCGTCATTCCCGGCGAGCTCGAAAAACCTTTCCAGCAGGCGATCCATTTCTTGGTACCCGAAGAGGATGGCGTTGCTGAATTCGGCTTGCTCTTCGCGCGAGGGTTGGACCTTGAAGAGCTCGGGTCGCATGTTGCGCCAATAGAAGTGCTGAAAATGGGCAGTACTGTTCAGAAAGAAGGTTGAGAAATCGGGTCGGTAGGAACGGTAGTGCCACTGAAAGAGATCGAATTGCAGCTTGTCCAGGAGGACGGCACGCTTCCAGCGCCGCCGGGTGCCGACGCGCTCGCCCACGAGTTGCTTGACGATCGCCAGAGTTGTTTCGATGGATAAGCCGTGCGATGCCATGAATTTTAAGAATCGAGCGTAGTCGCGAAGGCTCAGCGGTATCTCATCCTTCGAGGAATCGACGACATTGCGTTGCACGAACTCGAAGTAAGGCAGCAGCTCGCTTGGATAGGGTTGCGATTCCGTCGTCCAGGGATCTGGGATGACCCACCCGCGCAGTGGTAGGTCGTGGCGGACATTCATGCTGCCGCAGATCCAGACCCGATGGCCGGTGTTGGAGAGCGTGTCCCAAATGCACTTCTCCTCCATCTGATGGCCGCGCCCAAGCTGGAAAATCTGGTGCTGGCGGTAGTTGAGCCCGGAATGGACGGTGATCCATTGAATCCACGGCTCCAAATACGGCGCCCTTTCTTCCGGCTCGGTAACGTACACCTCAGCTTCGTCGTAGAAGCGCTTGAAGTTGGGCAGTTTACCTTCGGCGATGAACTGCTGGGTCAGGACCGGGCTGAGCTCGTTGAACTCGATGAGGATGACAGGACCGCTCGGTGGTTTGGCCATATCGAGGCGACAAGGTGCTCACGCCGGATTCTTGATCCAAGCCGTCAGCACCGGAATCAGCCATTGGCGCTGGTCGGGTATCTGTTCGAAACAGGTCTTTCGCCATCATTCGTGAATGGCGCTCAGGGGTCGGGCATCGCCCGCCTTGCCCATGATCAGAGACTCGTACCAGTCCAGGTGGCCGCGCACCGAGCGCTTCAAGTCGAATTTGTCGACCGCCCGTCGGCGGGCGTTTTGCCCGAGCTCGAGTCGAAAGTTGGCGTCTTCGGTCAAGCGGTCCAGGGCAGCGGTCAACGCCGAAACGTCGCCGGGTTCGACCAGGAGCCCGCTGGTCCCGTGCTCGATGATCTCGGGGATGCCGCCTACCCTCGATGCGATCACCGCGCGCTGGCTCGACATCGCTTCGGCGATCGTGAATCCGAATGCTTCCGCCCAGATCGCGGGGTGGACGAAGATGTCGGATTGATCGATGAGATCCTCGACGTCATCCCGCAACCCCAGAAATGAGACGCGGTCGCCGACGTTCGATCTGTCCGCAAGCTCACGGAGCATCGAAGCCTGGGGACCATCCCCGACAATGGTCAGTCGCGACGTCCGATCGCGCATCTGGGCGAACGCTCGAACCAGATATTCAACTCCTTTTTCGGGGATGAGGTAGGCAACGCAAATGATCCTCGCGCCCGAGCTCGAGGTGCCCCGCGGGCGGCGGGCTTGAAAGCGGCGGACATCCACTCCGTGGTAGATCGTCTTTGCTTTTCGATCGGGTAAGGCAAAACGCCGCCGCTCCCGTTCCCGCACGTAATCTGTCACCGCGCAGACGCCGTCGATGCGATGCCCGATCAGCCGATAGGCCAACTGCCTGGGGATCGCTCCTCTCCAATTGCGCGGGCTCGGACGGCCGGGAATCGGGCCGGAGATCTGGTCGATCAAAATCACCCTCGCCGGAAAACAGGGTCAGATTAATCAGGTGGTATTTGGCCAGTCGGCGGATGGCCCGGGTCGGAGATCGCTTGAGGCTTTCGAGGTCATTCCAGCCGACTCCGAGCTGCTTGAGCCTCGTCGCGAAAACTTCGTGAACTGGGCTAGAGCCAAAAAAGTCAACCTCATGGCCGCGCCCAAGCGCCTCGGCGCCGAAGGCCAGCGCCCAATCCTCCAAGGACCCCAGCTTCCGCGGGGCGAGATTCATCAGCAACGCGATTCGCATTGACGCCGGGCCGTTCCGAGGACCTCTGGAAAGGGAGGAACCTAGTCATCCTGCTCCCTGCTCGACAACTTGGGCAAGCGCAGCCAGCCCGAGCTCGTCGATGGGCTCGCCGACCTCGATCTCGGCCGGCGAGCATGTCGATCTTCACGGTGGCCGCGCTTGCACGTCGGACCCTTCCAGGGTGAGCTCACGGGGTTGGGGTCCGATTGCGACTGTTCCGGAACCTAAAACTTGTTTCGGATGGCCGAAAATGTTCACCAGCCACGCGGAAGCAGTCCGCTTCCGCAGTGGCACGAGCCGGTGCCAGTTGGGTTCCCACACCTCGTACCCTTGGGCATCCAGAAGCTCCAACAATCGCGACACCGAGGAACCCGCGCGCTGGAGCGTCAGGGGTTGGAGCTCCACCAGCAGCATCGGGCGGTGTCGCGACAGTACCTCCGAAGCGCCGCGGAGAACGCGCTCCTCCAGACCCTCGACATCGATCTTGATGAAGTCGACCCGTCTGAGCGCCTGCTCGCGCACGAAGTGGTCGAGGGTTGAAACGGGAGTCTCTCGACCTCCGCCTTCAAGATATGCCGCTCCGGAATTTCCAGCCGGCCGCTGGATCCTCGCCCACCCGGGCACATCCGCGAGGCCCACGCGATGCGCTCGGATGCAGGTGAGCCCATTGAGGGCGATGTTGCGGGTCAGCCGGGCGTGGGTTTCTTCGGCCGGTTCGAAGGCATGGATCTCGCATCGTCCGCCCAGAGCCGACGCGATCATCATCGAGTAGTAGCCGATGTTTGCTCCGACATCGAGGATCACCGAGTCGGCGCGAATGAAACGAAGCGCGTGGTATAGCTCCCAGCGGTCGGCGATTCCCAACCAGAAGAGATCCTGCTGCATGAAGTCTGACGGATTCAGGATCCACTTCAGCCCCTGCCGCTGGACCTCGAACTCCTGATCGATGCTCACCTGCAGCAGTCTCCGAAGAGCGGCGTGCACCCGCCACTGACCGGGATGGTGCAGGGCCAGGCCGTACCATTGCAGTAACTTGAAGGCGAGCGATCGGTCGGTCACAGAGCGGCGAAGATCTGAACTGCCGGCACGGCTGTCAAGCCGTTCGCCCGGGGCCGAACAGTGGCCGGCGGATGGCCCGGGTCGGAGATCGCTTGAGACTTTCGAGGTCATTCCAGCCGATCCCGAGTTGCTTGAGCCTCGTCGCGAAAACTTCGTGAACCGGCGACCAGCCGAAGTAGTCAACCTCATGGCCGCGCCCGATCGCCTCGGCGCCGAAGGCCAGGGCCCAATCCTCCAGAGTCATCGTCGTCCCGCGTCGCCAAACCCCTACCGGCGATTGGGTGAAGCCCAGGCCAGGCAGGCGAGCGGGCAAGTTCAGAGGCTCGAGAGGAACCGTCCCAGGAATTGATTGAAGGCGTCTGGTGCTTCGAGGTTCGAGAGATGTCCCGCGCCAGGCACGATGGAGAGCTCGGCGGAGGGAATCAACTCCTTGATCTCCCGAGCGCGATCGGGCGGAGTGAGCAAATCGCGCTCGCCCACCACGACGAGCGCGGGCCCGGCGAAACGGGCGAGGATGTCCTTGCTGTCGGTGCGCATGGCCATGCCTCGCAACGCCGCCGCCGCGCCCTCGGGTCTGGTGGCACTGATCATCGCCGCCACTTCCTCTCTTACTTTCGGATCTGCGTCCGGAGCCAGCAGGCGCGGGAGCGTCGATTCGACCAGGACTTTCACTCCCTTCTCCATCACCGCCCGCGCCGTTTCTTCGCGGCGCAGCCTCCCTGCCTCTTCGTCCGCGCCGGCCTGAGTGTCGACCAGTACCAGAGCTTGTGCCCGGCCCGCATCCTGTCGCAGCAGTGCCATCGTGGCATAGCCGCCCATCGATACGCCGCCGATGACCGCGCGCGGAATCTCGAGCAAATCGAGAATGCCGAGCGCATCGCGAGCGATACGCGACATTTCGGTGGGGCCAGGCGCGAGGGCGCTGCGCCCGAACCCGCGGCAATCTGGAACGATGAAGCGGTATTTTCCGGAGAGGGCGGAGATCTGGGCGCGAAAGCTATCGGCATTCAGGGGAAAAGCATGTAGAAGCAGCACCGGCATGCCCTGCCCTTGATCCAGGTAGTAAAGCCTGACTCCATCGTCCGTAACGAAGAGCATCGAGATCTCCTTTTCTGCAGCGCGAGCTTTACCTCAATGCGGTCCGCGCGACGTCGTCGATTCATCGCTTTGGCAGATCGCCAACGCACCGGACACCCGATCCACGAAATGCCACAGACCAGACTCCCCCAGCCACTCGCTTCGGCCGACCTTCGCCGCGTCC
>WNEZ01006094.1_pt2 | contig 10580 bp, 7 predicted proteins | sample 5400521 | NCBI WGS metagenome assembly WNEZ01 (sample SAMN13153339, study PRJNA577476) | soil metagenome | isolation source: 120 cm saprolite under Douglas fir tree site 2 hole 1 replicate 1 | place: USA:California | collected 2015-04-18
CTCCACTAATCACGTCCCTCGCCCGTTTCGATTCCGGGTCGGGCACAGGCACCGCGGAGATAAGTGCCTGAGTATAAGGGTGGAGAGGCAGATCGACAACACGCTCAGCAGACCCAAGCTCCATCATCTTACCCAAGTACAGGACAGCTATACGATCTGCGATGTGCTTGGCGAGCGCGATATCGTGAGAGATGAACACAATCGAGGCCTGAGATTTCCTCACGAGGTCAACCATGAGATTGATTATCTCGGCTCGGATGGACACATCCAACATGGAGACAGGCTCGTCCGCGACGACAAAGCTAGGATTCATGACAAAAGCGCGAGCAACGGCCACCCTCTGTCTCTGACCGCCGCTCATCTCGTGAGGAAAACGATACATGAACTCTTCCGGTGGAACAAGTTCGACTTCGTTCAGTATCTTCTTCACCCGCTCCTCAACCTCTCGCTCCCCCATCTTCCGAACCCTCGATCTACCACTCGCATCAAATTCCAGATTACCCTGAACCCGGAGAGGCTCTGCGACAATTTCTTTGATGATCATACGCGGGTCGAGAGACTCGAACGGATCCTGAAACACGATCTGCATCTCCCTACGAAGCGGCTTCATCTTACTGTCCGAAAGCTCCGTAATGTCCCTTCCAAGGAAGACGATTCTCCCTCCCGAAGGGGAGACTAGTCTCAGGAGAACCTTGCCAAGAGTCGTCTTTCCACTACCACTCTCACCCGCAAGCGCAAAAATCTCTCCCTTCGACAGAGAGAAACTCACATCATCAACAGCCTTCACATTCATCTCCTCCCTACTGAAAACAGTCTCGAAGAATCCGCGCTTCAGCGGATACCATTTTCTCAGATTCTCTATCGACAGAACAGGAGCCGCGGGAATCCTCGGATCGTCGTCGACCTCCTCTACTTGTTCAAAGCGTTGCAGGTCAGCCGGCAGATCCTCCTCGTCCCCTCCGACCTCTCTAACGACCGATAACCTTCCCACCTTATCCACATCCTTGATCCGATAGCACCTGTTGAATTCCCAGCCCTTGACACTTCCATCAGGAAGCGTGTAGCTTGGACGAACAAGGCCCACAATGACACTCCCGTCAGCAGCACCAAACCGAACTAGGCGAAGGTCCTTCCTTGCCTTCTTCTTCTTGGACTTCTGCCCTTCCGCGACGACCTTGGAGTCCGTAACTTGTCCCAGTGATCCAGAAGGAGCCTGCATCGTCGTCCTCCTAGTACAGATGGCAGGCAACTAGATGCCCCTTCTCTTGCTCCTGCAAGATAGGTTCTTGATGCTTGCAGACATCCATCACATACGGACAGCGAGGATTGAATCTGCAAGCGGGAGGAGGATTCAGAAGATCAGGCGGTTGTCCAGGAATGGAGCTCAGGCGGACCCTTGCACCTTTGATGCTGGGGAATGCTTTGATGAGCCCCTGGGTGTACGGGTGGAGCGGATTCTTGAAGATAGAGACGGCATCGCCATACTCTACAATCTTACCCGCGTACATTATCGCGACCTTCTCACATGTCTCTGCTATGATTGAAAGATCATGGCTGATCATGATCATTGCAAGCCCAAGTCGATCCTTGAGATCCCTGAGAAGCCTCAAGGTCTGAGCTTGAACAATCACATCCAACGCTGTTCCCGGCTCGTCGCCAATTAGCATGATAGGATTCGCCGCCAGGGCCATCGCGATAAGTGCTCTCTGCCTCATCCCTCCGCTGAACTCATGGGGATAGTTCGCGGCCCGGGACGGCTCGATTCCCACAGTTTCAAAGAGCTTTGCAACTCGTTCCTTGACGTCAGAGTCCGTGACTCCTTTATCGTGAAGCTTAATCGCCTCAGCAATCTGGTCCCCAACCCTGTAGACCGGGTTCATTGCGTTCATAGCGCCCTGGAAGACGATAGAGATCCCCTTCCACCGAATCTTTCTCATCTCTCCCTCAGGGAGCCCGACTAGATCCTGTCCCTGAAACATGATCTTTCCTTTACGAATATAGCCTCCCTGAGGCAGAATTCTCAAGAGAGAGAGGGCCACAGTGCTCTTCCCAGAACCCGACTCTCCAGCGATACCCAGAGCTTCCCCCTGCTCAACACTAAAGCTAATGTTCTCCACAGCCCTCACCCATCCTCGCAGAATGCGATAGTGAGTCGTTAGACCCTGAACTTCCAGCAATGGCAATATTGATTGGCCGCGATTAAAAATCGAAACGGTAAAGTTAAGCTTTGGGGCTAAGACGAAAACCTAACCTTGGAAAGGAACAGCGTACATGGCGCTGATGGAATAGCGTCCTATCAAGGGATCCAGGAAGGTTATGACCTGAACCGTCAAGGTGCCGTTCGCCAGAACCTGGCCGCTGTGCGTCGTATCGAAGGATTGAAGGGAGCTGGCCTGTTCAGGGGTGAGCTGGGTCACGATAACAGCCGAAACCGTCGAATGGGTTGCCAATTTGCCTCCGACCGTTTGTACAACGTTGGTAGAGGTCCCTCCGGGGTAGAGGGTATCGTTGCTGTTCGTGGCTTCGAAGAACATAGACAACACTGCGTCCCCGAGACTGAATCCCGAGTAATCCGAGGGATTCGATATGGAGATGCGCGAATCGATTGTCGACCAGTTCGAACCCTGAACGATATACACGCCGTCTACCTGGGCGGTGAGCTGTCCGAGCGCGGGGTAATAGTTAAGATAGTTCAGAGTTATGAATGACAGGTAACCGGCGGATCCAACACTGAGGAGAATGAACGCGACGGCTACCAACCTTTCCCGATTCCACCTCATTCTCTCCTCACCAACCGGGTAGAACGATACCTTGCTGAATATTACTTTCCCTAAATGGCTCAAGATTCCTCTCGTCACTGCTGGCTGGGGAACCGTACTCGCCACGCTCACGGTTGGTACAATATTCCAAGGGTTCCTCCTCCCGACAACCGGCGGCGGACTTCTACCTGAAGTCTATAACGCGGGCCCACTGGTGTTGTCGATTTACTATCTAGGATGCCTAGGGGCATCAGCTCTCGCGGCTATGACGATCGCCGAACCAGGACCAGCGATTGTCGGCTTCTTCGCTTCGTACGGATTCTCCGCGTTCCTCACGTTCATAGTCCTGGCGCTACCTGAGCTCACTGGAGTAGTCCAGACCAATGGCATACTGCAAGAGTTCGCGATTCTACACACATTCCAGGCCATCTTTCCAATAGCACTCCTCGTCGATCTCGTTGGAACCCTGCTCGGATTATCACTGGCGGAGAGACTACTCTATTTTACCGGCGCTTCCTAAGCCTAGGATTGAAAATCTCGTCCAACGCATATCCTATCAGGATGAAAGATAGCGACACGAGGGCTATGCCCAGCCCTGGAGGTAGCACCCACCACCAAACGGGTGGGAACCTTACCAGATCTTTGCTCTGCTGGAGATTCGCGAACATGTGTCCCCATGAGACGACCGATGGATCTGATAGGCCTAGAAATGCGAGTGCCGACTCGGAGAGAATCGCTCCTGGAACTGTCAATGCCAAGTTGACGTAAGTCAAAGATACAAGATTGGGAAAAATGTGCTTGACAATAATTCTACCTGTCCCTGCCCCCGAGGCCCTAGAAGCTTCGACAAACGGCCTCTCTCTTATGGTAAGCACCTGGGACCGGACGATCCTTGCAAAGCCCATCCAGCCGAGAAATCCAATGACGATTATTAGATTCCAGATGTTGGGCCCAAGCACGGCCACAAGCACTATCAATAGAGGAAGACCTGGAATGACAAGCATCATATCGGTGAATCTCATCAGCACCTCATCTACATACTTGCCGAGAAAGCCGGCGAGAAGTCCAACCACAAGCCCGAGCGAGATTCCTATCCCTGCTGAAAGTAGACCGACCAAGAGAGAGATTCTAGCGCCGTAAATGAACTGGGTATACACGTCGACTCCAGCAAAGTCCGTTCCAAGGATCCCCCATGCAGTACCGTATACTTGCAACTGCATATCGTCAACGTTGACTTTACCTGGACCATAGAAGGTTACCTGGACCCCGAAAGAGTATGATCCACTGCTGGAGAAAATGATCGGCGAAGGCAGGAAGCCTGAGGTCAACGTGCCCAAGTAGCTCTGGACGACGGGACTCCCCCCGTAAATGATGAGATCTGGCGCGGGATCCCAGTTAGTGCTTCCAGTGTCGTTCGCATCAATGCCGATCTGATTCCCATTTGGAAGGTGGCTTGTGTGTAGCGGGAGATAAAAGTCCTGAACGATTGGCTGCTGTCTTTCTATGAATAGGCTTAGGTGGACCGGTGACGGAATACTGGCATTCGTCACCAGGTATTTCACCGTCGCGAGAAAGTCCTGTGGTGGACCGTGATAGGGAAACTGGAAGGTCTGGCTGAGACGAAAAGTGGCAGGACCCTGGCCGCTGTAGATGAGCTGGATGCTACCCTTAGAAGTGGAGCTGGAGACGAGATTGGGAGTATAGGACTCTTGAATATTCGCCAGTGTTGAGGGCGAGGCAATGAGATTCCAGGATTGCACGTCCGAAGGTGAGGCGATTATCGAGCTAGATGGAACGACGACGTTCTTGCTTAGGTAGTAGCCGTCGGGATAATTCATCACCCATTCTGGTTGAGCTAGGACACCCGCCACTTTCTCGTTCGGTCCGTACGGGGTCAGCAGGGGAGCGCCTAGGGCTGCGAACACGAATCCTACTAGTAGTATGAGGCCGACGAGGGCCATCTTGTTCCTGACGACAAGCTTGAATGTGCCTGAAATCCGGTTTAGGTTGAACCTGACTCCTTCTTTGGTAACCAAGGTGAATCCTAAGCCGTTTTGTATCTATTCGTATCGTATTCTGGGATCGACGACGCCGTAGAGTATGTCTGAGACTAAGTTCGCGGCGATTACGCAGAGAGCGATGATGTAGAACATGGCCTCCATTACGGGAAAATCCTTGTAGCCGATAGAGTTGAAGAGCCAGAGCCCGAGTCCGTTCCAGTCGAAAATAGTCTCGGTTATAATGGCACCGCTAAGTATGAATGCAAAAGACAGGGCTGCATTGGTGATGAGTGGAAGGGAAGCGTTCTTGAAAGCGTGCTTGAAAAGAATCGCTCGCTCTGTTAGACCCTTAGCCCTCGCCGTGAGAATATAGTCCTCGCTGAGCGCCTCCTGCATAGTCGCCCTTGTCAACAATAGGAAGGCTCCCAACGAGAAGATCGTGAGGGTCAATGCTGGGAGGAAGAGGTATTCCAGACGGACAGGAATCTGCGCCCACCATGTCGGGTATCCCAAGGCGTCCCAGGCGGGTGGGTAGTTGCTACCAGATGGGAACCAGTTTAGCGCCTCGGCAAAAACGTAGATGAGCAGTGTCCCCGTGAAGAAGACTGGAAGACCCAGTGTAGCGAGCGATGTGGTGGTTGCAAAGGTGTCCACGGTCGACCCTCGCCGTCTCGAGATAACGACTCCTGCGACCGTTCCGACTAATAGCGCCATCAATGTGGATGTGCCCAAGAGCAGGAGAGTGTTGACGAGTCGCCCTGACTGGATCATTTCAGACGTAACGTCGAGGTTGCTCCGGGAGCTGAATCCGAACTGGAACGTTAGCATGTTCCTGACATAGTCGTAGAACTGTACCCAGTATGGTTTGTCCAAGCCATAGAGGGCGAGCTGGCGCTGGTATTCGCCAGGAGGCAATCGCCCACTCTGACCCAGTACGGCATAGAGGGCACCGTTTACGCCAGGCATCGCCTCAAAAATAATCCAGTTGAGAATAATTACGAAGAATATCAGGACGACTGTGTAGATGACACGCTTCATAAGGAATGAGCGGAGACTCAAGCCTACTTCAAGAGAAAAATAAAAGGAGGGGGTTTATTTGAGGCTTGCCGTTTCTAACAGTCGTATCCGCCGGTCGGGTATGCGGATGTGCATCCAACCGCGCTGGCTGGATTGAGTGTTATGGTGTTCTCGTATAGCACTGGATTCAGTGGAATGATGCCTGTAGGCGGACTCGAAACCCAGTTGGACGGCGCGACCCAGTTCAGTCCCACGAACCGGTTGACGATAGCAACCTGTGCGAGACCAACAGTTACTGGACCACCATTAGCTCCGATACCACGCTGGAAGTGAGCGCACGGCGCAACACTAGTAATACCGGCACCGAAACAGCCCGCGACAACGCTGAAGTTCAAGAAGTCCTTGGTACCATCACCCGTGTCACCTGACCAGAGATACGTGGCAAGGTTACCGTTGCTGCGGAAGTAGATACTGCTGATACTCGAACCAGGAGCCAAACCCTTACCGAAACGGGAGAGCACATAGCTCCCACCGACCGGAGGATTCATGGTCCCAGACGAGCTGCAGCTTCCACTACCACTGCTAGTAACCGTACCGCACGTGAACGCTCCAGAACCGACCAGAGTGTGTGCTGTGATCGGATCGTAGGAGGCTGAGGTACTGGCAACGTTGACGTTCATGTTAGTCGCTGGAAAGGTGCAGTTGATAGCGCAGAGCGTGGTTGTCGGAGTCGCACTGTTGACAGTGTACTGAGCCGGATAGCACGTAGCGCCCGTAGCAGTGCACTGGCTAATCGAACTAGTCCATGTGGACGAACCAGCGTTAGACCAGTAAGCTCCCGGCAGGACTGGCAGACCGGTCAAGGTCAACAGCGTGAAGGGTCCGACAGCGTTAACGTTGATGTCGAACTGGCTGGGACCAAGAATAGTCACACCGGTCATCGGAGCAGCACCACCACCCGCAAAAGCGCCTGTACCCTTCAGGGCTAGATAGCTGAAAGCCACATCGAAAGACGTGACCTTTCTACCGTCCTGGAAGAACATGTCGCTTCTGAGAGTGAAACGGAACGTCTGAGTTGTGCATAGCGTTGGTGAAACACTGCAGGACGGCCCTGGTGGAGTGTAGGTCAGCCCACTGTTCGGGAGCTGCTGAGCACTCAAAGCCATCCAGTAGATCAGCTGACCACCCGATGTTGGGTTGGTTACCGCTAGACTGTCGTAGATGTTTCCGACAATGTACGCGTCCCAGACAGTACTGTCGATGAATGGACTGACTGAGCTAGTGGTCTGTTTGAAGCCCTGGCGAATAGTTCCCGGCACAACCGGGCTCGGATTCCAAGCGTTCAACCAAGTCCAGAAGTTAGGAAGACCAGAACCAGCATTGTTGTCAGCACGAATCCAGCCGTTGTTCTGATAGCCGAACTGCTCGTTCTGCTGGAAGACCTCGATCGTGTACGCATGGTTACCGAACCGGTTCTCTGCCTGCGCACCGAAGTTGAGAGCAGAAGACAGCGATGAAGCGAACTCCATCTGGTTGGTTAGACTATCGTAGACTGGGTCGCAGACGTACATGTAGTCAGGAGCACTCACTGTTGGTACCGAACTTGCCGCGCATGGACCGCTTGGAGACTTGATGGCTGGAATGCCTGAGACGAACTGGCTGTTGTAGATGAAGTAGAAGGTCGAGTCGAAGGGAAGTGGACCAGCGACGCTGCCGAATGCAGCGGTGTAAATTCCCCAGCTCAAGTTGACGGCAGTGGTCGAAGTTGTGAAGCCTGGAAACGCAGTGATTGGACCACGGGTCACAGTCAAGTATCCACATGGCACCGTGTAGGCGCCAGTGAACAAGTAGCAGATCTGCTCTGCCATACTGTTACCGAGATCCAGTCTTGGAGTGTTGTCGTTGCGGATGAAGAAGTTGACAGGGTTAGCTAACGCAGCAGAACTGATGCCCGTCAAGACGGACGTGGACGGGTTGAAGCCGGTTGCAATGCCTGCGGTGACAAAGTGTTGGGCGGCAGCGTTCATGTCGGCGCTACCAGGAGCCTGGTTCCAGACAAAACCTCCCGCACCAGCAGCAGTACCAAGGTGGTACGCTAGACCACCAGCAGGTGGATTGCTGCAGTTAGAGAAGGTCTCTGGAAACAGAGAGTCCCAGTTACACGGATTGACCGGTGCAAGCCCACCGACGTTGTCGGACGGGTTAGGAGAGTCAAGCGCGACAGCCTGTCCTCGGAGAGCTGGCTCGTCAGCAGCGAATGTTGCAGTGTCTATCGTGTGCCATATTCCTTGGCGTACGTGGATTCCAGCTGTAGAGTTGCCGAAGTTCATACTGACACCCCAGAAGTTGGCGGCAAGCATGAACTCGACCTCGAAGTTGCCGGCAGCACTGATGGTCGAAGTGATGAGGAAGTTGGGGCTAGTCGTGAACGGACCTGTGAGGTCTGGAGTTAGAGGCCAGTCAGTGAAGTCGATGCTCGGAGAGGAGGTCTGTATGTTAGTGAACTCGCTCGACTCATCAGTGAAAATAGTGGCCTGGAACGTGTCCTCTGCAGCACCCGCGGGCACCCAGAACTCGTTACAGTAGCCACCGATGGTGACATCGCAGTGCTGGATGTTAGCATGAGCCAGCGGTACAGAGGGAAGCCGGAAATTACTCGACATTGGACCTGTAATGCTAGCGAGAGAGAAGGCGACAGCGAAGACGATCAATAGTTTGACAATTGGTGTAGTTCTCAATTTTTTCCCGAACAGGCTTTCGGGTATTTTACCCTTAAAAGATTATCCCCCGGCCGTATTCAGGCTAAATCTACAGCATGATTGAGATATTCGTGGAATACCTCAACATTCCAAGTGTGGCGGTTTCTATTCCTGTACAATGGGCTCAGTCTCCCAGCTGGGCTTTCTACGAAAGCGGCTCAGCCCGGCGACTAGAGCCACAATAACCAGAATGCTCACCCCGCTCGACTCTAACAGACTGAAGCTGAGCAACCCTCCTGAGGGTTGAGAATAGATCAACTGGACAAACGTGGACGCCCTCTTGTCTCTGGTAAGATTCTGGGGCACAGGGGAGTACACTGCAATGTTTATCCTGTAGGCTCGCACAGGATAACCCGTCGTGTCCCAGGCCACGGGTCCGACTTTTCCACTAGTGCCGAGAGGGGTTCCCCTTGCGGTGAGATTGAACGGCTGACTGGCCAATACGAGTCCCGTGTCGAGGCTTATGGTGAGAGTTGCGGGGGCAGACAAAGTACTGTTGTTTATCACCGAGGCTGAAATGTGCACCACCGTGCCCGGTAGGACATTGAATTGCTTGTCAACGCCTATTCCACTGTATGTGACGTCCACCCAGACGTACTGGACTGTTACGACTCTGGTCACTGCCCATGTTATGCCGAGAGTGTCATTAACCAGCAGAGACACATCATAATCCTGCGCGTTGCAAAACACGTGATACACGATTGAGTTAGGCGGATAGAACACTTGTTGTGAAGCGACCGCGTGACAGATCTCACTCCCCCAAGTCCAGTAATACAGCCTAATTGCTGCACCAGGATTCGTAGTATGACTACCCACGGCACTAAAGGTCACGTTTGTACCGATGGACGGCTGAAGGGGAAAGTATGTCATGTTGACAAAAGGTGGCGTACAAAGAATTTGACCGCTACAGTATCGGTTGGTGAAGAAAGCGTCGCTCGTAATAGCCGGGACTGCTCCCAGTGTACTATTAGCGGGACTTAGCTCAACTTTTACTAGATGAATCTGTGTCGCTCCCGGGTCGATCTGCCCGGACACTGGAGGATTTACAGTGAGTGCTAGATGATAGAGAAGACCATTCGTATTATTTGGAGTAGAGAAATTACCCTGGAAAGCGATTCCAAGATTTACCACGCCTGGCCTGTCAAGACCCGCGTTGTTACATCCCCCGTTCGGAGCGGCTTGACCGCTTATGCACTCGGACGAAATGATGATGCTTGAGGTGACAGATTGTAGTATGTTGCCCTTGGAATCGATTGACGTGCCTGAGGCCGTGAGCACCCTCGGATCGAAGCTGACATAAACATTGAAGCCTTTGAGCGGAGGCGAATTTGCAATGGTCACAGTGAAATTTAGCTGAGTGCCTGCCTGTATCGATGGGTCAGTAACGTTATGCGAAATGGATACTTGTGCAGTCGGAGTTGTGGGCGGCGGGGCGGAAACAGGATCATGGTGCGGATTTGAAGGATTGCGTTGGGCAGTGTAGGCGGATACGGAGACCAGAAGGACCGCGAGTATGAGAAATATTGTAGCGGTTCTTTGCGAAGTCTTCGAGACTTCCACCCTGAGTATTGACCTTCTCGTCTGGGTCTGAGCGTTTTAAAAAGTTATCCGGGAGACTACCTAGTAGCTCGTGTTCGAAGTTATTTCTCCAGGCGTGCGGTTTCCAAGAGGATTCTTTGGTGTTAGCAGTCGTATCCGCCGGTCGGGTATGCGGTAGTGCACCCAGCCACACTGGCAGGGTTCAGTGTAACGGTATTCTCGTATAGCACCGGGTTCAATAGGATGATACCTGTGGGCGGACTCGTGGCCCAGTTGAATGGTGCGACCCAGTTCAGTCCCACGAACCGGTTGACGATAGCAACCTGTGAGAGACCAACCGAGACCGGACCGCCGTTGGCTCCGATACCACGTTGGAAGTGAGCGCAGGGCGCAGCAGTAGTAACCAGGGCACCGAAACAGCCCGCGACGACGCTGAAGTTCAAGAAGTCCTTGGTACCATCACCCGTGTTTTGCGACCACAAGTAGAGGGCGAGATTGCCGTTGCT
>WNEZ01006095.1_pt1 | contig 10580 bp, 13 predicted proteins | sample 5400521 | NCBI WGS metagenome assembly WNEZ01 (sample SAMN13153339, study PRJNA577476) | soil metagenome | isolation source: 120 cm saprolite under Douglas fir tree site 2 hole 1 replicate 1 | place: USA:California | collected 2015-04-18
CCCTTTGTGTAAAAGACTCGCCCATACGTCTTGTCTGTTCCCTTCCCGGAGACATCATGCACGTCCGCCATATAGAGGTCACGCGCACCCATCAACTCTCGGATGTCCCGGTCGTGTGCGAGCAACTCTTGACCTTTTGCGACCTCCGCATCCTTTTGATCGAGGGTTCGCTCGTGCTCCCTCACAAGCTGAGTCAACTCGTTAACCTTTGCCTCCAGAACAGCTGCTTGGCGCGCATTTTCATCTCGCTGCGCTGTCGCTGTTTCAACTGTCTTTTGAAACTCCGCCAGTCTTGCCTCTGCAGCGAGAAGGTCTTCATCTCGCTTGGTTCTGGTATCGCTCGCCTCTTGCAGGCCTTGTCGGCTGGTTCCCGAAGAGTGTGCTGGAGCCGCCTCCATGGATTTCAAGGAGCTGACGACTTTAGTTTGTTCCGACAGTTGGCGCTTCAAGTCATCTATGACCTTAGCGTTCTCGGCGAGCTTTGCCACCAATTGTGCTCGTTCGTAACCCGCATCGCTGGCTTGCTCTTCGAGAGAACCTGCGGACCCTTTGGCCGCCTCCGGAATCGCTCGCACCACATCCGCACCCTGCTTCACGCCTGTTCTATACGCGGCAATGTCAAGTGCCAGCGCCAAAAGCACCGCCGCGGTGAACGTCATCCAAACTTCCCGCCAATGGATTTGTGACGGGCGATAAGCGAAACGCCGGCCTGGCTTCAGTTCATCAGTGCTGCCCTGTTCTGACGTGGCTGACTGCGCATCCTTCTGCTCTCGGTCCAGCCGCTTGAAAAGGGTCTTCTCCGCCTCTTCGACGGACCAGGAGTCGCCTTCAGTTCCTGCCATCGGTGCCAATTCTTGCGCCAGAGTTATCACCGCGGTTCGCCTGGCAGTTTCGTACTCGCCCATCGCCTCGCGACAACCGGGACACCCGGCTAGATGCGCGTCAAGCCTCGCTTGTTCGTCCACGCTCAGTTCGCCGGCGGTCGCGGCAGCGCAAAGCTCAAGGAATTCCTCATGCGAGCCCATGGGTCAGACGCCTCGCTTCTTATCGGATTTCAGGTTGTAACACATGGACTATCGCCTGTTCAATTCGTCGCCAGCTAGGTGTTTTCGAAGCTTTTCAAGACCTCGATAGTGATGATTTCTGACGTTGGCGTGGGACTGGCCCAGCTTCTCGGCAATCTCTGTGAATGTATAGCCCTCAAAAAAGTGCAGCCGGAGCGTTTCTCGTTGATCCTCGGTTAACCCCTCTACGATCTGTTTCCATCCATTCCTGCCGATGAGTCCTTCGACGGTATTGTCGTAGTGTGCTCCTTTATTGTTGGCCTGTTCACGTTGGTCCGGTTTGTCTGTGATTCCGGACATGTAGAACCCATGGGACTTTAGTCGCCTTCTGCGCAAGAGGGCTTGCGTGTAAGCGACCTGAACAATCCAAGAACTCGCCGACCCTTTTGAGCTATCGAACAGCGAGCTCTTCCGGTGAATGTACAGAAATACCTCTTGGACAAGATCGTCCGCCTCGGATTTGTCCCGGAGAACCCTCTGTCCGACATTTCGCACGAGATGAGCGTAGCGCCGAAAGAGCAAAGCAAGAGCGTCACGGTCGCCTTTCTGGACGTGTGCAATTACTGCCTCATCTGTGAGTTCTAATGACTGTCCAGGATCAGTTGACACCACTTCCTCGCTACTTAGTCTTGTCTGACTGAGTGGCAGAGCCGGAAAGCGAGATGTGGTAAACGAACTCACCGCGTTGTTCGAACCTCAACCAACGATTACGTTGCGCCCTTCACATCGCATATCTCACTCCAACTATCCGTGTGACCCGTAATCTCATTCGGTGGTCTTAGGTGGACCTGTACGCAAGACTCAGCACTTAGTTGGAGAACTAAGTGCCGAACCTGCGTGAAAAATTTGGCCAGCGCTTGAAGGCAATCAGATTGGCAAGAAAATTGAGCCAGGAGCAATTCGCTGAGCTTCTTGGAATATCTGTGGACTTCTTGAGTCTGATCGAACGGGGAATCAACGCACCCTCATTCGAGAATCTCGACGCTTTTTCCGCCCAACTCAAGATGCCGCTCTCTGCTCTTTTTGATTTCAGTGCCACTTTGGACCCCTCGTTGCGCGAATAGAAATGTCCCAGAAATAGACAGTCCCAACCAATTCAGCACGCGAGTCTTCCCGCAATTGCGCGACGCTTCCAGCCCATCCACCCATTGAGCACTTAGAACCGCTACACATGGAACCCGTAATCCCATTCGGTGGTGCTCGTAACGAGATTACGCCAGACTTTTTGGTGGTGCAACGTAAGAATTGGGCAATTTAAAGAAACAATTTGGACTCCGCGTCCGCCAGATTCGTGACGAATCGGATAAGACGCAAGAGGAATTCGCCGAAATTGTTGGTATCTCTGTCGATTTTCTAAGTCTGATCGAACGCGGAAGGAACGCACCTTCGTTCAAGAAACTGGAAAGAATGGCGCGGGGGCTCGGTAAACCCGTTGCGTATCTCTTTACTTTCGACCCCAAGTACAAGCCGCGAAAACGGCTCGCACATTGATTTCAGGCCGCCTAAAGCCAAGCAGATTCGAATTGTCCGAGCCACCTTTAGGGCACATCTATAGACGCTCCGTTCTCCGCCTTTAAGCGATAACAAGCAGCTTTCTCGCGCATGAACAACAGACCCAATCTTTGTCCTTAATTATGGACACCGGGCAATCGAAACGACGCGGGGATCCAATCTGGTGCTAGGCTCCGATGCTGAGGAATCCTAGACTTGCCCGTGCACCTCATGAACACGCCTTCAGTTTCACAGCCCTCGACGATGTTTGGCCATTCCTTCCCGCCGTGGCTTCGCTGGTGTTCCATCGCGACGCTAGTAACTTCGGTCGGGCTTCTTTGCATATCCCTATTTGCTCACAACTACCAGACCATCATTGCTGCGAGTTTGGTTCCTTCGCTTCTTGTCGCGTTGAGCTTCGCGATATACCTAAATATCTATTCATTCTGGCATCTCCGGAGAGAACATCGAGAAGCAGATCAAGCATTTCGGGACACAGATTGTGAATTCTCGTCCATTTTTCAGAATGTACTCGACGGAATCCTGATCGTTGATGACGAGGGTGATTGTTTGGATGCGAATCCCGGGGCGGCGGCTATCCTGCGATTTTCCACCAACAAATTGATCGGCCAAAACATCAGTCTTTTTTTCACAGATCGTGATGCATTTACCCAGAGGTGGAGCACATTCCTCCAGAACAAGAGCCAACGTGGTCGTGCACAACTCATCGCAGGTGACGGAACAACCTTATTCGTGGACTTTACTGCCGCCGCGAACTACTTGCCGGGCCGGCATATCCTTATCCTCTGCGACGCGACGGAGCGCACACACGCCGAACTGTCTCTCCGAAAGAGCGAAGAACGATTTCAGCACATGGCTAACAACATTCAGGAGGTCTTCTGGATGATGGATGCAAACACGCTGGAAGTCACGTACGTCAACAATGCGTATGCTCAACTCACCGGGCACGCGGTGAAGAGTCTTCAGGAGAATCCATCCTCATATCGTGAACTAATCCATCCCGGGGACAGGATTCGTGTCCTCTCCAGACTGCAAGGCCTGGCACATTTTGGGACACTTGATGAGGAATTTCGTTTCATCCGCGCCGACGGAGAAGTTCGCTGGGCCTGGGCCAAGGGCGTTCAGGTTCCCTCAGATGGCGAACCGCGCTGGCTCGTCGGCACGGCGCAGGACATCACTTCGCGCAAACAAGCTGAGATGAGGATTAGCGAACAACTCGACGCAGTGGAAGTCGCCCGAGCCGAAGCCGAGGCGCTGCGCAAATCGACGTTGGCCCTTAGTCAGAATTTGGCAATGGATTCGGTGCTCGACACGTTGTTGCACTGCATTTTCGAACTTGTCCCATTTGATAAAGCAACGGTCCTCTTCGTGGAAGACGGGGCGGAGTTGATGGTCGCCCGTGAGGCCCCTCGCCTAATGCCCAAGAGGATAGGTTTGACATTTAGTGCCGCCGCAAGCATCTTTCTTCAACGAGTCCTCTTCGAAAAGAAAGCGATTCTGCTAGAAGGTGTGGCCAAGGAATCTGACTGGCGCGATGTTCAGCCCCTCGACCACATTCAATCCTGGATGGGTGTTCCATTGGTTGCTGCCGGTCAGGTTCTTGGCATTCTGTCGCTCGGCGCAAATTCGCCGTGTGTGTTTACGACCGAGCATCTACGCCTTGCGAAATCGCTTGCTGTCCCCGCTGCTGTTGCGATTCAGAACGCCAGAGTTCACGAGCGCGCAGAAATTTACGCCGCCGAACTCGAAGCCCGGCTACTGGAATTGCGTGAGACGCAGAAGGCCTTGGAACACGTTGAGGGAAAATCTCTTCGATCTGAAAAACACTGATCGTCGAGACTACTTCACGAGGGGGGCGGTGGGGATCGAACAAAAAGTGGTGTTGAGACTTCGCAAGTTATTGATTCTTCGAATCGCGAGATTGGCGCAAATACGCAAATTCGCCGAAGACAGGTACACGCCGGGTACAATTCCTCCTGGCGACTTTATGAAAGGGAGGCGATTTCCTTTAGTCTTGCCATCACAGTGGTTATTCGCTCTTGACTCGCCGAGTCCGGCGCTAGATGTCCCGGAAGCGCATCCACAAATCCCCGCGTGCCAACGAATTTTGCGATCTCCTTGGCGAGGTAGGAACGCACATCGATCTGGGCAGCTTGAATTTCTCCCACAAGTTCTGCCCGGCCATCCACGACTGCGATCAAGTCTTCCAGGTCACGGCTACCCGCGTAATCATTCTTTCCTCGGTCACCAAAAGCTTCCAATTTCGACGCACAAAAGTATACGGAGCTGACCATCAGGATCTTCAGGCCTGACTCCAACTCACGTTCCTCTGCCGTCTCCATTGCGGGTCCATACCATGTGTTCTTGAATCCCAAAATCTTTCCGTCGAGCGGCATCACATCAAGGGTTGTCGTTTGTTGACACCAACGACAAAGCGGAGCGCCTTCCCTCGTGTCCTCACGAAAGCCAAGTGCCTTTAATCTCTCAGAAAATTCGGCGTATCCGGCGTAAGAAGTTATCTCCGCGATTGCGTCAACGTCGTAGGTCGGGCGTACATCTGCAGCCGCTTTGTCCGTGATTAGCAAAGCTGTTGTGCACCCCCCGACAAAAACCAATTCTCCGAGAATCGGCTTTAGCAGTTTGGCAGCATCTACAAGGAGCTGGAAATTAGGGTTGGCCATGAGTCGTCCGTAGCCGACGCACCAAGTCGCGCTCAGCAATCTTTCGCTCGCGCGCGCGTCCATCTCGAATAGCGTCTACCAAGGCCAAAAACTGATATAGATTAGAATCGCGCAATGCCGCTCGCGGAACACTCTTATAGAGCGGTTCAAGTCCAACACCGCGGGTATTCCCTTCAGGCCAAGGCCACACTGGGGGGAGGTCGTTCGACATCGAGACCTCGCTTTTAAGAGGTTCAGCTGCGTATGAAGTCGGAATACCTCGCGTCACTTCGCCGTGTTCGGCCGGAAACGCATACTTCAGACCGTGTATCAAGAATTCTTCAAGCGCAGAAATGTTGGGTCGGCTTTTCAAGTCTGGCCCATGCAAAAGTCGCGATGCGCGAAGTCGTCCGATGGCTCCATGCACCTCAGATGGACTTAGGCTGAGATCATTCGCAATAATAGACATCGCCGGACGAGCGCCTGGATAAGCGCACAGCTTAAGCGCCACGACCACGTCTTGAGGCTTCAGATTCATGCTTTTATTCTACATTCGCGATTCGCGAATAGCGAATGAATTCCGAGGGAAGGAGGAAGAACTCGCATAGCGAATAGAAGGCGAAAATCATGCGCTTTACTGTGAGCCTGCATATAATGCTGACCCTCTCGGCTGTCTTTGCTGCGGACTTTGAGCGCGGCGGCAACGCCGCCAAGCTCACTGGCCGCGTCGCCCCCAACCCGCAAAGGGCGACTTGCAGGGTTCTTCCCGCGATTTGTTATGAGTTGCGCACCCGAAAATGCCTCTTGTGATTATGTTGAATAGGGGGGAGTTCTCCGGCCAGACGTATCGTGGTGTTCAGCTTGCAGAGGAGGCTCAACGCCATTGGAGGAATCTATGGCCCTGGAATTTACGATCTACGAGATTCGGTGGGAACGTTATCGGAAAGTTTCAGCGCGTCCGCATGCGCGGGAATGGGTGAATTTTCAGGCTTCTCGGGGCCTTGCTGCGAACACTATTGATGCGTACGCTCGCGAGGGATGGTCACTTGCTTCGCTCATAAGCAATGGGCGAGCTGTTTGCGAGAAGGACAGCCTTATTGATGGAGAGGCGACGATAAGTAATATAGAAGAAGAATTCGCGAGCAACGGTGATAGCTTTGGGCGTATGGGCAGTATCCCTCCGTTAAACAGTGGCGATCAGAACGCTCAACGCCGGAGTCAGCGTGTCATAGTAAAAGTTTCTGTGATGGTTCTGGCGGAGGAAGCCGGCAACAAAGCAGTCTCGGAAGAAACGCTCACAGTTACTGTAAATGCGCACGGTGCGATGATCCTGCTAGGTCTAAAGGTCTCGATCGGACAATTGCTCACTCTTCGCAATTCGACAACCGGAGAAGAGGTCGCTTGTAAGGTAGTCTATGTCAGCCCTCATCAAGCGGAGAAAAGACAGATAGGTGTCGACTTTATGGACCCTTGCCCTCGATTTTGGCGCATCTCTTTTCCCCCCGCCGATTGGACAACTCAAAGTCCTGAAGCCAAAGGCAACACGAGCCCGCCTACCATCACACGGACAAATTCAAAACAGAAGAAATGAGATTAGGTTCTCGATTTAGGAGCCCGTCATTTATTAACGTAACTATATGTGTGATCCAAGCCTTCTGGGGCGCGACGTTGCCGCGAAGCGCGCTGCGCTGATGGAGGCCGCACTGCCAGGCAGCAGCGAACCTCCACCTTTGGAGCCTCCCGGAAGCAGCCTTCTTTACTTCTCGCACCTTGTTAGGGATCGCTGGGGCGGTGCCACCGGTCGCTGTTCCACATGCTTAAGGTGAGGCGAAATTGACCATCCGGCATGCGGCGCCAGTGGCCCACATACTTGCCGCGATCCGCGTCGGAGAAGGCAGCGTTGGTGGGAATTTGCACGTCGTAGCGGCCAATGGCCAGAGCCACGTTGCCCCAGTGCTCGATCCGATCCAATTCGACGGCGAAGTTGTGATAACCGGTCGCGAGGAGCGATTCAAAAAAGTTGGCGGATGCTGGGTAAGCCCTGCACGGCGGGGCTGCGCGGGGGCAAGACGACGGCGTCGGCCGCGTAGGCGTCGAGGATCGTTTCTACGTCGCCCTGATTAAAGGCGCTGACGGACTGGGTCATGCTCCTGCGAATCTTCTCTTTGACGTCTTTGTTTCCGATTGCTGGCGGTCACTGCGCAGACCATGAAGACATTGATTCTTGATCTCTCCTAGAAAAGCCCAAAAGTAAGGCTGGTTGGCAACCGAGTCGTCAGACTTAGGCCACTACGAATATTCTAACAGCGCAAGGTGTGATAACGGCAGACTCTACAACTCTCACGGGAGGGAGCAAGAAACCAGCCGTATTCGGTCGCACGGCCACCTCTAATACGCCTGGTGAGATTGTGAATTTCAATTCATCATTCAGCGGAAATGTGTCTAGTTCGCAAGCGGGTCTTTACTTACCGCTTAACTCGGACAGCCACTTCGTCAAAACTTCCATTTGTTCCGATTCCACAGCAGAGAATACAACTCCCATCCCCATATTTGGTTGCGGGTAGACCACATTAGCATGCACGGTGAATGTAACACCTCCGTGAAAAATCACCAGCCTGATTTGCGTGCCTTCAGGAAAGGGATTCAGCGTATCGAGGTAACAACCTCTCAGACTCAGTTCCGAAACACGCGCTGACAATCGGGCTCCTGAAGCTAGGTCGGTCTCTTCTGCGCTAGCTATGAACGGATGGCAAGGCACCCCAACCTTGTGAACTCGACACCCATCCCTTCGCCGCGGACAATATTTCGCACGATCGCCTCTGCGTTCACGTTCCCGCCAGGCACCTCAAACGCCAGTCGCAAGTTCGTACCCACCTGAGGTGGATTAGGAACGGAAATGAACAGTCCGCCCATACTTAGCGTCCGGACGTGCGAAAAAAGCTGCAGATCGCCACCATGCCAAGCCACGAACATTCCCTTCGGCAATACGATGCGCGGGTAGCGGCGCTTCTGACGAGAGGACTTCTCGGTCATGTTGTGTGCACCCTCCGGATGTCATAGAAGTGTCAGGAGGACTTGCGAAGACTGTCGATCCAGGTCAGCAGTGTTGCATTGGAGTCTGGATCAATGTCCAGAAATTCGAGGCCTATTCCTATCTGCGGTTTCACCACACGGACCACGGCGAGCATTTTTACTTTCTGGCCTTCGCGCATGAGCGTTCCGCGGACGCGGGCGCCAACCTCCAAGGTGCGGCGCACACACACGAAACATCCTCCAAGAGAAAGATCTGAGGTCACCCCGCTCACACGGCTCCCGGATTGCAATTGCATCATCTCCGCGTCGGCCGCGAAGGGATAGCGGATCGAATACCGACGGTCACGCACACCAAATTCCTTGGCGCGTTTGCCGCTGTCAGATTCCATGTAGGTATCGCTTCGTACAACGAACTTGGGCTTGCGTCACGGAATAACCTTCCTCACAGCATTAGTCTCTCAGTTCTCTCTAGTTTGATGGTATTTACTTTTGGAGGTGAGAGTTTGCTGCGCGCGAAGTACGTGCGTTCCGGTTAGGTCTTTCGATTAGAGGGAACACCGGAATTGGAATGCTAACTCAAACAAGCGTGGTGTCGTGTCGCTTACGATTTCTTGGGTTTCCTGGGAGAAAACAAAGTATTCACCATGCGAGCGGCTTGCCATTTCCATTATCCGAAGCTTCGCCGTTTCGATGTCTTGCTCCGCTTCCATCCAAACCGGGGTGCCGAGAAGGTCTCTCCTGAAAATGTCATAATGAGCAGCTATCATCGAGCAATCCACTTATCTGTTCAAATTCAATCCGTTACTTCAAGAAGCTTTCACGTGGATAACCGAATTAACTCACATACGGGTCAAAATATCAGACTCTCAACTCTGTTTACGACAGAGCGTTGTTTTTCGGGGATCGCCTGCAAAAGTTATTCTTACCTTTTCACCGACGCGGGCGTCAAAAACTGCACGGTAACTCTAAGACCTATCGGCAATGACAGCGGGTTGCCCTCCAGGCCGATCAGGGCCTCCAGGATATCGCGGTCGCTCTTGTCAGATGGATCGCCCGTGGAAATGCTCTTCCTACCCATCATTGTCGATACTCGCACGACAGACCCATTGAGCCTCTTTCCGTCAAGAGCGTCTGCCTGGATAACTACCTTCTGCCCGAGCGACACTTTATCTACATCTCTCTCGTCTATCTCCGCCTTAATGTGCCGGGAGGAAGTATCCGCGAGACTAAATAATGGGCGGGGAGTGACTGTGCTAAAGGACTCGCCTCGTCTGGCAAAGACCCTCAAAACGGTTCCGTCGATTGGAGCAACGATTGAGCACTTCCCGATACGCTCCTGGACCGTTCGAGCGCGGCCCTCCGCCGCGAGCACCTCTGCATCGGCTCGCGCCTTATCTTCCTGCAACGGAGGCGCCGCAAGTAACTCTTCAGTTCGAACAGCGGCTCGAAGGTTAGCATCTGCGACCCCCAGATCACGGACCGCCTGTTCATAAGAAGACCGGGAGATCTGTTCCTTTTGATAAAGAGCGCGCTGCATCTCCGATCGCGACCTGGCCTCTTCAAATGTCGCGCGGGCGGCTGCGGTCTTTTCGCTCGCTATTCTCTTCTCCTCATCACGCGCGCCCCGGAGAATCCGGGTTCTAGCCTGGCGTGCACCATCGGCTTCGGCTATTGCAGTTTGTAAATTCGCTTGCAAGTCATCACAGCCGATCTCGCCAAGTAAGGTTCCTCTCTTAACGAACTGACCTTCTTTCACGTAGACCGCCTTCAGGATGCCATCCGCGGCAGCCCCTACCTGCGTCGTTTCCGAAGCTCCCTCAACTCTTCCGGGGGAGGCGAAGACAACAGTCGCGGCAGCACTATCGGAGCCTATTCCACGGGCTTGCACCGAATTCCTGTTCCGCGTTGTCCCCAGGAACGCGACAACCACAATGACCAGGGCAATCGCGGAAACACCAATGCCCCACCTGCTGCGGGCCGTCATGGTTTTTTCTCCTCTTGTTCTACTTGGCCATCGCATAGGTTGATCGTGCGATCGGCAAATTCCTGCCATCGCGGATCGTGCGTTACGACAACAACAGTTCTCCCATCGTCATCAACTTGACTTCGGAGAAGTTGACAGATACTTCTTCCGGCCTGGGCATCCAGCGATGCAGTCGGCTCATCCGCTAAAAGAATGGGAGGATTTCCGGCCAAGGCCCGTGCAATTGCAACCCGCTGCTTTTCCCCCGGACTGAGTTCGTATGGCTCTTGGTTGAGCTTTTCCCCCAAACCGAATCGAACGAGTAAATCTTTTGCCATCTCCATTCGG
>WNEZ01006096.1_pt1 | contig 10580 bp, 10 predicted proteins | sample 5400521 | NCBI WGS metagenome assembly WNEZ01 (sample SAMN13153339, study PRJNA577476) | soil metagenome | isolation source: 120 cm saprolite under Douglas fir tree site 2 hole 1 replicate 1 | place: USA:California | collected 2015-04-18
CACGGCCCTGACTCTTGCGCATCAACTCTTCAAGCATCAGCTCACTTTTTAGATTCACTTTGAAATCCTGCTCCGCCGCCAACCGATCTTTTTCAGCGGCCCGGTTTTGCGACATCATGATGATTGGCGCTTGCAGCGCGGCTGTCATCGAAAGCATCAGGTTGAGCAGGATGTAGGGGTAGGGATCAAACTCCGCTCCATTTTCACCACGGCCGTAGCGAACCAGCACGAAGGTGTTGAAGCCCATCCAAGCGACCAGGAACGACACGTAAATGATGATGAAGGTCCATGAGCCGCCGAATGACGCCACCCTATCCGCGATGCGCTGTCCAATCGTAGCGCGCTCTGCCATCTCGACGTTGATGTTTCGCGTCGCGCGTTGCGACACCAGCACATTCGTCTGGCGCATGCGCGCGCCGATTTCGCAAATTACGTCTATCGCGATGTCCGGATGTTTCAAGAGAAATTTTTCAAAGTCGTCACTGCTCAGGCGGTGCAGCTCTGTATCGACTATCGCCGTCGCATTGGTTGAACGCGCGCCACGATCGAGCACTGCGAGTTCCCCAAAGAATTCCCCAGGCTTTAATTCGGCGAGAGTGACCGGCTTCACGTCTTCATCGAGCACCCAGATACGCACCGATCCGGAATCAACAACATATAGCGCGTCGCCCTGATCCTGTTCGTTGAAAACTGTCTCTTCCGCTTTGAAGTTGACCTGATCGACCGACTGTGCGAGCTGTTCCAGCTCGGCTGGCGTCAAGCGTTTGAACAAGGGAATTTGAGAAAGGCTGGCAGCTTCATGACTAACCTTATCGAGCGGATTTTCTGCGGACATAGTCTTATATCCTTCCTGTCTTCTCAGATGCTGCGATCGTTTTCCGGCTCAGCTCGTAAGCCGATTAATAACATCTTCCGTTATCGCAAATGGATCAGTAGGTGGTTCGCTTTGGCTGGCGTTCTCGACCGCGGCCACCAGTTTCTTCAGTGACTCGCCCAATTCGGGATCGTTCGAGTTGATCTCAACACAAGCAGGTGAATCAAAGGGTGTGATGAAAAGGTAGCGGGCGACTTTGCTGTTGGCCAGCGGGGCTGCCGGCCCCAGTATGAGCAAATTATTTTTCCATCGTGCGTACCTGTGTGCAGAACCAATCTCGCGCTCCCAATGCAGCTCTTTGTTTTCGGTCAACGAGAGCAACTGAGCAAGCAGCTTACTAAGGCGTTCATTTGTAGCCTGGTCGCGGGCCATAGCGGCCTCCTTTGTAGAACTGGTAACGCGAAAACTTTTCGCTTTGAAGTTCGCTGAGGTTATCACCTCCGGAAAAAAATGGGAATATGCAACTTCTAATTGCCCGCCTGTTTGTCAGCTCATTGACGCCCAACCGCCTTAGTGATTAGCTATCGAGAGCATTACTGAAGTTTTAGATATCTGAACGCCTTACTCAACTAGTCAAGTGAACGTCAACGAACATCAAGCAAAAGACCGGTGGGACCCCGAACCTCGCTGGCCGGCATTTATTGCAATCCTGGCGGTGGGCGGCTTGTATGCGGCGTTGCCACCTGCTCTGATTATCGGTCCGCCCTGGATGTTCCCCGCCATCGTTCTACTTCTACTCATACCGACGGTCATTACTCACGGCACCGGCCATCACAAACTGAATCGGTTCTTTGGTTTCACTGTCAGCGTTGTGATAACCATTGGCATGATTGCTTCATTAGCGTTGCTTATCCACGCCTTGCCGTCTCACAAAGAATCGCCGACCGACCTGTTGCTTTCCGCTGCGTCGCTATGGTTCACCAACATATTGGTTTTCGCGTTGTGGTACTGGCGGCTCGACGCCGGCGGCCCACACGGACGAGATGCTCGCTTTGGTCATCCACAGGGCGCCTTTCTTTTTCCGCAGATGACCATGACTCCTGAAGAGAAATCGCAAGCTAACGGCCACGGCTGGACGCCAAATTTTGTGGACTATCTTTTTCTTGCTTTCAACTCCAGCACCGCCTTTTCGCCGACAGATGCACCGGTGATGGAACGCTGGGCAAAGATCTTGATGATGCTGCAGTCGCTGATTTCGTTAACTGTTTTAGTGCTGTTGGCCGCCCGGGCAGTGAATATTCTTTAGCGTTAATCATTACATTCCAAAAATCAAAATAGCGCCATTCCAAACGCCTCTTCACATCGTGACGAACATCGCAATTGCTGCCACGGCCATGATCACTGCGGTGGCCCAACCAAGCCATTTCAGTACCGGCGGATTGGTTCGATTGCCCATAATCTTTTTGTTACAGGTCAGCAAAACCACCAGCACGATTAATGGCGGCGCCAAAACTCCGTTCAAAACCGCTGCCCAAAACAGCATCTTGACCGCGTTGAACCCGGCATAGTTGAGTATCAGTCCGATAATCATGGCGGCGCTAACCACGCCATAAAACTTTTTCGCCAGGCGCGGTCGATCTTCAAGCGTGCCGCGCCACGCACTTGCTTCAGCAATGGCATAAGCCGCGGCGCCCGCCAGCACCGGCACGCCGAGCATTCCCGTTCCAATCAAACCCAATGTGAAAAGTAAATAAGCCCCGCGGCCGGCCAGCGGCTTGAGTGCTTCGGCTGCTTGCTGCGCAGTATCGATATGCGTTTGTCCGTGAGCGTGCAGCGTCGCCGCGGTGGTGAGGATGATGAAATACATTACCAGTTGCGAAAAAAACATTCCCGTGATCACATCCGTGCGCGACTCTCTGATCTCTTCATCGGTGGCGCCGCGGCGTTGTCCGACCGAGCGCCGTCCCATCTTGCGCTCTTCTTCAACTTCTTCGGAGGCCTGCCAGAAAAACAGATACGGCGAGATGGTTGTGCCGAGAATGCCGACGAAGGTTGCGATGTAGGCGCTCGACCATTCGACGTGAGGAACGAACGTCGAACGCAAAACCGCTGACCAGTCAGGTTGTGCAAGAAAGGCCGTGATTACATAGGCGAAAAGTACCAGCGTCAGCCACTTGAAAACGCGCGCGATGAATTGATACGAGGTCCAGAAAAGCAAAGACGTGATCAGCGCGGCGTAAATGGGTGTAAAGACCAGTGGTTTTATGCCGGTCATCATCGCGGTCGCGTCGGCCATGCCACCAAGGTCCGCGGCGATGTTCACCACATTGGCAACAATCAAAAGGGTGCAGGCTCCCCACAAGACCCAGCGAGAATGGTTGCGTCGCAACACGCCGGCGAGTCCACGTCCCGTAACCATCCCGAGCCGCGCGCACATAATCTGCACCGCCACCATTAATGGAAATGAAAAAAGCGCGGTCCAAAGTGGTGCATAACCAAAAGCCGCGCCGGTAACGGAATAGGTGGAAATCCCTGACGGGTCGTCATCCGCGGCGCCGGTTATCAATCCGGGTCCCAGTTCGCCAAAGAACGCGCGCACTCCACGTGGCGAGATCTTTCTTATTTTTTCTTTGACTGGCGCAGCCTTCTTATCCTCGGGCATGAATGATCCTCGAGCAGGTTATGCTTTCGCACGCACCTTGCCATACTTGATTCCGTGACGAGCTGCGGCTTCTTCAATTGAGTGGGTCTGCGTCAATTTCAAGTCGGCCTTGGCCATTTTCACCAATTCCTGATAGTGCCTATGCAGCGTCAGAATTTCTCCTTCAGTAAGATCCTCCACGTCGATCAACCGGTTGCTGGCGCCCTCAAGTGCCGCAACTATTTCATTAAGCTTCAGATGGATGGCAAGCGCGTCCTTATTTTGCGTGCGCTGAATGAGAAACACCATCAGAAACGTAACGACGGTGGTGCCGGTATTGATGACCAACTGCCACGTATCTGAGAAACGAAAGACAGGACCGGTAATGCACCAGACCACTATAACCAGCAACGCAATGATGAAGGCTGTCGACGTTCCCGTGGCCCTCGTGGCTTTATACGAGAACCCCTCCAGGATCTGACTAAGTGCGTTTCTTTTCTTCTTAACCATAGTCTTACCTCCTAATCTCTGCTCGCGAATGCGGTTTATGATAGCTTGCCCGTCAATCCGGGGTCCCCACCTGGGCAGCCCGCGTGGGGTGGTGGCGTGCTAGAATCCCAAGTCCAATCAAGCAAAGTAGCACAGACTTAAGTCTGTGTATTTGAGAAGTTACGCAAGGGAAATTACACAGACTGAAGTCTGTGCTGCTTGCTATCAACCCAAGTCTCCATCTGAGCAATGAGCTTCTGGCAACAAGTACAAGTGGCGGCCGGAAGCAACGGTGGTCGCGCTCACGGATGTTGAGTGCTATCGCCTTGATAAGGAGGCCTTCCATGACATTCTGCAACAACGTCCCGAAATTGCCGACGACATTTCAATGTTACTCGCAAAGCGTCGGGTGGAACTCGAGGCCGCTCGAGAAGGTTTGAATGAAGAGGCCAAGCGCAAGCGGATGCGTTACCACCAAAATGATTTGCTGAGGCGAATCAAGAATTTCTTCACGTTGTAACAGGTAGACTAAAAAGGGGGGAGTAGAAAATGAACCACGACCCAACGATACGCAATCGATACGGCCGCAAATTCTTGCCAGGTCGCGCAACCAGACGATCGCCTTTGCTCTTCACGTCGCTTCTTACTGCGTTTGTATTTGTATTCCTGATCTCGGTCGGCGCCGAGAATAGGCCGGCACTAACAAGCGCCGAGTCGCAAGCTGCCGCGGTGGATTGGAAGGCTGTTGAGGTGGCGCTCGGGAAGGCCGGCACAATGCAACCGGGTGATGTTTACAAGGTTAGTCTGCCCCGCACAGACTTGAAAATCATGGTCGGGTCCATTCAACTCAAACCTGCGTTCGCGCTCGGCTCCTGGATCGCATTCAAGAAGATGGGCAACACCACGATGGTCATGGGCGATCTCGTGTTAACCGAGGATGAAGTGACTCGGGTAATGACTAAGCTTCAGGAAGGCGGTGTCGAGCAGACAGCTCTTCATAATCATGTATTGCATGAGTCGCCGCGCGTGATGTACATGCACATCAGCGCGATGGGTGATGCGGTAAAAATTGCGACGGCGATCCACGACGCGCTTGCGCTAGGCAGGACTCCTTTTACTGCACCAGTCAGTACTCAGAATCCAGAATTAGGAATTGATACAAAGCAGCTTGATAAGATCATGGCACAGAGCGGCAAGGTCAACTCCGGCGTCTATCAATTCAGTATTCCGCGTGCCGAAAAGATATTCGAGAATGGAATGGAAGTGCCGCCTTCGATGGGCGTCGCAACTGCAATCAACTTTCAGCCGACCGGTGGAGACAAGGCGGCAATCACCGGCGACTTTGTACTAATCGCAAGCGAAGTCAATCCCGTAATTAAGGTGTTACGCAATAATGGTATTGAAGTAACGGCGCTGCATAGTCACATGCTGGATGAAAACCCGCGACTTTTCTTCATGCACTTCTGGGCCGACGATGATAGGCAGAAGCTGGCGCGCGGACTTCGCGCTGCGCTCGACAAGATGAACATCGTCAGGGCTCAGACGGAATAGAAGCGTGATTGTGGTGGTTATGAAGTCTCTTGCAATTATTGCCGGAGTTCTATTCATAGTCTTCGCGGTGACCTGCACAGGAAAGGCGCCGCCGGCCAATCTTCTAACCACTCCGTCGACTGGTTTGTCCACGCCTGATTCTTCCATAGCTTTTCCATCCGACAAACTTCCGCTTCACACCTTGCGCGACGTGCCGCTGACGGGGGCAGCATCGCGATTTGACTATCAGAGCTTTGACGAAAACACCAGCCGACTCTACATCGCGCATCTCGGCGATGGCGTTTTGACGGTCTTTGACGCAAGCAAAGAAAAAGTGGTCGGAGATGTTAGGGACTTACCACGCATCCACGGCGTGATTGCGGTGCCTGAGCTTCACCGTATCTATGTTTCAGCTACCGGCTCGAACGAATTAGCGGTTATTGACGACAGAACGTTACAGATCGTAGCGCGCGTACCGGCCGGAGTTTATCCGGACGGTATCGCCTATGCGAGCAAGTCGAAGAAGATCTACGTCTCCGACTTGCATGGCAAAACAGAGTCGGTGATTGATGCGAATACCAATCAACGGCTGACGACGGTTGTGCTTGGCGGAGGAGCGGGAAATACTCAGTATGATTCCGTTTCAGAACACATCTTTGTCACGGTGCATCGTCAGAATCAGCTAGCTGAGATTGATCCAATTAAAGACGAGCTAATCGCGCGCTATGCACTCGCCGGGTGCAGCGAACCACACGGACTTGTCATCGATAGTGAACATCGCCTCGCATTCGCCGCTTGCGAAGAGAACGCGAAACTCGCGGTCTTTGATCTTCAGGCAAAGAAAATGACAGCTATTCACTCGGTCGGCGCCGATCCGGACGTGCTCGCCTTTGATAAGGTTCTGGGCCGACTCTACGTTGCTGCGGAGAGTGGCATCATCTCCACCTTCGATGAGCGTGGCCATAATCTGGAAAAGGTCGGCGAAGGGTTTTTTGCTCCCAACGCACACAGCGTCGCCGTTGACAGCCGCACGCATCGAGTCTATTTCCCGTTACAGAACGTCGGCGGGAAGCCCATTCTCAGAATCGCCTTGCCCTTTGATAAGCAGCTATGACAAAAGAGTCGAATGAGTTGGCCTGCGTGACGGTTATGCAAGATTCTTTTAATGGTCGCGATTAACTTATTTTGCGCCAACGCAGGCGAGTCGCCCCAGGAAGAATACTCATCGAAGGCACTTGATATGTTTGCGATTACGGCTTCCCATTCTTTGTCTGAATGACCAACAGACCGTCAGCTCGCTGCCGCTGAGCAATAAGCTTACGCGCCTCACGCTGAAGGATTGGCAAGGAGAAGCCAAACCCCATCGCGCCCATGATGCAAGCTACGCCACCAGCAGCTAACGTTCTGCGCGCGCTGAAATGCTGCGCCAGGAAACCAACTAAAAGCGATCCAAACGGCGCCAGGCCGCTCAACATCATGACCCAGATCGCCATCACGCGGCCGCGCAACTCGTCGGGCACGATTCGTTGTACTAGCGTGTTAGAAGCATCCAACTGTGTCACCATCGTGAAGCCGATGAGTAGCATCGCAGCCAGCGACAACCAGAACGAATGTGATCTCGATAGCAGGATAAGACTGCCCCCGAAGCCCGCCGCCGCAAAGCCCACCCAGTCTCCCAGCGATCTCACGTTGCCGAGTGTGGCCAGGATCAACGAGCCAAGGATCGCTCCTACGCCCGAGGCGCCCATCAGCAATCCGAATTCCCTCGGACCGCCATGTAACATCTCCCTGGCATACACGGGCATCAAGATCTCATAGCGTAGTCCCATAAAACTTATCAGGCCGAGTAGCACTAACAGTCCGCCGACCGGTCCTGTATGCCGCACAAAATTGAAAGCCTCGCCGATGCCCGCACGAAAGTGTTGAGCTGGTTTGTGTGCCTGCGATTCCGACTTAATCAATAGGAGCCCAATGATGACAGCGATATAACTCAAGGCGTTGGCAAGGAAGCACCATCCTTCGCCTACCGACGCGACCAACAGGCCGCCTATGCCCGGTCCGATGGTGCGGGCACTGTTAATCATTGAAGAATTCAGCGTGACCGCACTCATCAGATCTTCTTTGCTGACTAACTCGGCGACAAATGCCTGCCGGATTGGAAAGTCAAACGCATTAACTACTCCAAGCAACGCGGCGATAGTGAAGACATGCCAGACTTGGACGCGACCGGTAAGCGTAAGCACCGCCAACGTAAAGCTGAGCAGCATCGGAGCAAGCTGTGTTGCAAACAGAACATTGCGCCGCGACTTAGCGTCCGCGACGATCCCACTGATCGGGGCGAGAACAAAAACTGCAATCTGTCCGGAGAACGCCACCAATCCCAGCAGGGCGGCCGAACCAGTGAGCCGGTAGACCAGCCAGGCCTGCGCTACCGTTTGAATGTAGTTTCCGGTGAGAGAAATGAACTGCCCACCATAGAAGAGTTTGAAATTGCGGTATTTGAGAGCCTGCAAAGCTGAGGATAGCTTGCCTTCTATCGTTTTCTTTTCTTTAGCTAGCAAAGCGCTGATGCAGTCGTCCGCAATGGCAGTTTATGAAGTCGAGCGCCTTAGCATAAGCTGGCGTCACCATTCCAACAAGGCATACCACTATCGATGAAGCTTTACCTTGTGAGGAAGTCAGAACTTCAAACCGATCCCAGAGCGCACCATGGTCTGGTTAGTGAAGTTTACATGGGGATCATAGTAGAGCTTCCAAAACCATTTGGGACGATCGTAGTAAACGCCAATGCCGACCCTGTGAATGAATTCGCCGGTTTCGGTGTGGCCCGATTTGAACAGGCCATCAAAAGTAATCCCGTTGTTGCGATTCAGCTTGTGACGCCAGACGATGTGAGTGTTTTGTTGCTGTGTGTGCAGACGGACATCGAAAATCGTGTACGCCGAGATACTATCGTAGCTGCTGAGCCTATGGGCAAATCCAAGTTGCACGGCGTCGCCCGGATCCCAGAAGAGATCGAAAAACGCCCTCAGGTTGGTCCGTGAAACTCCCACAATGGCGACCGTGTTCCCGGAGCCAAGTTCTGAGTAAAGCGAGCCAGACATCGCCCTGGTTGTTGAGACTTCCAACGTCGGAACCAGATGCAACCAGGCCTTCCTGTAGTCGTATTGCGCGCCCACCCGCAAGAGTTTGTTGCTCCTGGGATCGTAGAATCCGGCAATCCAGGCGGTAAATGGTCCAAACCGGTGACGGAGGTTAAGGTCGTAAGCGCGTGAGCCGGGTGTGAAGTAGATCCCGAAGGTCAATTTCGACTTATACCCATCGGCATTCTCTATCGGATCTTTCGGCCCCTGCTTTGACTGCTGTGACTGCTCGGATGATGAGTTGTCAGGACTTGGCGCTGGCTGAGGGTTGGGATTACTGGACTGCGCCACAACGGTGTGATGAGAAAACCAAACTGCAAGAACAAAAAACATCGTGCGAGCAAGAGCCAAAACCACCGTTACTCGTTTATGAACCATGAAGATGCCGGGTTCCCGGATCAGTTCGTTATCCACCCCAGGTTAAGACCAGCGCGACGGCGGCGGCAAACATTACCAGAGTAGTCGTCCACCCAAGAATATTAGACCACCGCCCGTTGACGCGACCCTTCATCACCTTCCGGTTGTTGGCAATGAGCATAATAACGATTAACAACGGGGGAGCCAGAAAACCGTTAATCATCGCAGCGAAAAAGAGTGCTCTGATCGGATTGATGCCCACGAAATTGATTATTACTCCGATTAGAGTTGAAGCAGCGATCACGCCGTAGAACAGTTTAGCTTGTCGCACCTTTTGATTGAAACCATATCTGCCGCCGCCGAATGCCTGCGTAACCGCATACGCGCTCGATCCCGTCAAGATCGGTACGGCTAGAAAGCCAGTGCCAATCAAGCCCAATGCGAGCAGAAGCGACGCCCCACCGCCAGCGAGAGGCTTGAGCGCCTGCGCGGCATCGGCGGCTGACTGAATATTGCTGTTGCCGACTTTGAAAAGCGTGGCGGCTGTAGCAAGTATGATGAAATACATCACCACATTTGAGAAGAACATTCCTATGCCAACATCCCAGGCGGCATACTTCATCTCTGCATCCGAAGCACCTCTGCGCTGCGCCCTGGTGACGCGACCGAAACTGATTTCTTCTTCGACTTCCTGATCCGCCTGCCAGAAGAAAAGATAAGGCGAGATCGTCGTGCCGAGAATGGCAACCAACATCGACAGAAAAGTTGCGTCGAAACTGAGTCGGGGAATGAACGTAGCCTTGAGAACCTGAACAGCATCAGGCTTGGCAAAGAACGCGGAACCAATGTAGGCAAACAGTGCGAGCGTCAGCCATTTGAAGGTCTTCGCAATCAAGCGATACGACCCCCAGATTTGCAAGGCCACAATGATAAGCGCGATTGGTACGATCAGCGCCGCAATGGGCACTGGGATTAGTAGATTAATTGCGGCTGCCACCGCGCCGATGTCCGCGCCTGCATTGATGGTGTTGGCCAGCACCAGAGCAAAAACCGCCACGTACAACAAGCTCCTTGAGTAGTGTCTGCGCAGCACCGCGGCCAGGCCCATGCCGGTGACCATGCCAATGCGCGCGCAGGTGAGTTGCACCGCTACCATCAAAGGGAAAGTGAAGAGAGCGGTCCAGAGAGTAGAGAACCCAAGCGTAGCGCCGGCGACGGAATAAGTGCCAATGCCCGAAGGATCGTCGTCCGAAGCGCCGGTGATCAAGCCTGGTCCAAGTAGCTTAAAGAAACGCTTGAGCGGATTCCTTTCCGTCATCATGGCTGCTTCGAGCGAGCCAGTCCCGCCAGCAGGCTCGGAGTGTGGGATGACGGGGGCATCGCTGCGACGCAGCGTATTCCGCTCACCATGGTTTATGGAATTTTCCTCGGGAGCCATCAGGTGCCAGGCAATGTCTTTAATTTTTCATCCAGATGAGAACGGTCCGCCAGAGTTTGCAGCATTGGTCCGTGTGAAGTGAACTCCACACTGCTGAGTGAAGCGACCGGACACGCCAGCCGGTAGCGAAAGCCGCCCAGGTCGATCCCCATTAAACTGCAAAGAAGA
>WNEZ01009551.1_pt1 | contig 10579 bp, 4 predicted proteins | sample 5400521 | NCBI WGS metagenome assembly WNEZ01 (sample SAMN13153339, study PRJNA577476) | soil metagenome | isolation source: 120 cm saprolite under Douglas fir tree site 2 hole 1 replicate 1 | place: USA:California | collected 2015-04-18
GTAGGACCCTGGCACATTGGCTCCAGACCGATTGCATGTCGGCAAGGTAGTCCTCATAGGACGACCAAGGACTCTTGCCCTGATCATATTCAACCGCTGTCCAGTAAGGGGGAGACGTGACCACCAGGTCGATGCACCCGTCAGGAAACCGCGACAGAACCTCTGCGGCGTGGCCCGTGAACAGTCGGTCCACGACATCCGCAGGGCTTAGGCCTGATGGCCTTTCATCGTCTCTTTTCTGTCTCTTCGCTGCTGACATGTACCCGTCCAATCTATGAACTTGCGGGAGCGTTTTGCCTGATCCGAGACCCGGTGAGCCGCGGCGCCGTTTCGTCCGGAAGTAATGAATGTCTCCATTGATAACCGTAGACTGTCAAAAGTAAAGATTGTAATTCTGAAGAGCTCGCTCGAGCACGGTGAGGACAACATGGCGAAGAAGGTTGCCCGGACGAAGGGCGGGCGCGCGGCACCAGCCGAATTGCCGCACGCGCAGCGCAAGATCACGTTCGACGATTTTGTCCGATGGGGAGCCCTCAAGCAATATACCGAAAAGCAGGTGCGCACCGCGTTCTTCCGCAAGGACGATTCCGTCACGCTCGCGCACGTGCTGTCGCGGCCGATCAATGTCGAGTGTCTGGCCTGCATCGCGATGCGCGAGGAGCTGATACCGCGCGCGGTCCTGCACGACGTCGCCGTGAAGCTTGCGAGATCGCTGCTGGCGCGCCTGACCAAGGACGGCGTCTATATCGATTTCCGCACCCGGCGTCTGGTCGACACGGCGCAGCGGTGGGTCGACGGAGAGGTCAGCCTCGGTGAGCTGAACGCCGCGCGCAGGCTCGGCCATCGCGCCTGGGAGGACGTTGCCCTGCTGCAGGACACGCGCGTTTCCGCCGGCGCCCGTGCGGCGCTATCGATCACGCATCCGAGCTCGAGCGCCGCGGTTTGTGACGCGCTGCGCGATGCCTGCGTCGCCTACGGATCGCGGGCGGATCACGCCGCCTACGCCAGGCAGATGCTTGCCGTGCTGAAGGAGCATTCCAAACCCGGCAAGCGCGGAGCTCAGCGATGAGCGAGAAAACCCTTTTGCCGGTCGGCACCATCCTTCCCTATGCGTGCGGCGACATGCGCCTGCTCGACGACAATTGGCTGCCCTGCGATGGCGCAGCCTATGATCAGAACGACCATCCGGAGCTGCATGCGGCGATCGGCACCGGTTACGGCTCTCCCGGTGCGCAGAAATTCAATGTCCCGGATCTGCGCGGTCTGTTCGTGCGCGCCTGCGACAACGGATCGGGCTGCGACAGCCGGGTCGCCGCGCGAACGGCACTGTTGCCCGGGGGCAATGCCGGCGACGCGGTCGGCTCCTACCAGGTCTACGGCACGGCGCCGGCGCACAATCCGTTCAGCGGCACCTTCCCGAAATGCAACCTGTCGTTCTCGACGGACGACCAGGGCTGCCAGACCCGCCCCGGCGCCTGGAACGAGAATATGACGACGGTCTCCCCCTCCACCGGCGGCGATCTGGAATCGCGCCCGCCCAACATCTACGTCAACTGGATCATCAAGGCGCGCTCGAAGAACGTCGACGGCAGCGGCTATGCGATGGTGCCGGTCGCGGCCGCGGTCGCCTATGCCGGCAACGATCCCAAGAAGGTCGATGCGGCAACGTGGTTGTTCTGCGACGGCTCGGAGATCTCGGTCCGCGGCCTATTCAAGACGCTCGCCATTGCCCTGAGCAAGGCCTATGGCAGCTCCGATGCGGATTCGATGTGCCTGCCCGACTTCCGCGGTCGCTTCCTCCGCGGCGTCGACGACCTCAACCAGCGCCGCGATCCGGACCGCGACAAGCGGACCGCGCCTTACCCGCAGGCCGGCAAGCAAGGGTTCCCGGGCAATACCGGCGATGCGGTCGGTTCCGTGCAGTCGACCGCAACGGCCCTGCCGCAGACTCCATTCACGTCGGCGCTGTACCACCTTCCGACCGGCGATTCCAACAAGCGCGTCGCCGGGTTCGGGCCAGCGGCGTGGGAGGAGCTGGCCGCAGGCTGGGACAGCTCGACCAACGTCAATGTCAGCGCCGGCGGCGGCGACAAACATGGCAGTCGATTGGTTCGTCGCCAAGGCCCAGCCGGACGGTTCCGACCCCGACGATCTGGTCCCGGTCGGCGCCGTCGTCGCCGTCGGCCGGCAGGCGCTGGCCGGAGACAATTTCCTGCTCTGCAACGGCCAATCGTTGTCGAAGGACAAATACAACGAGCTCTACGCCCAGATCGGCAATCTGTACGGCGCCGACAAGTCGGGACAATGCTTCAATGTGCCCAACTACCAGGGCGTATTCCTGCGCGCGGCCGATCACGGCGCAAAGGTCGATCCCGATGCGGCCGCCAGAGTGTTCTCGCCTTCCGCCACGCCGCCGCCCGCGGTCGGGACCGCCGGAAGCTATCAGGACTATGCGACCAAGACGCCGAGCAAGCCGTTCATCGCCACGGTGACGCACATGCCGACCTCCAGCCTTCTCGCGTGGGGCAGCGAAAGCCCCTACCAAAATCGCATCAACGGCGACCTGACGACGGCCACCTGCACGGGCGGCGGCGACGGCGATACGGCACCGGCCAACATCTACGTTCAGTACTTCATCAAGACCAGGAGCTAGTGTCCCGATTCCGAAGTTCGCAAACCGTTGCGGCACGCTCTCATGCGAACTTCGGAATCAAAGGGACACTAGCAACTCTATGATTCTAGTGCCCCTTTTGAACCCGAAGTTCGCAATCGGGCTCGCGGCACGGGTGTGCGAACTTCGGGTTCGGGGCACTAGCGGTCGGCTCCCAGGCACTCGCCGGGCTGCCGCATTCGGCCCGCGACACCGGTCTGCATGCGACGGCGACCGGGAGACGAACGGGTGCCGCGGCGCGCGAGCGGGCTTCGCGTCTTGGCAGAATGCGTGAGGGACGAGAATGATCACTTTGCAAAAACCGATTTCGGTGCTTCACCGCGGCGTTCCGATCGTGTTCTGCGAAGGATCCGAGCCCCCTCGATCGACGCCGGCGATCTACTACAATGTGTTGCGCCCGAGAATCGACGTGGCCGCCGACAGTGCGGCGTGGTCGGGCTATCAGCCATTGACGTTTCCGCCACAGACGGCGCCTGCCGGCATCAGCCTGCTCCGGGTCGAACGCGACATTGCTCCGGTTGGGCTGCTGCAGGCCGTATCCGACCAGCAATACGTCTATCTGCTGCGGTTGACGAGCACGACGGTGCTCGTCAACCGCTATGTCATGGTCGAGGTGCCGCTCGCCGACGTGAAGGCGGATACGCGGCTGTCGCTGCAGCCGGCATGGGAGGTGCGGTTCCAACGCAGCGGCAACGCCGACCTTTCCGCCGGGGACAAGGACAGCCTTTCCGCAAAGTCGCCCGACGGCCGGCCCTATTTGGAGCCGGTCTATGAGTTGCCGATCGATGCGACGGGCCTGCAATTGGGCAGCGCAGGCCTCGCGGCGCTGCTCGAGCCGGTCAACGGGTCGGACCGCCTGCGGTGGCAGATTTTCATCTGCCGGACGGATACCGGGCGCATCCTGACCTATTCGTTCGAGCGGACCGAGGACGGCTGGTTCAAAATCGCGCCGGACCAGATCGACCCGGCGACGGGGGTGATAGCGCCGGATGCGGAGATCGCGCTCACCTTCAACGGTGCGCCGCTTGCGGCAAACGGGTGGCTCGCGGCGTGCAACTACTTCAAGCAAGAGCCGGTGGCGACCGACGGCTCCGGCGTCGTCAAGATCAAACGGACCAGCCGCGCCTTGCTGGCGGCGCCGGTGATGCTCGATGGAGCGGCCCGGCTTGCCACGATCGATTTCACGATTGCGACCGACGGCACGCTGTCCGGCATCGAGGAGGCAGGCCGACCGCATGCCTTGACCTACGAGGCCGGGCGGGTCGCTCCGGCCTCGTTCGTGCTCGCCTTCGACGGCACCGCTTCGGTGCTGATTCCGACCGACCCGCCGGGCAAGGCGCTGGTTCTGCCGCGCAATTTCACGCTCGAAGCATGGGTCTATCCTTCGAGCAAGAATCTGGCCCCGCAAGTGATCATCGGGGGCGCCGGCGCGGCGCTGGGCGATCCGCAGCAGCCGCCGGCGATGTGGGTCATCAACCAATTGCGCATCAGCGCCGGCTACGGCGATGGTACGACTTTCACCGGCGCGACCACGCGCGACAACGTGCTGACGCTGAGCACGTGGAACCACGTGGCGGTCGTGTCGGACGCGAGCGGCATGACGATCTACATCAACGGGACCGCCGTGCCGCTTGCCGCGCCCGCGGCGCCCGCCGGCGCCCCGGTGGCGAAGCCGCTGACCTCGATCGGCGGCCTGGCTTCGGGCGTGCAGCTGAGCGTGCGCGGCGGCACGGTCGCTTTCGCCGACGGCCTGCAGGATGCCTTCGTCGGCATGCTCGACGAGATGCGGGTGTGGAGCAAGTCGCTGACCGCGTCGGATATCGCCGAGTACCTCTACCACGAGATTCCCGCCGACGAGGCCAGGAGGCTCACCGAGCTGGCGGCCTATTGGCGGCTCGACGACGGCGACGGAGCCGTCGCGACGGATCTCTCCGCCTATGGTCGCGACGGCCGGGTCTCCGGCGCGAGCTGGCTGGCGCAAGCGGCTCCCGTCCTTAGCGACGCGGACGCGAAAATCTATCTCGACGCGCGCGGGCTTGCCACCTATGTCGGCCTGCCGCTGCCCGCGGCCGATCATCCGCAGTTCATCGACATCGCGGCCGCTACCCGCCCGGCGCTGCTCGACGGCGGCGATGGCCTGGTCCATCTGTACTTCGAGGCGGCCGATGGAGCTTTCTCCGCCGCGCATTACGATGCGAGCGTCGCGCGCGCCTACTATGCCTTCCCATGGATCGCGCAGTCGTCCGATCCTCACGCATCGCAGACCGGACTAGTCTCGTTGATCGCCCGCCAGGGCGGCAGCGCGCTCAACCACGCGGTGTTGACCGCGACGATCGATCCAACCGGATTTCTCTGCGACCTGACGCTGAATGACGCCCTCGACACGACGGAAACCTGGAAGGGCGTGCCGCGCCGCGTCGCCGCGCTCGCCGCCATTTTGGCCGGCAACGCCGTCGGCGATCCGCTGCTGCTGGCCGCCGGCGATCAACGGCCGTTCTACGACTATGCGGGCAGCCGCCGCGTCGGGCTGGTCCCGCAAGATCCGCTGGAGCTCGCCGCGCTGTGGCTCTTGAGCAATCGCGTCGGCGCGTTCGAGCTGCGGCAGGCGGAGCTCGACGGCATTGCCGGCGGCACCGGCACGCTGTCGCTCGGCTTCGCCTCGGATGCGATCCATCCGTCGGAGACGCTCACGTTCTCGCTCGCCAACGTGCCGACCGACGCGGCGGCCTTCGTATTGACGGTGGCCGGCAAGAACGGCGCGTTCGACTATTCGCTCCCCGGCGATCCGGCGGCCGGCAAGGCCTATATCCTCCTCGCCGATCCCGTGGCGCTGACCATCCTGGTCCCCGGCAGCGGCAACGTGAGGACCGCGACCTTCACGATCGCGGCGGGCAGCGACCTCGCTCGCTGCCGCCTCGGCGCAACGCTGACCGTCGAGGGAAGAGGCCAGCCGCTCGCCGCCGCATGGAGCGATCTGCCCCGCGACGTCAACGGCTTCGTCGCCGGATTGCTGGCGAGCACCGAGCCCGATCAGCGCGCCGTGGTGGCGCTGCTGCGCTTTGTCGTGCCGCCTGCGGGTCGCATGCTCGACGGAGCCTCGAGCGCAAGCCTGCTGCCGGTCCTCACCCTGCTTACGGCCGTCAATGACGGGATCACCGGAGCGCTGGCCGCCTTCACGTGCAATCTTGCCGCCATCCAGGGCGCCGGCTCGACCTCCGCATCCGCCAGGCTGACGCTGGGATCAAACCTGTTCGCCGTCGTCGTGCAGGGAGCGGCGACCAACGGATATCCGGCGGCTTTGAGCCTCGGCAATGCCGGGCAGGCGACCGCGCTGCTGGCCTCGCCCGGCCGCGACGGCGGCTGGAGGTTCGAGCCGCCGCATTTCGCCGTCGAAATCCATCCCCAGGGCCTGCTGTCGGCCGCGGTCGGCACGCCGAGCATGCTGGCACTCGACCTCGTCGACGCCATGACGATCGAGTCCTGGGCACGGCTCAATGCCTCGACGCCCACGCGGAACAGCTATTTTCCGCGGCTCGTGCACGCCAACCTCATGCAGGCGCGCGATCCCACGCGTTACATGCTCGGCCTCCAGGCCGGGCACTGTCTGCAGATCGTGCAGTATACACTGGTGACGGCCGCCGACAGCGACACCACCGACGCGGCCAAGACCCTGTTTCCCAATCCCGACTACTCGATTCAGCTCTACATCAATCCGGACCTGAGCACGATCAAGCCGGACCTGAGCACGATCAATCCGGACCTGAGCACGCCGGACGACGACAGCAACGTCATCTTCTCCACGAGCACCTCCGCCGGCAGCGAAGCGCTGAAGATCTCCGAGACCGGACAGGTCACCTACGCCATCACGCCGACGGCCGGACAGGCCGTGACCACGCCGCCGATCCAGCTCATCGACCTGACCTGGCAGCAGATCACGATCACGCGCACGGGCCAGCAGCTTGTTGTCTACATGGCCTATCATCAGGCTGGCCAGGGCGGCGCGAATGCCGTGCCGGTGATCACTTCGGTGACGCTTGCCCGGCCGGTATCCACCGCGGCCGCGCACACCTCCCTGACGGTTGCCGGAAACAATAGTCCGCGCGCGCTGCAGGCGCAGATGAGCACGTTCGCCATCTGGAACCGCGCGCTGACGCGGGACGAGGTCGTCGCCGGCCTCAACGTGCCGCTCGCTCCGGCGGCGCCGGGATTGCAGATGCTGTGGGGCCTCGATGGCAACCCGGGCGACCTCTCGATCCCCAACGTCGCCGAGGCCACCGAGGGGATGTACGACGCGGACTACCAGGGCGATCAGACCTATTGGGCCTATCCGGGATTGTTCTATCGCGCCTTCTTCGGCTTCGGCAGCCTTGCCGTCACCACCCGCTACAGCGTCGCGGCCGCCCACGACTGGCATGGCTATGCCGGCGTGTTCATCCCGCACTACGGTGTCAACTTCACCGCCGGATCTTTCGCCGACTGCGGCAACGACAATTCGCTCAATTTCCGCAACGCGCTCTCGATCGAGGCCTGGATCAAGCCCGACGATCCGCAGAGCGGCGGACGCCAGGCGCTGGTGTCGAAATTCGGCGCCGAGCCGGATGCGCGCAGCTACGAGCTTGGCATCGACAACGGCGGCCACCCCTATCTCACCATCCGACTCGACGGCCTGAAGACGCCTTCAGGCAATCCGGCCTATGAGCGCGACCGCGTCCGCACCTTCACGTCGCCGTCGGTGCTGACAGGCGGCTTGCCCTACTATCTCGCCGGAACGATCTCGATCGTCTCGTTCGCCGACATGGCCGACCCGCTAGCCCCCGGCAATACCGTCTTCCCCGTGGTCGGCCAAGTCTATGTCGACGGCCAGCCGACGATCGATGGGCCCGCCAGGATGGGGCCCAACCCGACGGGCACGGAGCAGACCTATCTCTTGAGCGTGATCGGTGGCACCGGCAGCGGGCGCTACAGGAAGGGCGTGGGGGTGCCCATCGTGGCCAGCAATCCGTCGGCCTTCACCCGCTGGCGATGCTCCGCCAGCGGCGCGGTCGGGAACCTGCTCGCGACGAGCACGAGTGTGACGATGCCCGGCGCCGACGTCACCGTCTCGGCGGTCGCGGTGCTCGGCCAGATCAGCATCAGCCAGTCGACCACCAACCTCGATTTCGGCCGCGCCCCGGCCGACGGCGGCAGCAACTACTATCAGGGCGGCATGTCCGATGTCCGGCTGTGGGCCGCGGCGCTCGAGCCAGGCGTGGTCGCCGCCGTGTTCGCCACGCACGCGCCGCCGCCGACCACCCAGAACCTGGTGTCGGCCTACACCTTCACCGAGCAGCAGGGCATGATCGCCTATGACAAGCAGTCCAACAACAACGCGCGCCTCTCCAGCAGCCGCATGTGGGGGAAATTCCAGGACGGCGCCACGATGGAGCTTTACGTCGATGGCAGGCAGGTTCCGGTCGATCCGGCGTCGTTGGCGAGCTTCGGTCCCTATGGCCCCGACCAATTCCGCGTCGGCGGCAGCCTCGACGACAACCGCGTCTACCGAAATCCGTTCATCGGCCTGATCGACGAGGTGCGGGTATGGTCCCAGGCGCGAACGCAGGAGCAGATCGCCGACAGCCTCCACAGCTACCTGGTGGGAAACGAGACCGACCTGGCCGGATACTGGAGCCTCAGCAGCGGCAGCGGAACGATCGCGGCCGACCTGACCGGGGCCGGCAATGATCTCAAGTTCCAGTGCGTGAACGCGGATGCCATGCCGAGCTGGGTGCAATCCACCGCGCCGATCGGGACCGAGGCGCCGCCGGTCCACGACGTGCTGGGCGGCGTGAAGACCGCCTCGATCGCGACGATTTCCGAGGGCCCGGTCGCATTCGAATATGGCGAGAGCCAGCGCGATCGCCGCGGCAACATCTTCTCGGTGCTCAAGCGCGGCTACGCCTTTGTCGGCTCCGGCCAGCTGCAGCGCTATACCGGCTACAAGGTCGGCGACCTGCGCACCGTCTATATCGGGCAGGTGCAGACCAAGCCGTCGCTGATCGGCTACATGGAGGGAGCGCCGCCGCTGCCGAGCGAAAACCTGACGCGGCCCTTCTACAAGGATCCCATCGCCGCATACTTTCAGTACGACGACATCGCGTCGGTGTCGCTCGGCCAGTCGGCGGGAGCCGAGGTGTCGATCTCGGGCTCGCGCAGCGACTCGCGCGGGCTGGAGACCACGATCACGTTCGGCGTCGGCGGCGGCACCACCCTGCTCGCCGGCCCCGTCGTCCCTCCCGCTCCGGCCGTGCTGATTCAGACCGTCAAGCTCGCCTGGCGGGCGGGCGTCAGGCTCAGCATCACCTGGTCGGAAGAGAGCAGCAAGGGCTCGTCGATCGTTCAGGAATATACCAGAGCGACCAGCATGGAGTTCAGCAACGGGGGTGATTGGGCACCCGATGAGGTCCGTCTGCCGAGCGGCGAGCGGCGCTACATCCCCGACAACATCGGCTGCGCCGTGGTCAAGTCGGCCACCGCCGACCTTTACGGCTTGTTCCTGGCCTCGACCGGCGCGCTGGTGAGTTTCAACATCGTGCCCAATCTCGACATTCCGATCGACACCAACCTGATCTATTTCCCGATCGATCCGCAATATGTCAACAACGGCAGCTTGGACGGCCGCGTCGGCCTCGGCGAGGATCCGGACCCGAACGCAAAGGGCAGCCCCAGCTATTTCAGGCCGAAAGAGGCTTACGCCCTTGAACGCAGCATCGAGCGCCAGACGGCGCTGCTCGCATCCTGGTACGAGCAGGTCGATGCCGCGGGGCGCGCGCGCTCGCAGAATGCCGATCTCAGCGATCTCGTCACTACGGCGCCGTTCTATGACTGGACCAGCAACGTGCCGCGCAAGAACATCGTCAACAAGTACGTGTGGACGGCGGCAGGCGGGCTCTACAAGGAGCAGGAGGGATACAGCTCGCAGCGCCAGGAAAGCTTCGGGGGATCCTATGACTTCGATTGGCGGCTGGGCGCCACCGGCAGCATCGAGGGCGAGGTCGGCCCGATTGGGCTGTTCTTCGAGGCCGACCTCCTGGGCGGGACCGGCTGGACCGTCACGGTCGACAAGGACAAGAAGGCATCGAGCGCCGTCGACCTCGAGGTAGAGCTGAAGCCGGAACGGTGCCTGCTGAAATATCTCGACACCGGGAAGGCCCCGTTCTACTCGGAGGTTCCGGTGCCGGGGAAGGTCGACACCTACCGGTTCGTGACCTTCTACATCGCGCCGAGCCGGAGCAATACCGACACGTTCTTCAATCAGGTGATCTCGCCGCAATGGCTCGCCGCGAGCCCCGATCCGCAGGCGGCCGCGCTGCGCGAAGCCCAGGCGGTGAGCGCCGGCCAGAGCGCGTGGCGCATCCTGCATCGCGTGACCTACGTGAGCCGCATCCCGCCGCCCTTTCAGGTGGTGCCGGACGCGACCGCGGCGCCGCAGCTCGCGCCGCCGGTGCGGCTGGAGGACAACGCCATGTTCCTCGCGTTGCTGGCGCGCTATCTGAACGACAAGGTCTCGCCGACGCCGGTCGAGATCGGCGCCGCCGTCACGCAATTGCTCGGCCCCGGGCTGACCCGGATCCTGCCGTGGTGGGCGGATTTCCTGAACCAGGCCGCCCAGCCGAACTCCGCCGCCGCGAACCGGCTCGGCGACCTGCGCGCGAAGATGTTGAGCTATGCGAAGGATTACTATGCGACCCTCCCGGCCGTCCGATGAACGGAGCGGCCCGGGAACGTGCTCTAGATGTGGAGCGCCTTCCAATGTGATTGACGCATCCCCCGTCGTCATGGCCGGGCTTGTCCCGGCCATCCACGTCTTTGTTGCGGCATGAAAGACGTGGATGCCCGGCACAAGGCCGGGCATGACGAGCGAGAGACCGA
>WNEZ01009356.1_pt1 | contig 10577 bp, 7 predicted proteins | sample 5400521 | NCBI WGS metagenome assembly WNEZ01 (sample SAMN13153339, study PRJNA577476) | soil metagenome | isolation source: 120 cm saprolite under Douglas fir tree site 2 hole 1 replicate 1 | place: USA:California | collected 2015-04-18
TCCATCCTCATGTCCTGGCGCATCTTCGAGAGGGTGCTCCAGACCCCCGTCACTACCGTCATGGCGCGCCCCAGCCAGTAGACGTCGAACAGCAGTACGCCGCCGGCAACGACGAAGGCTCCCGGCCAGGGAAAGATGATCGGGATCCAGGCCGGCGCCAGCAGCAGGACCCAGGTCACCAGGCCCGGGGCCGCTTCGAACAGGCGGGCTCCAAACTGGTGCATTGCCTGGTCGAAAGCAGACGGGGTCCGGATGCCTGGGGCGAGCGCCATGGGTGCCCGACTAGTCTGCCGGAATACGGGCGAGGGCCCCTGGCTTCTATCTAGCATGGAAAACATGAAGCACTTCGACGGCCCGACTTTCGAGGCCGACGTGCTCCAGGCAAGCAATCCTGTGGTGGTGGACTTCTACGCCGACTGGTGTGGCCCGTGCCGGATGATGTCGCCCGTTGTGGAGCAGCTCGCTGACGAGTACGCCGGCAAGGTGACGATCGGCAAGCTGGACGTGGACGTCAACCAGGAGATCGCGATTCGCTATGGGATCATGGGCATCCCGACGCTGGGCATGTTCAGCGGCGGCAAGCTCGTGGACCGGCTGATCGGTTACCCCGGTGGCAAGGCGCCGATCAAGGATTGGATCGAGAAATTCGCCCCGGCGTCGGAACCCGAGAGGGCTGCCGAGCAGGGCGCTGCCTGAGCACCCGCTGAAAACCAGTGCGCGGCCGGGGAAATCCCGACCGCGCTTTTTTACTTCCTAGTCTCGGGACAACGCTCTCGAGGGGTTATGCCTCTCCGGGAGCTCTCCGCTTGACGACGAGCACAAGCAGTATCCAGAAAGCTGCGATTCCCGCTACGTACAAAGCAACCATGGGCACATCTTCTCCTTTGTAGTCAATGGCTCATACGGATCGTCGACACGAATTTGGGGCGGTGCGGCTCGTGTGACCTGCACCAAGAGCTCGCACGACCCCGATCCCACGGCTAGCCGACCTCCACCGGCTCTGCCGACGGCTCATGCGTGACGGGTACCGAGGGTGGCTCGATGCCCTCCCGGAGGGTGCCCAGGTCCAGCGAGACGTCCCCGTGGACCATCTCATCACCCACCTCGAGATGCGCGGCGGGCATCCTGAGCGGCACAACAAGACGCACGATGTTGATCACTACGAAGGTGGCGAGTCCGTCGTAGACCAGGATCACCCCTAGCGCGAGGGCCTGGACGACGAACTGGTGTGGGTTGCCGTAGAGAAGACCTGTCACTGACACTGACGCGGTGGTGCCGCTGCCGAGGTACAAGATCATGTTGGGGTCTGCAACCAGACCTGTCATGAGACCTCCTATGGCCCCGGCGAAAAGGTGCGTGTGCATGACGCCAAGGGTGTCGTCGATCTTCGCGAAGAACTTGATCTTGGGAAGGTTCTGCATCGTGAACCACGGAATCCCTGCTCCGACGATGCCAATTGCGATAGCCCCGAACCCGTTGACGAAGCCGGCGGCCGGCGTGATTGCGACCAAGCCGCAGATCATGCCGTTGATCATTCCGGCCACGTTGCTTTTGCCGGTCATGAAAACGTCGAGCAGCATCCAGACCAGGAGTGCGGTACCGGTCGCGACGTTTGTGTTTAGTACCGCAGCTGCCGCGTCGGCGTTGGCGAAGTAAGGGTCACCCCCGTTGAAGCCGTTCCAGCCCAGCCAGAGCAGTCCACCTCCGGCTATCGCCATCAACAGGTTGCTCGGATTGTTCTGCAGGCGGTCTTTGAGCAGCCGCGGACCGATAACCGCAGCCGCCACGACCCCTGAAATGCCGGCCGCGACGTGGATCACATAGCCGCCGCTGTAGTCGACAGCACCGAGCTGAGACAGCCAGCCGCCGCCCCAGATCATGAAGGCGCCAACCGGGTAGACCGCCGTCATCCAAAGCGGTACGAAAAGCATCCATGCCTTGAAGTTCATGCGGCGTTAGAAGAGGGATGGTGGCCTGGCCGAGCTCACTGCTGGCGAAGTTCACCGGCCACGGGATGCCGATGATGTCCTGGCCTAGAAGCTTGGCCGAGTTGCCAAAGCTCATGTTGTAGCTCCACAGGTTCCAAACCAGCAGCGTCATCGCGAAGGCATAGAGGACCATCAGCGCCGAGTTGAGCGACCATTTCCGCTTCATCAGGCCGGCGTAGAGGATGGCCAGCCCAGGGACGCTCATTAGACCGACCAGCGTCGCCGCGGTCAGCTGCCAAGCGGTATCCCCGGCGTTGAGCCAGCTTGGTGCCGGAACTAATCCATCAAGAAACATGCGTGCTTAGTCCTCCTAGGTGAAATGGATTTCCGTGTCGAGAGGCCGCCAAAGCGCGACCTACCGATCCCCGCATCGAAGCTTGGCGACGGCCAGGCTTGACTCGAAACGTGCGCTTGCGACAAGAAGACCTGGTGGGGCTCGTGCACTCCGCACAACCAGAGGAACCAACGGGATATTTGTGTCGTGTGACCCACACGTAAAGGACCCGCTGTCGTTCGTACGAGGCCACCGTGATCCCGCCTTCCGTGAGTTCCTAGGATGCCTTCGGGGCCCGTCACAGAAATCAGGGTTCAGGAGGGTGTTCATGGCAGTTGTGACCAAAGGCGGCAGCAAGACGAGCCCGCGCGAGGTGATCGAGCGCGCGAAGGCTGAGGGCGTCGAGGTCGTCGACGTCCGTTTCATCGACCTACCAGGGACGTGGCAGCACTTCAGCCTCCCGCTCGGAGAGCTCGAAGAGGACAGCTTCGTCACCGGACTGGGCTTCGACGGGTCCAGCATCCGCGGCTTCCAGTCGATCGACGAGAGCGACATGATGCTCGTCCCCGACCCGGACTCCGCGACCATCGATCCGGTCCTTTCGCACAAGACGCTGTTCCTGATCTGCGACGTGGTCGACCCGATCACGCGCGAGCCCTACAGCCGCGACGCGCGCTTCATCGCCAAGAAGGCGGAGGAGCACCTCAAGCGCTCAGGTATAGCCGACGTCAGCTACTGGGGCCCCGAGGCCGAGTTCTACCTCTTCAACTCATTGCGGTTCGACCAGAACGCTTTCAGCGGCTACTACCACATCGATTCCGACGAAGGCATCTGGAACTCGGGCAAGAACTCCGAGCCCAACCTGGCGTTCCGGCCGCGGCACAAAGAGGGCTACTTCCCGGTGCCGCCGACCGACAAGCTTCAGGACCTGCGGTCGGAGATCATGCTCAAGCTCATCGAGGCCGGGGTGCAGGTCGAGGTGCAGCACCACGAGGTCGGCACCGCCGGCCAGGCCGAGATCGACATGCGCTTCGACACTCTGACCAAGATGGGCGACAAGATGATGGTCTACAAGTACGTCATCAAGAACGTCGCCGCACAGCACGGCTACGTCGCCACGTTCATGCCCAAGCCGCTTTTCATGGACAACGGCTCCGGGATGCACGTGCACCAGAGCCTGTGGAAGGACGGCGAGAACCTGTTTGCCGACAAGGCCGGCTATGCGGGACTCAGCCAGACCGCGATCTATTACATCGGCGGACTGCTGAAGCACGCGCCCGCGCTGCTCGCGCTATGCGCGCCCACCACCAACTCTTATCGCCGGCTCGTGCCGGGATATGAGGCGCCGATCAACCTCGTCTACTCGAAGCGGAACCGCTCGGCGTGTGTGCGCATCCCGATGTACACGACCAACCCGAAGGCGAAGCGCGTCGAGTTCCGCTCACCCGACCCGGCCGCCAACCCATACCTCGCTTTCGCGTCTTGCCTCATGGCCGGTCTCGACGGCATCAAGCACAAGATCCTGCCTCCCGAGCCGGTGGACAAGGACATCTACGAGCTCGACGGCGAGGAGAAGGCGAAGATCAAGTCCGTACCGGGTTCGCTCGGCGAGTCGCTGGATGCGCTCGAGAAGGACCACGCGTTCCTGATCGAAGGCGGCGTCTTCACGAAGGACGTCATCGACACCTGGATCGAGTACAAGCGCAAGCGCGAGGTCGACCAGGTTGCGCTTAGGCCGCACCCGTGGGAGTTCATGCTCTACTCGGACGTCTAATTCCGCTAAGCACCCTCCAGAAAGGGCCTCGGGAAACCGGGGCCCTTTGTCCGCGCGGGTTTCGCGCCGCTTGATCAAGAAGTGCGGAATCCGCCCGCTGAATGCGCCCGTTTTGATCAAAACGTGCGGAATCGGTGTGCTACATGCCCAGCATGGCGCGCGCGCGGAGGGCGATCGAGATCGCGACTCGTGTCTCGGGGTCGTCGAGCTGCAGGCCGGTCAAAGCCTGGATCCGATCGACGCGGTAGCTCATCGAGTTGATGTGAATACCAAGCTGGCGAGCCGCTGCCCGGCGAACCCAGCGGGCTGCTGACAGCGCTTCGAGCGTTTCGAGCAGCGGCGTGTCGCGCGACTGTGCATATGTCAGCAGCGTGCCGAGGAGCTCATCGACGAAACGGCGCAGTGCATCCGGGCTCTGCACCTCGAGGAGCAGGCGGAATGCGCCAAGCGATCGGTATGAGGCGACGCGACCGCGGCTGCCGGCACGCCGCGTGAGCCGAAGCGCCTGCCGCGCTTCGATGTGCGATCGCGCCAGCTCGCCGACCGAGTTGGCGAGGTTGCCGATGCCCACCGAAGCCGTCCCTGGCTTCATCACCGAGGCGGCGCCGGCCAGCACCAGGCCTGCCAACTTTTCGACGGCGGACAGGTCCGCCGCGATCTCGTCTGGGATCAGGAAGACCGCCGACGCCGACCGGACAAGGGTCAGCGCGCCCGGGAATCGGGACCTGATGAGTCCGCTCAGCGCGGCGTCGAGGCGATCCTGCTGACCACGACCGGCGAGTGCCGCCTCGGTCTCGTCGTCATCCGGCTCCAAAACCACCACCCAGGCTTTATGGGGCAGCCTGTGCCCAAGGCGCTCGGCCTGCCTGGCCACCCTCTCGGCCTCATCGCCCTCCAGCCCACCTGCCAGGACCTCTTCGACCAGGTCGCCGCGCAGCCGGCGCTCGACCTCCGCAGCCGCGCGCTCCTTAGACATCTCGAGCGCCAGCACGGTCGAACCGTGCTCGAGGGCCCGCCGGCGGCCGTGTGAGTCGACCGTCTGCTCATCGACGGCGACGGCGAGGAAACCGAGAAGATCGCTGCCGGCTCGCACAGGCACGACGTCGAGCGGTCGCGCCGGCCGGCCGGCGTTGATGCGAACCTCCCGAGCCCCGGCCTGCGCGAGGGGTTGCGGCACGTGGATCCGCGGCGGCATGCCGTCAGACGCTTCACCAACGCCCCTGACCCGATAACCATCTTGCGAGTAGAGAGCGCCACGGCCCCCCGCCAGCGCGCCCACGACTTCCAGGATCGACGTGATGCCGGCCCCTTCGAGGGAGAGCTTCGTGAACCGCTCGTGGATGTCGTGCGAGAGCTGGATCTCGCCCAGCTGAACCTCCATCCGCCGTTGGAGCTCGCTGCGCTCGAGGATGCCGGCAACCTGGCCGGCGATTGCGCGCAGGAAGTCGATGTCGCCCGAATCGAAGTCCCGCAGCTCGGCGCTCTGCACATTGAGCACGCCGACCAGCCGAGGGCCCGACTCGATCGGAACCGAGAGCATCGATTGGAAGCGGTCCTCGTCGAGGCCGGGCACCCATTTCCAGTGCGGCTCTTTGCTCACGTCGGGGACAACCGCCGGTCGCCGGGTTTCAGCCACCCAGCCGGTGATGCCCTCACCCACCCGCATCACGACCTTGCCGATCATCTTCTCGTTCAGTCCGTTGGTCGCCGTCAGGAGCATCTCGCGGCCCGGCGGGGTGAGCAGGTAAAGGGAGCAGACGTCTGTGCCCATGGCCGAGGTGGTCTCGCGGATGATGAGAGCGAGCAGCTCGTCCGGCTTTTGGGTCGATGCTGCCGCCTGCGCGAGCCTCACCAGGAAGCTCAGCTCGCGCGCGGCCAGGCTGCTGTCCGATTCGAGCTCGCCTTCGCGGGCGCCGGACATCACGCGCATACGGCTCAACTTACGGCTGCTCAAGTGATCAGAGTTCGTGTAAAGGGCACTACCAGAGGCTCACTGCATAGTGTGGCTCATACAGTGACGTCTGCGCCCAATCCACATTTGGGTACTTGGGGCACCGGCTTGGTTCTCCTTGCCCACAGAGGAAGGAGTTTCGTTCCTGGAGGGAATCTGAATGTCGAAGGTCCGCTTTCTCCTGGTGGGAGCCGGTGCGGCGTTGGCGCTCGGGACGGGAGGCGTCCTGGCCAGCGTAGGCGCGGCGACTCCCACGAACTCTGACTCGCATGGGGATGCGGTATCGACCGCCGCCAAGGACACCTGCCCCCACGGGCCCAATGGCGTCCACGGCGCATGTGTGAGCGCAATCGCTTCGAGCAAGTCCGAGTCCAAGGAGTCGGACAGCACCTGCAACGCCACTGACACGACCGAGGACGCGTCTGAGAAGACCGCCGAGCAGAGCGAGGACGCTTCGGAGAAGGCCGCCAACACCAGCAAGGCGGCAGACAAGACCGAGGACGCGTCGGAGAGATCCAAGAAGCACGCGGAAGACAAGACCGAAAAGACACAGGTCAAGGCTTGCGAGGCGGCCGAAGCCTCGAATGGGTAACCCAAGGTGGAGGTGGGAACGATGACCTGGGCGGACGTTTCGTAGCGGCGTCGGTACTTATTGTTCGGTAGGAGGCGCGGGTCGGGTCCCGCGCCTCTTTATTTCTGGGGCATGCTATTGGGCGATGAAGCTTCTCATTGAGATTCTGCTGGCGATCTTTCTCCATCCCCTGGCCTGGGTCCTATGCATCATCAACATCGTCGGGCGCACCGACATGGGCGGCGTGAAGAAGTTGATATGGATCATCGTCACGTTCTTGTGGGGCGTGGGCCCGATCCTTTATCTGCTACTGGCGGACGGTTCTTTCTGGTGACCTGATGATCGAGGAGGGTAGGACCCGTGATCGCGGCGCGACGCGGGCGTTGGTCCTGGGTCTCCTCGGCCTGTGGTTCGGAATCTTCGCTCCGTTCGCCATCTGGTCTGCCGGTCGCTGTCTCCTTCGGATTCGCACATCTGACGGCGCTCTCAGAGGAAGGGGATCGGCTGTGGTCGGGCTCGTTGCAGGCCTGGTCGGGCTCGCCGCGCTCGTGATCGGTATCGCTTACTGGTTCCTCGCGTCATGAGGACTTTCCGCTACATCCGTCGCACCCTCGTGGTGGCGCTGGTGGCGGCGCTCGCTGCCATGACGTATCCGGGCGCCGTGCTCGTCTCGATGATCGTCAGGCTCACTCCCCCGCCCGTGGGTTCATCTTCCGAGCCAAACGGGGCACTGCCCTGGTTGCACGTCGAGCACCCATCGAACGGCCTCCCCTACATCGCCGATGACCTCAAGAGACTGGTGCTCCTGCATGGCGCCATCCCTCAAGGCTTGATCGATTTCTGGAACGGCACCGACCCGACGAATGCGACACCTGCGCCCTTCTACCCGATAGACCCGGCGGCCTACGACGGCCAGTGCCCGGCCAACAGCCCGTACATGCCGACCCCGCCGCTTTGCCAGGAAGACATCGCGAAGATGGCCGCATTCGGATTCAACTCAGTACGCCTGCCACTCTCCTGGAGCTTGCTGGAGCCGGAGCGAGGTCACTTCAGCAAGACCTACCTCGATCGCATCGCCCAGGTCGTGGCCTGGGCTAGCTCGCAGGACATGTACGTGATCCTCGACATGCACCAGAACGCTTACTCGCGCTACGTGGGCGCACCCGCGGAGGGAATCCCGCACCTGCGCTACTACACGGGGGCGCCGGCGTGGGCGACGCTCACCGACGGATTTCAATCCAAGGGCTACCTCGGCCAGCGCGAGGTCAATCCTGCCGTGTTCGAGGCGAACAGCAGCTTCTGGTACGACCGGAACGGGATCCAGGACGAGTACATCGCGACGATCGCATTCCTCGCAGCGCGATTCAAAGAGGACAGCACCGTTGCCGGCTACAGCGTCTTCAACGAGCCATGGCCTGGTTGGAACCTTCCTCCTGGCTTCGAGGACCTGCTTCTGTTTCCTTTTTATCGGCGTGTCATCGACGCGATCACGGGCGTCCGTGATGGGCTGCCGTGCTGGAGCGGCTTCTTCATGCCGGCCGCCTGCGGATATCGAGACCTGGGCTTCCGCGACCAACGGCACCTGATCTTCCTGGACGCCGGACTGCTACGAGAGGTCACCGACTTCCCGACCCACCTCGGCATGCCCATCAGCTCATATCCGAACCAGGTGCTCTCGATCCACACGTACACGCACTTCTACACGATCGATCACGTTCTTTTAAACGAAGCGCCCGACAAGGCCAACTACCCATGGGGCGGTTACGACCAGAGCTATGCACTGGCCGAGCGAGAGGCAAAGGCCATCAACGCCGCACTCTTCGTCGCGGAATTCGGCAACCCTCCCTCGGAGGACTCCCTGCTGCTGGCGAATCAACTGCTCGAGCAGGAACGGCATGATGTCGGGTTCGCGTTCTGGACCTGGATGGACAACTGCAGTGGCGGGTGGGGGATGTACGACGGGATCGACTGCGGCAACCACTCGCCGCAAGCGGCCTCGAGCGGCTGTTTGCGTACGGCGCGCGAGAGGCTTCTCGCGCGCGTCTACCCTCGTGCCTCCGCAGATCCGAGCTTGACCTACCACTACGACGCAAGCACCGGGGCCTTTCTCTTGCAAGCCCGCGGAAATCCTGGCGACCCAGCCATGCTCGTGTTCATACCGGCCGAAGTCACCGGCGCGGTGACCAGCTCGGGCAACGCGACCCAGACGATAGACGCGCCCGGCGACGGAAGCCGGCTGGTGAACATCGCGCCATCCGGAGGCGCGTTTTCAGTCGCCGTGTCGGCGGCTCCGCTGGCGCTGACAGGCTGTGCATGAAGCCGTACCCCGGCCACTAAAAATAGCCTCGAACTAGGGCCGGCGCGATTTGCCGCCCCCGTTTCGAATTTCCGCCCGGCTTGGGCTAATCTGGGGAGGGAAAGGGTGGGACACCGGGGTGGCCTCTAACGGCGTGCGCGCCACGGACCGAGATCCGGTGGCGCCGGTGGTGGAGCCCGCGCCTCGCGGGACCGTTGCGACGCGCCCGCCTCCGAACGGAGTCGCCGCGCCGGTTCCAGCGGTTCGAATCTCGCACCTGACCAAGTCATTCGGGCGTCATGCCGTGTTCGCCGATGTGAACTTCTCAGTTGCGCGCGGCGAGCTGGTCGAGATCGTAGGACCGAGCGGGGCGGGCAAGACGACGCTGCTCCGGCTCATCCACGGCCAGCTCCGTCCGACGCGAGGCAAGCTTTGGGTCGAGGGACGAAGCCTCCACAGCTGGTGGCGGCGGGGTCTTGGGCGCCTCCGTCGCGAGGTCGCCTTCATCTATCAAGAGCAGCGGCTGCTGCCCCGCCTGAACGCCCTCGAGAACCTGGTTTTCGCACTGATGCTCGTCGACCCGACCGTGCCGCATGGCCGCATCCGCTTGCGGGCGCTCGAAGCGCTGGAGACTTTTGGGCTAGGCAGCCGGCGGAAGGCCTACCCCAGCCAGCTGTCAGCTGGCGAGAGGCAGCGTGTCGCCGTCGCGCGCGCGCTGGCCGGCCATCCTCGCGTCCTTCTTGCGGACGAGCCGCTGGCGGCGATCGACGAGCAGAACGCGAAGGTGGTCAAGCGGTTGCTCGAGGAGGCTGCCGCCGCCGGGACGACCGTGATCGTCGCCACCCATAAGCCGACGTTCCAGGCAGGCCGGGTGCTCCGCCTGCCGGCCGGCCAGGTGCTCGTCAACCGGGCACGCCTCGCGGAGGCGAATGGTGGAGCCCAACCGATCTGGCGCCGCCTCCTGCCCCAGACCAATGGGCACTACGGCCACAACGGGCACAACGGGCACAACGGCCATGGTCCATACACCGCGCGTCAGAAAGTCCGCCACAGGCTGCCGCTCTGGCGGCGTCTGATGGCGCTGATCGCGAACAGCTTTCGACTTGTCGTCCTGGGCGGCCTGCGGAGCTGGCGCCGCGACCTCCGGCTCACCGCCCCTGCGCTTGGTTCGATGGCGCTGGTGCTGGTGCTGGCCGGGATGCTCGCGATGGTCGGCATCGCGGTCGCCAACGTAGCCGCATACGAGGCCTCGCAGGCCTCAATCGTCCGGGTCTATCTGGCGCCGGATGCGACCTCGGACGCCGTGACCGCGCTCGATACACGACTGGTCGGCGATCCGCGCGTGTCGTCGGTGACATATGTCAGCGCAGAGCAGGCGCTCAAGGAGGCGCAGAGCCGGCCGGGGCTCGACTCACTCGGCAGCCTTAGCTCGTCCAACCCCTTCCCGGCGAGCCTCGACGTGACGGTGCGATCCGTCAACGATGTGGCCGGAGTGGCCGCCTCAGTTGCCGGCGACCCTGCCGTCGATCCGTTGTATCCGACGTCATACGACCCTGACATGTACTCGCGGCTGCGCCGTATCGCCCTCGTGATCGGTGCTATTGGCGCAACACTGCTGTTGATCTTCGCGGTCGTCGCGTATGCGGTCAGCGCCAACTCCGTACGCGGCGTTGCTGCAGCTCGCAAAGATGAGGTCACGATCACGCGCCTCCTCGGTGCCCGT
>WNEZ01006098.1_pt1 | contig 10575 bp, 9 predicted proteins | sample 5400521 | NCBI WGS metagenome assembly WNEZ01 (sample SAMN13153339, study PRJNA577476) | soil metagenome | isolation source: 120 cm saprolite under Douglas fir tree site 2 hole 1 replicate 1 | place: USA:California | collected 2015-04-18
TAGTGGCTGCGGGGGCGACCCATGCCTACTTCGGCCATGACGAATGGGAGCCACTCGCTCCCGGCCTCAAAACAATTGAGGATGCGCTGGAACTTCGCCGGAGAATATTGCTGGCATATGAGTTGGCTGAGCGCCGCTCCGCTAGTGGCGAAGATGAACTGCCGCTAAACTTCGTGGTGGTTGGCGGTGGACCGACGGGAGTGGAATTAGCGGGCACGCTGGCCGAGATCGCCCACCGCGTGCTGGCCAACGAATTCCGGTCCATCGATCCTAAACGCACGCGCATTCTACTGCTCGAAGGCGGTCCCCGCATTTTGCCCGCTTATCCGGAAGACTTGTCGCAAAGCGCTGTGGACCAATTGCAGCGCCTTGGAGTGGAAGTCCAAACCTCCTCTTTAGTCACTGGCATCGAGCCGGGTGCGGTGCGGATGGGCGAAGCCCGTATGCCCGCGGCCGTTATTTTGTGGGCCGCCGGTGTGGCAGCATCTCCTCTGGGAAAAAAGCTTGGAGTTCCGGTCGATCGCGCCGGCAGAGTGCTGGTGAATACCGACTTGAGCATTGCTGGCCATCCGGAAGTTTTTGTTATCGGCGACTTGGCGACTCTGAAAGATGACCATGGCAAGCTGCTTCCCGGAGTCGCCCCCGTAGCCATGCAGGAAGGAACGGCAACGGCGAAACACATTCAACGTGATCTGCGGCATGAACCGCGCCAGAACTTTCACTACGTGGATAAAGGTAGTCTTGCCACCATCGGACGCGCCGCCGCCGTCGCCGACTTTGGGAAATTTCATGTTTCCGGCTTCATCGCCTGGCTTTCCTGGCTTTTCATCCACATTTTCTTTCTCATCGGATTCCGCAATCGGATCATCGTATTGATTCAGTGGGCATGGTCGTATTTCACTTACGAGCGTGGAGCGCGCTTGATTACGGGGGATACTCGATTGCCGGGCTGGGACGATCAGGAATCGACGCATTCCGAACCTGCCAACCAGCGGGTGGGGTGACTGTGGCGACTCATTTCAGCATTACCCCTGTTGTAGATGCGCATCCATTGGCTTACTCTATTTCTGAGCATGAAAGGTATCACCAGCTCGCATTGGTTCCACGCGTTGATGGTTGGTTTCCTGCTATGCGTACTTCCCTCCCCCGCTTCGGCGGAAGTCTTGAAGATTGTAGTGAACGACACAATTCACCCCATCACAGATGAGTATATTGGACGCGCCCTGGCCGAAGCTCAACGGAATAAAGACCGGGCGTTGCTAATCGAATTGAACACACCGGGTGGACTCCTCGAATCGACGCGCAACATCATCGAGAAAATCACCTCAGCGCCGGTTCCCGTCATCATTTATGTGGCGCCAGGGGGAAGCCGTGCAGCGTCGGCGGGGTTCTTCATCCTGGAAAGCGCCGACGTGGCCGCGATGGCTCCGGGAACGAACACGGGCTCGGCTCATCCTGTCACCATCGGCGGCGGCAAGATGGACGACGTGATGAAAGAAAAATTAGAGAACGATGCCGCCGCGTTGATGCGTTCCGTGGTTTCCAAGCGTGGCCGCAACGTTGAGATCGCCGAAACCACGGTACGTCAGTCCAAATCTTTCACCGAACAGGAGGCCCTGTCGCAGAAACTGATCGACTACATCGCTCCCAGCGAGGAAGACCTATTCAAGCAAATGCAGGGCAAACCTGTGAAACGATTCAATGGCCGGACTGAAACTCTCACCCTTGTCGGCGAGCCGGTGCGAAACTTTGACATGACTTTGAAACAACGCATCCTGGCTTTCATTATGGATCCCAACATCGCATTCATCCTTCTCGCTATTGGCGCCTTGGCGCTCTATGCGGAATTCAATCATCCTGGTGCGGTGGTACCGGGAACAGTGGGCGTAGTTTTTATTTTGCTAGCGGCGTTTGCTCTTAACCTGCTGCCTACGCGCTTCGCAGCCGTGGTGCTGATATTGGCGTCTTTTATTCTCTTTGCGCTGGAAGCCAAGTTTGCCAGTCACGGTGTATTGGCGATCGGCGGAATTGTCACCATGGTCTTAGGCGCGCTGCTACTGGTGGACGCGCCTATTCCTGAAATGAGGGTTCATCTGTTGACCGCGTTGGCGGTCAGCATTCCGCTGTCAATCATTACCGTGTTTCTGATGAGCATTGCGCTGAAAGCCCGCGCCAACAAAGTGGTCACCGGCTCTCAGGGATTGGTCGGCGAAGTTGGAGTAGCGCAGACGCCGCTTTCTCCGGAGGGCAAAGTCTTCATTCACGGTGAACTCTGGGATGCCGTCGCTTCCACCAACATTCCCCTTGGACAAACCGTGGTGGTGCGGCAAGTCGATGGATTGAAAATTCGAGTGGATCCTGTGTCTTCCGCCCAAAGAGCTCCGGCAGCAATTCGAGTTTAGAGGCGCGATCCCGCATCTCCAGAGACAACCCCAGCTTGGGCCGAAATGCCTCAAGCGGCACTGGAATTGCGTTACAATTCGCGTCAGCAACATCCCTGACAATCAGGTGTGGAGGCGCAGATGGGCCTTTCAGTGACTACCGTCGCAATCATTATTTTCGCTCTATACATCCTGAGCTCAATCAAGATTCTCGCTGAGTACGAACGTGGAGTCATTTTCCGTCTCGGACGATTGCTGCCAAATGCAAAAGGGCCGGGCATCATCCTGGTATTCGCTCCCATAGATCGCATGGTGCGCATTTCGTTGCGCCAGGAAGCTCTGGAAGTCCCTCCCCAGGACATTATCACTCGCGACAACGTTACGTTGAAAGTCAACGCGGTTATTTTTCTGCGCGTGATCGACCCTAACAAGGCGGTCGTGGAAGTTTCTAATTACGTCTACCAGACCTCGCAATTCGCGCAGACCACATTGCGCTCCGTGCTGGGCGAGCAGGAATTGGACGAACTGCTTGCACATCGGGAAAAAATTAATCTCCGCCTGCAAAGTATTCTTGACACCCACACTGCGCCCTGGGGCGTGAAGGTGGCGAATGTTGAAGTCAAACAGGTCGACATGCCGGAGACCATGCTTCGCGCCATGGCCAAACAAGCGGAGGCGGAACGTGAAAAACGTTCCAAGATTATTCACGCGGAAGGCGAATTTTCGGCGGCTCAGCGCCTAGTGGATGCCGCCAAACTGCTGGCCACAGAACCAGTCAGCGTGCAGTTGCGTTATCTACAGACTCTGACGGAAATCGGAGTGGAGAAGAACACTACGGTGGTGTTTCCTGTCCCGGTGGACATCTTCTCCGGCGTTCAGAAAATGTTGGGTAAATCAGCTGGAGACGGTTCTCCAACTGTCGGTAAGGGCTGACCTCTCGGGCTGGAATTAAGTCGAGGTGCAAATGGCAGCGGCTTCGCAGGATACGGAAATCACTCTCGGTACCGGCAAGATGCTGGTCCTTTTTTTCGGGCTGGTGTCACTGTGTGCAGTTTTTTTTGGTATGGGATTCTCATTCGGACGAACTTCGGTTAAGGCAGCTGGTACTGATTCTGTCTCGTCGACCACTGCCGCCAATGGTCCAGTGCGTCCTACGGCTGTACGGTCACCAAATGCCAATCCCAATCCCTCTGCCGATCTGACGTTTTAAAAAACGGTTGGACAGAGCAACAGTGACGCCCAGTTGACGACCAATGATCGCGGAAACAATACTCAAAACAACGCAGCGGCGTCCGAGGCCAAAAACGACCCTGCGAATCCGCCCGCGCCGGCATTGAATGGCTATTACGTGCAAGTAGCGGCAGTCAGCAAACAGGAAGATGCTGAAGCGTTGCTCGACGCGCTAAAGAAAAAGCAGTATGCCGCATTTGCCGGCAACGCACCCACCGACAAGCTTTTTCACATTCAAGTGGGACCTTTTCCCGATATCAAGGATGCCGAAACCGTTCGCGCCAAGCTGGTAAGTGATGGGTACAATCCAATCTTGAAGAAGTAGGATGATCCTTTGCGAAAAATCCCGCTCAGGACGGCTTGGGATACCACTCAACTAAATCCTGTATGCGGCTTTGCCGATTCGGTCGCCTCGTAAGATCCTTCGCGAAAAATCCGCTCAGGATTACAGTTCGGGGATAGTGCTCAACTGTTATCTGCTGAATCTTTGTTCCTTCCACGGATCTCCGTACATGTGATACCCGTTCTGCTCCCAGAATCCTGCCTGATCGTGATCGAGGAATTCCAGGCCGCGAACCCATTTAACGGATTTCCAGGCGTAGAGATGCGGAACGATCAGCCGCAAAGGATATCCATGATCCGGGGTCAGCGGTTGGCCGTCATGATGGGTGGCTAGCAGCACCTCTTCGCGATTGAGATCAGCCAGAGGCACATTGGCGGTGAAACCCTGCTCCGCATGGATCAGCACGTATGCGGCTTCCGATTTCGGTTTAACTCGGCGCAGCAACTCCTGAAATGCAACTCCGTCCCAACGATTGTCAAATCGGCTCCATCGCGTTACGCAATGAAAATCGCTGGTGCGCTGAACCTTGGGCAAAACGTTGAATTCTTCCCATGAGAGTTTGAGTGGCGACTCTACCAATCCATAGACGCGAAAATCCCAGGTTCTCGGATCAAAACGAGGCACCGAGCCATAATGCAGGACCGGCCATTTCAGAGTGAGCGATTGTCCCGGAGGCAAACGGCCCGCGCTTTTCATCGCCTGCTGCAGTTCTGTGCGATCCTTGCCTTCAAACAGCATGACACTCCTAAACAAATCCCGTCTTTTATATTGACAGGCGTCAATTCACATTTTATTCCTATCTTGCCATGAGCACGCCTGAAGAAACGCTAAATCGGATTCTGCATGCCGTCGCTGATCCCACACGCCGAAAAATCCTGCATGCGCTCAAAGAACGCGGCGCCTGTTCAATTGATAAGAATGTCGGCCTTTGCGCCAGCGATATCGAAGCACGCGTTCATCTCTCCCAGCCTACTATCTCTCACCATATGTCTATATTGATCAAGGCAGGATTGGTGCAAGGCAAGAAACTTGGCCAATGGGTGTGGTACCGGCGCAACGAACCGGCTCTGCGTGACTTTGCACGAACCTTGCGGGAAAACTTATAACGACGGCGCTATTGCTAGCCAGCAGTCGCGGCTAGTGCCTTTTGCGATAAGCGGCGAGCTTGCGCAATCAGATCGGCGACTTCGAAAGGCTTCACCAGGTAGGGCAGATTTTTCTCCTGTAGACAACTGCGGATCTCGGGCTCCAGTACGCTGGAAAAAGTGAACAGCATGTGTTTCTCCAGAGTAGGACAATTCTCCATAACCCAGCGATACGCCTCTTGCGCGCACCACCCGCCCGGCATTTTTCCATTCATGATGATCGCATCAAAGGTTTCGCTCAGCAGGCGCGATTTCATGTCTTCGCCACTCATTAAGGTGACCACCTGTGCTCCAGCGCCGGTCAAGACATCGCGCTCAAACTCCAGCACGGCCTCTTCATCTTCCACCAGGAGTATGCGGCCTTCGATCGCAAGTTCATGCCGCGGGGCAGGCAGGCTTTTTTCCGGAGAAGGCGTCCGACCCGCGGATGGAAGCCGTACTTCGATAATCGCGCCTCCCTCCAGCCGATTGCGGGCAGTGATATCGCCCCCGTGCTCCTTCACAATTCCGTAGCAGATGCTCAGTCCCAGTCCTGTGCCTTTCCCAACACTCTTGGTGGTATAGAACGGATCAAAAATCCGGTTCGGTTCCTTAATGCCAGCTCCCGAATCGTGAAATTCCGTATGAACGTTTCCGTCTTTTGCGTAGATGCACACTTTTAATCTGCCTCCCTTGCCGGCTTCCAGCAGGGCGTCTACGGCGTTGTTGATGATATTGAGAAATACTTGTTCCAACTGATGAGGATCGGCGGTCACCGCTGAAATTTCCGGTTCGATCTCGCGCTCCAGCGTGATGTCATTTACTTTCAGATCGTAGTCCCGCAAGGCCAAAGTCTCATCCAGCACCTTGCGAATATCCACCTCCTGCTTCAGGGGTTTGCGCTGCCGGGCAAACGAGAGCAGGTTCTGCACTACGCGATGGGTGCGTTGTGCCTGCTTAAAAAGTTTGCGCACAAAGTCGGACGCTCGCTCTTCCAGCCCCTCGCTTTCGAGAAGCTGGGCATAACCCAAAATCGCCGTCAGTGGATTATTCAGCTCATGCGCGACGCCTGCGATTAGCTGGCCTACGGCGGACATCTTTTCGCTTTGCAGCAACTGCTCCTGAGCAGTCCTCAGCTCTTCATAGGCGCGGCAGGTCTCTTCATATAGACGAACCTTTTCGATAGTAGTGGACAACTGTCGTCCAATTGCGACCAGCAGGTTTTCATCATTGCTGGTGTACTCGCGCGTCTCGTGGCTGCTGATTCCCATAATTCCCATGGGCTTATCTTTGCTCCACAGAAGCACCCAAATCCAGGAGCGCAATCCGTCGGCGCGGATAAAGTCCGCCGCCAGTGGAGGCAAGTGCGGCAGGTAGTCGGGCGTGATTACTTCGGTCCGGGAACGGGTCACCAGATCGCCAAAACCGTCCGGCAGCTTGACCTCGGAAAGGCGGGCTCGGTCGGCACTGCGCTGGCCCCAACCGGCACGGCGCCGGAAAGTCGGTTCTTCGTTCTCGCACAGGTAAATGGAGCCGGTTTCCGCTCCCAGCAACGAGATCACCTGGCGCAAGGTCAAATTCAAAATCTCGTCGAGATCGAATGACTGAGTCGCGATCACGGCCATCGCATTCAAAGCATTTAATTCGCGATTGCGCCGCCGGATTTCATCTTCTGCGCGCTTCTTTTCCGTCATGTCCAGCAGGAAACCTTGATAGCGTTCAATTCTGCCGCTGGCGTCCCGCGTGGCAAAGCTGCTTTCCATCGCCGTCAGCAGCACTCCATCTTTGCGTCGAAGTGTAACTTCAAAGTTACGGACATAGTTGTGCAGTTCGACCTCGCGGCGAAAGGCATCGCGCTGTTCAACCGAAACGTAAAGCTCAGTATCAATATTCAGCGCCATCAGTTCTTCGCGATTACTGTGACCCAGTATGCGTACGAAGGCGTCGTTGCAGTCCAGCAGTTTGCCATCGTGCGTCGCAACAAATACTCCTTCCTGCACCTGTTCGAACAGCAGCCGATACTTTTCTTCCGCGACGCGGCCGTCCGTGGTATCGCGAACCACGTGGATAGCGCCTTTTTGTTTGCTGCCCTGATCGGTGAACGAAGATGTCGAAACCATGGAAAAGCCGCCGAAGCAGGGATCTACGCCCTCGTGAAAGCCTTCGTCGTCTTTCTTGCAATAGGGACATGCCGTCCAGGCTTCACGGGTTCGGGGCAGAACCGCCTCGCACAGATTCCCAACAACGTCGGCGGGAGCACGGCCCAGGCGCTGAAGCAGTGCATGATTTGCCTTCACCACTCTAAATTCGGAATCATGCAGCAAGACAAAATCCTGAATGGAATCGAAAGTGTTAGTCCACTGTCGCTGCGCGCGCAGGATTTGCTCCAAAAGCCGTACATTCTCTACCGCGAAACCCAATTGCTGCGCACAGGTCGAAAGAAATTCCATCTCTTCCAGGGTGTAACAAATCGAATGACGACGTCCAAACATGAGAGTGCCGATGGAGGATTTCTTTCCCTGCACGGGCACGATCACAACATGGTGAAATCGTTCGCTCTCCAGGAATGCCCGCATACTCTCGCTGGCAGTGGAAGCCTTGATCACGGTTGGCTTCCCTCCCCGCAGAACGGTTGCCAGAGTTTCATCCATGGTGGACGAATCATGGTCCTGCAGAAATTCTTGCGAAAGCCCAATTTGTTGCGCCATTACCAGATCGTCGCCCTCGAGCAGGTAGGTCCAGGCAGCATTCGAGCGCATTAGCCTCTTAAGCTGGTCGAGGGCGGTTACCATCATCGGTGCGTGTTGCTGGGCGCCAGCGATGCTGGTCATGAGCGTATTGATTGCGCACAAACGCCGGGTGCGCCCCTTGGACTCGTCGAAGACGATCAGCAGTATGCTCAAGCTAAAAATCAGGTCTGCGGTGGGAGCAAGGCCAGGCGGAAGGTAGACATTCACCGGCGCCCAATCCAAGTGCAAAAACAGGAGACTCAAGCCCAGCAACCAGGGACCAATCTCCCACCGTGCCCAGCGAAAGCGCAGCAACTGGACGGCTGCTGCCAACGTGATAATTCGATACGACACTTCGAGCGCCACGCGCAGCGTGAGCGAATCCGGCCACCACAGCGCGCGAAGAACGGCATAGCTGATGACCCCCGTTGAAGTCAGCAGGAGCGGCAGTAACAACTTGCGCGCGTGCGTATACACCAGCACGGCAGCCGCAAACAGGCATACCGCCAGAATGAATTCTGCATGGGAAATTGCTATCAAGTAGCTTGGAACATGGTCTCCGCCACCTCGCAGGGTCCAGCGGGAACCGAAGTAGGCCATCCATCCCACAATCCAAACCAGCAGATAGCGCTCGCGAAAGGTGCGAAACACCAGCAGGCTGGCTATCAGGATGATCAGGGCGAGCGACTCCTGCGCCATCAACTTGGGGACAGCAATGTCCCCGACCGTGAACCAGGTCCACCAGGCAGGCATATTCCTCGCGATTAAGTAGGCTGCGCTCGCCTCTTGATACCATGCCCGGACGCCTTACCTGGCGGTTTTCCCGGCCCAAATGGTTACTTTCGGAATCTGATAACTCGGGATAGAATGACGCTACACTGAACCAGCCCTATGCCAGTTGAGCGAATCCTGGTGGTCGATGACGAGGAGACTATCCGCGAGATTGTCTCTTCCATGCTGACCCATGCCAACTATAAGTGTCGGCAGGCCGCTTCCGGCCTTGAGGCAATCGCTCTGCTCGATTCCGGCGAAGAGTTCGAACTGATGCTCTCCGACTTGATGATGGCCGACCTGGACGGCATTGGCCTGCTGGAACGCACCAAAGAAAGATTCCCCGACATGCCCGTGGTCATGGTGACCGCGGTACACGATATCTCTGTGGCCCTTGCCGCTATACGAAACGGGGCCTACGACTACCTGCCGAAGCCTTTCGAGCGCGAACAACTACTGGCCACGGTGCGGCGAGCAATGGAGAACCGCCGGCTCAAGCTGGAAAACCGCGCTTACCAGACGAATCTGGAAACGCTGGTCGCCGCCCGCACCGAACAGTTGCGCAAGGCCATGGTCGAACTGGAGCGCTCCTACGACATCACCTTGGAAGCACTGGGCGATGCTCTGGATCTCAAAGATCGAGAGACCGAGGGACATTCCAGGCGAGTTACCGCTTTTACAATCGCAATCGCGAGGGCAATGGGATTAACCGCTGAGCAGATCCGGGTGATTGCCCGCGGCGCGTTTTTGCATGACATCGGCAAGATGGCGATTCCCGATGCCATCCTTAACAAGCCAGGCGCCTTGACCCCGGACGAGGTCGGCATCATGCGCGAGCACTCCTACCACGGCTATCAAATCGTGAAAAAAATTCCGTTCCTACAGGAAGCCGCGGAGATCGTCTACGCCCACCAGGAACGTTTCGATGGAACTGGCTACCCACGTGGATTAAAGGGCGAGCAGATTCCGTTGGGCGCTCGCATGTTCGCCGTAGCCGATACTTTGGACGCGATAACTTCCGATCGTCCCTACCGGCCCGCACAAACGCTTACCGCAGCTCGGGAAGAGATCCAGCGCTGGGCGGGACGCCAGTTCGATCCTGAGGTGGTGAAGATGTTTCTCTCGATGCCGGAAAACATCTGGGACGATTTACGCAAGGAAATCAATTCGCGGGTCTACCGCTTTGCGCTAACCGCTGCCGCCAAAAGCTCCGTCTAACGTCTGCGTTCTACGCGAGACACTTCCGGGTGTAAAAGCGCTTCAAATTTCCCAGGAAGGCAGCATTTTCCATTCTCTCCACATTCAACGAGCTAGTAAGCCAACCCCTAAATTGAGGTCTCCATATGACCCCTCCACGGTCTCGATGGCTGTCGTGTCTTCCACTCCTGTTGATTAGCATTCCACTGATAGCTCAGCGACCAGGGAATCCTGCCGCTGTCTCGCGCAGCATTCCTGAGGGCACGACTTTTCTCATCCGGCTCCAGGACAAGCTCGACACCAAGAAACTGGAACAAGGCAAGCACTTCAAAGCCAAGCTTGCCGAAGATCTGATTGCTCCGGATGGCTCGACCATACCGCGCGGTAAGAAAATCAAAGGCCACGTTAGTTCCATCCAACAGGGACTGCATGCCCGCATGCTGCTCAGCTTCGATGAGATCGAAACCAATCATGGATCCGTGCCGCTGATCGCCACCGTCACCGGAGTCCCGGGAGAGCACGCGGTAAAACCGCCCGACGCCGAGGGTGAGATCGAGCGCAAAGGCATGAGCAAGCGTCACATGATTGAAGCGATTGCCGTAGGCGCAGGACTGGGCGTAGCTACTGGCGCCGCCGCAGGTGGTCGCCATGGCGCCGCAATTGGCGCGAGCGCTGGGGCCGGAGCTGGCGCCCTAGCCGGCTTCTTCACAGATCGCAATCTAAAACTGGATAAAGGCACCACGTTGGAACTGCGTTTGGATCATCCTTTGCAAGTGCCGTTGCGTTGAGTTGTGCGGTGT
>WNEZ01006099.1_pt1 | contig 10574 bp, 14 predicted proteins | sample 5400521 | NCBI WGS metagenome assembly WNEZ01 (sample SAMN13153339, study PRJNA577476) | soil metagenome | isolation source: 120 cm saprolite under Douglas fir tree site 2 hole 1 replicate 1 | place: USA:California | collected 2015-04-18
TCATCCATGACCTGCGGCAGAGTCGCTGGTCCCGGCACCTCCTTCATGGCGCCGATCCCCCGGGCGGCGCGGCGGCCGCGACGCCGATGGCGCAGCGCGGCGCGATCTGGGGGGCGGTCGCCGTCTACCGGGCCGAGCCCATCACTGGCGGGATGGACCTGCTCGGACAGCTAGCCGAACTGGCGACCGAGCCGCTCAGCTCGCTCGGCTCCGCACGGCCGGAAGGCGTCGGTTGATACGGGTCTGGTGCTGGCGCTCCGTATCATGAGCGCCGATGCGCGCTGACGAATCCGCGCGACGGCTTGCGGCGCTGCGGGGTCGCCTGGTTGACCTCGAGCTCGACGGAGTTGTCGTCACCGGCCCTGAGAACATCCGCTATCTCTCCGGGTTCAGCGGCAGCCTGGGATACCTGGTGATCGGCACCGGCATGGCAGAAATCCTGGGCGACAGCCGCTACTGGCTGCAGATGGAAGCCGAAGCTCCTGGATTCACGCTCGTGCGATCGGGCCCCTCACACGGCCTCTGGGCGTTGATCTCCGAGCGGCTCAAGGCGCTCGGCCTGCGTCGCATCGGCTTCGAGTCGCAGGAGATGACGGTTGATCAGCATCAGCGACTCGCCGCAGCCCTGTCGCCGGAGCTGACGCTGGTCCCCACAGCCGCGCTGGTGGAAGAACTCCGCATCATCAAGAGTACCGAGGAGGTCGCGCTGCTTCGCGCCGTCGCCTCGATCGCCGGCCGCTCGTTCGATCGGGTTCGCTCCGCTATCCGGCCGGGGTTGCGCGAGCGAGATGTCGCCTTCCTGCTGGAACAGACCTTCCGTGAGCTGGGGGCCGACGGTCCAGCCTTCGAGACGATCGTCGCCGCCGGGGAACGCGGTGCGCTGCCGCACGGCCGCGCTTCCGACCGGGTGCTCGAGCACGGCGACATGGTGGTGGTCGACTTCGGCGCGACCGCGGCTGGCTACCACAGCGACACCACCCGAACGATCGTGATCGGCGAGCCGACCACCGAGCAAGCCCGCCTGATCGAGGCCGTGCGTCAGGCGCAGCTCGCCTCGATGGCCCTCATGAGACCGGGAGTTGCGGCGGACGCCATCGACCGGCGGGCGCGCGAGGTGCTCGCCGGCGAGGCACACGCCTTTGGCCATTGGCTGGGCCACGGGATCGGATTGCAGGTGCACGAACGGCCCTTCTTGTCGCCCGCGGACCACACCGCGCTGCGGGCCGGCATGGTCATTACCAACGAGCCCGGCATCTACATCCCGGGCTGGGGTGGCGTCCGCCTCGAGGAGATGGTGCTCATCACCCAAGCCGAACCGGAGGTGCTGACGTCGGCATCCTGGGAGATTGGCGCTGGATGACGCCGGCCGAGGCGCTGCGCGAAAAGCTCGCGGTCTCAGTCTTTCCCGACGAGCTCTTCGGTGAGAACTGCTACCTGATCCGGCGTCGCGACACCTCGTCGGCGCTCGCCGTCGATCCGGGGCTGCAGGCCGATCGCGTGCTGGAGCGGCTTGGTCAGGAGCGACTGACCCTGGAGCGGATCCTCGTGACCCACGGACATATCGACCACGTCGGCGGGGTGCCCGCCTTGCAGAAGGAAACCGGGGCGCCCATCGCCATGCATCCCGACGATCTCGCCATCCTCGACTGGGAGCGGTTCGCGCAACTGCCCTTCGTGCCCTCTGGCTTTACGCGATTTTCCATCGACACCAGGCTGGCCCACGATGCGACGCTGGCGTTCCAGGACGTCAGCCTGCGAGTTCTGCACACGCCGGGCCACACGCAGGGATCGGTGTGCTTTCTCTTCGGGCTGGATTGCTTTGCGGGTGACACCCTGTTTCAGCGTGGCATCGGCCGGACCGACCTGCCGGGCGGGGATACCCAGAAGATCGTCTTCAGCATCCGCAACGTGCTCTACCGGCTGCCACCGAAGACCGTTGTCTATCCGGGCCACGGGCCCAGCACGACCATCGAAGAAGAGATGCTGCTGAACCCCTTCGTCCCGGCCGATCGCTGAATGCGGATCGCCTCGCTGCTGCCCAGCGCCACCGAAATCGTCTGTTCGCTCGGCCTGGAGGACGATCTGGTGGCCGTCACGCACGAGTGCGATTACCCCGAATCGGTCCGGGCCAAGCCGGTGCTGACACGGAGTGTGCTGTCCGCGGCGAGCACCGGCGCGGAGGTGGACCGCCACATTCGAGAGCTCGTCCACCAGGGGAGCAGCATCTACGCACTCGACGCCCCTCTTCTGGCGGCGCTCCGCCCCGACCTCATCCTCACGCAGGAACTGTGCGAGGTCTGTGCCGTCTCCTATCCGATCGTCGAGCGGGCCGCTCGCCGGCTGGGGTCGTCGCCCCAGCTCGTGTCCCTCGAACCGGAGAGCCTCGAGGATGTCTTCCAGAACATCCTCTTCGTCGGCCGCCTGGTCGGCCGGCCTGATGCCGCGGAGGACCTCTGCGATTCCCTTCGCCGGCGCGTTGCGAGGGTCGAGCAGCGTGTCGCCGGGAGGCGTGCGCGACCGGTCGTCTGCCTCGAGTGGGTTGACCCTCCGTTTAACTGTGGTCACTGGACGCCGGAGCTCGTCACCGTGGCGGGCGGCGACGAGCGGCTGGGCGTGGCGCGCCAACCCGCGCATCCCGTCCGATGGGAGCAGGTGATCGACGCCGATCCCGAGGTCGTGGTGGTCATGGCGTGCGGCTTTTCCCTTGACCGCAGCCTGCGCGAGGTCGAGGCGGGACGAACCCGCTTCGATGCGCTCCGGGCCGAGACGTGGGTGGTCGACGGCAATGCCTTCTTCAGCCGTCCCGGTCCTCGCCTGGTCGAGAGCGCGGAGATCATGGCGGGCATCCTTCATCCTGGCGCCGTGGATCCGCCGTCCCCCTCGACGGCCCTCCGACTTTAGCGAGTCAGCGACGGGCTAGCCGCCGAACGCGAAGCGGAAGAGCACGGCCGCGATCAGGATCAGCAGGATGCCGCCGCCGAGCAGCAGCAGCAGCGCGGCCAGCGTGAAACCGATCGCCCGGCCGAACGCGAGTCGGAGCTCGTCCTCATCGGCGCGGTCGTCAGTTGGATCGCTCATCGCAGCGGCAGCCCATCGTCCGCCGGCTCATCGGACGTGGCCGGGAACGGACCACGCGGCGGACCCAGGTCGGACGGGGTCCAGCGGTCAACGATCGCCAGCCCCGCCGCGAGCTGCCGCACCAGATCGGCCGACGGCGCGCGCCGGTCGTAGACGCCGATCTTCTCCGACCGCAGGCGGCGCGTCTTCGTCGCGCGGTCGTCGAGCCACCAGGTAGCGCTGACGTCGAGGACGTGGCCGGTACGTTCCCGGTAACTGATGGTGATGACCGCCCGGCCACCCAGACGGCGCGCAAAGCGAAGCTCCCAGCTGGGCTTCGCCCGGCGGTAGCGGTCGATCAGCAGGTCGTGCTCGCGGGCAAACGCCTCGATCGCCGGTGCCACCACGCGGAAGGCGTCCACGATTTGCGTCGGGATCGGCGAGAGCCGGGCCGGTGGTGCCACGGTGCGAATTCTAGGTGAGGGTCGCCCGAGTTCCGCCTGTAGAGTGGATGCTAGTGGACTGGCAGGTAACGGATGTCGCCGACAAGATCCTGGCGTCGGCCAGGACGATTGCCGTCGTCGGCCTCAGCCCGGACCCGCGGCGTCCGAGCCACGGCGTCGCGCGCTACTTGCAGCGAGCGGGCTATCGCATCATCCCGGTGAATCCCAACGTCGATGAAGTGCTGGGTGAGCGCGCCTACGCGAGTTTGCGGCAGATACCGCAGGCGGTCGACGTGGTCGAGGTCTTTCGACGGTCGGAGTTCGTCGGACCGATCGTGGACGACGCCATCGCCATCAAGGCGAGCGCGGTCTGGCTCCAGGACGGCGTCATCGACGACGATGCCGCCGCGCGGGCACGCGACTGTGGTCTCGACGTGGTCATGGACGACTGCATGATGCGCCGCCACGCGCAGCGCCACCAGCACTAACGCGCTATTGCCGGTGCGCCCGCAGGCGCCCTTCGGCGATCTCCTCGGCGGCGCGACGGTTCGAGACCCCCTCGCCCGTTGCCCGTTCGAGGAGCTCGCGCGTCGTGCTGCGGAGCTGCCGGCTCGTCACGGTGAAGATCGAATCGAGCGTTGGCTGGAGTCGTTTCTCCAGGAGGCCGCAGAACAGAAACGCGGCGGCGGCATTGGCGACGAAGTCCGGCAGGATCGTGATGCCGCGCCGTTCCAGCTGCGCCTCGGCCTCCGCCGTCACCGGGTTGTTCGCGGCTTCGACCAGCAGGCGGCAGTTGATGCTCGCCTGGTTGTCGGCGCGGATCGCGTTCCCGATCGCCGCCGGAATCATGATGTCGACCGGATGGCTGAGCCAGGCCGGCTCCGGTTCGCAGCGCGCTCCGGGCTTCAGGCGTCGCCGGTCGACGCGGCCGAACCGGTCCCGGATCGAGAGCAGGTGCGGGACATCGAGGCCGTTCTCGTCAACGATCGTCCCCTCGATGTCCGCCACTACGGTGATGCGGACCCCGGCGCGGTCCAGGTAACGCGCCGCGGCGCCCCCAACATTGCCAAATCCCTGGAGCGCAACCGTCGCCCCGTTCAGCGGCAGCCCGAGCACGTCGGTCGCCTCCGTGGTGCACTCCGCGACGCCGTAGCCCGCGATCAACTCGGTGATCGGGATGCCTTCGCTCGTGAGCGCCAGCGCCTGCTTGACACGGCTCAGCCCGGCGCCGCCTTCCGCCTTGAACCCGGCCTGGAGCGGGTGGGTCAGGCCAGCGAGCTGGCAGGCCGCGATGATGTCGTCCTCGCGCGTCCCCAGGTCGGCCCCGGTCGCATAGCGCTCGGCGATGAACGGCCGGATGGCCTCGATGAAGCCGCGCAGCACCGCGGGCGCCTGCGGAGACGCCGGATCGCAGTCGATCCCGGATTTTGCGCCGCCATACGGGATGTCGAGGACGGCCATCTTGTGGGACATGGTGCGCGCCAGTTGGGTGACTTCGTCGACCGTGACGCCCGGACGCATGCGGATGCCACCGGAACACATGCCGCCAACCAGCCGATCGATGACGAACCATCCTCGGGCGCCGGTCGCCGGATCGTGCCACTCACTCACCAGATAGGTCGTCAGAGGCGGCACGCTCAGAAGACGCGACCCCCGAGAGGGACGTCGACGCTTGGCTCGAGCAGGACTACGGCGCCGTCCGGATCGGGTACGCCCAGGACGAGCACCTCGGAGCGGACCGGACCAATCTGGCGCGCGGGAAAGTTGAGGACGGCGATGACCAGCTTGCCGCGCAGTTCCTCCGGCGTGTAGTGCACCGTCAGCTGGGCGCTGGAGCGCCGAAACCCGAGTGGGCCAAAATCGATACGAAGCTTGTAGGCCGGCTTGCGGGCTTCCGGAAAGGGCTCGGCCTCGAGGACACGGCCGACACGCATGTCGACCCGCTCGAAGTCGGAGATATCAATGGTGGTCGCCTCGCCCAACATGCCTAGTGTAGTGTGCCGAAGGTATGTCGCTCACGCCGCAGGAGATGCGAGCGCTATATCCGATCACGCGCCGCTACGCCTATCTCGATCACGCGTCCATCGCCCCGCTGGCGACCCCGGTGCGCTCCACGATGGACGTATTCCTCGGCCGCATGACGGAGGAACCCTTCGACCTTGCGCACTGGGCGCGGTTTCGGAGTCAGGTTCGCGGCCGGGTCGCGGAGTTGCTGGCGGTCGGCCCGGAATCGATCACGTTTACGAAGAACACAACCGCGGGACTTGGTCTCGTGGCGGCCGGCCTCGACTGGGAGAGGGGTGACAATATCGTCGGCGTCGATCGCGAGTTTCCCGCCAACATCTACCCCTGGATGGGCCTCAAGCGAAAAGGCGTCGAGCTCCGCCTCTACCGTCCCCCGCAGGGCCGGGTCGACATCAAGGCCCTGGTGCGGCTCTGCGATCAGCGGACTCGCGTGCTCGCCATCAGCGCGGTCCAGTTCTGGAGCGGGTTTCGGACTGACCTCGTGGCCCTCGGTACTGCGCTCAAAGGCCGCGACGTCCTGCTCGTGGTGGACGCGATCCAGGCGGTCGGTGCCATGCGGCTTGACCTGTCCGCGGCGCCCGTCGACTTCCTCTGCGCGGGCGCGCAGAAATGGCTGCTGGGCCCCATCGGCGTCGGCTTCGCCTACGTCGGACCGCGGATGCTGGAGCGACTGACCCCGGTCACGATCGGCACTGACAGCGTGGTCCGTGACGAGGAGTACTTCGACTACGACATCACGCTGAAGCCGGACGCCCGTCGCTTCGAAGAGGCGGCGCCCAATTATCCGGGCATTCTCGGCATGGGCGCGGCAGTCAATCTCCTGCTGCGGGCCGGGCCGGCGGCGGTCGAAGACGGCGTCCTTCGGCTGGCCGACCGCTTGCGCGATGAGCTCCCTCGCCGGGGTTATGAGCTGGTGTTGAAACCTACGCTGCCATCCGAACGTTCTGGCATTGTGTCGTTCCGCCATCCGCGGATGGTCCCGGCCGAGCTGCACACCCGCTTACGCGAGGCCGGCGTCATCCTCTCGCTGCGCAGTGATTTCCTGCGCGCCTCGCCGCATTACTACAACAGCGACGAGGATCTCGATCGCCTGCTGGAGTCGCTCCCGCAGTGACCTTCTGGCAGGAGGTCAAGCGCGAGCTGGGCCGGGAAACGCAGCCGGTCGATACGATCGTGCGCTTGATCATCCTGGAACGCGCCATCCGCGGCAGCCTGGTCTTCATCCTGGGACTCGCGCTGCTGACCCGCAGCCGCAGTGTCGTTTCGCTGGTCCGCCTGTGGGTGGCCGAGCTGGATGTCAACCCTGAGCGGCGAGTGATTCCACGCGTCCTGAGCACGATCCTTCGTCCCATCGGCGCATTTTCCTCGCGGACCGTTCTGCTGATTGGGATCGGTGCGCTCCTCTTTGGGGCCCTGGAGCTGACGGAAGCGATCGGGCTGGCCCGGCGCCGCCGCTGGGCCGAGTACCTCACGGTGATCGCCGGCTGCATCGGCATCCCGCTGGAAGTGAGCGAAGTGCTCAACCGGCAAACGCCGGTGCGCGTCAGCATCCTGCTGATCAACGTCGCGATCGTGATCTACCTGGCCTGGCAGAAGCACCTCTTTGGCCTGCGGGGCGGGGTCGCCACTGAGACCGAGACGAGCTAGCGGCTCGAGGCCTTACCCGGCCAGGGGGATGCCGACGCCGGACACGCCCAGCGGCTCGGCGTGGCGGGTCAGCATGCCGACCACGAAACCAAGCACACGGTCGGCGGACGGGCCGTCCGAGATGGTGGCGAGCAGCGTCGGCTCCGGGCTCTTGAAGGCGCCCAGCAGGCCCGCCCTGGCGGCGCGGCTGAAGCTCGGGGTGCCGGCCGGGACGAAGGTCACGCGAATCTTCGTGTAACGATCGCCGGCGTGGACCAGGGTGAACGGCGCCACCTTCTGGATCTGCCAGGCGCGGATCTCTTCATTCTTCAGCCGGCGCTTCAGGGTGGCGATGAATTTCTTGCCGCCCGGATCGTGGTCGGCGTAGATGGCGACCTGCACGCCCACATGATACCTAGTGGCACGACCGGCCAAGGGTCGAGGCGTCAGGGATTGCCCAGGTTCTCGAAGAAGCGCCGCATCGCCGCCCGGACCGGTTGCGGTTCGCGAGGTTTGTCGGTGGGCGATGGGGCGGTCTGCCCGCGGGCGGCCCGTAGCTCAGTCCGGTTCTGCTGCCAGACCACCCAGATGCGCTGGACCGCGGTGAAGTTGGTGCCGATCGCCAGGATGAGCAGCGCCACCGTCAATGGCGACCAGGGCCCGAACCTGAGGCCGATCGACTCGAGCAGCAGGCCCGCCACGATGATGACGACGCGCTCGGGACGCGCGAGGATCCCCACATCGCAGGTGAAGCCGAGGCTTTGCGCGCGGGCCCGAACGTAGCTCACCAGGAATGAGCCGGCCAGTGCGATCAAGACGATGATCGGCTGCAGGCCGTCGTGGTGTCGCAGGAAGTAGATCAGGATTCCCAGGTAGACGACTCCTTCCGAATAGCGGTCGACGGTCGAGTCGAGGAAGGCGCCGTAGCGGTAGACCTTGCCCGAAGCCCGGGCGAGGGCACCATCGAAGACGTCGAAGAAGCCGGCGACGGTGAGCACCAGGCCGCCGAGCAGCAACTGGTTGATGGCGACGAGAAAGGCTCCGGCGCCCGTGATGACCAGGCCGAAGAGCGTCAGCATGTTCGGCGTGATCGGCGATTCACGGAAGACGCCGACGAAGCGCTCCGCCCACCGGCGCACCCATGCTTGAAATTTCTGGGTAAACATCAGCGCGGACTCAGGCTCGGCTCGAGGCGCGCCGACGGTGCCGGCTGCGCCTGGTCGAGCGCCTGGCGATAGACGTCCGTGACCTCGTCGATGATGCGTTCCCAGTCGTAGCGGCGCGCCTTCTGAAGTCCGGCCTGGCCCATTTCCTGGCGGAGTGCCGGGTTGTTGATCAGCGTCTGCAGTGCGTAGGACAGCTGCCGCCGGCTTTTGCGCTCGACCAGCAGCCCGTCGCGGCCGTGGGTGACGACCTCACGGAAGCCATCGATGCTGGTGGCGACGATCGGCTTGCCCGACGCCATCGCCTCCAGCAGGACGATGCCAAAGCTCTCGTCGCCGGTCGCCGGCGAGCAGAAGATGTCGCAGCTGGCGTAGTAGCGGGGGAGGTCGGAAGCGGGTACGTAGCCGGCCATCACGACATCATCCAGCTGCTTGCGCGCGAGGAAGTTGCTGTACCAGCGTCGTAGCGGGCCGTCGCCCACGATGATGAGGCGCAGGTTCGGGTACTGCGGCTTGAGCTGGGCGAACGCGCGCAATAGGTAGCCGAGGCCCTTGCGGTACTCGAGCCGGCCGACGAAGAGCAGGTTGCACATGCCGTCGCGCAGCTCCGGGTAGGGAGCCTGGTTCTGGAAGCGCTTGACATCGATCCCGTTCGGGATGACCCGATAATCGCCCGGGAAATAATGCCGCACGAACTCGCGGGCCGGGTTGGAGACGGCGATCCGCGCGTCGAGCCGCCGTACATAGCGCTTCAGCAGCGGCTTGCCGTAGTAGTACCCGATGTTGGAGCGGGCGAAGGCGTGAAAGGTTCCGATATTGATCGTCTTCGAGAAGCGCAGCGCTGTGACCGGCAACACCGGCATCAGCGGCTCGTGGTAGTGAAGGACATCGAAGCCGCCGTCTCGGACGTAGTGCTTGATCTTGTTGGTGAGATGCAGGCTGACGGTGATGCGGGCCACTGAACCGTGCATGGGGATGGGGAAGGGCCGGCCGACCCTGATGAAATCAGTGTCTCGTTCCGCCAGCTCCTTGTCCGAGCAGGGCGCAAACACGGTGACGTCGTGGCCACGGCGCCGGAGTCCGGCGGCGAGATAACGGACGTGCTCGGTGACCCCACCCGGATGCGCGTAGTCATAGGCCGAGACGAGGCCGATCTTCATGAACGGCTTCCCCTCATTGCCCTAGCCTCGGGCGAAAGCTCGAACGGCGGACCGCCCCATGCGGGCCCAGTTGCGGCCGATGCGCCGGAACTTCAGCTGGGCGATACGACGATGGGTCACGAAATCCCAGTACTCCCCGAATGCTTTCGTCTGGCTTGCCAGGAGGGCCTTCTTCACATCCTGCGCGGTCTTGCCGGGGAAGGTCGTGTACCCGGTACCGATTCCCTGAAGGTGGTGGCTGTCAGAGCAGCCGACCTCCGGCAGGTGAAACCGGCTCTTGTTCAGCCGATCGATCTTCGCCGCGCAGGTGCGACCGGCGACCGATGGATTGAAAGTCTCCACCGCATCGAAGTAAATGTCCGGTGACGGATGTTTCATGATGCCGTCGAACGAGCGAAATCCGATGCTGCGCGTGAGCATGGAGAAGGGGTGGACGGCGATCGCGAGCCCGCCCTGCTCGTGGATCTTGCCGATCGTCCAGTCGAGCGGACGCCACATCGGGATGGGTTTGTCGATGAAGAGCGCCAGCAGGTGCCCGTGCAGGGTGGTGATCTCGCAGCCGCTGACCACCTCGAAGCGATACTCATTGGCCATCTCGAGCGCCTGGTAGCTCCCGGTGAGGCGGTCATGGTCGGTGATCGCCACCACGTCCAGATCGGTGCGGTCGCGAACGTAGTCGAGCGCCTCCCGGACGGTGGCGGTCCCGTCGTTCAAAGATGTATGGATGTGGAAATCGGCTTTGCCCACGAGTTCCTCCTTAATCGCCCACAGCGGCTTGCGCCGGCGGTGACGGAATGGTGACGACCGGGACGACGGGCTTCTCCGGCCAGATCGGCTCGAGTACGTGCCACTGGTCCGGATACCTCTTTATATACCGTTCAAACGTTGCCAGGATCTGTTCCATGGCACCTCGCACGTCCGTCCGGTGATCTTCACTTGGGGTGAGGAAGAGCGGCGGCTCCCCGATCGCAATATAGGCGTCATTTGCGTCACGGATACAGAAGGCGGGCAGGATCGGCGCCCCGGTCTTGAGGGCGATCTCGACCGGCCCGGTGGGAAACGACGTAAGCCGGCCGAAGAACTTGAATTGCCGGCCGGTG
>WNEZ01006100.1_pt1 | contig 10574 bp, 10 predicted proteins | sample 5400521 | NCBI WGS metagenome assembly WNEZ01 (sample SAMN13153339, study PRJNA577476) | soil metagenome | isolation source: 120 cm saprolite under Douglas fir tree site 2 hole 1 replicate 1 | place: USA:California | collected 2015-04-18
GAATGATCCCGGCATTGTTGACGAGGATCGAGATCCGCCCGATGTCGCGCCCAACCGTGGTGGCAAGCGCGTCACAGGAGGGCCGGTCGGTGACGTCGCAAGCGAGACCCACCGCATCGCCGCCAACCGCCTTGGCGACGCGCACCGCAGCGCCGACATTGATATCGACCGAGACGATCCGCGCGCCGGCTCCGGCCATCGCCAGTGCAATGGCTTCGCCAATCCCCGATCCGGCGCCGGTCACCAGCGCGATACGGCCGTCAAGCAAGCCTGGCATGGCGTTCGCTCCCACCTATAACCCCTCTCCCGCACCGCGGGAGAGGGAGGGGCCCAGCGCGGAGCGCCGGGAGGGTGAGGGCTGCGTTGCTGCGGCACCCTCACCCGGCTCGCTGCGCTCGCCGCCCTCTCCCGCGGTGCGGGAGAGGGGTTTGGCGGTTACATCGCCTGCTGCTGCATCCGCAGGGCGCGGCGCTTGGCGAGCGTCGGGGCTTTCGGCGCCTTGAGCGGATCGGGTGACGCCCCGCTCGGACCGACCGTGTCGGGCAGGGTAGAGACCCAGGGATCGCCGCCCATGATGTAGTTGCGGTTGGTCTGTGACGGGTTCCGATTGACCAGCGGTCGCGCGTAGAGCGGGTGCGTCATGCTGCGGATCTCGTGCTCGATCGTGAACAGCACCTTGCCGGTGTCGAGGTCGACGATGTCCTCAAAGCGATACTGGCAGCGGTCGCTTTCCTCGGTGATCAGATCGAGCTTTCTCAGCTTTTCGTGCGGCTTGCCGAAATCCTCGACGTAGACCTGCAGGTGATGGCCGTCGAACTCGGGCAGCTTCTTGTCGGTCTCGCGGAAGATCAACTCCTGATGGGGGCCAACCTTGATATGCGCGGCCTTGCCGTCGCCGTTCTTCTCGATGCACGTGATGGCGCCGAGCACCTTGCGATAGAAGCGCGCGATACCCTTGGCGGTCCCTTCCGGCACGGTGAACTCGACATACGGAATACCGAGATTGATCTTGCCGAAGCGCTCCTCATCGGGGCTGTAGAGGCGGATCTTGTTGCCCCACGGGCACATTGCCTCGACGTACTCGTTATGCTCCTTGAACTTGAACTTTGTCTCGGCGAGCTGCTTCTTGACTCCGGTCAGGCGGTCGAGGAGCGCCTCGCGGTCGGGCGAGACGACGCCGATATGGCCGCGGAACACCAAAGGCGGCCCGGACGGCAGGTGGAATTGGTTCTTACCGACATTGACCCACATGTTGTTGGTGCCGGGAAACAGGTAGGGGTCGCGGGTCAGACCCAGCCCCATCAGATAGAAATCGCTCGCCAGCCCCTGATCGGGGATCTCGACATTGACATGCTCGAGCCCGGTGACATTGCCGAGGTTTTCGGCCTCGCGATCGAACGGGTTATTCATTGAGTCCTCCGACAATTTCCCAGCAGCCTGTCGCCTTGGTCGGGAATGCGACGGAAGCGCCGGCTGCATGCGCCTCCATCAGAACAGATTTTCGAACCTCTCGTCTACCGGAACGCGATACCCGTCAGCCAGCCGGTTGGTCTGGTTGGCCATGCCGACGACGGCGATCAGCTCGCCCAGCATCTCCGGGCTCATGCCGAGGCGCTTCGCCGCCGCGCCATGCGAGGCGGTGCAATAGGTGCAGCCATTGCTGACGCTGACCGCGAGATAGATCAGCTCCTTGGTCAGCGGATCGAGCGCCCCCGGCGCCATGACCTCCTTGAGGCCCTGCCAGATGCGCCGCAAGGTCGGCGGGTGGTTCGCCAGCGCCTTCCAGAAATTGTTGATCCAGTCGACCTTTCGGGTCGCGCGAATGTCGTCGAACACCGCGCGAACCTCAGCACTCGCCGCGCGTTCGTCGATCAGCGGGACTGTCGTCATGCTTGCCTCTCGATTCCCCGGCGCCGGAGCTCGCCGGCGAGCCGGCCGGTCAGAAACAGCCCGAGCATCCGAAGATCGCTGACCAGCGACCAGGCCGGATGCGCGAAGGTCTCGGGGCGGTTGTGTTCGAAAACGCCGTGGCCGAGCCAGGCCGGGCCATAGCCGACAAGCGGCGCGGCAACCAGCCATCGCCATTCGGCGCCGGACGCGGCGAGCACCAGACAGGCTACTGCCCCAAGCGTGCCGAGATAATGTAATGCGCGGGTGCGCGGGTCGGCATGGGCATTCAGGTACCGCGCCCAGAATTCGGTATAGGTCATCGCCATAAAGCAGGCGGCGAGGCGACCGGCCGCTTGTAATGCGCCGGGCGGCATCGTAAGTCAGCTTCCTGCAGCATTCCCAACCCCACTCCAACTCCCTGGGGGTTCACAGATGGGCTTCAACGTAGCGGTGGTCGGCGCGACGGGCAATGTCGGTCGCGAATTCCTGACCACCCTCGCCGAGCGCAATTTCCCGGTCGAGGATGTCGTCGCGCTTGCCTCGTCGCGATCGGTCGGCAAGGACGTCTCGTTCGGCGACGACGACATCCTCCAGGTCCAGGCGCTCGACACCTTCAACTTCAAGGGCATCGACATCGTGCTGTCCTCGCCGGGCAGCAAGGTTGCGGCGGTGTTCGCACCGCGCGCGACGAAGGCCGGGGCGATCGTCATCGACAACTCCTCGTGCTTCCGCATGGAGCCCGATGTGCCGCTGGTCGTGCCGGAGGTCAATCCCGAGGCGATCGCGCTGTACCAAAAACGCGGCATCATCGCCAGTCCGAACTGCTCGACGATCCAGATGGTGGTGGCGCTAAAGCCGCTGCACGATCTGGCGCGCATCAAGCGGATCGTCGTCGCCACCTATCAGTCGGTATCGGGCGCCGGGCGCGGGGCGATGGACGAGCTGTTCAGCCAGACCCGCTCGATCTACGTCAACGATCCGATCAAGCCGGAGCAGCTCACGAAGCAGATCGCGTTCAACGTCATCCCCCACATCGACGTGTTCATGAATGACGGGTCGACCAAGGAGGAGTGGAAGATGGCGGTCGAGACCCGCAAGATCCTCGACCCGGACATCGCCGTCAGCGCCACCTGCGTGCGGGTGCCGGTCTTCATTGGCCACGCCGAGGCGGTCAATGTCGAATTCGAGCGGCCGATCACCGAGGACCGGGCGCGCGCTGCATTACAGAACGCGCCCGGGATCATCGTCCTCGATCACCGCGCCGACGAGGGGTATGTGACCCCGGTCGAAGCCGCCGGCGAGGACGCCGTCTATGTCAGCCGCATCCGCCGCGACCCGACCGTGCCGCACGGCCTCAATTGATGGATCGTCGCCGACAATCTGCGCAAGGTCGCCGCGCTCAATGCGGTGCAGATCGCCGAGATCCTGGTCGCCGACCATCTCGGCGGCCGGCGGGCCGGCGCCCGGCCCAAGGTCGAGCTGCTGCGGCGGCGGATCGGGTGACCCGTCCGGGCGTTATCGGGTGACGGCCCGTGCGTCCTTCGAGACGCCCGCTGCGCGGGCTCCTCAGGATGAGGTTGGCTTTTTGATACGCCAGGCAAACCTACCTCATCCTGAGGAGCGCCCGGCAGGGGCGCGTCTCGAAGGACGCACGGCGCCCACGCAGCCTTCGTAGGGCCGCCGGGCAGCCATGAACGACCTGCCGCAGTCGAAGGACACGCCTGTGGCGGCAGCACCGCCAAAGGATGCGGCCGGGATGGTCACCACCACCGGCATTCCGGGCCCGAGCCTCATGGTGCGCGCGCAGGGCGACCTTTTTCTCGGGCGCCGGATTACGCCGCTAACCCGGCGTCGTATCGACAATTTCCGCGGCAACCGTCGCGGTTTCTGGTCCCTGTGGATATTTCTGGCACTGTTCGGCACGACCTTGTTCGCCGAATTTCTAGCCAACGACCGCCCGCTCCTGGTCAGCTACGCGGGCAGCCTTTACATACCGGTATTGCACGACTACCCGGAGACGACCTTCGGCGGCGATTTTCCGAGCCAGACCGATTATCGCGACCCGGCGGTGATCGGGCTGATCACATCCAAGGGCTGGATGGTGTGGCCGTTGATCCCGTTCAGCTATCGCACGATCACCGACGCACCGGGCCCCTTCCCGGCCCCGCCCTCGCGCACCGACTGGCTCGGCACCGACGACCAGGGCCGCGATGTGCTGGCGCGGCTGATCTACGGGTTTCGCATCTCGGTGTTATTCGGCCTCGCGCTGACCCTGTTCTCCTCGATCGTCGGGATCGCCGCCGGCGCGGTGCAAGGCTATTTCGGCGGGAAGGTCGATCTCGGCCTGCAACGCTTTATCGAGATCTGGGACGGCCTGCCGGTGCTCTACCTGCTGATCATTATCGCCACCTTCGTCGAGCCCAATTTCTGGTGGCTGTTGGGGCTGATGCTGCTGTTTTCGTGGACCGGCCTCGTCGGCGTGGTGCGCGCCGAGTTTCTGCGCGCGCGTAATTTCGATTACATCCGCGCCGCGCGCGCGCTCGGCGTGTCCGACCCCGTCATCATCGTTCGCCATGTTCTGCCGAATGCGACAGTGGCGACGATCACCTTTCTGCCGTTCGTCCTCAACGGCTCGATCACGACGCTGACGTCGCTCGATTTTCTCGGTTTCGGCCTGCCGCCGGGCTCGGCCTCGCTGGGCGAGCTGCTGGCGCAGGGCAAGGCCAACCTGCAGGCGCCGTGGCTCGGCATCACCGCCTTTTTCGTGCTGGCGATTATGCTGAGCCTCCTGATTTTCATCGGCGAGGCGGTGCGCGACGCCTTCGACCCGCGCAAGGTGGCCCCGTGAGCCACCGATCAGATGTTTTTCCCTTCATTCCCGCGAAAGCGGGCTTCCAGGGGCCCAAAGCTCGTGCGGTTGCCCTGGACCCCCGCTTTCACGGGGGTGACGATAATTGGGCTTTGGGTCGGCCGTGAGCCTCCTCGAAATCCGCGACCTCAGCGTGACCTTCGGCGGCTGGCGCGGGGCGCCGCCGGTCGAGGCGGTACGGCGCATATCGTTCACCCTCGATCGCGGAGAGACATTGGCGCTGGTCGGCGAAAGCGGCTCGGGGAAGTCGGTGACGGCGCTGTCGATCCTGCAGCTCCTCCCCTACCCCGCCGCCGCCCATAGCCCCGAAAGCAGCGTCCGGTTTGCCGGCGAGGAGATGGTCGGCGCCGCTCCGGCGCGGCTGCGCGAGATGCGCGGCAACCGCATCGCGATGGTCTTCCAGGAACCGATGACCTCATTGAACCCGCTGCACACGCTCGAAAAACAGGTCGCCGAGACGCTCCTGATCCACAAGCACATGGCGCCGGCGGCGGCGCGCGCCCGCACCCTCGAACTGTTGCGCCTGGTCGGCCTGCGCGATGCCGAGAACCGGCTCGATGCCTATCCGCATCAGCTCTCGGGCGGCCAGCGCCAGCGGGTCATGATCGCGATGGCGATCGCCAACGAACCGGACATCCTGATCGCCGACGAGCCGACGACCGCGCTCGATGTGACGATCCAGGCGCAGATCCTCGACCTGATGCGCGAGTTGAAGGATCGGCTCGGCATGGCGCTGCTCCTGATCACCCACGATCTGTCGATCGTCCGCCACATGGCCGAGCGGGTCTGCGTGATGACCCAGGGAGAGATCGTCGAGAGCGGGCCGACGCGCGAGATTTTCGCCCGGCCGTCGCACCCCTATACGCGCCGGCTCCTGGCGGCCGAGCCGAAGGGCCGGGTGGCGCCGGCCGATCCGGCGGCCCCGGTTCTCGTCGAGGGCGACCAGGTCAAGGTGTGGTTTCCGATCCGGCGCGGCCTCTTCCAGCGGATCAAGGGTTACGTCAAGGCGGTCGATGGCGTCTCGCTCGCGGTGCACGCCGGCACGACCCTGGGCGTCGTCGGCGAAAGCGGATCGGGCAAGACGACGCTGGGCCTGGCGCTGTTGCGCCTCCTCGATGCCGAGGGCGGGATCCGCTTTGCCGGGCGCGATATCGCGCACGAGCGGCAGAAGCGGCTGCGCCCGCTGCGGCGCGAGATGCAGGTGGTATTCCAGGACCCCTATTCGAGCCTCTCGCCGCGCCTCTCGATCGCCCAGATCGTCGGCGAGGGGTTGCGCGTCCATCGCCTCGCAGACAGCGAAGCGGAGCAGCGGCAATTGATCGAAGCCACGTTGCAGGAGGTCGGGCTCGATCCCGCCGCGGCCGACCGCTACCCGCATGAATTCTCCGGCGGCCAGCGCCAGCGCGTCGCGATCGCCCGGGCGCTCGTGTTGCAGCCGCGCTTCCTCGTGCTCGACGAGCCGACCTCGGCGCTCGACATGTCGGTGCAGGCGCAGATCGTCGAATTGCTGCGCGAATTGCAGGCGCGCTATGGGCTGGCCTACCTGTTCATCAGCCACGACCTCAGGGTCGTGCGCGCCATGGCGCACGAGATCCTGGTAATGAAGGATGGTCAGATCGTCGAGTCCGGGAGCGCCGAGCAGGTGTTGAACGCGCCCGAGCACCCCTATACCCGCGCGCTGATGGCTGCCGCCTTCGACCTCGCCGCAATACCCGCGTAAGCCCCTCTCCCGCACCGCGGGAGAGGGTGGCTGGCGCGACAGCGGCAGCCGGGTGAGGGTGCTTATCGGCGATCAATGGCGCGAGCCCGCCCCCTCACCCCATCCCTCTCCCCCGGTGGGGGAGAGGGGTTCTCTTTCTACACCCCCAGAAGCTCGGCGATCTTGTCGGTTGCCTTGAGGCCGTGGCCGGTGAGGACGACAACGCTCGTCTCGTCGGCCCGGATCGTGCCGTCGCGCAACAATAGCGAGCATGCCGCGGCCCCGGTCGCCGCAGTCGGCTCGACAAAGAAGCCGAGATGGCCGAGGGCCGCCAGCGCCGGGGCGATCTCGGCTTCCGGCACGGCGACGACTCCGCCCCGCGAACGGCGCAGCGCCCTCAGAACCTCGGCGGTGCGCACCGGCTTCACCGTGGCGATGCCGTCGGCGGCGGTGATGCCTGAGGTGAACGGCACGTAGCCCTCGGCACCCGCCGCCCAGGAAGCAGCAAAGGCGGCGCAATTCGCGGCCTGGACGGCGAAGAGGCGCGGCCGCCTGGTGATCTCGCCGCGGCGCTCGAGTTCGTCGAAGCCGCGCTCGAGGCCGAGAATGTTGCTGCCGTAGCCGGTCGGCACGAGGATGTTGTCGGGGACGCTGAAGCCGAGCTGCTCCCACAGCTCATAGGCGAGCGTCTTGGTCCCCTCGATAAAGAACGGCTGCCAGTTGTGGCTGGCATAGAAGCTTTCGCCGACCGCCGCGAGCGCTGCCTCGGTGACAGCCTGACGGGTGCCGGGGATGGCCCGGACCTCGGCTCCGGCGGCGGCGATCTGCACCACCTTGCCGCGCGGCGCCGTCGCCGGGACATAGATCCGGCACGGCAGGCCGGCTGCCGCCGCATAGGTGGCGATCGAGGAACCGGCATTGCCCGAGGAGTCTTCATGGATCGCACCAACGCCGACCTCGATCAGGTGGTTCAGCATCACCGCGCTGCCGCGGTCCTTGAACGAACCGGTCGGCATCTGCGATTCGAGCTTGAAGCGCACCTTGACGCAGGCCCAGCTGCGTTCGACCAGCGGGGTCCAGCCCTCGCCCAGCGACACGCGCGGCTTGTGGCCAAGCGCGAGCGCGCTGCGATAGCGCCACAGCGACGCCTCGCGCGCGGCAATCTCGCCGCGCGCGAGGCCGCTTCCGGGCACGAGGTTCAGATGGCTGCCGCAGGAGCAGCGCCAGATCGGCCGGTCGGCCGGCAGGTTTGCACCGCAGGCGGGGCAGTGATAGAGGGCGGTCATCGCCATCTCATACCATGCCATGGCGCTCGCCTGTCGCCTGACCTTGCCGCATGATCGGCTAGCACGGATCAAAGGAAACGGCATGCTTCGACCGACGACGATCTCGACCCTTACCGTCTTCCTCTTTCTGATGCCCAGGCCGGCTGCCACGGCCGACGGCGCGGCCGGCCAGACGCAGTTCAACAAATGCAAGATCTGCCACTCGCTCGAAGCCGGCAAAAATATGGTCGGTCCCGATTTGCATGGGATGTTCGGTCGGAAAGCCGGGACTGCCGGCAATTTCGCCTATTCGGAGGCAATGAAGAATTCGGGGATCGTCTGGGACGACGCCGCGCTGGAAAAATACCTGCGCGATCCGAAGGAGCTGGTGCCGGGCGGCAAGATGGCGTTTCCCGGCATCAAGGACGACAAGCAGATTGCCGACCTCTTGGCGTATCTGCATCAGGCGACCCAATAGATGCAGGTTTACCGGCGGTGACCGAGGCGACCGTCATCGACGGCACGGCGATCGCCGGCGGGTTGCGGCAACGCGTTGCCGCAGCCGCGTCGCTCCTGCGCGATCGCCACAAGATCGCCGCCGGTCTTGCCGCGATCCTGGTCGGCGACAATCCGGCGAGCGAGGTCTATGTTCGCAACAAGGCGCGCGCCTGCGCCGAAGTGGGGATCGCCTCGTTCGAACACCGCCTGCCCGGCGATTGCGGCGAAACGAGGGTCCTCGAGCTGGTCGCCGGGCTCAATGGCGACGACCGGGTCGACGGCATCCTCGTCCAGCTGCCGCTGTCAAGCGATATCGACGCTCGGCAGGTGATGGCCGCGCTCGATCCGGCGAAAGATGTCGACGGCTTCCACCCGATGAATGTCGGGCATTTATGGCGCGGCGAACCGGGCCTCGTCCCGTGCACGCCGCAAGGGGTTCTGCTGCTGCTGCGCAGCGTGCATCCGGATCTGTCGGGGGCCGAGGCGGTCGTACTCGGCCGATCCCAGATCGTCGGCCGTCCGGTCGCGGCGCTGCTGCTCGCCGCCGACTGCACGGTGACGGTGGTGCACTCGAAAACCCGCGACGCCGCGGCGACCTGCCGGCGCGCCGACATCCTGGTGGCGGCGCTCGGGCAGCCGGAAGCGGTCACGGCGGACTGGATAAAGCCCGGCGCCACGGTGATCGATGTCGGAATCAATCGCATCGCGGCGGTGGATCGCCCATCGCGTCTCCTGGGCGATGTTGATTTTGACGGTGCGCGCCGCATCGCCGGGGCAATCACCCCGGTGCCGGGCGGGGTCGGGCCGATGACGATAGCGTGCCTCCTGCGCAACACGCTGTTGGCGGCATGCCGGCGACGCGGCCTGCCCGACCCTTTGTCGCTGCGCGCCTGACGGCAGATCATTCTCCTCTCGCGGGAACCGCGTGCATCGCTGGCTTGTTCTACCGCTGACCATGCTCGAGAGGAGTCCGCGGTCATGATGAAAAAGACGTTGACAAGCCTGGCCTTCGCAGCCGGATGTGCTCTGGCGTTTGGAGCAATGCCGGCGGCGAACGCGCAATACTACAACCCCCAGGTCGTGACGAACGGCCCGCAGGCCAGCCGTGGTGATTTCGGCGACTGGTCGGCGCGGCGCAACGTTATCGAAAGCGCGCATTACGATCGGCTGTTGGAGACCAACATGGCCTTCCGGGCGGCTCGCATGCACAAGGAATGCGGACCGATCGGCGATCCGCAGCTGCACGATCAATGCCTGGCGAGCTTCGACCAGTATGAGCCGACCATGGTCGGCTCCTCGATCCCGCCGGCTCCCATTCAGCGGGGCGGCGGCTATTAGGCGATCTTCGCTGTTTGCCGACGAGAGGCCGCCCGCGGGCGGCCTCTTTGTTTTCGGCTGCGCTCAGCCGCCGAAGACGTAGCGTTCGATCGCTACGGCGAAGCCGTCTTCCTCATTCGACAGGGTCGTCGCCTGCGCGGCGCCTTTGACCTCGTCGGTCGCATTGCCCATGGCGACGGCAAACCCGGCCTTGCGGAACATTTCAAGGTCGTTCTCCATATCGCCGAGCACGAGGACTTCCGATTGCGGCACCGCGAGGCGCTCGGCGAGCAATTCAACGAGCCGGCCCTTGTCGATGCCGGGCGGGATCACGTCGCAATAATAAGGCTGCGAGCGGGCCGCGCTCGCGCGCCCGGCCAACGCAGTCTGCATCAGCTCGGTTACCAGCGCGACGCGGTCATGGTCCTTGCTCGGCCCGACGATCTTGCCGACGGCCGCGAAATGCACCTCCTCGAAGGCCGGTACGATGGTCGGCGGGGTCTGGATCGTGTGGATCTCGCGATCGACGTGATCGCCGGTCGGGTTGGCGATTAGCCATCGATTCCCGACGAACACCCAGCAATCGATCCCGTGCTGCTGAAACATCGCCACCGCTTCCCGGGCGGCATCGGGCGGGATCAGCTTTTGCTCGACGACGCTCAGATCGGGCTCGACGATGGCGCCGGCGTTGTAGCCACCGAAGGGCAGGGTCAGCCGCAGCGGCTCGATCATCATGCGCAGCCCGAACGGCGGCCGGCTGCTGCAGATCGAAAAGCCGATGCCGTTGTCGTGCAGCCGCTGCACCGCCGCAATGGCGCGCAGAGTCAGCACCTTGTCGTGCGTCACCAGGGTGCCGTCGACATCCGAAATGACGAGCGAGAACCGCCTCATGGCACCTTCCCCCCAGTCGTGGTCATGATGTCGACTCCGCTATCCGTCGCGACGACCACGGCGGAGCTGCGCCCGATGAAGAGCCCGCTCTCGACCACCCCGACCGTCATCCTGATCAGCCGCTCGGTGTTCTGCGGGTCATCGA
>WNEZ01024563.1_pt1 | contig 10574 bp, 18 predicted proteins | sample 5400521 | NCBI WGS metagenome assembly WNEZ01 (sample SAMN13153339, study PRJNA577476) | soil metagenome | isolation source: 120 cm saprolite under Douglas fir tree site 2 hole 1 replicate 1 | place: USA:California | collected 2015-04-18
AATCGTAAGGCGAAAGCTCGACTGCAACTTTATCTCCCGGCAGAATGCGAATGAAATTCTTGCGCATTTTGCCGGAAACGTGCGCCAGAACCTGGTGCTTGTTTTCCAGTTCCACCTTGAACATGGCATTGGGCAGCGGCTCTACCACCGTTGCCATCACCTCAATCGCGTCTTCTTTGCTCATGCACCTCTCAAAATCAGCTCTTAGCTGTTAGCTCTTAGCGTTTAGCTAAGAGCAAAGAGCTAAAGGCTAAAAGCTTCTACTGCGTCAAAATCAGCGGCCCATCCCTGGTCACTGCTACGCAGTGCTCAAAATGCGCGCTGGAACTGCCGTCCGCGGTTACCGCTGTCCACTTATCGTCCAAAACTTTCGCTTCCGGACGCCCGGAATTCACCATCGGCTCAATCGCCAGCACCATGCCTTCGCGCAACCGTGTGTCCGCGCCGCGCGAACGGAAATTCGGTACTTGCGGCTCTTCGTGCAGCTTGGTCCCAAATCCGTGGCCGACGAACTCGCGCACTACGCTGAATCCGTTAGCTTCCACGTATTCCTGCACCGCCGCCCCGATGTCACTGACTTTGTTGCCGATCTTCACCTGCTCAATCGCTTTATAGAGAGACTGCTCGGTGACTTCCAGCAACTTTTGCCTCTCCGGCGAAACCGAATCCCCAACCGCAACCGTGATCGCAGCATCTCCGTAGTAGCCGTCCAGCACCACGCCGCAATCAATCGAAACGATGTCGCCCGCTTTCAGCACCCGTTTTTCCGACGGGATCCCGTGCACAATCTCTTCATTCACCGAGGTGCACAGCACACAGGGATAGTCGTAATACCCCTTGAACGCCGGCTTAGCGCCCGATTCCAAAATCTTGCGCTCGGCCGCCTTCTCCAAGTCCATCGTGGTCACGCCCGGCGCGACCATGGCGCGAAGGTCGTCGAGGATTTCGCGTACGATGCGGCCACTCCGCCGCATCTTGTCAATTTCCGACTGTGACTTGCATACAATCGCCACGCCTTACTTACCCTCCGACGCGGCCGCCGCCCTGCCGTCAATTTCCTGCACAATCCGGGCCGTTACTTCGTCCACCGGCTGGTCGCCATCAATCGTCACTACTCTGCCAAGCCGCTCATAGTAGTCGGCCACTGGCTTAGTCTGGCGTTCGTAAGTTGCCAGACGCTCACGTATGACTTCCTCGCGGTCATCATCGCGGATGAACAGTTTGGAACCGTCAACATCACAGATTTCATTAACCAGCGGCGGCTGGGAATGGACGTTGTAGATCCGCCCACAGGTAGGACAAGTCCTGCGTCCAGCGATTCGGAGCAACAACTTATTATAATCTACCTGCAGACGTACCACAATCGGCAGCCACGCCGGCCACTTCCCAGTTTCAAAGAACTCAAACTTCAAAAACGCGTCCAGCCAAACCGCTTGTTTCTGCGCCCGCGGAAACCCGTCGAGCACAAACCCGCGCTGCGCATCCGGCTCCCGCAAGCGCCAGGCTACGATATCGCAGACCAGGTGATCGGGGACCAACTCACCCCTGGCCATCAATTCCTTCACTTCCACGCCCAGTGGTGTTGCCTGCCTTACGTGCTCGCGCAGCAAATCGCCGGTTGAAACCTGCGGAATGCGGTAGTGCTGGGTAATATTCTTCGATTGGGTGCCCTTCCCCGCTCCCGGCGGCCCAAGCAGCACAATGGGTCCGATGTTTCGCAAAAGTTGCTCTGCCATCGAACTGGCCCCAACCCGCTCCTGTTCTAGAATCCCCGCCAAGACAAATCCATCTGCCTCTTCAGAACCGCTTTGCCGTCAACCGCTCTTACCCCACCTGCTCTTACCTCACCAGGTACGGCGTCCGCGAATCCTTCCGCTCTTGGGCGTAAACCCGTCGTAGTGACGCATGATCAACTGCGATTCAATTTGATTGACGGTGTCCATTGCCACACCCACGACAATCAGCAGTGAAGTCCCGCCAAAGTAAAAGTTCACTCCCAGGCCATTCAGGACCCAGTTCGGCATACGCTCAAAGAACGTCCCCAGCGGCCGGAACAGGTGGTTCAAGTGAATGCCGGCAATCATCCATTCGGGAATGATCGAGATGATGATCAGGTAGAGCGCGCCCACCAGCGTCATCCGGGTCAGGATTTCGTTGATGTGGTCCGCCGTACGCTTTCCCGGACGGATGCCCGGAATGAACCCCCCGTACTTGCGCATGTTGTCGGCAACTTCGTTAGGGTTGAAGACAATCGAAATGTAAAAGTACGCAAAAAAGATGATGCCCAGGGCGTACACCACGGTGTACAGCGGCTCGCCCCATTTCAGGGCCTCCAGCACTGGCCCGAAATATCGGTTGTCACGCAACCCGTAAAGCACGGTCTGCGGAATGGTGACAATGGACGAAGCGAAAATCACCGGCATGACGCCGCCCGCGTTGACTTTCAGAGGCAGATGCGTGGTCTGCCCACCCATCATCTTTCGACCAACAATGCGCTTGGCGTACTGCACCGGAATACGGCGCTCACTGCGCTCCACATAAACGATAAAAGCGACTACAGCGACCATCACCACAATCAACATCACCATCAGGACCGGAGTCAGCGGCCCCCAGGTCATGTTTGCGGCCTTTTCCCACAAATCCCTGATTGCCCGCGGCAGCCCAACCACGATGCCGGTAAAAATCAGCAGCGACATGCCATTGCCGATTCCGCGCTCCGTGATCTGCTCGCCCAGCCACATGATGAACGCGCTGCCCGTGGTCAGGGTCAGCACCGTCGTCAGCCTGAATCCCCATCCCGGGTGAGGCACGAAACTGCCCAGTTTCTCGAGACCTACGGCCATTGTCATCGACTGCACCACGCTCAAAATGATGGTGAGGTAGCGCGTCCACTGCGTGATCTTCTTGCGCCCCATCTCGCCTTCCTTCTGTAGCTTCGCCAGCGGCTCATATACCACGGTGAGCAGCTGCAGAATGATGGAAGACGTAATGTAAGGCATGATGCCCAAAGCGAAGATGGTCGCCCGCCTCAGGTTGCCGCCGGAGAACAGATCTACAAAACCCAACAGTGAGCCCTGGCCCTGATCGAAAGCCTTTTCTAGAGCAATAAAATCCACACCCGGCGTGGGCACGTGTCCACCGATGCGATACACCGCCAGCATGGCCAGCGTGAAGAGCACGCGCTTGCGCAGGTCGGGAATTCGGAAAATATTGGCGAACTTATCGAACATTACTGCAGGACCTCAAACTTGCCGCCGGCCTTGGTGATCTTTTCCTGCGCCGACTTGGAAAACTTATGTGCCTGCACCGTGATGGCAGACTTTAGTTCGCCATCGCCCAGAATCTTTACCGGCCGCTTGGTGCTGATGACGCCCGCCTTGCGCAGCACGTCGGGATTGATCGTGTCGCCCAGCCCCTCCAGTTTTTCCAGGTTCACGATGTTGAATTCCTGCCGGAAAATATTGGTGAACCCGCGCTTGGGAACACGGCGGTGCAGCGGCATCTGGCCGCCTTCAAATCCGCGCATCATACGGGAACCGCTGCGGGAACGCTGCCCCTTATGTCCGCGGGTCGAAGTCTTGCCCATGCCCGAGCCCATGCCGCGGCCCACGCGCTTCTTATTTTCGTTTGCCTTCTTCGGCGCTCGAATACTGGAAAGATTCATAAATAAGCTCTCAGCTACTAGCTGTTAGCGCTTAGCTTGAAGCTTTCAGCCTATAGGATCCGGTCTGGCTAAAAGCTAAAGGCTTAAGAGCTAAAAGCTGCTCTACTTCACAATCTCCACTAAATGCGGCACCTTCGCCACCATGCCGCGAATGGCGGCGTTGTCGGGGCGCTCGATCACCTGGTTCAGCCGAGTAAAACCCAGACCCCGGACGACTCTTTTGTGTTTCACCGGAGTACAAATCGCCGACCGCACCCACTTCAGTTGAATCTTGACCCCGCTCTGAGCTGATTTTTTCGCCGTCATCAGAGTTCCTCCACTGCTTTGCCGCGCATAGTCGCGACCGCTTCCCGGTTCTTCAGTTTCTTCAGCGCGTCGAAAGTGGCCTTGATCACGTTGTGCGGATTGGTAGTGCCAATGGATTTGGTCAGGACGTTTTGCACTCCTACCGAGGTCATCACCGCGCGCACCGCGCCTCCAGCAATCACTCCCGTGCCTTCCGGCGCCGGCTTCAGCAGCACCATGCCCGACCCGTAACGACCCAGCACCGTATGCGGAATGCTGGTCTGGGTCAAGTTGGCCCGCATCAGGTTTTTCTTGGCCGACTCGATAGCTTTGCGAATCGCCTGCGGCACTTCTTTCGCTTTGCCCGATCCGTAGCCCACCACCGCCGACGACGGATCTCCCACCACTACCAGTGCCGCGAATGACAGGTTCTTGCCGCCCTTCACCACTTTGGTGACGCGATTGATGGCGACCACCTGGTCTTTCAACTGGTAGGCGCCGGCATCAAGTTTCTTAATTACTGTTGGCATTCCGCTAGATCCATTCCGTATTTGCTCTTAGCCATTAGCTGTTAGCCTTTCGCTGAACCGGTTGATTCTGGCTAACAGCTAAGAGCTAAAAGCTAATAGCTGTTTTTCTAGAACTGTAATCCCGCTTCTCTCGCCGCATCGGCCAGGGCTTTCACCCGCCCGTGATAAATGTACCCGCCGCGATCAAAAACAACTTTGGTGATGCCCTTGGCTTTCGCACGCTCCGCGATTGCTTTGCCGACTGACGTCGCGGACGCTAGGTTTCCGCCCGTGGTGCGAGCTTCCTTTTTTCCCTCAGCGCTATTGGCAGAAACCAGGGTCGTGCCCTGCAAATCGTCAATCACCTGCACGTAGATATGGTTCAGCGAACGGTACACGTTCAGCCGCGGCCTCTCCGCTGTGCCCATCACCTTCTTGCGAATTCGTTCATGCACCCGGCGCCGGTTGGCGTTTTTCGATGTCTGTGTCAGCATAAAATTCAGCTCTTGGTTGTTGGCTCTCGGCTCTTGTCTACAAGCCGCCGACCTCAAACCGCCGCAACCCTTTCCTTAACAGCAAATGGTCTTGGCCAAGAACCAACAGCCAAGAGCCAAGAGCCGCTATTTCGCTCCCGTCTTTCCAACTTTCTTCTTCAATCGCTCGCCTGCGTAGCGCACACCTTTGTTCTTGTATGGATCGGGCGGACGCAATCCCCGCATCTCCGCGGCGACTTGCCCAACCTGCTGGCGGTCAATGCCCGTCACCGAAAGCTTGGTCTGCTTGGGATCAACCGCAACTTCAATTCCCGAAGGCAGGGGATATTCAATCGGGTGCGAATATCCCAGGCTGAAAACCACCGTGCCCTTGCCCTTCAATTCCGCCCGGTAGCCGATACCCACAATTTCCAGTTCGCGGGTCCAACCCTTGGTCACGCCCTCGACGGCATTGTTGACCAGAGCGCGAGCCAGTCCATGCAGCGCCGCCTGCGAATCGTTGTCGCGCAACGCAACCAAGTGCCCGTCCTGCTGCTCCACGCGAATGCTGCTCGACCTTGATGCCCGCCGGCACCTGCATGTCCAGCTTGCCCTTCGGTCCCTGCACCGCAACCGTGTTGCCTTCGATTTTGACTGTCACTCCCTTAGGAAGCGCAATCGGCTTTTTTCCAATTCGTGACATAGAAGCAGCTCTCAAGCCTTTAGCTATTAGCTCCTAGCTCTTCGGTTTTAGCTAATGGCTAAAAGCTTAAGAGCTAAAAGCTGGTTTTTCACCAAACTTCACACAGCAACTCGCCGCCCAGGCCCTGCTTGCGCGCCTGGCGTCCGGTCATGACTCCGCGAGGCGTGGTCAAAATGTTGATCCCCATGCCGCCCAGCACGCGCGGAATCTCTGTGCGCCCCACATACACCCGGCAGCCGGGACGCGATACTCGCGCCACATTTGAAATCACGGCGTCGTTATTGTTGTCGTACTTCAGGTAGATGCGAATGACTTTGTGGCCTTCCTCTTCGGTGGCCTTGAAGTTGGAGACGTAGCCCTCTTCCTTGAGAATACGGGCAATCTCCAGCTTCAACTTGGAAGCCGGCACATCCACCTTCTGGTGCCGCGCGCGAATCGCGTTGCGAATTCGCGTCAGCATATCTGCGACCGGATCGGTCAACTTCATCGGTTTGCTTCTCCTCAGCCGTCCGTTCTCTCCGTTTTAGCGGAGAACCAGCAACGGCCCGTGTTACCCAAACTCTTCGGTGTAGCGAAGCCCGGGTCTTACTCGAACCCGGGTGCCCCGTCCTTCTCGCGTTTTTTGCGAGAGGGCGGGGATTTTTTTCACCAGGACGATTTCGCAACCCCAGGAATTTCTCCGCGCAATGCCAGCCCGCGGAAGCACAACCGGCACATACCAAACTTGCGCAAGAATGCCCGCGGCCGCCCGCAAATCTGGCAGCGGTTGTGCCGGCGCGTGGAAAACTTCGGCCGCTTCTCTTTTTTTTCGCGCGCCTGCTTAAACGTTTCCTGGATCTTCGCGTCCTTTACTCGCTTTGCTGTAGTCATGCAATCCTTAAAGAATCGTTGTCGAACTTTGAAACCTTGAAACCTTTATTGCGCCCTGAACGGCATCCCCAAATGCTTCAACAGCGCCCGCGCTTGATTGTCATTCGCCGCCGTGGTCACAATAGTGACGTTCATGCCCTTTTGCTTGTCCACCTTGGCGTAATCAATCTCCGGAAAAATTAACTGATCATGCAATCCCAGCGTGTAATTCCCCCGCCCGTCGAACGACTTGGTCGAAACCCCGCGAAAATCGCGTACCCGCGGCAGGACCACATTCACCAAGCGGTCGAAAAACTCATACATACGGTCGCCGCGTAACGTGACCATGGCCCCAATCGGCATGCCCTCGCGGACTTTGAACGCCGCAATGGATTTCTTAGCGCGCGTGACCACCGGCTTCTGCCCCGTGATCTGACCCAGTTCGTTCACCGCCGGATCAAGGATTTTCGCGTTCTGCGTAGCCTCGCCCACACCCATGTTCACCACGATCTTGTGCAGATGCGGCACCGCCATCGGGTTGGTGAACTCGAATTCCTTCAGCAGCACCGGAGCCACTTCCTTGCGAAAGCGATCTTTCAACCGTGGCGTCTCTTTGGCGCTATGGCGGGCAACTTCCGGTGCCCGCTGCTCTTCCTGCGCTCCACCCTTTTTGTCCTTTTTGTCTTTTGCCATAAAATTCAGCCTTAAGCTCTTAGCTCTTAGCCGCAAAGCTAACGGCTAAGAGCTAAGAGCTACTTATCCAGCGTTGTTCCGCACTTCTTGCAAACTCTTACCTTGCGATCGCCGCGAACTTCGTGCCCAATCCGAACCGGGCCGCAGGTAGTGCACACCAATTGCACTTTCGAAATCGAAACCGGGCTCTCCTGTTCGGCGATGCCGCCTTTCGACTTGTTGCTGGGACGCAGGTGCTTCTTCACCATCATCACGTGCTCGACCAGGACTTTGCCCTTGTCCGGCATCACCCGCAGCACGCGCCCCTGTTTTCCCTTGTCGCGCCCGCTCAACACCTTCACCGTGTCATTGCGGCGGATGTCCACCCGCTTGTGCTCTGTTGCTATTGCTTGCATTTACTTTTTCCTTTGTCATTCCGGGCCGCGCCAGCGGCGAGGAACCTGCTTTTTCAAAGTACTTCCGGCGCCAGTGAAACAATCTTCAAAAACTTTTTCTCGCGCAATTCCCTCGCCACCGGTCCAAACACGCGCGTCCCCACGGGCTCTCCGGTTTCATTGATCAGTACCGCGGCGTTCGAATCAAAGCGAATGTACGTCCCATCGCGACGGCCGTACTCCTTGCGGGTGCGCACGATCACCGCTTTGACCACCGTTCCCTTCTTCACCTGCCCGTCCGGAGCAGCTTCTTTCACGCTGGCCGTGATCACGTCACCCAACCCGGCATGCAATCCGGTTGACCCGCCCAGCGGCATAATCATCTGCAGCTTGCGCGCGCCGCTGTTGTCGGCGACTTCGAGCATGGACCGCATCATCAAACTCATAAACGTTTCCTCTTGCGGAGCAGTTGGCTTCTAGCTTTTACTTCTCCACATCCACCACTACTTCCGGCACCAACGCCGCCTTGCGAACCACTTCCTTCAGCCGCCAGCGCTTCAACTTCGACAGTGGACGCGTCTCTTCCAGTCGCACCACGTCGCCCACATGCGCCTGGTTCTTCTCATCATGCGCGTAGAATTTTTTCGCTTTCGAAACCACCCGGATATACAGTGGGTGGGCCTTGCGGCGTATGACTTCGACCACAATCGTCTTCTGCATGCGGTTCGAAACCACTTCTCCGACCACTTCCTTGCGTCTTCCAACAACTTGCGTTTCCGCCATTACTTCTTCTCCGAGGTCGCGGCCGCGCGCTCGCGAACAATGGTCTTCACCCGGGCAATGTCCTTGCGCAGCCCGCGGATTTTCTTCAGGCTCTCTGTCTGCCCCATGTTGAGCTGAAACTTCAGCTTGAAAAGCTGATCGCTCATATCGCGTTCCTGATGACCCAACTCTTCGTCGGTCAGGTTCCTGATTTTTTCTGCGTCCATAAAACCCTCAGCTCTTAGCTTCTAGCATGTAGCACTTAGCCAATCGCGTCGCTGCTTTTCCTGATGGCTGCCAGCCGCTTCACTGCGTCGCGTGACGCTGCACAAACGACGTACGCAACGGCAACTTGTGCGACGCCAGCCGCATTGCTTCTTTCGCATCCTGCGGAGTCACGCCTTCCATCTCAAACAAAATCTTCCCCGGCTTTACCACCGCGACCCAGTGATCAGGCGCACCTTTGCCTTTTCCCATGCTGGTTTCAGCCGGCTTCTTGGTCACCGGCTTGTCAGGAAACAGCCGGATCCAAATTTTTCCGCCGCGCTTGATGAAACGAGTCATCGCCACCCGGCTGGCCTCAATCGACAACGTGCTTCCCCGCCAGGCTTTCCCGCACATGCGTCCGCGCTGCTGCTTGCGGTACTTAACTTTTTTAGGCATCAACATAAAATCGGCTCTTAGCTGTCAGCTCTTGGCTCTTAGCTCAAATCTGTCTCGAAATCTGCAATCTCAAATCTGAAATCTCTTGATCGTCGATCACCCGATCATCAGATCACTCGATCAAAAAGCCCCCACCGCCTGGGTCTCGCGCTTCTTCGCCGGCAGGATCTCTCCCTTGTAAATCCAGCACTTCACGCCGATCACGCCATAGGTGGTGCGGGCTTCGGTGAAGCCATATTCAATGTCGGCACGCAGCGTGTGCAGCGGCAGACGGCCCTGCAGATACCATTCCGACCGCGCGATTTCATTCCCGTTCAGCCGCCCGCTTACCCGGACCTTGATCCCCTTGCATCCGAAACGCAGCGCCGAATCCACCGCCTTGCGCATCGCCCGGCGGAAGCCCACACGTTTCTCCAGTTGCAGCGCGATCGCCTCAGAGACCAGTTGCGCATCCAGTTCCGGCTTGTGCACTTCCTGGATATCGAGGTACACCTCGCGGTTGGTGCGCTTCTGCACTTCCTGCTTCAGCTTGTCGATCTCGGCGCCCTTGCGTCCAATAATGATCCCCGGACGCGCGGTCTTAATAATGACCCGCAGCTTGTTGCCGGGCCGCTCGATTTCGATGGTACTCACGCCTGCCGACTTGAGCTTCTCTTTCAGCTCGTTCTTCAGCTTGATGTCTTCGAGTAGCAGCTTGTCGTAGTCGCGTTCCACAAACCAGCGCGACTTCCACGGCTTGGTGTATCCAAGCCGGAATCCATAAGGATGTACCTTCTGTCCCATAAAGCTCCTGAACTACCTTTTCCCTGCCGTCTTCTTGCCGGCAAATTTCTTTGCCACCGCTTTTTTCTTCGCCTTTGTCCGGGTCTTACCTGCCGCCGCTCTTACTTCAGGCCGGTCTTCTCCGACCACCGTCGCCAGCCCCGCGCCATTCTTTCCGCGCTCGGCCAGCGCGATCTCAATATGCGCAATCCGCCTCACATAACGAAACGCTCTCCCCATCGGAGCCGGACGGATCCGCTTCATGCGCGGGCCATCATTGGCTACGGCATGCTTCACGTAAAGTTTGTCAATGTCCACATCAATGTTTTTTTCCGCGCTCAGATAATTCGCATTCTGCACCGCCGAGCGGAGCAGCTTTTCCACCTTCGCCGCCACGCGCTTCTTGGTGAACATCAGCGTGTTCAACGCATCTTCCACACGCTTGCCTTTGATCAACTCCAGCACCAGCCGCGCCTTTTGCGGCGAGACGCGCACGAAACGGGTTTGAGCTCTAAATTCCATTGTTCTCGTCTCTCGCTTAGCTCTTCGGCGGAGCCGGAGCCGCCGCTCCCGCCGCCGGAGTAATCGCTCCGGGGCCGCCGGGCGGGCCCGCCGGACGCGCCGAAACTTCCGTGGCCGCCTTCATCGAGTGTCCCTTGAACTGGCGGGTGAAACTGAACTCGCCCAGCTTGTGGCCCACCATGTTTTCGGTCACATACACCGGAATGAATTTCCTTCCGTTATGCACCGCGATGGTGTGTCCCACCATCTCCGGGATGATGGTCGAGCGCCGCGACCAGGTGCGCAACACTTTTTTCTCGTTGCGCGAGTTCATTG
>WNEZ01006106.1_pt1 | contig 10572 bp, 8 predicted proteins | sample 5400521 | NCBI WGS metagenome assembly WNEZ01 (sample SAMN13153339, study PRJNA577476) | soil metagenome | isolation source: 120 cm saprolite under Douglas fir tree site 2 hole 1 replicate 1 | place: USA:California | collected 2015-04-18
GCGCAGAACGCGACGCTGCCGAGCCGCAACAACCTCGCGGGGTATGCGGGCGGCTTCGTCACGGCGGTCGTCGGCCTCGTCGCCGGCGTGCTCGCGTTCCGCTCGCAGCGGATGAACGAGAAGACCGATGCCACCCGCTGAACACTTTGCCGCACCGCCGAACTGGGAGTGGTGGATACTCGCGTACTTCTTCTTCGGCGGCATCTCCGGTGGCTCGTATGCGATCGGCACGCTGCTCCGACTTGTCGGCACGCCGGCCGATCAGCGCGCGGCGCGCATCGCGTTCATCACGAGCTTCGTCGCACTTCTGCCGTGCCCGTTGTTCCTCATCGCCGACCTGGGCCAGCCGCTCCGCTTCATCAACATGCTGGTGGACGCGAGTGGCGGCGGGCTCTCGTTCAAGCCGTGGTCGCCGATGTCGCTCGGCTCGTGGGCCCTGCTCGGCTTCGGGCTCTTCTCCTTCGTGTCGTTCCTCGGCGCGGTGGCCGAGGGCGGATGGCACGCCGCCGATCCCATCGCCCGCATCCTGCGCGGCACGGTCGGGGCGGTGTGGAACGTCATCGGGACGGCGCTCGGCCTCTTCGTCTGCGGCTACACCGGCGTGCTGCTCGCGGTCTCGAACCAACCGGTGTGGAGCGACGGCTGGCCCCTGGGCGGCGTGTTCCTGGCGTCCTCGCTCACCGGCGCGGCCGCGTTGCTCCTGCTTCTCGCGCGGTCGCGGCGCGACGTCGACGCCGGCACCGCGGTCCGGCTCGAGCTGGCCGACCGGAACTTCGTCATCCTCGAGGTCGTCCTCATCGCGGTGTTCCTCGTGACGGTCGCCGTCGCCGGGACCATCGGGAAGATGTCGGGCGTCTGGCTGTTGCTGTGGTTCGTCGTGGCCCTCGGCCTGGCCGCACCGTTCGCGGTCTCGCGCCTTGACGGCGCGCGCCGCTGGGTGCCGGTGACCGCCCCGATCCTCGCGCTGCTCAGCGTCCTTGCCCTGCGGGCCCTCGTGATCTTCTCCGCCCAGACCTAAGCTGCGACCGCTTTCCCTCTTCTAGGGGAATCCAGCACCCCTAAACTCAGCGGACCAGCGTTCCGGAGGATGGGAAGCAGATGGCAACCGCAGTACCGACGGCAGCAGCACCCGCGGCCATGCAGGCGGCGCCACGGCCGGCCGAGGCGTCCGCGCCGCTCGCACCGGCGACGATCGAAGAGACCGGACTCACGTCGGCGTTCGTCGCCGACCTGACGCTGAAGCTCCTCTATCAGCGGGCGACGACCGCAGCCGAGCTCGTTCAGGTCCTGTGCCTGCCGCTGAAGATCCTCCAGCCCGTCCTCGACTTCTGCAAGACCGAGCACCTCGTCGAGGTGAAGGGTGGCGCCGGCGTCACGGCATCCACCTACGTCTACATGATCACCGAGAAGGGCGCCATTCGCGCGAAAGAGGCGATGGCGCGCAACGGATACGTGGGTGCCGCGCCCGTGCCGCTCGCGGCATACGTCGCTCGCGTACGCTCGCAGTCGGTCGGCGCGGTGCAGGTCACCCTGGAGGGTCTTCGCAAGGCGCTCGCGCATCTCGTGCTGCCGGACCTCACGCTGCGTCAGCTCGGGCCGGCGATCAACAGTGCGCAGTCGATCTTCCTCTTCGGCCCACCCGGCACCGGGAAGTCGACCATCTCGAAAGCGCTCGCCACGATGCTGCAGGGCAGCATCGTCGTGCCGTACGCGATCCTCGTCGGCCAGCAGATCATCCGCGTCTACGACGCGTCGCGTCACCGTCCGCTCATCGAGCTCGATGCGCGCTTCGACCGCCGCTGGGTCCCGGTCTCGCGTCCGTTCGTCGAGGTGGGTGGTGAGCTGACGCTCGAGGACCTCGACCTCGTCTTCGACCCGAACTCGAAGGTCCACGAGGCGCCGTTCCAGATGAAGGCAAGCGGCGGCGTGCTGCTCATCGACGACTTCGGTCGCCAGCGCGCGTCGCCCGATCAGCTCCTCAACCGCTGGATCGTCCCGCTCGACCGCGACGTCGACTTCCTGACGACGAGCGACGGTCGCAAGATCGAAGTGCCGTTCGACGTCCTCCTGGTCTTCGCGACGAACCGCACGCCCTCCTCGCTCGTGGATGAAGCGTTCCTGCGACGCATCCAGTACAAGATCGAGATCAAGCCGCCGACGCCGGAGGAGTTCATAGAGATCCTTCGTCGTGTGTGCGCGCAGCAGAAGATCACCTTCTATCCAAAGGCCGCGGAGTGGATCGCGAAGTACTGCCTCGAACGGAACATCTCGCTGCGCTCCTGCCACCCGCGTGACCTCATGCAGCACCTCGGCGCCGCGGCGCGGTTCCTCGGGAAGCCGGCGGAGCTCACGCCGGAGCTGGTGCAGCTCGCCTGCGAGACGTATTTCGTAGCCATCTAGCTCGCGAGCACATGCGTGAGCCCCGAGAACGTGCTGATCGCATTGACGTCCAGTGCCGTGTTCGCCTACCTGACGGTCCGACTCGTCGCGTGGATTTGGGGAGTGCCTGGTTTGGCACCGCGGCTCAGATCCTTCCTTGAGTTGAAAGAAGGTCCACAGCGAGTAACGCATCCGGCTCGATCCTTTGACGTCTGGGTCTTGCTTGCGATGCTGTCGCTTCTTGAACTGACGCTGGCGCGAATGTTTTCAGACGCGGTGTGGTCCCGAGATGCCGGGGATGCGGCGTTGACGATTGGGCACTTCGTGTTCGCGTTGGCGTGGCTCATCTATTTGTCGACCGTCACGCCGAAGTCCATGCCCTAGAGGCTGATCAAGGGGACCCATCTGGCTATTACCCATCTGGCACGACCGATGCGACCTGCTGACCGCGCCGTATCCTCAGCCGCGTGAGTCCGAGCGAACGACTGAGCGGTCTGCGGCAGCGAGCCGCGAGCGGTGGCGGCGAGACCCGGACCCAGCAGCAGCACGCGAAGGGCAAGCTGACCGCGCGCGAACGTGTGGATCTGTTGCTCGACGATGGTTCGTTCACCGAGCTCGATGCCTTTGTGATGGCGCGTCCCACCGAGCTCATCCCCGACGACGAGCGCGTCATGGGTGACGGCGTCGTAACGGGATTCGGTCATATCGATGGTCGGCTCGTCTACGTCTTCTCGCAGGACTTCACAGTGTTCGGCGGCTCGCTGGCGGAGGCGCACGCGGCGAAGATCTGCAAGGTCATGGACTTGGCCGTGCGCAACGGCGCGCCGGTGATCGGGCTCAACGACTCGGGCGGCGCGCGCATCCAGGAAGGCGTGGTGTCGCTCGGCGGGTACGCTGACATCTTCCTGCGCAACGTGCTCGCGTCGGGCGTCGTGCCGCAGGTATCGGCGATCCTCGGACCGTGCGCGGGGGGCGCGGTGTACTCGCCCGCGATCACCGACTTCATCGCCATGGTGCGCGACACGTCGTACATGTTCGTGACCGGCCCGAACGTCGTGAAGACCGTGACGCACGAGGACGTGACGCTCGACGAGCTCGGCGGCGCCGACGTGCACGCACGCCGCTCGGGCGTCGCGCACTTCGAATGCGACGACGAAGTCTCGTGCCTGCAGCTCCTGCGGCGTCTCCTCGGCTATCTGCCCTCGAACAATCTCGATCCTGCGCCGCTCCTTCCGACCGATGACCCGTCCGATCGGCAGGACCGCGAGCTCGACGCGCTCGTGCCGGACGCGGCCAGCAAGCCGTACGACATGAAGGAGGCCATCCGTCGCGTCTTCGACGACGGCGAGATGCTCGAGGTCCACGAGGGCTGGGCGCGCAACATCATCTGCGCCTTCGCGCATCTCGACGGCCGCAGCGTCGGCGTGGTCGCGCAGCAGCCGATGGTCCTCGCCGGTGTGCTCGACATCGACGCGTCGGTGAAGGCCGCGCGGTTCGTCCGCTTCTGCGACGCCTTCAACATCCCGCTCGTGACATTCGTCGATGTGCCCGGCTTCCTCCCGGGGACCGCGCAGGAACACGGCGGCATCATCCGGAGCGGCGCGAAGCTGCTCTACGCGTATGCGGAGGCGACGGTGCCGAAGCTCACGGTCATCACGCGCAAGGCCTACGGCGGTGCGTACGACGTGATGTCCAGCAAGCACATCCGCGGCGACTACAACGTCGCATGGCCGAGCGCGGAGATCGCGGTCATGGGTCCCGAGGGCGCGGTGAACATCGTGTACCGCGAGGAGATCGAGCGCGCCAAGGATCCCGAGGCGCGGCGGAAGGAGCTGGTCGCCAGTTACGTGGAGCGCTTCGCGAATCCGTACGTCGCGGCGGCGCGCGGCTACCTCGACGACGTCATCGAGCCGCGCGAGACGCGGCCGCGGCTCATCGCGGCGCTACGCTCTCTCTCGGGCAAGCGGGACACCAACCCCAAGCGAAAGCACGGCAACATCCCGCTGTGACGCCCTAGGCGCCGGCGTTGACGAAACCGCTGCGAGCGGTACTCGTCGCGAACCGCGGCGAGATCGCCGTGCGCGTGATCCGCGCCTGCCGCGAGCTCGGGATCCGCGCCGTCGCGGTGTACAGCGACGCCGATCGCGAGGCGCTCCACGTGCGCTTCGCGGACGAGGCCTATCCGATCGGACCGGCGGCCCCGCGCGAGAGCTATCTCGCGATCGGAAAGCTCGTTGACCTCGCGCGCCGCGCGAAGTGCGACGCCGTGCATCCGGGCTACGGGTTCCTGTCGGAGAACGCCGACTTCGCGGATGCCGTGCGAGACGCCGGCCTCGTGTTCGTCGGGCCGCCCGGCGATGTGCAGCGGCGGCTCGGCGACAAGACACAGGCGCGCCGTCTCGCCCGCGACGCCGGCGTGCCCGTCGCGGAAGGGACGCTCGCGCCGGTGCGGGATCTCGATGAGGCGCGGCGTGAGGCGAAGCGGATCGGTTATCCGGTGATGCTCAAGGCCGCGGCCGGCGGCGGTGGCAAGGGCATGCGCGCGGTCGCGTCGGCGGCAGAGCTCGATGCCGCGTGGCGTCTGTCGTCGGGCGAAGCGACGGGCGCGTTCGGATCGGCGGCGCTGTTCGTCGAGAAGCTCATCGAGCACGCGCGCCATGTCGAGATGCAGATCCTCGCGGACGCGCAGGGCGGCATCGTGTGGCTCGGCGAGCGCGACTGCTCGATCCAGCGGCGCAATCAAAAGCTCATCGAGGAGTCCCCGGGGCCGTCGGTCGACGATGCCCTGCGCGAGCGTTTGGGCGACGCCGCACTGCGGATCGCGCGCGCTGCCGGCTACGTCAACGCCGGCACGGTCGAGTTCCTCGTCGATGGGCAAGGCGCGCTCTCGTTCCTCGAGGTCAACACGCGTCTGCAGGTGGAGCATCCCGTGACCGAGCTCGTGACCGGACTCGACCTGGTCGCGCTGCAGCTCGGCATCGCCGCGGGCGAGCCACTGCCGTTCGCACAGAGCGACGTCCGTCGCCGCGGCGCCGCGATCGAGCTGCGCGTGACCGCGGAAGATACGCTGCGCGGCTTCGTGCCCGCGACCGGGCGCATCGCGCTCCTGCGCGAGCCCGCCGGACCGGGTGTGCGTGTCGATTCGGCGCTGTTCGAGGGGCTCACGGTGACGAGCGACTACGACCCGCTGCTCATGAAGGTCATCGCGCACGGTGCCGATCGGACCGAGGCGCTCGCGCGCGCGCGACGCGCGGTGCGCGAGACGATCGTCGCGGGGCTGCCGACGAGCCTCGCCTTCCACGCGTCCGTCCTCGACGAGCCCGACTTCATCGCCGGCGGCTACGACACCAGCTACGTCGCGACCCACTGGCCGCGGCGCATCGCGGTCCAGCTCGAGGACAGCGCGGTCACCGCCGCAGCGCTCGTCGCGGTGCTCGCCGCTCGCGGACGCGCCGCGCGCCGACCCGTCGCGTCGCCTGACGGCGCGTGGTCGCGCGCCGGCCGTGAGGAGGCGCTGCGGTGATCTACGAGGTGAGCGTCGGCGAGCGGCGGCTGCGCGTCGACATCGCGGCGGACGGACGCTTCCTTGTCGATGACGCCGTGGTCGCGGCGGAGGCGACCGAGATCGTGCGTGGCCGCCAGTGGTCGGTCCGCCTGGGACATCACAGTCACGAGGTGACGGTGCTGACGCACGATCCGCTCCGTCTGCTCGTCGACGGGACCGAGGTGGAGGCGAGCGCGCTCGACGAGCGCGCGGCGGCCGCGGCGCGCGGGGCGAGCACGAAGCGCGGCGGACGTCACGAGCTGCGCGCTCCGATGCCCGGTCTCCTCAAGACCGTGCACGTCGCGGAAGGCGACGTGGTGGAGCGCGACGCGCCGATCATGACGCTCGAGGCGATGAAAATGGAGAACGAGCTCCTCGCGCCGGCGCGAAGCCGCGTCGTGCGCCTCGTCGTGGGCGCGGGGACGAAGGTCGAGGGCGGCGCGATGCTGGCCGTGCTCGAGGCAGCGGAATGAGGAAGCTCGTCATCGCCCTGGTCGTGCTCCTCGTCAGCGTGGCCGCGATCGCGACGACCTTCGGCCTGCTCGTGCTGCGACCGCTTCCGTCGGTCGACGCAGACGAGCGTCTCATCGGTCTGGACGAGCGCGTCGAGGTCCTGCGCGACACATACGGCGTGCCCCATGTCTTCGCGACCGACACGCACGACCTCTTCTTCGCGCAGGGCTACGTCACCGCGCAGGACCGCCTCTGGCAGATGGACATCTACCGTCGCGCGGCGGAGGGCCGGCTCGCGGAAGTGCTCGGCGAGCCGGCTCTCGAGTCGGATCGGTTCATGCGCACGCTCGGCCTCGGCCGCGCGGCGCAGCTCGATCTCGCGGTGATCTCCGACGAGGCGCACGGGTACCTCGCGGCGTACATGGAGGGCGTGAACAAATTCATCCAGCAGCACGGTGAGAGCCTGCCGGTCGAGTTCACGATCCTCGGGTACAGACCCGAGCCGTGGACCGTGCTCGACACGCTCGCGATCAGCAAGCTGCAGCTGTACGACGCGGCGGGGAATTACACGCAGGAGCTGCTGCGCGCGAGCATCGCCGCGCGCCTTGGCCCCGAGGTCCTCGCGACGCTGCTCCCCGACGCGTCGGCGAACGCGGTCGCCGACGACGCGCGCGCGTGGGCGCTCGTGGCTCCGCAGCTGTCGCCCGGCCTCGCCGGGGATGGACCCGCGGCCCTCGCGAACGTTCTCGGCGGGGCGGGACAGGGGCTCGGTTCGAACTGCTGGGCACTCGCCGGGTCGCGCACCGCGAGCGGCAAGCCGCTCCTCGCCGGCGATCCGCATCTGCCGGTGCGCAACCCGAGCATCTGGTACGAGGTCGAGCTCGACGCGGGCGATCTCCATCTCATCGGGTTCTCGATCCCGGGCGTGCCCGGCGTCGTGATCGGACATAACGACCACGTCGCGTGGAGCTTCACCTACGCATATGCCGACACGCAGGACCTCTTCGTCGAGCGCCAGGATCCGACGGACCTGCGCCGCTACGAGTTCGAGGGACGCATGGAGAACGCGACCTTCAGGCGCGAAGTGATAAAGGTGAAGGGCCGAGCGGACGACGTGGTGCTCGACATCGCGATCACGCGGCACGGTCCGATCCTCACGCCGGTGCTCAAAGAGCAGAAGGCGCAGCTCGCGCTGCGCTGGAGCGCGCTCGACGGCACGCGCACGGTCGAAGCCGTGCTCGGCATGGGACGCGCGCGCAACTTCAGCGAGTTCCGCGCGGCGGCCGCGCTCTTCGTCGGCGCGACGCTCTCCGCGTGTTACGCCGACGTCGACGGGCACATCGGCTATCAGCTCGTGGGACGACTGCCCGATCGCAAGGCCGGCGACGGCCGGATGCCGGTGCCGGGCTGGAGCGGCGACTACGAATGGCGCGGCCTGCGACCCGCCGACGACAACCCGTTCCTCTTCGACCCGCCCGGCGGCGTCGTGCTCAACGCGAACAACCGGCCGGTCGACCGCGCGACCGAAACGGGTTGGGAAGGCGAGTGGGATCCCGGCTTCCGCTACGCGTACCTGCGGGCCGCGCTGGCGAGCATCAACGGTGCGGATGTCGCGCGGTTCCGCTCGCTGCAGACGGATGTCACCTCGCTGCCGGTGCAGCGCTTCCGCGCCGCGATCCTTGCCGCGCACGCGGCGAGCCCGCTCGCCGCCGAGGCGCAGGCGCTGGTGCGCGACTGGGACGGCGTTCTCGGCGTCGACTCCGCCGCGGCGGCCATCTATGAAGCGTGGCTCGTGCGCATGTGCGAGCGGACCTTCCGCGACAAGCTCGGGCAATCGCTCTACGAGCAGTACCTCACCGATGGCCGGGCGACATTCGCGCTCTACGAGCTCATCGGCTCGCCCTCGAGCACCTGGTTCACGGATCTCGCGAGCGGTGAGGCCGGCGATCGCGACGCGATCGCGGCGGTGGCGCTCGAGGACGCGGTGCGCGATCTCGGCAAACGTCTCGGTCCGGCGACGGCCTCGTGGCGCTGGGGCGATCTGCACACGGTCTCGTTCGCGCATCCGCTCTCGGCGGCCAAGCCGCTGGACCTCATCCTCACGATCGGTCCGGTGCGCCGCGCCGGCGACGGCTACTCGCCGAACAACGGCGCGTACTCGCTGCTGCAGCCCTTCGCAGTTCGCAGTCACGCATCGGAGCGCCAGATCGTCGACCTCGCCGACGTGGATGCATCGCTCTCGATCATCCCGACCGGTCAGAGCGGTCAGCCCTATTCGCCGCATTGGGGCGACCAGACGCCGATGTGGGCGAGCGGCGGGTACAAACCGATGGCGCTTTCGCGCGACAAGATCGGGAAGCTCGAGGGAAAGCTCGTCCTTCGAGCGCGCTGACGTCGGCGTAAGGTTCTGTCATGCGCCGCATGGCCCTTTTGCTCGCGCTCAGCGTTGTCGCGACCGCCTGCTCGCCGGCGGTGACCGAACAACGAACTCTTGAGCCGACGCCCACCGTCGCGCTGCCGACGATCTCAGTCTCCACTCCAACCGTGACGCCGAGTGCGACACTCGCGACGACCGCGGCGCCAAGTCCGACGCCGGTGCCGCGAAAGATGACGGGGCGAGCGACGCTGATGACGACCGGCGCGGCCGTGGCGGGCGTACGCGTACGCGCATCGCCGATGCCGCAGAGCGATGGGCGCGTCCCAGGTCCCGACGTGACGGCGACGACCAACGACAGCGGTGTGTACACGCTCACCGTTCTCATCTGGACGCCGGAAGCCCTCGGCTCGTCCAGCAGCGTTCAGGTGATGCTCGAGGTTACGCCGCCCCCAGGTCTGCTCGTGCTCGATGTGACCGGGGCGCTCGGGAGTCCGCCCGGCACCATGGGCGGGATGCGGCCGCTGATCCTGAACGACCTCAGCGGGCCGATCGACATCACGCTCGGGCCCGGCCACATCGTCGAAGGCAGAGTCACAAGCGGCATCACCGGGGCTCCACTCCCGGGGATCAGCGTGAGCGCCCTCGGGCCAAATTCGATGCTCATCCACGGCGGAGCGGGCGACGCGTTCGAGATCGAGGCCATCACCACGACCGACACGACGGGCAGGTACAGACTCACCGTGCGCTCGGGCACGTACGCGATACACACTCGCGGACCACTGGACGCCCAGCCACGCTTCTGGAGCGATGACCCGGCGGTCTTCCAGGCGTCACTACTAACGGTCGAACGAAACGTCGCCGGCATCGACATCGCGCTCGTTCCCGTGACGCAGCTCGGAGGGTACGTCCGCTCTGGGCCCTCTTTCGGAGACGGTGTGGAAGGCGTGCGTGTGGCTGCGTACCTCGCCGGAGGTAGCCCGTGCTGCCGCATGGTGGGAGTGGCGACGACCGGATTCGCCGGCACCTTCCTCATGTTCATCCCGCAAGGGACCTACCGGATCGTCGTCGATCCGCCGACGGGCTCACCGTACGCGGCGCAGTGGTGGCGCGGAGCGGCTGGCTTCGCGAGCGCGATCGATGTGATCGTCGGGACGGCGCAGATGCAATTCGAGGTCGAGCTGTCGCGGCTGAGACCGTGATCCCGCTGCCTGCAGCGTTCTCGCGCCAGCGCCTCGACATCCAGGCGGGCGCCTCGCGCGTAGAGTCCACTGGGCCTGACGAAGGCAGCCGACCAAATCCGGGGAGGACAGTCATGAAGAGACCGATCATCGCGACCGCGGCGCTCGCGCTCACGCTCGCCGCGGCCCCAGCGATCACGAGCTACGCAGCGAGCTTCATCGACAAGCAGGCCAACAACCCTCAGGTCGCGGGCGTTCCATCGAGCGACACGACCTCGCGCTTCCCGACGAACAAACAGAACGAACCCACGATCGCCGTCGACCCGACGGATCCATCGAAGCTGATCGCCGGCTCCAACGACGAGCAGCTGCAGCCGCCCTGCGGTCCGGGTCCTGTGCGAGGCGCCGCGGCGCCGGCCAACGACTGCTCGTTCTTCCCGAACGTCGGCACGAGCGGCGTCTACACCTCGAGCGACGGCGGAACGAGCTGGACCAACCGCGGTCTGCTGCCGGGCTACACCGACGCCAGTCCGGGCGGCACTCTCGTGTCCGATGGCGACCCGGTCATCGTGTTCGGTCCGAAGCCCGACGGCAGCGGCGGCTTTCTAAGCTTTGCGAGCGGAGCGCGCGCGTACTACGCG
>WNEZ01009203.1_pt1 | contig 10572 bp, 11 predicted proteins | sample 5400521 | NCBI WGS metagenome assembly WNEZ01 (sample SAMN13153339, study PRJNA577476) | soil metagenome | isolation source: 120 cm saprolite under Douglas fir tree site 2 hole 1 replicate 1 | place: USA:California | collected 2015-04-18
ACCTCTTCGAAATCCTTGAAACCTGGAATTCCACTGGCTGCCAACGTCGCCAGCGGACCCGCGCACACTGCGTTGACGCGGATTTTGTACCGGCCGAGATCGCGCGCGAGATAACGAGTCACCGACTCCAGAGCTGACTTGGAAACGCCCATCCAGTCGTATTTCGGCCAGGCCTGCGTGGAATTATCGAAATCCAGCGTGACCAACGATCCGCCGTGCTCGCGCATAAGCGGAAGAAATCCCGCTGCCAGCTCTTTGAACGAAAATGCGCTCACCTGCAGCGCCGTGGCCACGCTTTCCCATTTCGTGTTCAAGAATTGGCCGCCGAGTGCATCGGGAGGCGCGTAAGCAACCGAATGGACGAGCCCGTCCACACGATTCCATCTCCTGCTTGTTTCTTTGACAGCCGCGGCGATGTCATCCGGTTTGCTGACGTCCATCTCGAGAATGTCGGGGACTGGATTCAGCTTCTTGGCCGTCATCTGCGTGATGCTCATCATCCGGCCGAAACTGGTCAGCAACAGCTCGGCGCCCGCCTTCTGCGCCTCGACCGCGATCGCGTAGCCGATGCTGCGCCGATCACTCATTCCGGCGATGACGATCCGCTTGCCTTCAAGAATCACGGCCGAATCCTAAGCCAATCACCGCGGTTCTTTGCCGGTGGCCACAGGGGCATCCCGGTTTGACCAATCGCTCCACGATCCCGCGTAAAGCCGCACGTCGGCCACTCCTGCAATCTCCAGGGCGAGCAGATCGTGGCATGAGTTCACACCTGACCCGCAGTAGACGACCGCGCCGTTCTTCCCGTCGACGCCCAAAGCCGCGTACCTGCGCCGCAACTCTTCTGGCGATCTGAACCGCGCCTCGGCGTCGAGGTTGTCGATCCATGGCGCACTGACGGCGCCCGGGATGTGACCTTTCTTTGGATCGATGGGCTCCTTCTCTCCGCGATAGCGGTCACCGACGCGCGCATCGAGGAGAACCGGGCCTTTGCGAGGGCGTGCGCTGTCGGCGCTCGAGATGCGCTTGACCTGCTCGAAATCAACGACTCGTGACCGGTTGGGCGCCTGGGCTTTGAAATCGCCCGGTTGCACAAACGGGACAGCCGTCTCGAGCGGCTCGCCCCAGCCCTGGAGCCCCGAGTCGAGCACAGCCTGGGCGCCGTGGCCGAACCAGCCCAACATGAACCAGAGCCGGGCCGCGGTCGAGCCGCCGGCGTCGTCATAGACGACGACTCTGGTCCCCGTGCTGATACCCGCGAGGCGAATCTCGTCCTGGAACTTCTGGCGGGTGGGCAATGGGTGCCTGCCCGCTCCGGTGCCGGTGACAGCGTCGAGGTCGACGAACACCGCGCCGGGGATGTGGCCGGCCAGGTAAGCGTCGCGACCCTGGCGGCCGGTCAGGTACCAACGGAAGTCGACGACTCTCAGGTCAGGCTCGCCGATGTGGTCACGCAGCCACTTTGGGCTGACCAGGGGGCCGAACTTGCTCACAGCGTCATCTCCGCTACGCGGGTGTCATGACAGAAATGAACAGCATGTGGGTGCATATCGTGCAGCCTGCGTAGCGAACCAGCCCACGCGTCGCGATCTGCGTACTGGCCCCGCCAACGGCTGAGGTCGGCGTTTTCACCTTCGCGGTAGATGTCGGAAGTGTAAGCGGCGTCACCGATCATGACCGCCCCGCCGTCAGGGCTTTCCACGATCACGCTTTGATGGCCGGCTGTATGGCCCGGCGTGGCGACGACCCGGACGCCTTCCGCGACCTGGGCGTCGCCATCCATCAGCTCGAATCGCGCACCTGCGAAATCGAACCACTCCGAGGTCAGCCTTTCCTGCCGGCGCGCACGTTCCAGCTCCGCCCGCTGGACGTAGAACGGCGCGTGCTTGAACACGGCGTTCTGCCCACAGTGATCGAAATGGAGGTCGATCAGGATGGCTCCCGCGCTCGGGTGCTTGATCACGAAACCGTGGACGGGGATGTGATTGAGCGCGTCGATGCGGGCGAGGTGGAGGCGGACAATCTCCATCAGGGCAGGAACGGCGAGACGGCGAAGAGGCCGAACAGGACCGCCACGTAAACGAGGGAGTACGTGAACAGGCGGCGTGTCCAGCGCCGCCCGCTGAGGTCGAGCAGGGTGATCGCGACGAGCCCAGCGCCGAGGACGATGGCGCCCGCGAGGTAGATCGCGCCGGCAGAGCCTGTGAAGAAGGGGATCACGCTCACTACAGCCGTGAGCACCGCGTAGACCACGCTCTGGCGCTTCGCCGACCGCTCGCCGGCGACCACCGGCAACATCGGGATGTGTGCGCGCGCGTAGTCGGCCTTGATCAGCTGCGCCAGCGCCCAGAAGTGCGGGGGCGTCCAGAAGAAGATGACCGCGAACAGGGCCAGCGCGGTGAGGTCGAGCCGGCCGGTCACGGCCGCCCAGCCCACCAGCGGCGGAATCGCGCCGGCGGCGCCGCCGATGACGATGTTCTGCGGCGTCGCCCGCTTCAGCCAGATCGTGTAGACGAAGACGTAGATCAGCGTGCCGGCGAGCGCCAGAGCCGCGGCCAGCAGGTTTGTCCACGTCCACAAGACCGCAAAGGCGAGGACGTTGAGAGCGATGCCGATCGCGAGCGCGTGCCACGCCGGGATGCGTCCGTCGGGGATCGGACGCCGCCGCGTGCGGGCCATCTCCGCGTCGATGTCGCGGTCGAACCAGCAATTGATCGCGTGAGCGCCGCCCGCGGCGAGGGTTCCGCCGGCGAGGACGGCCAGGACCACTTCCAGTCGGGGATGGCCGTGGGCCGCCGGGATCATCACCCCGATCGCCGTGGCATCCAGCAGAGCCACAATCCGCAGCTTGAGCAGGCTCACGTAGTCGCGCGCCACGCTGACTGCGCGTGGCCTCGACCGAACGGTGACCGCGTTCACGCTGAACTCTTCTCCACGGTGAGCTGGGTCATCTCAGCCGTGCGGTCGGCCCGTGGCAGCGTGAGCAGCGCAGTCGTCAAGACGCCCGACCAAACGAGCGTGGCCAGTGCCACGTGCAGACCATTGAAGAAGGCGCCGTCGGTCACCGCGGATCCCGCTCCAACGGCGATCTGCACCGCGAAGACGAGCAGGGTGGCTGCAGCGCTCCGGCCGATTCCCGATTGCATCCCCCATCGCCTCAACGCCGACACGAGCGCATAAACGATGAGGATTCCGATCACCAGCACCGCGCCTCTGTGCAGCATGGCGTAAGCGTTGGCGCCGTTGAAATCCAGGGCGAACCCTCCGCCGCACAGTGGCCACGTCTGACAACCCCGATCGGCGTTGCTCGCGACGACCGTCGATCCCGTGAGCAGTAGAACGAAGGTGAGCCCCGTCGCCACGGCCGTCAGCCGGCGAAAGTCCCGATCCGACACGCCGGGTGCCGGTGGCGCGGCCATCACGGCTGCCGCGACGAGAAAGCCCAGGATGATCATCGCCAACCCGAGGTGCACGACCACGAACCACGGCTGGAGCTCGTTCGCCACCACGACGCCGCCCAGGATCCCCTCCCCCACCACGCCGATCAGCGATGCGGTCGCGAGCCAGGCGACGACGGGGCGGCGAGTGCGAAACACGATCCACGCCAGCACGACGGTTGCGATGATCAGGATGCCGGTCACGCTGCCGACCGCCCGATGCGAGTACTCGATGATCGCGTGCGGGTCCGCGGGCGGATACGGGCGGCCGTGGCAGAGCGGCCAGTCAGGACAGCCGAGGCCCGATCCCGACACGCGGACCAGGCCGCCAAGCGCGATCTGCAGGTAGGCGAAGATCGCAGTCACCAACGCAAGCCGGCGAAAACCTGCGACCCCCATTACTTGCCGAAGTCTACTGACCACTCAGTTTCGAGAGCTCGGCCACCAGCACCCGCTCGTCCAGCTGGCCGAGCTGGCGGGCGTCGATCGCACCATCGGCGCGCACGAACACGGTCATCGGGAGTCCGATGGCCCCGTACGCGCGTCCGACGGAGAGGTCCGAATCGAGCAGCGAGGGCTGGTGGACGCCGACGGAGCTCAAGAAAGCGCTCGCGGCCGAGGCTGTATCTCCTTCGTTGACGAGGACGAGCTGAGCCGTCGCCTGGGCGCCGACCTTGCTCTGCAGCATCGGCATCTCGGCGCGACACGGCGCGCAATACGTGGCCCAGAAGTTGATCACCAGCGGCCGGCCCAGCAGTCCCGAGAGACTGACCCGGTGTCCATCGGTGGTCGAGAGTGAGAAGCCGGGCGCCATGCCGCTGCCTGCCGCGGGCGGCAGTTCGGGGCCGCTGATGGTGACCAGCGACTGCAGCACCTGCGGCGTCCCCCAGCCGTCGCCACCGGACGCAAGCTCGTGCAGCCCCTCGACGCTGAGCGTCGTCACCAGGGCCGGAGCGATGTCGTGGCCAATGGCCGGTACGCCTCGATAAACGAGGCGAATGTACCCGTGGCGATCGAGCAGGGCCAGCGTGGAGACGTGGGTGTCGCCGCTCGCGAGCGCGACGCCAAACGGTTTCCAGAACGCCATCAATGCCTCGACCGAACCAGTCGCGAACGTCCATGAGGCTCCGATGCTCCGGGCATAGTTCGCGAGCACAGTGGGAGTGTCCGCGGAGGAATCGGTCGTCACTTCGGCCAGCAGCACCGACGGCGGCAGCTTCTGTCCCTGGAGCTGGGCGAACAGCGCCGTATACAACGGACAGGTCTGGTGGCACCTCGTGTTGAAGGCGGCGATGACGACGTCCCTGCCCGCGATGCTTGCGTTGTCGAACCGGTTCCCACCCTGGTCGAGAAGATCGAAGGCCGGCATTGCCACGAACTTGCCCGCAAGCTCTCCGAGGCCGAGGTTGACCTGGTCGTTGCCGGCGTAAACGGCGCCGGAAATGAGACGCCCCGAATCAAAGCCGAGAAGGAGCGGCTCGACCTTGCCGGCGACAATCGCGATCGCGACCGGCTGCTCGTCGGTGCCAAGCCGGACGCCGTTGTAGTCGCCGACCGCGACGGGCAGGGCCAGCAGCTCGCGCTGCTCGGGGGCCGCGGGCACGGTCCCAGAAACTGTGCCGAGGGCCGACCAGCCGGCCTGGCCGTGCAGGCTGACGGTCGTGGCGGCGATCGATCCGGCCGAACGCGAGGAGCCGAGCACCAGCAGCGTTCCGGTCTGCGGCTCCAGGCGCGGCAGCGCCAGGAGGAGCCCGATCACGAGCAGCGCCGCGAGGGCCCCACCCGCCCACAGGACCCTAGGATTCGGCGTGTCTAAGTCCCTGCGAGCGGCCGGCCGCCGTACCTCGCCGCGACGTGGTCGATGTACGCGGCGCAGAGCTCTGCCACCGCATGGCTCTCGATCTGCACCACGTTCTCGGCGTTCTGCTCGCCGCTGTGCGAGAGATTGAAGCTGCCGGCGTAGACGTAGTCGTCGGCGACCAGGATCTTGGCGTGCATGAAGTCGTGCACCGAGCCGACCGCATACGGAGTCGAGCGTTTCGAGCCGAACGGCGCGGCCGCCACGATGCCGTGGAAGGCGGCTATCTTCCAGGACGCTGTCGCTTGAGTCCCCCACTGGCGCTGGACCTGGTCCATCTCCGTCGCATCGTACACACCGGCAACATCGACCTTTCCGTGATCGACAACCTCCGCGAGCGTACCCAGGACCGGTCCCGATGTGAGGACCGGCGAGCAGATGCGAATTCTTTGCTGCGCCGATGCGATCGACCTGGCCATGGCGTGCACGAGCTTCAAGCCGCGACCCGGGCAGAAGTAGATGCGAACGTGAGTCGAGTCCGCAAGCGACACCCAGGTGGAGGAGATCCGTCCCGAATCCGCGACCACCGGATTCTGCCAGAGCTCCTCGAAGTTCTGCGTAAAAGTGGCGGCGACGTTCGGTGAGGCGATCGTGAAGATCAGGTTCTCCTCGCGATTCCACGAATCGTTGGTCCAGTTCGCCGATCCGGTGAGCACCGTCGCCCCTGGCGTGCCGGCGTCTCGCACCACATATTTGTGATGCATGAGATCGGGGACGCCTGGAATCGGCTTGATCTCGACGCCGAACGATTTCAGCTGATCGACGAAAGCCCAGTCGATCTCGGCGGGAGGCGGGACCGGCAGGTCCGCCGGATGATCCTGGTTGAACATCAGGCGCACATGCACTCCGCGCTTGACCGCGGCTTGAAACGCTCCGAGGACGGCGGCCCCGGGATCGGCAGCCAACCGGAGGTCGTAGATCGCGATGTCGAGCGTCCGGGTGGCGCCGTTCAGGAATGTCGCGACGCGCTGTGCCACGGCGTCCGCGGTCTGGCCGCCGTCGGTGAGAAAAAAGAAGTCGAGGGAGGGCGCGCCGGGTGCGACGGCGGCTATCGCGCTTTGACCTTGCGGTCGCCCGCCTCGACCCGCGGCTCCTGCACCTGGGTCGGGAGCGGCCTGGTCGCCATCTCGGCTGCCTCCTCGGGGTCGTCTGTCAGGCTGACGAGGTCGAAGTCCTCGGGCGACATGGCGCCTCGGCCGAGCACGACCTTGCGCATCCAATCCAGCAGGCCGTTCCAGTATTCCGTGCCAAACAGGACGATCGGGAAATGCTCGATCTTCCCTGTCTGCGCGAGGGTGAGCGATTCGAACAGCTCGTCCAGAGTCCCGAGCCCCCCCGGGAAGATCACGAAGCCGCGCGCGTATTTGACGAACATGTTCTTGCGCACGAAGAAGTAACGGAACTCGACACCGAGGTCGACGTAGTCGTTGAGCTCCTGCTCGTGGGGCAGCTCGATGTTGCAGCCCACGGAGAGGCCGCCGGCCTCCTGGCAACCTCTGTTGACCGCTTCCATCATTCCCGGCCCGCCTCCGGTGATGACCGCAAAGCCGCGACGCGCAAGAGCCGCGCCGAGCTCCTTGCCGTACGTGTAGTACGGGTCGGCTGGTTTGGTGCGGGCCGAACCGAACACCGTCACCGCCGGACCGACATCGTTGAGCGCGTCGAAGCCCTCGACGAATTCGGAGAGGATGCGCAGGACTCGCCATGGGTCGGCGTGGTGGCTGAGCTCCTCGATCGCGCTGCGCTCGAGCAGCATCTTGTCGGCGGGCGCGGCGTGCTGCGGGACGACGAGGCGGCCGGCGCGTCGGCGCTGCGGCATCAGACTCCCGCGGCAGGAGCTGCGGGCTCGGCAGGCTCGTCATGCTCGGCCGGATCGGGGGCCTCCTTGCCGTTGGCCTGAGCGGCGGCCGGCTCGGGGGCGACCGCGAGCTTGACCCGCTTGGTCCTTTCGCTGCCGCTGCGGCGCGGAGCGGGCTCCAGTTCGGGCTGCGACGCAACCTCGGCCGGCGCGTCGCCGACCGGCGCCGTTTCCATCGCATCGTCTTCGGGTTGCGGCAGCGACGCCTGGCTCGAGCCCTTGACCGGCAAGCCGGAGTGGTCCGGCATCTCCAGCACCTGGTCCAGGTGCCCCCGCAAAGAAGCGACTTCGGCCTCGAGCTCGTGCACGCGGTGACGGTGACGCATGTGTTCGGTGAAGTGGTGCAGGCTGTTCGTCCAGTGGTAGAGCGTGCCCGCGATCAGGGTGAGCGCGACCGGCACCACAGCCACCGTCCACAGTGGCACCCCATCGATATGGATGACCGACCAGTGCACATCGACGGTGGCCAGATTGCTGTAGCCGAAGATGGTCGCGGCCACACCGATCGCGAGTCCGATGAGAAGCGAGCTCGCAAGCAGGAATCGCTGCCACAGGTGGTTCAAGTTCGGCACCGGCCGAAGGTTACCCGGTTTGCCCCATGGTAGCGTCGACTTAACGCCTTTAGCGCGAAGCGGCGCGGACCAGGGCTTGCGCCAGCACGCGAGGTCGGGACAGGAACGGCGAGTGCCCTCCCGGAAGCTCGATCGGATCGATGCCCAGCTGCCGGCGAGCAGCGAGCCGACCATAGGCCGGCGAGATCATGCGGTCATCAGTGCAAAGGATGTAGGCGGCCGGCACAGATGGCCATTGCCGCAGCGGCGTGACCTCCTGGGTGACCTTCCAGTACTGCGGTCGCAGTTTCCTCGCGGCCGCCTGCGCGACCTCCGGAACGCAGTCGTGAAAGAAGATCTCGATTGCTCCTCGCTCGGGCCAGGAAGCGCTGCCGTCGTCGTGTCCGATCGCGGGCTCGGACGGCTCGAAGTCGGTGCCGCTCTCCGCATGCTGCGCGTCGAAGCTGAGTCCCGGCACGGGCAGGATGGCGCACAAGTAGATCGTCATCGCCGTGCGGACGCGGGAGGCGGCGATCGGGATGGTCAGGCCGGCGAGCGAGTGCCCGACCATGACCAGCGCGTCCGGCTGCTTGGGAATCGCGTGGAGCACCTCGTCCACGTATCGCTCCGCACCAGCGTCGGGATCGTCGCACGGGAGGTCGACGGCGGTGCTGGCGTGACCGCCGCGCTCGAGCTCGGCGCGAAGCTGGTCCCAGCACCAGGCGCCGTGATAGGCGCCGTGCACGAGCACGAAGTGCATGACGCAAGAATATGCCTCCGGTTCGGGTGTAGGCTGCCCGCGGAGGTTCACGCATGACTGCGTCACGAACTGCGTTCTACTGGGGTTTTTACGTCATCGGAATCGGACTGGTCCTGCTCCTGATCCCCAACGTGCTATTCACCATCTTTGGCGTGCCGACGACCACGGAACCTTGGGCACGAGTGCTCGGCGCTCTCGCTGCCGGGCTGGGCTACTACTACATCCAGCTTGGCCGCGCCGGACACGACGACTTCGCGCAAATGACTGTCGCCGGCCGGGTCTGGTTTGCCCTCTGCCTGATCGCGCTCGTCCTATTCGGACTATCGCGCTGGCCGCTCGTCCTGTTCGCCCTTGTCGATCTGGGCGGTGCCGCCTGGACCGCGTATGAGCTTCGTCGGGCCCACAAGCCGATCCTGCCCTTCATGCGACCTGCGTAGCTGCGCACCGAGCGCGAAGCTTGTTTGATAACCGCGCGAGTCCGTCCTACGTTTAGGCAGCATGGTCCCAGGCCGAACTCAGATCGTGCGGGCCTATCTCCTCAGCGCCGTGGTTGTGCTGGCGGCAGCCGGCGGCAGCCTCCTCTACACGGAGACCGCCTCGGTGAAGCTCTCGGTGCCGCGGCAGAGTATCGAGGCGTACGTGACACTCTCCGGTGGCTCGACTGGAGGCCCTCTGACGACCCAGCGCATGCAGGTCAACATCACCGAGAGCCAGCAGGGCACAGCCAGCACCGTCCAGATCAGCCCCACGTATGCCTCAGGGCAGGTCGTGTTCCGCTGCTCGCCAGCGTGCCAGCGTGCCCCGGTCACAATCGCCCAAGGCCAGCTCATCACGACTGCCAGGTCGCTTGGCTATGCAACCCAGGAGCCGGCCACGATCACAACCACGACGGGAGAGGCAACCGTGACCGTGCGCGCTGTTTCGCCCGGAGCGGATTGGAATGCCGACATCGGCACCCTGACGATCATTGCCGACAACTCCGATTCCGGCCTCAAGGTCACCAACCCGGTCGCGATCGCCGGTGGCGCCAGCGCCCGCTCGGCCCAGGTCATCCAACCATCGGACTACGACACCGTCCGCAATGCGCTGAACGTCAAGGTGACCAACGAGCTCGGGGCCGCTTTGTTTGCCAATGCAAATGGAACGGACTATGTCGGGGACCCGTGGCCAATCATCACCGTGACGAGCGACCACGCCGTCGGGGACGAGACCCCTTCGTTCACGATCAAGACGACCGGTACGGAAGGCGCGACCGCGTTTTCCGAGAGCCAGGCCAATGCGATCATGCTGGCAGCACTCATGGCCAAAGTCCCGCCTGGCCAGGAACTCACGAACGACCGGATTCAGTACATCTACCAGTCCCATCAGGTCGCGCCTAACGCCGACGTGCTGGTGACCGGGAAGGCGGATGGGTTCGTCGTTCCCAAGCTCTCGCCCCAGGCCCTGCGAACACAGATCAGGGGCTTGAGCCCTGCCGAAGCAACCAGGTCGCTGCAACGCTCGGAACCCGGAAGCCAGGTTGAGATCCGAATCTCACCGTCGTGGGTGCCGTGGCTGCCAATCATTGCGGTTCACATCTCAGTGACCGTGGTGGTGGAGCCGGCGCGCCCGTAAGACCTACGCGTCGCCCGAGTTCGGCTTGGTGGAGGCGGCGAGAGTTGAACTCGCGTCCGAAGCAGTGTCCCCCGAGATCTCTACGAGCGTGTCCAGGATTTTGGTCTCGCTTGGCGGCTCCTCCTGACGGGATCCGCTTCTGCCAGCCGCGGTGGGTGTCCCGCTTCAGGGCCGCAGCGCCCCTGAGGCGGCAATCCGGTCTTTTGTGATACCGCTCCCCGATCCGCCGGATTGACCGGGGGCAGCACCCGGGATCTAAGTCCCGGGGATTACATCTCTACTGCTTACGCAGCGAGCGCGTAACCGTTGGTCTTGTTGGCGTTTGTAAACGCTTGCGCTGTATCGCTCGCGGCTCTCGGCTCGCAATCCCGAAGCCCAACTACCCCGTCGAGACCGGACGCCCCCACGAAGCTGAACTCGGTTGCACCACTGATTCTACCCGGCTGCGCCCAGACCTAAGCGCAGGCGCCGGCCGGCTTGGCGCTGAGGGTAGA
>WNEZ01010449.1_pt1 | contig 10572 bp, 7 predicted proteins | sample 5400521 | NCBI WGS metagenome assembly WNEZ01 (sample SAMN13153339, study PRJNA577476) | soil metagenome | isolation source: 120 cm saprolite under Douglas fir tree site 2 hole 1 replicate 1 | place: USA:California | collected 2015-04-18
CGAAAGAAAAGAAGTTGCCGATGGAGCCGAAGATCTTCTTTCCCTTGCTGTTAGTGTCCGTCAAGGAGACCAGCGCGACGCCCTTCGAGAAGTCGGCGCGGCCAATGAAATACTTGTCGCCGGCGGGGGCGTAGCCAAGTTCCTTATCGGGCTTGAGGTTCTGGATGTACGTCTCAACCAGCGGCGAATACTGCTTGATCTGCTGGTTGGCGCGGTTTTCGTTGGTGATCACGCGGTCGATGAATTCGTCCAGGATGCTCCGCGCCTGATCGGCCGGCTTGGGGGCCGCCGTGGCGGCAATGGCGCCCAGCCCGCCCAAGATCAGAACGAAAATAGTTGTCGCTACCTTCCTCATTTTCTCTCTCCCCTCAGTAAGCCAAACGGAATTCAATTCGCACGCGCGCCGGAAAATCCACAGCCTGGCCGTCGCGTCTTGCCGGCTTGAACTTGATCTGCTGCGCTGCGCGTGTTGCTGTTTCATCGAGACCGTGGCCCAGACCGCTTACAACCCGGTTCACTTGAATGCTGCCGTTCGCCAGGAATACCATCTCGAGAACAACATCCCCTTCTATTTTCAGAGTACGCCCTTCCGCGGTGTACTGCGGATGCGGTTTGTCCAGGATATCAACAGGCGTCGTGGCGCCTTCGCCGATCGGCGCTTTCTTCTTGGGCGCTTCGGTCGATACCGTCTGATCCGCGAAGCCGGTGGTTTGCAGGGTGCCGCGCTTGCCGCTGCTTGGCGGAGGAATCGCTATGCCGTTTCCGAAGCCCGTGCTCGCCACCGTGCCGCGAATTCCTTTATCGCCGCCGGTCCCGTTGCCGTATCCCGGTCCACCCGGCAAGGCGGGCGAGCCACGACGATTGACGTTCGTGGCTTTGTTCGGATCACCCTTGCCGGGGATTCCGTTGGGGTCGCCGAAGCCGCCGGTTTGTACTTTGTTCAACGGAGCCACGACGGTTGCCGGAGCGGCACTGCCTGATCCAAGATTGCCGACCTTCACGTCATCTTTCGGCCGCTTCGGCTGCGTCGTCGGCGTATCGATTTTCACTTGCTGGAAAACCGGATTGAGTTCCACCGGCTTCGCTTCCAAGGTCTTTTTCTTGGGTGGCTCGGCTTTTGCCGCGAGAAAAACGTGTGTCTGCCTTGGGTTCAGCTTGACCGGTTCAGGCACCACCGGCTTTGGTTTTGGCGGCGGAACCTTGGCCTTCACTTTGGGTGGGGGAGGCGGAGGCGGTGGCGCAACCGGGATTTCCGTAATTGGCTGCATCAACTCCACGACACGGAAGTTCAAAGCCGTTGTCATCCGCTGGGGGAAGAGCAGGGGAATTATGAGCAAGAAACCCAAGATCGCAAGCTGTCCGGCGGCGCTCACGCCGATGCGGTCCCAGCGTGGTTTGGAATCAGGGAGCAGAGCAAGTCGCGCTGCCACTCTTTTGGTGCCGATGGCTTTCTTCCACGCCTGGGGGTCGCCTGAACGGCCACGGTTGGCTTCAAAGCCGACGCCCATCGTCGTCTTACGTGGTGGATCTGCAAGCATGGTTGTCATCCGCGTGCCGCCTCGTGAAATTTCCGGTTTGCAAACGGACGGAAGTCGCCTTGGGGTTCCAAGCGCGCCCAAGTCCGCTTGCAGAGTAGGAACTGCGCTCCAGCACTACCAGAGTACTGACGAGGCTGAGGGAGTCCGAATAGGACTTTCGTACTAGCGTCGCGAAGTCGCTAATGCTCCCGCGAGCGCATCGTTGCGCACCCTTTTCCAACCCGGCGAGACAGTTTCAGTTGCGAGTCTGGGGACGCAACACGCTATAGGATACCGCAATTCCGGGCGGGGTTGTTCCAGTTTTGCACACCACTTTCCGTCTGCTGGGCTTATGCTCTAGGATGCAGCTGGTGGCCCGGGCGTTGGTTCGGGTCTACCGGGGGCTTCGCCCCTCTTGCTTGGTAAATGACGGAAGACGCGCCAAAACGCGGCAGTGAGAATCCGCCGGTGGATCTCTCCCGGCCGCTCGCCGGCCAGACCTCTCTCTTGGAGTGGTTCTACGCCCAGTCGCAGGCCGGCCGCTGGGGAGTTCCGCGGGAACGATTTGCCGCCACGCTCGAGCGCAGCGCCAGGAAGGCCTTGACACCCGGAGCGGTGACGCGGCAACAACTCGAACAATATCTGCGCGCATTGCATCTCGAAGATCTGGCCTTGGCCACCGCCTGCGCCGATGGGGCCGAGGCGGCCTGGGAGCATTTTTTCACCACCTACCGCGCTTACCTGCGCGCGGCGGCGGCCGCGATTCTTCGCTGCAGGGCGGGTTCCGCGGAAGCCTGTGACCTCGCGGATTCCCTTTTTTCGGATTTGTACGGTCTGGCCGGCGGTGAGGGCGCGGAACGTTCGCTCTTCCGTTACTTTCATGGACGCAGTTCGCTAAGGACCTGGCTCCGCGCCGTTCTTGCCCAACGGCACATTGATTCCATCCGCGCGGGCCGGCGCTTCGAGGAGCTTGGCGAGGACGAAACTGGCGAGGGACGCTGGAACGCCTCGAACCACAGGAAAAGGAGAGACTCCGCCTCTATTACGCCGAGGAAAAGACGCTTGCAGAGATAGCACGGCTGCTCGGGGAGCACGAATCCAGCGTTTCGCGTCATCTGGACTGCGCCCGGCGTGATTTGCGGCAGGCGGTGGAGGAAATTCTTCGCCACGGCATTGGGTCGGCGAACGGCTCCGTGGCTCAGCCCGGGCTGAGCGATGCGGAGATCGCTCTCTGTTTCGAATACAGCGCGGGAGACAACCCCATCGATTTGGAAAAATTGCTGCCGCGCGCAAAATCGCCGGGCCCGGCAGCCGGAAAGCGGACGCCGTGACCGCGCAATGCAAGAAAGCCGAAGAATTTCGTTCTAAGGATGGAGAAGCCTATGGCGCCTGACGAACGCGATCGGAGTTTTGACAAAGCGCTTGCACGCCATCTGCGTTCCGCCGCGCCTGCGGGTGAAGCTGCGAGATTGCCCGGTCTTCCTGCTTCACAGAGCGGCGCATGTCCTGATTCGGAAACGCTGGCGGCTTATCACGAGCGGTCTTTGCTTCCCGAACAACTGAATTCCTTCAAAGAACATATCGTGGGCTGCGCGCATTGCCAAGCCATCCTCGCGCAACTCGAAGCCACGGACGAGATTTCTCTGCAAGCCTTTGAAGAAGAGGAAGTCGTTGCGAAGAGATCCGAGCCGGTAATGGCTGCGCGGAACCTCGAAACGCTCCCCGCGGCGGCGGCTCCGAGCCAAAGCCCATCCGGACTGACGCCACCCAAGAAGTCCCGCCGGGTTCTTCTCCTGAGAGGGGCGCGCTGGAAGTGGCTCGCTCCCGCGGGAGCGATCGCCGCTGGCTTACTCGTATGGATCGCGCTGCATGAGAACCAGCCGTTGTCTCCTCCGAGTTTGAAGCAAGTTCAAGTCGCGACAAATCAGGCGCCCCCTCCACCCGCGCCGCCAGTTTCAAGGGCGGTGCAGGAGATTCCTCCGTCGCCGAAAGCCGCCTCTGCGAAGCCTCAATCCGCAGCCGATGAATTTGCCGGCGCGAGAGCACGAAGCGCATCGAGCCCTATGAAATCCAGTGAGAAGCCGGACTATCCAGCGCAGGTTTCGCCTTCGAGACCGCCGGCTGATAAAGAGAGCAGCTTGCGAAAAGACGCCGAGCGCCGCTCCTCCGTTGATTTGCTTCGTGCCGAAGAGCAGTTGGATCGCGACACCAAAGCCGTGGGCGGCGCAAAACAAGAAAATGCTGAAGTGCAACTACAGGCAAAAGCCGCGAATGTTCAATCGCAGAATCAATCCAATGCTAACTCTCCAAAGCCGCCGGGTCCGGCGGCACCCGGCCAGGCGGAAAGCAATAAGAAGCTGATGAAGTCTGCTCAACCCGCGCCAGCGCCGCCCCCAAGCGCAGTGTCCGGTTTTGCGGGCAGGACAGCGCTGGAGTTGGCTGCAGTTTCCAATCCACATCTAATTCCCGCGCCGGGTTCCAAAGTCATCTGGCGCGCCGGCCGCAGTGGCGTCATCGAACTTTCCAAAGATGGTGGCTCGTCTTGGTCGCGCCAGACCAGCGGCGTCCTCTCGGACTTGCTGACCGGCTCCGCTCCATCCGATCAAGTGTGCTGGATTGTTGGCCGCGTCGGAGCCATTCTTCTGACCACGGATGGCGGCGCGCATTGGGCCTTGCTTTCTTCGCCGTTGTCGGAGGATCTTGGCGGGATTCGCGCAACGGATGCGCTCCACGCCACGATCTGGAACGCCCGAAATACCAGAAGTTTTGAAACCAGCGACGGCGGCCTGACGTGGACGCCTGTCCCGAGTCCCTGAGCGCGGCTGCCCATTAATCTCTTCCCGTGCAAGAAATTCCACCTTCGCCGTTCTAATGGAGAAGGCAAATTTCGATCGAGGAGAAAGTGATGAAAATCCCTGAGAATGCTGCAAAGTTTCGCTGGATTGGGCTCATTTCAATAGTGGCTTTTTTCGCTGTGGTTGCCGTTCTCTATCCCGCAACCCGTGGCAGCAAAGTCTACGCGTCACAGGAAAAGGAAGCCGCGCGCGCGACCGCCGGCGATCAATCCACCAGCCTGAGCGATCAGACCGATCTAAACGTAACCGTCTACAACTCCAATATCGCGCTCATTCGCGACGTCCGCAATCTCGCGCTTCCCAGCGGCACGTTTCGCCTGAAATTCATGGATATCGCCGCGACCGTCAATCCCGCCACGGTCCATTTCCGTTCGCTGAACGATCCGGAAAAGCTCGGCGTCATCGAACAAAATTACGAATATGACCTCCTTGAGCCCGCCAAGCTCCTTCACAAGTACGTCGGCAAGGAAGTTACGCTGGTGCGCGCCTATCAGGAAAACGGCACAACCAAGCGGGAGGAGATCAAAGCGACGTTGCTTTCCGACAACAACGGGCCGGTCTGGAAGATTGGCAACGATATCGTCACCGGCATGTTTGCGGAGAGCTATCGTTTTCCTGAAGTCCCCGCAAATCTCTACGAGCGCCCCACACTGCTTATGTCGCTGGAAAATTCCGGCGCGAAAAAGCAGCAGGTCGAAGCTTCCTACCTCGCAAGCAATCTGTCCTGGAATGCCGATTACGTTCTTACCGTCGCGCGCGACGACAAGAACGCCGACCTGGACGGCTGGGTCACCGTCGCCAACAACAGCGGCACCGCCTTCCATAACGCCCGCCTGCAACTCGTGGCCGGCGAGCTAAACAGGGTCGCGCAGGGTGGAGCGATGAGGGACATGGAGATGCGTGTCCCCATGGCGGCGAAAGCCGCTGCGCCACAGTTCCAGCAGGAAGCTTTCAGCGAATACCATCTCTACTCCCTCGGCCGCAAAACTTCCGTCGAGGACAAAGAGACCAAGCAGATCAGCCTTCTCCAGGGCTCTGGCGTTCCAGTTGAAAAAATCTTCATGGTCAACGGCCAAAGCTACTATTACCGCAACCAACAAACTCCCGGTGCCCCGCTGAAAGATCCCGTGATGGTCTATTACAAATTCAGAAATGAAGAGAAGAACGGCCTGGGCATCCCGCTTCCTGCAGGCAACGTCCGTGTCTATCAGAAGGACTCCAAGGGCGGCATTCTCTTCGCCGGCGAAGACCGCATCGACCACACCCCGAAAGATGAAAACATCAACATCCACATTGGCAACGCTTTCGATGTCGTCGCCGAGCACAAGCAGACGGACTACAAGCGCATTGACAACCACGTTTGGGAGATGGAATTTGAAGTCACCCTGCGCAACCACAAAGACGCGCCCGTCACCGTGCAGGTGAATGAACCCATCGGCGGCGATTGGGAGATGCTTTCTTCCACCTACAAGTACACGAAGACGGCGGCGTTCGCGGCGCAGTTCATTGTGCCGGTCGCCAAAGACGGCACTTCGGTGCTGAAGTACCGTATTCGCGCGAGGTGGTGACCCCAAAAGATTTTTCTGGACGTACTGCGGCTCGCGTGGTAATATTTTGTTAGGTCACATTGTGACCAGTGAAAAGCGGCAGCCCGGCTGCCGCTTTTTTCTTTTCGACCGCCCGTCACAGCGCTTGTATCACGCTCAGATACGACGTTTAGAATCAATAATTTACAAATGCCCCCTCCCGTAAACCTTTTCTTTTGATATTCATGCAAACTGCCGGGGGTGGGGGGGTAGATTCGCACTCCTACGCTTCTCTTTGCGCTCTTACAGCAAAGAGTGAAGAGCAAGCTCTTTATTCCCTTAGGTATACGCACTCTTTATGAAAACAGCCGGGTGTGGGGGTATTCTTCCCGTTTTGGAACCCGTCACTGGCTTTCCGCTATAAAGATCATCTCCGGTGACTCATCCCGGATGGGCGTCCGGTCAAAGTTTCCATACTCCGCCACAGCCCGGAACCCGGATCGCGCCAGGAGATGTTCCACTTCGTAACGGAAGAAATACCGCAGCGGCCAGGCAAACACCAGCCGCTCCTTGCGGCCGCCGGGATGCACCACGGAATAGATCATCTCCACGTCATTGATCTGTTCCGCGCGATGGAACGCCGCCACGCGCTCATTGATCCGCACTTGTCGGCCATCCCCGGTCTTGTATTCCGTCACCAGCGTCTCCCTCATGTGCACGGGATCGTGCATGCGCTCGGCATCCGTCTGGAACACATCCAGAATCAGCCGCCCGCCCGGCGCCAGATGCTTCTTCACACAGTCCAGACAATCCATCTGCTGCCGGACTTCCAGCAGGTGCTGAAATGGCCGGAAGGGAATGATGACCACCCGAAATGTTTCACCGAGATCGAACCGCGCCATGTCCCCCTGCACCAGGTGCACCCGTTCGCGCTCTTCGGTATAAAGCGCAGCCCGCTTTCGCGCCGCGCGCTCCAGCATGCGCTCGGAAAGATCGAGTCCCGTGACCCGCTTTCCCGCCTCGGCCAGCGCCATCGTGATGCGCCCCGTCCCGCAACCCAGCTCCAGGATGGGATCGCCGAAGTCGCGCGCGGCGTCGCGATAAAACGCCACGTCCTGGAGCCGCCCCTTAACAATCGGCGACTCGTCGTAGTAATCCGCGATAAACGAATCGTATAACTCTGACGCCATGAAAATTCTCCGGTTGAATCCTAAAGCTCAATGGAGACAAGGCCGCTCTTCCTCTGCCTCCTTTACTTCCTTTAGCTCATTAATCCCATTTACCTCATTCCACCACCGCGTCCGCCTCAATCTCCACCAGCATTTCCGGCGCAATCAGCTTGCTCACTTCCACCATGCTCGTTGCCGGCCGGATGTCGCCGAAAAATTCGCCATGTGCGCGCCCGACTTTTTCCCACTCCGCGATGTTGGTCACAAAGATGCGTGTCCGCACAACATCTTTCAGGCTCGCGCCACCCTTGACGAGCGCGGCCTCAATGTTCTTGATCGTTTGCACCGTTTGCGCGCGCAAATCGCCCATGCCCACGATTTTTCCATCCGGCCCCGTCGCCGTTGTTCCCGACACGGTAATGACATTGCCGATCCTAACCGCGCGCGAGTACCCTACAATCGGCTCCCACGGCGCCCCGCTCGATATGTTCTGCCGCGTCATCTTGGTCTCCCTTCCTCGAAATCATAGAAAGAATAATCTACTCTCTTCTTGTTTGGACGTAAGAAAATGGTTGGTGCCGCTCAGTAGGGGAACTCCTTGGGATGATGCTAGACTGATAGCAATTCGGCGGAGAAATCGAGACGATTGATGAAGTGCAATAACATTCTGGAAGCGGTCGGGCACACACCCCTGGTGCGCCTGAACCGCATCAATCAGGGCCTCAAGCCGCAAATCTACGTCAAAGCGGAATTCACCAATCCGGGCGGCTCCGTAAAAGACCGCATCGGCATCAGCATGATTGATGAAGCCGAAAAAAAAGGCTTGCTCAAGCCTGGCGGCACGATCATTGAAGGCACTTCGGGCAACACCGGCATGGGTCTGGCGCTCGTCGCGGCGGTTCGCGGTTACAAGTGCGTCTTTACGACCACTGACAAGCAATCCAAGGAAAAAGTCGATCTCCTGAAAGCGCTCGGCGCCGAAGTCATCGTCTGCCCCACCGCCGTCGAGCCGGAAGATCCCCGCAGCTACTATTCCGTGGCGAAGAAACTCGAGCGTGAGATTCCCAATTCTTACTACCCGAATCAGTACGACAATCCCTGCAATCCCGAAGCTCACTACCGCACCACCGGTCCCGAGATTTGGGAGGACAGCGAAGGCAAGATTACGCATTTTGTCTGTGGCTTGGGCACCGGCGGCACCATCAGCGGAGTGGGAAAATACCTGAAGGAAAAAAATCCCAACGTAAAAATTATCGGCGTCGATCCCTACGGCTCGCTCTACTACGATTTCGTCAAGACCGGGCAAACCATCAAGGCCAAGACGTACGTCGTGGAAGGCATCGGCGAGGATTTCTTCCCCACAACCATGAATCTGAAAATCCTGGACGACATTATTCAGGTCAATGATGAAGAATGTTTCGTTGTCGCCCGCCGTCTGGCGAAGCTGGAAGGCCTCTTCACCGGCGGCTCCGGTGGCGGTTGCATTTCCGGCACGCTGCGCCTCGCCAAGGATCTGGGACCAAATGATTTCGTGGTCGCGTTGCTGCCGGACACCGGTACGCGCTACCTCAGCAAGGTTTATAACGACTTGTGGATGCACGAGCGCGGCTACGTTGACGCGGCCACCGCCATCACTGCGGCGGAAGTCGTCAACGCCAAACACGCCACCGGCAAGGTGCGCGAGCTCATTATTGCGCGGCCTTACCAGACGGTTTTCCACGCCCTGAAGAACATGCAGGAACAGGACATTTCGCAGATTCCCGTGTTCGAGGAAAATCTTCCCATCGGCACGATCTACGAAGACCAGATTCTCAACCTCGCCTTGCAGGGCAAGGATCTTCGCAAGCTCGTTGTTCGCGAAGTGATGGGCAAACCTATGCCACAAGTGCCGCGGACCGCCCCCGTCGAGCGCGTCACCCAGATCCTCAGCCATGAGAATCCCGCGGTCTTTGTCGAAATGGGCGACTCGCGTTTCGAGATCCTCACCAAGTACGACCTCATGAGCACCGTCGCTTCTCTCATGGAGCAAAAGCGCTGAACGGGTTCCTTCGCGCGGCATTTCACACGGAATGGACTGAGCGACCTTGAAGATTCACGATTTCAATGAGCGGCTGAAAGACTCGATTCTCATCGCGGACGGAGCGATGGGCTCGATGCTGCACGAGACCGTGGGCCCGCAGCGCTGCTTCGACGAACTGAATGCCACGGAGCCGGAAGCGGTCTTCCGGGTGCACCAAGCTTACATCGAAGCGGGCGCGCAGATCATTGAGACCAACACCTTTGGCGCGAATCGCTTCAAGCTCGCGCCCCTTGGCCTCGGCGAAGAAGTCCAGCGCCTCAACAGCCGCGGCGTCAAAATCGCTCGCGAAGCGCGCGAATCCGCTGCGCGCGAAGTGCTTATTGCCGGCTCCATAGGTCCGCTGGGCCTCGGTGTGCAGTCGCGCCACCCGTCTCCTGAAGAGATCCTGGATATCTTTCACGAGCAGTCGCTCGCGCTCGAGGAGCGCGGCGTGGACTTCTACATCCTCGAAACATTTTCCTATATCGAAGAATTGCTCCTCGCGATTGACGCGATTCGCTCGTTTTCCGGCTTGCCCATCGTCGCGCAGCTTACCTATGCGGAAGAAGGCACGACCTACGGCGATGTCCGCCCCTCCGATGCCGCGGCGCAATTGAAGAACAAAAACGTCCAGGTCATCGGCGCGAATTGCACGCTTGGTCCGCAGGCGCTTCTGCCGATTCTGCAGGAGCTTGCCGCCGTTGACGGAATTCGCGTCAGCGGCATGCCCAACGCCGGCTTTCCCAAGCGCGAAGGCGATCGCATCGTTTATCCAAAATCTTCACCGGAGTATTTCGCGCTCTTCGCGCGCGAAGCTGCGGCGCTTGGCGTGCGCATTCTGGGCGGCTGCTGCGGAACCACGCCGGCGCACCTCGGGGCGATGGCCAACGCCGTAAAGTCTCTGCGTCCCGCGAAAACACATTCCGCAACGGCAGCGGTCGAGGTGGTTTCCAAGCCCGCGCTGGTCACTCTTCGCGAGCCGGAAAGCAAATTCTGGAAGAATCTTCAGGCAAAGAAATTCACCGTCTGTGTGGAAATCGATCCGCCAAAGGGCCTCTCTCTGGATCGCATCTACGAGCAGGTCGACAAGGTTATGGCATCGCAAAAAGTGGATGCCATCGATATCAACAGCGGAGCCATGGCCCGCGTCGGCATGGACGCCTTGATTGTGGCTGGCGCGTTGGAAGCCCGCGGCGTCGAAACCGTTCCTCATCTCACAACGCGTGACCAGAACATCATCGGCCTGCAAGCTGCGCTTCTCGGCGCGTGGACCGTCGGCGGCGTTCGCAATGTTCTGGCCATCACCGGTGATCCGCCGTCCGTCGGCGATTATCCGGAAACAAGCGGCGTTTACGAAGTCGACTCCGTCGGCCTTGTCAAAGTTCTGCATCGCCTGAATCAGGGCACAGACTGGGCTGGAAAAACTCTCGGAGGCGCCACAAATTT
>WNEZ01017586.1_pt1 | contig 10572 bp, 11 predicted proteins | sample 5400521 | NCBI WGS metagenome assembly WNEZ01 (sample SAMN13153339, study PRJNA577476) | soil metagenome | isolation source: 120 cm saprolite under Douglas fir tree site 2 hole 1 replicate 1 | place: USA:California | collected 2015-04-18
GGACCTGGCGATCCACAAATTCACCGCTCTGATGGAAGCGGGGAAGCCCGTGCCCATCTTTGGCGACGGTTCGACCGGACGTGACTACACCTACGTGGATGATATCGTGGCGGGTGTGCTTGCGGCGCTCGACTACCAGCCCCAGCCGGCCAATGGTGTGGCCTTCGAGGTGTTCAACCTGGGTAATTCACGCCCGGTCAAACTGACGGAACTCGTCGAACTGCTCGAGCGCGTAACCGGACGCAAGGCTCTCCGTGACCAGAAGCCTTTGCAGCCCGGGGATGTCCCTCTCACCTGGGCGGATATTTCGAAGGCTGGTCGCCTGCTGGGCTACCGACCCGTAACACGCTTGGAGGAGGGATTGAAGCGGTTTCTCGCCTGGTACCGCACCGCCGACCCCGGCTGCCGCGCTTGATCCTTCAACTCTACTTTTTCCGTTTGAGCAAGCCCAATCCAGCGGGATGCTCATTCCCGCCTTAGCTGAATCATCGTGGGCTTGTCTCAGAAGCGCCAGACTGACTTCGTAGCATACATCGATGCGATCGGCTATCTCGACAGGACACGCTGCCTGATCGAGTGGGAAACGACCACGAGCCGCTGCCCGGGGGAGCCCGAAGGACTGCTGACCCTGAACCTGCAGTTGACCTGCTGCTCGTGGATCCGCGGCATCTCAGAGATGGCGATGGTCGTGTTTGTGCGCAAGCGTATATCCGAAAATCCAGTACCTGTGGACATGGATCACCGAAGAGCAGCGCGGGGAGTTCGGCCAGTTGGTCAAAACGGAACCATCGGAGCTCGCTGCAGCCCGGAACGGCCTTGACGCCGTCCACGGCATGGCGTCGCGCCCGCAGTGGCGGCACGTTGGAACTGATAGGCGAACGCGATTAAAAGGAGATGATGCAGGTCGAACTGGTCAACGACAGGCCGGTGACCATGCTGCTCGATTCGAAAAAGACATTCTGACTAAATCACGAATCCCCAAATCACTGAAGTGATATGCTGGGCGACGACTCGCTAGCTCAGTGAAAAGAGAATGCCCGGCCAGACAGCAGACAAGAAAACTATCCTCGATGCCATTCGGCAGGCCGCGCAGGTCGTCGGCCACCCACCTTCACGGGAGGAATTCAAAGCTAAATCGTCGTGACGTTCGACTTGGCGTCGGTCAGCATGACCACGTTATCCGGATGCGAAACTTACCGTGTGCCGAAAACCTCGCGAATTATCGCGGCTAAGTCGCTGAATGTGGAAAGTCGGTTTGACGCCAGTCGGTGAAAAGAAATAGACCGAAAGCGTTACTTATTTGGCCGTCAAGCCCAAGACTCGGCCTCAGCCGTTCGAATCCATTTCCTTCCGAACACGCAAGTGGGCTCTGACAGGATCGCGCTTGTCACCCACGGGTTGGGGCTGCCAAAACCCCTGAATGGACATTTCGGCCAGGGTAGAGACAGGACGATCGGTTCGCTGCGTGGAGTCAGCGCAGAATAAGCTCGTCAAAGTGTGGAATGCCAGCCACAATCTGACTCAGCGGCAGAGTTCTAAAATCGTCCCCTAGGGCCCACCATATTTTTCAATGAGTTGCGAGGGCTTGAGCCGCTGCAAAATGGGCGAGTGTAATAAAAGTGTAATGGATTTCCGTTCAGAACGAGGCTAATTCAATCTTCGGCGAGCTTGTCGAAATCGGGGGTCCTGAGAATCTTCTTTTCAGCGCCGTTTTTGGCGGCGGCTAGCATCGCGCGACCCAGCCGCGCGGTCGTGGTGATCATCTTTGGAAAAACAAGACTAAGAATCGGCATCAGGGGTTTGGAGAGGCTGTAGAGAATTCGGTAAGAAGGCGTCTTAGATCGGACCCCGTTCAAAGGCTGAATAAAGCCCGGTCGGAAAACATAGGCTGCCTTAAACGGCAGTCGAAGAAGAGCGTTCTCGGTCTTGCCTCTCACGCGCGCCCACATAGTGCGGCCCTTTTCTGAGCTGTCGGCTCCCTCTCCAGAGACGTAGACAAAAGTCATTTGTGGATTCAGCCGGGACAAGGTTTGGGCCGCGGCGAGGGTCAGATCGTAGGTGACGCGAGTGTAATCCGCCTCGTTCATTCCCGAGGACGTGGTTCCGAGGCAAAAGAAGCAGGCATCAAATCCTGAAAGGTTCGCCTCGATCGATCCATAGTTCCACAGATCCTTGTGGATGACCTCCCGAAGTTTGGAATTCTGGACTCCGGTCGGGGTCCGGCCGATGGTCTGAACGAGGCTGACGTCGGGGTCGAGCAGGCATTCGCGAAGGACTCCCTGACCCACCATTCCTGTTGCGCCGAAGAGAAGGATTTTCATCAGTCGAGATTCTAGGTTGAATTTCGAAAATGGGAAAGCCCCAGTGCACACGACTCGCTACGCAGAGTATCGAAGCCGAACACGGCGCTGCGCTTCGATTTGCACTTGATACAACGGCATGGAGCTCGTCGCGTCGAAAGTCGATGTCGGAAGCGTCAGTTATGGGGTCTCGAAGAATTAGTCGCCATGAGGCACAAACTAGCGAAGAGTTTTGGTAAACGACTCTCACCACCTGTGCCTCAGTGTGAGCTGCAACTGGTGACGGCGCTTTGCAGAGCCCTGCCGAACACAAAAAACTCTAGGGCATCGGGCGTTGCAACGGCGCTGTCATGTGAGTTCGCGTTTGCAGAGAGCTGCACAGCCTTCTGCAGGTTAACGCTGAAGAAGCCTAGCAGGTAAACATGCGTGCCCTGGGTCAGGTTGGACACTTCATCGTCGAAGGGCGAACCGTTTGCTGTGATGGCTCTTAGGTTCCCGTAGATGAGATGCGAGAACTGCCGGTCCGAGAAGACTTTGACCACCACCTCGTGTCCTCCGGTGATTGACCGGATCTGACCGATTTCGACCGGGAGTTGATGGAAATTGGGTGATTCGCGAAGCTGGACGTACACGAAATCGGCATCCTGCCAGACGTTCAGCCAATCTCCCGACTGGAGTGTTTGAAGGATAGGCTTAAACTTGCTGGCTCCATAGCCACTGTAGCCCGGGATGGATCTCACTAGCTCTGGACCGTTCCATGAGAAGTTCGACGGATCGGTTCCAAACGCCCACGCCGGATGTAACTCGAACACATGGTGCGGGTTGCTGGCGGCCGCACGGCCGTGGGCATGACCTTCATCCCAGAGCCGGAAGTAGCCAGAGAAGGTTACCGGGCTGCCTTCGATGGCCTGTAGCTCGTCCCAGCCGCCGTCGTTGGCATTGGGCAGCTCAGCCACCATGCCCCACGTGGGGTCATCTTGGTTGCTCTCGGCGTTAGCCGAGATCGGATGGGTACCCGTCGTCTGAATGGCACTCTCCGGTATTCCAATATGCAGCTCACCATCGTTTCCGCTGCAGCTGATGGAGTGTGGGGAGCCAGCGGGTGACCATTGGGTCGCGGTGACGGTTCCAAGTCCGCTGTCGCTGGCGTAATGGTCGGCGATGAACTTCTTGCTGAACTTGTACCAAGTGATTGCGCCAGTGGCAGCGACCAGGGCATGGGCGAAAAGCAACGACAGGACAAAAGCGAGGATTCTTACTTTTCTCATGGGCTGGCCTCCCTGAAATCAGCGTTGGTGGGACCCTAGCACAGACTAACCGCAGCGTCAATTCACTGGGGCATGACTACCGCGGCAGGGTAAAAGCTCCGACTAGTTCAGCCGCGAGGTCTGCTCCTGAAGAGCAGGGAATACATCCGACAGTAAAGGCTGTTTCTAGAACGCCTCAGACAGGCCCGCAAAGAGGCCGGCCTAACTCAGGCCGAAGTTTCACGGAGACTGGGCCGCTATCAATCCTTCCTCTCAAAGTGCGAGTCGGGTGAGCGGAGGGTGGATTTCGTCGAGCTGCAGCACCTGGCCAGAATCTACAGGAAGCTCCTCTCCTATTTCCAAGTGTTCTAGGGCATTCCGTCTGTTGACAAGTCTTGGCGACTCGAATAGCCTTCGCGCGATCCCCGGTCAGGCCAAATCACTACAGGAGAAGCCAAAACATGATTATCGGCGACCGTTTAAGAGCGCTGCGGGAGGGGAAAAAACTCTCTCAGGGGGATATCGAGAAGCGCACCGGGCTTCTCCGCTGCTACATCTCCCGCGTCGAGAACGGTCACACCGTTCCGGCTATCGAGACGCTAGAGAAAATGGCCCGTGCGCTTGAGGTTCCTCTATATCGATTGTTCTACGAGGGCGAAGAACCACCAGAGCTTCCCAACCTGCCCAAGCGCAAGACTTCGGACGACATTGCCTGGGGCAGTTCAGGCAAGGACGCGAGGGCGATCGGCGGCTGCTGCTGCACATGGTGCAAAAGATGGCTCGGCGATAAGAAACTTGTTTACCCAGCAATTTCGGGCGACGACCTTTGAAGCATAGCTCTCCCGCAACTCCACTACTGCTGCCCTAGCACGCCCTTTCCGGTACGCCCCGTTGAGGGCTCTGCAGATATCCACAGGCTGCCTCCCCGAGAAGCATTTCTACCTTGCAATACTCCTGCCACGCGGAATAAATTGGTTAAAGACGCAGGAACGCACCCAGGCGTTCCTCAAGATTCGCCAAGGAGGTGGTCCGCCATGCCTACCACGAAAGAGTTCACCATTCGGATGGAAGATCGTCCGGGCACGCTGGGCAAACTCTGCAGGGCGCTCGGCGATCGGCGCGTCAACATCCTCGCGTTCCAGTCGTTCCCCTTCGAGGGGAAGAGCTTGGTGCGCATTGTGGTCGATATCCCAACCACGGCGAAGTCCGTGCTCGACAACGAGCGTGCAGATTACGAAGAGGCTGAGGTCGCGCAAGTGAACCTCCCGCACCGACCCGGTGAGCTGGCACGCGCCGCATCGCGCCTCGGAGAAAACAACATCAACATCAACTATGTTTACTGCGGCGTTGATCCCGGCACGAACGCCCCGCTCCTTTTTTTCGGTGTTGAAGACGCTACCAAGGCTGCCAGGCTCTTAGAGCAAGCCGCAGCCGCCGCAGGGACATAGCTCCAGTCCCCAACACTGCCTCATGGGGAGCGGGCACGCCCCGCTCCCTTATTGTTTTCTGCGATTGGTCCTCGTGTGAGAGAATAAGGTGAGAAGCCACGGCGCCTCAGCCCCGGAGGTGGACGATGGCCCAACTAGCAGCAACCAAGACGCAAAAAGCGGTGCCGCAAGAACCCGTAGCGGAAACTCCCCGACGCGAAGTGGCTGACGAGGAGATTCATCAGAGAGCGTATGAGATTTATCTTGCCAGGGGCGCTGCCCCTGGCTGAGCGCCGACCAGTCTGCTAGCTCGTGGGATCCCAGATGGCTAGCCGAATGGCCTCCAGATTCGGCGAGCACGGACGACGTTCTTTCACATAAACCACCGCTCCATCCAATTCCCAGCCGCGACACCAGTGAAGGTAGGCGATTGCCACGGTGGGTGAGCGACCCGTTCCGGCAGTGCAGTGGAGGTAGACTGTGTGATTAGCCGTCAGCGGCCGATCCAGTATGACCACGCACTTGGGCAATTTATCCCGAAGATCGACGTGATCGAAGTCCCTCACCGGAAGCCGCGAGAGCTCAATCCCGCAGGTTCGGTAATGTGCTTCGAGCGGTTCCCAGACGAGATTGACCGCGCGCATATCGTCATCGGTCTGTAGATTCAGAACGGCGGTGATGCCAGCTTCCTGCCGCAACCTGTCAATGTCATCGGTAGTTTGAGGGTGCGAACCGAGGAAGAGTCGCGGAAGAATTTGGGCATAGTCCATAGGCGTTACGATATCGCCCTGAATTGTCGGCCAGAATGTTAACAGAACAATCGCTACCCTGAAGAAATCGTCGCTTTCGAGCATGCCAGGGAATTGAGTCCAACTTCCACCACGGCAGATCTCGGCCTGGCGCAGGTTTATTTGGCCCAAGGGAACTACGACCGAGCCGTGACCCTTCTCCCGAAGCAGCCTGCGAGAGCTGCCATCAATCTTTTCTGGCTCAGTTCGGCTTACGCCGCTCACGGTGACAAAGAGAAAGCTCTGGCCACGCTGGCGTATAGTCTTGTGGGCTGCTCAGGCATCTAACGTCAAAGGTTTACCGATTCACAGAAACCATGGACTCCGAGAATAGCGCCGGCGTACAAACCAAGCCCACAAAGCCGAAGCATGCCTGGAAGCTCTTGCCTGATGTCTGGGCGCTCATCAAGCCGCGACGAGGAATCCTCGGTCTGGGCTTCGTCCTCATGGTCATCAACCGCATCTCTGGACTGATTCTCCCGGCCTCGACGAAATACCTGGTGGACGACGTCATCGGCAAACGCCAGATCCATCTTCTGACACCGATCGTGCTGATTGTGGCCGCGGCGACAGTTGTACAAGGGCTGACCTCTTTCACCCTGACCCAACTGCTCTCTAAGGCAGCGCAGAGGATGATCGCGGAGCTCCGCTGCAAAGTGCAGGCGCACATCGGACGTCTCCCGGTGGCGTTCTACGACGGGAACAAAACGGGTATGCTCGTCTCTCGCATCATGAGCGACGTCGAGGGAGTGCGGAACTTGATCGGGACGGGCCTGATCGAGTTCGCCGGCGGGCTAATGACGGCCGTCTTCGCGCTGGTAGTTCTCCTGCGGATCAGCGTGACCATGACGGCTGTGGCCTTCGCAGTCCTCTTGATTTTTGGCGGGGGGCTGAACGAGGCTTTCAAAATCATCCGCCCGATTTTCCGCGCGCGGCCAAAGATTAATGCCGAAGTCATCGGGCGGCTCACGGAATCGCTCGGTGGCGTTCGCGTCGTCAAGGGTTACCACGCCGAAGAGCGAGAAGAAAAAGTCTTTGCCGCTGGCGTACAGCGGTTGCTCGATAACGTGCTGAAAACGCTGACCGCAACATCGCTGATGAGCCTTTCGGCCACCGGCCTGATGGGCTTCGTGAGCGCGACGATCATACTCCTCGGTGCCCGACAGATTCTTTCCAGTACAATGACGCTCGGCACGTTCCTGACTTACACCATCTTCCTCGGCTTGCTGGTCGCGCCGGTTTTCCAGATCGTTGGGATTGGTACGCAGATCACCGAGGCCATGGCCGGCTTGGAACGTACCCGTGAGATTCTGAACGAGAAACCCGAGGACGAAGTCCCTGGGCGGACCATGCAGCTGGATCGCATCCGCGGCCAAGTGGTCTTCGAGAACGTAAGCTTTGCCTACGACTCCAGCAAGCCAGTGTTGTATGACATCCACTTCCAATCCGAGCCCGGTACGGTGACGGCGCTGGTGGGATCTTCCGGCGCTGGAAAATCCACAATCATCGGGCTGATCGCCGCATTCTACGTGCCCACGAGCGGTCGTGTGCTAGTCGATGGCATTGATCTTGCGCGGGTGCGGCTGGATTCCTACCGCACACAGCTCGGGGTGGTATTGCAGGAGACGTTTCTCTTTGACGGCACGATCCGCGAAAATGTCGCCTTCGCCCGGCCCGATGCCAGCGAGCAAGAAATCCTCGCCGCGTGCCACATCGCCCGGGTGGATGAGTTCGCGAAAGCATTCGAGGAAAAGTACGATACGGTGGTCGGCGAACGGGGCGTGAAGCTCTCAGGAGGGCAAAAGCAACGGGTCTCGATCGCCCGGGCCATCTTGGCGGATCCTCGCGTCCTGATCCTCGACGAGGCCACTTCGAGTCTGGATTCCGAATCCGAGGCGTTGATCCAGGAAGGGCTGCGCTACCTCATGCGCGGGCGAACCACCTTCGTCATCGCGCACCGCCTGTCCACCATTCGCCGCGCCGATCAGATCATAGTGCTGGAGGCAGGTCGGATCATCGAACGCGGCACGCACGAATCGCTCTACGGCGCCGGAGGCCGCTACTACGACCTCTACACGAAGCAGCATGGAGTCGAAGCGAATCTCTTCCTCGCCCCGGGCGAAGGGAGTACCGAGCCGGAAGAGCCCCGGGCCGCCGACGTAGAGCAAGATCCCAGCGACCAGAGAGATTCCGTACTTCCGGACGCAATTCGCCTGATTCGCGGACGAGATAGCTGAGCCTCGGCGGCCTACTTAAAACGGCCGGGATTGCCTGGTGGGAGGCGCAGCGCGCCCTCCGTATCAAGGTTCTGCCCAAAAACCTCACTTCCGTGTCCCCCGCAAGTGCCTGATTCAGCGTGACCCACATTCGCAAGTCTGGTTGCCCACAAACACTAATTTTTGAAGCGCGGGATTTTACAGTTGGACGCAACCAAAGCGCCAAAGGAGGCGCGTACGCCCACACGGAAAAATCGTAATCAGGGGATGGGCTCGACGAGCCTAGTGGGCTTTACGGTAAGGGCGTGGGCTAGCTTGACGATGTTGACCAAGCTGACGTTGCGTTCGCCGCGCTCGACGCCGCCCACATAGTTGCGATGGAGGTCAGCCAGTTCCGCCAGCTTTTCCTGCGAGAGGCCGCGGGCCAGCCGAAGCTCGCGGAGACGCCTCCCAAATAGGGGTCGAGGGTCCGGGGTTCGCACCCGGCCATAATTAAGACTTGACCACGATGAGTCTACACACTATAAGTGTTACCAGGAAATGAGCTCCCCGCGGCTAACCTGGGTATAGCTTTGGCTTTTCGTCAAGTGTGAGGAACGACGGAGTGGTAGTCCGCCGTAGGCGGTGCAACGGTGCCCGGCGTGAGCCTTTTGCGCGCAGACGGCTGAAGTAAACGCGAAGTCGAAAGCACAACGGGAGGCAATTGTTTCAATGTTGCGAAAATTCTTTTTTCTCGCGGTTCTGGTGCTCTTGCCGTCTTTGACCGCTCTAGCACAAGAGACCCCTCAGTGGGAGATTTTCGGGGGTTACTCCTACCTACGGGCTGGCCTTGGCCCTACATCACCCCTGAGTCCTTCACCTAGCTTCAGTCAGCTGATTGGCTTCAGCCACATCAACACGAATGGATGGCACGCATCTGTCACCGAAAACGTCAACAAGTGGTTCGGAGCAACCATCGAGGTCAGCGGTCACTACAAGAGGCCACTGTCCATCGACCTTACGCCGTTCGGCTTTCCCGGCCAAACACTCAACATCAACACAAGCGCGTACATCGCAGGGGGAGGGCCCCAGTTTTCGTACCACAGAATCGAAAAAGTGAGCCCGTTCGCCCATGTTCTGTTCGGCGCGTTTCACGCTAGAGCGAACTTGCCGACAACCGACGTGAAAATCTCTGATACCACTTGGGCCATAACTCTGGGCGGTGGCATCGATGTGAGACTGAGTCGGCACCTCGCGATCCGGGGGCAGGCCGACTACATTCGGAGTCATTTCTCCGACCTTGCACAGAACCACGTCAGAGTGTCAGGTGGCTTAGTGTATCGGATAGGTCGTAGATGACACGGGTGAGCCTTGCTCGGCGTGGAAGGCATCGCGCTGCGGAACCTGGGGGTCTAGCAGGTAGCATTGGTCGGCCCGATGGCGTCTAGAATGAGCCAGCGGGTTCCAGGTTTCGAATCCTGCGCGGCTCATCAAGCTTTAGAGGTCTGGAGCATCAGACCCTGCCAGATGCCACCACATTTTACATCTGCGCGCACGCCGTATCCGCAACCCGATCCCGTCAGGCCCCACCCCGCGGCCTCTTTTGATTATCGAACCCGCGCCGCTTTTTCCATATCAGAAACCGCAAGTACTACGCTGGCTTTCCTCGAACCTTTCACCGTTGTCTGGTAGCCAGCAGTGATGTTGATGTCCTTCGCCGCGAGTTTCCCCGCAAATTGCCCGAGCGCTCCGGGCTTATTGGGGAGCTCGACGTGCAGCACATCTTCCTCAGTGAACGAAAGCCTTTCGCGGTCCAGTGCGCTTCTCGCTTTGTTGACGTTGTCCACGACGACGTGCACCGCCCCTTGGGCATCCGAGGTCGTGGTGAGGAAGCCAAGGATATTCACCTTCGCCTCTCCAAGAACCTTCGCCACATGGGCAAGCGTTCCCGGACGATTCTCAACGGAGACTGTAAGCTGTTTTACTCTCGGCATAACCCCCTCCTTAGCCCCGCATTCTACATCCACGAGAACACAGTGTCCGCACCGCTAAGCCACACTCCCCAAAGCCGCCCCCCGCGGCCTCTTTTTATTGCCCGCGATTGCCGCACTCTTGATTCCTTAGACGAGAATGCGCAAGGTGTAGGATCGGTCTGAGTAAACGGATCGCAGCAGCCAGCAGAGCCAAGAAATGGCGTGGCTTCTTAGGAGTTCAGCACAAGCAAATCTGATCGGGGGCGCATGCGCGGCACAAATGGACGCGCGGAAATCTGTCGTCGAAACGCTGGATCCCACCGCCCAGGAATACGGGCGCCGCAGGAGGGGCAGCAACCTCGCGGCGTTAGGTGGTAACCCGTAATCAGGTAGCCGAAACGCTCGATCAGCAGCTGCTGGCAGTTCGGGCAACGCGTGTTCTCCAGGTCGCCTACCATCCCCGGCAGATTGCCCGCATACACGTAGCGCAAGCCCGCTTTCCTGCCGATTTCAGCGGTTCGCATCAAGATCTCCGGGCCGGTATTCTCCGGGTCGGTCATTTTGTAATCTTTGTGAAACGCGGTCGCGTGCCAAGGAATATCCGGCGAGACGCTCGCGATGAACTCGGCCAGCTGAGTCAGT
>WNEZ01006107.1_pt1 | contig 10571 bp, 12 predicted proteins | sample 5400521 | NCBI WGS metagenome assembly WNEZ01 (sample SAMN13153339, study PRJNA577476) | soil metagenome | isolation source: 120 cm saprolite under Douglas fir tree site 2 hole 1 replicate 1 | place: USA:California | collected 2015-04-18
TAACGGGGACCAGGCACTTCATAGAGAGCCAACGCGGCAAGCATAGCTGACGCACGGCAAACGGCTACACGGGGTCGAGCGAGCCGTAGTTAACTGTCTTGATTCTCGCCCGGCCTTGTTTTCGGGTGAGCACTATGTCCGCCCTGAGTTACCCGACCTCCCGGCTGGGGGTCAATGTCCTTCAGGTTGTCGAACGACTAAACGGCAACCGCAAGAAGGCTGCATCGGCACTCAACATGAGCGACGCCTGTGTCAACCCGCAATCTCGAAGTCGCCGGGTATGGCATGGCTCGGCTTGCGTCGAGACTCTCATTTGGTTCGTTAGTTGGTTGGTGGCTCGTCCGTAGTCGTCGTTTCCGGAGGTACGCTGTCCGGACGGCGTTTCAAAACAGGTCGATCGTCGTCTGGAAGAGAATCGGAATCAGGACCGGTACTCCGGTCCAGCTGCAGCGTGGAAGCAGGCGTCACCGTGAGGGGAGCCCGAAGCTTGAAACTAATGATGGACTCCGCCGGCAGTTGCACTACCGCTCCTTTGCCCGCACTCTCAACACCAGTTCCCGCTCCGGCCCCGATTATGGCACCGATGGCAGCTCCCCTCCCGCCGCCAAGAATCCCTCCGAGGATTGCACCCAGACCCGCGCCTCCGCCAATCGTCGCCGTTGAGCGGACACTCCGCGAAGAACCCTTTTTGGAATATTGGTCGGTGTGCAAATCGTAGCTGTTTCCGTTGAATCCAAGGCGAGTCATCTCGATCAGGATTGAGGGTCGGCCGCTGAAGCGCCCCGCGCTTTCTACCTCCACAACCCTTCCCTTAATGCCAGCGCCCTCCGGGACCACAACTCTATCCCCAACAAGAATGGGCGAGGCCAAGCTCGCTATGAAAATGTCCCCTTTTTCGTTCAGGTCCGAATTCAAGGTTTCGTTCAGCCGGATGGCAAGGACTGTCCCGTCGGGCACAGAGATTTTTTCCGGGCCGTCGCGGAGAACGGCCGAGGCAGGACGCGGCCCCGTTGAGGGAACGTCCGACGACACAGCCACAGCAGGCACCTCACTTGGAACCGGTGCGGTAGTGATCCTTGCGGAGTCGGACGTGGCGGCTTCGAGAGATGGCCGGGTCGCACTGTCGGCCAGAGAGATTCTCTTCGCCACCGAGACCCGGCCAGGCACAGAGGAGCGACGGGCCTTTTGCACCACTGCGCGTGGTTTCAGAGCCATCGGAGTAAAGGGCCGGGGAGTGGAACCGACCAACCGCAGATTATCGACAACGGTCTTGACACCCTCAACCTGTTGGGCGTCGTGTACGGCGGCGGCGCGCTGCTCGTTGCTCACCACATAGCCAGCGAGCGTGATGACGTTATTGGTACCTGTCACCTGAAGCCGCCCCATCGTTAACTGGCGGTCCGCGCGGATTCGGTTCTGTACGTCGGAGACGACTTGCCCGTTGTCACGCCGGCGGGCGCAGCCCGTTGTCCCCGCTATCAGGGCAACGAAGACGCTGAGGAACGTGAAAGCGGTTCTATGGGCTCGCGGCATAAGCTCGCTACACTTAGATGCGGCCTGGGTGTGTCACGTAAAGATTTGAACAAATCGACGCGGTAGAAGGTGTAACGCGGTCCGAGACACGTTCACGTCTTCGCCGGTCTATATAAATGATTGCGTATGAAGAGCTTATGTGCCATTCACTATGCTCAACCAGATGGGCCAGTCTCCGCATTCGGCGCGGCATGACCGTGAGCCAGGCCCTCCAAGTCTCGGGCGACTGGACTTGGGGCTTCGCGTATTCCGAGCGTCCCGCTCCCGAGCCGCCCGTCCAACTTCCCTTTGGTCGCCTCGACATCTCCCTGAGAGGCGACCAACGCCAACGCTTCGCATCCCTGGATGAAGTAGCCCAAGCCGTCGACAGGCAAATGACCGGCCAGCCGTGGCGCATGTCGCTGACCTATCTGGGAGCGATGCGTTACAGTTTCGCAGTCTCCTTCGACGCACAAGGCAAGGTACAAAGCGTCTCGGGCATCTGGCTTACGCAATAGTTGTCGTAATATCGTGATTACACTCATTGACCGGGGTCATGAGTGTAAACGCCTGTTTGCGTCAACAATGGCCGGATGTGTCCCTTCAACTCATTCCAGCGAACCTAGACACTGAAGTATCGTATAGCGTTTATGGGGAGCGCTGCCATGGAACATGCAGTTTTGGGAGCAGGAGCCATCGGAGGGCTGGTTGGCACTGCGGTGGCATCGCTTGGCGAAGCCGTCACCCTATTAGTTCGCCCAGAGAGGCTGCCGGGCTATCCCGCAAACTTGTCAGTGGAACGTCCGTCAGGCGCCATCACGGCGCCGGCGAAAGTCGCAGCCACGCTCCCAAATCCGGTTGACGTGCTGTGGATCGCAACCAAAACCTATCAACTAAAAACGGCGTTGCAAGCGGTGCACTCATTGCCACGCTGCATTGTTCCGTTGTTGAACGGAGTGGATCACGTCGAGGTCTTACGCGCACATTTTGGCCGTGACCGCGTGCTGCCGGCGACGATCGCGGTTGAAGCCGAGAGGATTGCCCCGGGACGGTTCGTGCAGCGCTCCCCGTTCGTGAATCTCAACCTTGCCGCCAGTGGAGAGCAAGTCCTGGGAGCAATCGTCGCACGATTGCGTGATCTCGAATTCACGTGCAGGTTCATCCAGAACGAGCAGACTTTGCTTTGGAGCAAGCTCTGCTTCCTAGGACCGTTCGCGCTAGTGACGTCGGCATCTGGTATGAACAAAGGAGAGATCTACACGGACGCGGAGTGGAAACGCAAATTGATTTCCGCCACCGCTGAAGCCTGTGCCGTGGCGAAAGCAAGCCGCGCAGAAGTTGACGGGGCCCAGATCCGGGCGATCTTCGACGGCTTGCCCTCGGGGATACGCAGCTCCATGCAGAAAGACCTTGCCTCCCGGCGGCAGCTCGAGTTGGATGCCATTGGCGGTCCGATTGTGCGCGGTGGGGAACGTTACGGCATCGACGTCTCCACCACGGCGGCCCTGATTGCGGTGATTCGCGCGAAGGCCACTGAATAGACGAATTAGCGCGAGCTTTCTCTCCCACGGCAGAGGCCTCAGTTGGTGTAATCGACTGATTCCGTCAACTATCCACCTCTTAGCGATTCCCCGCTGCTCATCCCGGGGATTGCTTCGCGTTTGGCCATCATCCAATCGCCCCCAAATGCTTGGACCGCGCTACAATGCGCGATCAGGCGGGGTTCGGACAGCAGATGCGAATCCTGTGGATACGCCGGGGAGGCGAAAATTTGCAGGGAACAATGATGCAGTACGGTCTGACGCTCACCTCGTTCCTGGAACGGGCGGGCAAATTTTTTCCTGGAGTAGAAGTGATCTCCCGCTCGCCGGACAACTCCGTTCGTCGTTCTACCTACTCTGACCTGTACCGCCGGGCCCGTGCTCTGGGGGCAAGTCTGCAGCTTGCTGGACTCAGAAAAGGTGACCGTGTCGCGACCTTGATGTGGAACCACTCAACGCACCTGGAGGCATACTTCGGGATCCCTGCGGTCGGTGGCGTGGTACACACGCTCAACCTTAGGTTGCATCCGGATGAACTGGCCTTTATCGCCAACCATGCGCAAGATCGCTGGCTTATCGTGGATGACGTGCTCCTTCCGATATACGAGAGGTTTGCCGACAAGGTGAGCTTCGAGCGCGTGTTTGTAGTGCCGTTCGGTGGATCGCCCACACCTTCTAGATACGAAGATTACGAGTCGTTCCTGGTGCAGGGCGGTGGCCGTCCCACTTATGCGAATCTTGACGAGAACGCCGCAGTCGCTATGTGCTACACATCCGGAACGACGGGCAAGCCCAAAGGCGTGGCATATTCGCATCGAGCCCTGGTTCTGCATTCCTTGTCAATTTCCTTGCCGGACAACTTTGCCATGTCTCGCATGGACTCCGTGCTGCCTGCGATGTCGATGTTTCATGCCAATGCCTGGGGCCTGCCCCATGCTGCTGTAATGAACGGCTGTAGGCTCGTGTTTCCCGGCCCCAATCTCCAACCCGAGGCACTCCTGGAGTTGCTTAGCAGCGAAAGTGTCACTCTGACCGGAGCAGTGCCAACAGTGTGGCTGGGAGTGATTGATTGCCTGGAGCACGATCCCGGACGCTGGAAGCTGGCGGAGGGATTACGCATCATCGTGGCCGGGTCGGCAGCACCGGAAAGTCTCTTCCGCCGCTTCGACAAGTTCGGGGTGCGCGTGATTCAGCCGTGGGGCATGACGGAGACTACGCCGATCGCAACAACTTCAACCCTCAAACCTGAAATGGCCGGCTGGTCCGAAGACCGCAAATACGAGATCCGCGCCAAACAAGGTCTGCCTTCGCCGTTGGTGGAGATGCGCGCGGTCGCCGATAACGGCGAGATCCCATGGGACGGCGAGACGTTCGGTGAGTTGCAGGTGCGCGGGCCGTTTATCGCCACAGCCTACTACAATCTGCCCGAGGCACAGGACAGGTGGACAGAGGATGGGTGGCTGCGTACGGGAGATGTGGTCACGATCGACGCCGAGGGGTACATGAAGATCACCGACCGTACCAAAGACCTGATCAAGTCCGGTGGAGAGTGGATCAGTTCAGTCGATCTGGAGAACGCACTGGTTGGACATCCGTCGATTAAAGAAGCCGCCGTGGTTGCGATTCCGCACCCCAAGTGGCAAGAACGTCCGTTAGCCTGCGTAGTGCTGAAAGACGGAGCGCGGGTTTCCAACGAAGAACTGCGCACATTCCTTGGCGACCGCTTTGCTAAGTGGCAACTGCCGGATGGTTTTGTCTTTCTCGCGGAGTTGCCGCACACCTCTACGGGGAAATTGCTAAAGTCGCAGTTACGCCAGCAATTCAACAATTTCAGTTGGGAAAACATCAGCTCCTGACTCATCTCCCAACCCAGGCGCGAAATTGCAGTAAGACGATATAGGTTGAAGACTCTGCTCTACCCGCAAACAGGGGGCAAAAATGGTGTCAATTGCCTCTCCCCAGTGACAGTGTCCGGAGGTTGACACTTCGCCCGGGAGTTCGTCGGTCGCCCGTGGGACAAAGGTTGGCGGGGCTGGCAATTGACCATTTGATTTCCGAGCTGATGCGAGAGGCTTTCGCAAGTTTCTAGCGGACCACTTCTTTGGCGTGTATTTGAAAGGATGGCCAGGATTTCACTTCCAACTGCAACTCCTAGCGAAGTTTGACCAAAGTCTTGTTCGCCAAAATTGAACGCTTGCCAGTGCGATCCACGACCTGAAGTGGTGCAGAGGGTTCACTGCAACGGCTCTTGATTCCGTTCGGCCCGTTTTGCATCTGTTAAGCCACTTTGGCATCTGGCGTGCCCTTGTCATGTTGCCTGAAGCAATGAAGTACTTCGGAGGACATATGGCAAAGATAATCGAGTTCTACATACCGCAAAGCTTTCGCAAGGTTTCAAAGCGGTTCGCCCCAGCCGAACGTGGCAAGGTGCTGGCATTTCCACGGGGAGTACGAAAATCGGCGTGACCGGTTCTGAAACGCGCATGGCGAAACTAAAATTGAGCACGGTGAAGCAATGACCCCGAGCGATCAGGAGATTTGCGGAGTAGTGGTGGTGCCTTCTGCCAGTAGCTTTCGGTCTAACACAGGAAGGCCAAGAAGGTGTGCCCACGATAACCACAGCAGACGCGCGGGCAATAGAAAGTGACGCAGCGAATACGTCACACGAAATCGACACTGCCAGGCTTTCGACAGTGGTGAGGTTAACTGAGGCATGCGCCTTTGGGTTGGCAGCCCTCCCAGGAGCAGAATTAAACCTATCCGAAAGTCCCGTCGGTGCGAGCCGCTTTGTCTACACTCGATACTTTGTGCACGATTTCCCAGAACGCGGTCCTTCACTCTTTGACCCAGCGCACATCGCCCGCTCCCACTCCTGCCGCCAGTCGCTGCGACAGTGACCGAGACATCGAAACCCCATCATGCTTGCTCCGCAGAGCGGACAGACCAGGTTACGTATAGCCGAGATCAAGCTCATGTTGGTGTTTCTAACTACGGCAAACGAAACCATAATCTTTCTCCCTTGCGGCGGTTCTTCACCGCCGAATGCACAGAACCTTAAGCGCGGGGCCGCAGGCGCGTCTTGGGGAGGGCGCCCGGTGAACAGGGGCTGCGGCCCCTCGCTTCGGATTCAAACGTAAGAGCAACTGAGTCGCCAAATGCTTTGCTGGCAAAGAACGCTCCCAGTTCACGGGAAATATTGAGCTGCCGTGTAGTCAGTCTTCTCATTTGGAACTTCAGGTCAGACCAGCAAATACGCGTCAATAGAAAGCCCGTTCTTGAGTAGCCAAAATCCGGAGCCCCTGCCTGGACTGATTCCGCGACAGGCAAGACCTAGTTTGAATGGAAATTCGATTGCAATGGAGACGGGTGTTGATGCTGGGCACTCACGAGCGTCGAAGGCAGGCTTGCCAACGATTCATCGAAGGGGTCAGCCACCCAAATCACGACAGTCGTGGTTGCGCACGCACTTCGCTATGAAACTCGCTCAGCGAAGACACAGGTTTACGAGTGCGTGGAGGTATGGACATGAAGAACTTGGTGAGAGTGGCGATGCTTGTTGTGGCATTTGCAAGTGCGTGTTGTGCCCAGGAAGCCGTCGTGAATGTCAGTAGTAAAGGCAAGCAGAAGTGGTCACCATCCGAGGTAGATACGGTTTATCTTGCGGCATGTACTGCGGTGCAAAGAGAGTTTGGCGATAGCATCGTTTTGCGTCCACCCGTTGCATTGGTTCTCGGTGCGGAGACGAATGCCGTCGACTTCGATAAGAAGACGATCCTGCTCAAGCGGTGGGATCACACTCTATTTGCGCAGGGCGTTGTAGTTCTGGCGTTTGAGGATCTCCTTACGCCCCAGCGGCGGATGATGATAACAAACCGTGCAGTGAACTTGGCTCAAGCCACTGTCAACATCGGAGAGATCGGCAAGTGACTGTCTGGCAAAGTGTCACCGTATTGACACTTCGAAGTACGAGGTTTGCAAGTACCACTCTCTCAAAGCAAGGTAGGCCGTCATGAAAATCGTCTGGCGCAATCCAAACTCGATCGATCGTGCGTCGTCCTTGATAGTGAAGAGGTTGGCTGTAGGACAACCTGACGAGTTGCGGGTGTTCTATCGCAGCCGCAGGGGCCCAGGAGCATTTGGCATCATGTTTGAGCTACTCGTCAATCGTGACGCGGTTTCTCATGCGGCATGATCCAAGTGTCAACCATTCGGTTTCTTTTTCAACGCCCACACCTTCGCAACACAGTGCGGCCAGATCTTCCACGCCTTTGCGAAGGAGTTTGTAGTGAATTGGTTCAGGCGCGATGGTTTCGGTTTTCACGCAGGCGAGTGGCTCGCGTTTGCACTGGTGATCTTACTCTCACTCGCGTTATGCATTGCGTTGTTAAGACTTGTCTTCCGGCTCTTCAAACGCAAAGGCGACACAAACGAAAGCGAGAGGAACTATTGGCGCATACATGGAGGATGAGACAGGACCCTATCGAATGGAGCAAACGCCGAGGTCAATTCTTGACGTAGAAAATGACATTGAAGAACTGAGATCGGGGGTTACCGCACAAGGTAGCGTCACATCCGTCTGACGCTGCGTTTCCCGTTTCTCGGCAGCCTATGGGACCGCGGCGGATCTTGCTCACAGCCGCCGCGCTCTTCACCGCTTATCTTTCTGCCCTTGGTGCACAGTTACAGCCTGGTGATTGCAATGGCACTCTGACCTCTGGCACGTTTTATCCACTCACGCTCACGTTCGCGCTTCGCAACATTCCGCTTCGATAACCGTTTTTCTGAGAAGTTGTAGGAGGGCTCTTAATTCTTTACCTGCGCAGATTGAAGATTCTGCGCACCGTCTCGAGAACAAAGACAGCCTGATTGCATGCGCTCGCGTTCTTTAGCATGGCCATTGGTGCCTGCAGCACCCTTTCGATAAGGGCATGACTGAGCGAATCGATGGCGTTCTTTTGGTCTGGACTCAAATTGCCGAGGCGTCCGCACACGCGTTGAATTTCACCGCGGCGTACGGCCTCAAAACGCTCTCGCAGCGAAACAAGTGTCGCTGAGATTTCGGATTCAGAAACTTGAGAACCTGCCATGTCGATGCTGGTCATAACTCGCCTCCCTGTCGTATCGGGAAGCAACCCGGTCGCCACACCGACCGGCTCTGCAATGGGCGCGGACTGAGTGCTGCAGCAGGAACTGCTGATAGAGACCGTGCTGACACTGGCAAGCGGATACGGCAGACGCTGTCAAAGCCGTGACAGTGTGTCACCCGGAAGGCAGGAATCCTCTTCGGAGGCGATTGGCCAACTCATTTTTCCTTACGCTCGCAGAGCAGTTTGGCTGCAAGGGTGATGGAGATGAAATTGCACCCACTGAGAGATGTGAGGAGCGATTATTTTCTGGCGTGCTGGACGCAGTCAAAGAAGGCAAAGCGAAACGCGACGCAGAGAAGGACGGCAGGCAGCAGAGGAGAGGCCATGGAACGAAACCGTTACCGCACGTACGTGCCCGGCGACCCTCGCTGGACGCAGTACCACGACTGCCTCGCAGACGCGGATGCTGAAGTCCAGCGAGCCCGGGTAGAGGACGCCCGGATGCTGCTGGTGACCCGGGGCGAAACCATACCCGACGTACAGTGTGCACTGGTTATCCCTAAGTCGTTGCCAGACAGCTTGGCTGCGATCTAATAGCCCTTTTAATGGCTTGAATATCGCGTCAGGCTGGCCCCTGAGCCACGCGGCCGCCCGGAGTGATGTCATACACAGCATACATAGCACCCCCGGAAGATCGAGTGGCTTAAATCCGCCTCCTAACGCGACAGCCTGCTACGCGGCAGGAAGTCCTTTAGAATGAGCTTGTAAGAAGAATGCTGCATATTTCTTACAAATAACCTGTCCAGATATTCTGGAAATGCTTTCTGCCGGCGAAACCTTGCGAATTACAAACTTCCCAGGCGCATCGAGTTTTCAGAAACGGATATGCCAAAGAACGGGAGGTGCGTGCAACCTCAGATTCCCGGTCCATTTATGCGAATGCGAAAACCAAAGCCCAAGATCGAAGAGGGGACAGAAATGAGCAAAGCCGCCGGTCACCGTCAAGGAATGTTTTTAGCAGAGTCGTTGATCTATTGGTGGAACACAGAATCAAGCTGGATGCGCTGGAGCATGTTCTGAGGGAGACCAATCCTCTGGTTCATGAGTTTTACCCCGGCACGATTGAAAATCTGCGAGCCCAAGAAGCAGCTGAATTGAAAAAAGCACTTACTGTAAGGCTCAAGTCACAGCTTAGCGAAGGCTAAGGGGAAAGCGCAAGTCGACAACTCGGTCGTTCCAAGATGCGGGAGCCAGAGCGAGCACGTCTGTTTCTTCCTGGTGGATAGGTCGGGAGATCCCCAGCCTTCCCATCCTGGCCAGCAGGGTGGTTCGCTTCAGTCCCAGCTTGGCCGCAGCGCCACGTGGTCCACCAACGATCCAGCCAACCCGCTCCAGCGTTTCAACGATCAGGGCACGATCTGAATCTTCCAATGTCATCGATGATGGGCAAGCAGGGAAACGAAGTTGAGTGGGGGACATAACCTGCATTCGCCTTTTGTGCAACGGGTTTGGGAGCACACCGTCCCGCGAAAGGATAACCGCTCGCTCCACTAAGTTCTGCAACTCGCGAATGTTGCCCGGCCAGGAATACCACTGGAAGGCAGCCATGGTTTCGGGAGGAATGGTGTCGACTTGCTTCCCCATGCGGTGGCTGAACTGCTTCACGAAATGCGTCACAAGAGCGGAAATATCTGCCCGGCGCTCTCTTAACGCCGGCAGAAAGATGGGGAACACATTCAGCCGATAGTACAGATCACTACGAAATTGACCGCGAGCGACCATCTTCATCAGATCCCGATTGGTTGCCGCCACCAGCCGGACATCCACTTTGTGCGTGCGACCGCTGCCGAGTCGCTCGAACTCCTGTTCTTGCAGCACGCGCAGCAACTTCGGCTGCAACGCGGGGGGATGTCGCCTACTTCGTCCAAAAACAGCGTGCCTTTGTCAGCCATTTCGAAGCGCCCGATTTTCTGCGCAATTGCACCGGTAAAGGCGCCCTTTTCATGACCGAACAATTCGCTTTCCAGAAGATCCAGCGGAATGGCCGCGCAATTAAGCTTTATGAAAGCGCGCCCGCAGCGCTGACTTGCATTGTGAATGGCGTGAGCAATGAGTTCTTTTCCCGTGCCGGTTTCCCCCTCGATGAGGACAGTCGAATTAGTCGAAGCCACCTGTTCTACTTGTTCGAGAACAGATTCCAGGGCGGCGCTCTTGCCGATGATCTGCTCGAATCTTCGATCTGGTCGGTCTCCCTCAGGGTACATGACGGTTGCACACTCGGGCATTGGAAATCTCCTATCATTCGATCCGATTCGTGAGCCGCGTCACATATCAAGGGCCGCGCGGACCGTTTTGAGCATCAATTGATGATCGAACGGTTTTGCAAGGAACTCGACTGCGCCCTCTCTCATCGCTTGAATCCGCATACTGG
>WNEZ01010205.1_pt1 | contig 10571 bp, 8 predicted proteins | sample 5400521 | NCBI WGS metagenome assembly WNEZ01 (sample SAMN13153339, study PRJNA577476) | soil metagenome | isolation source: 120 cm saprolite under Douglas fir tree site 2 hole 1 replicate 1 | place: USA:California | collected 2015-04-18
GAGCAACCGTAGTGGCTTGGCGAACGTTTCCTGACCACCACCGCTATTCTCCACAGGATGTCGAAGAATTGCAGGACTGGGCGCGCGGCCAGCCGGCGGGGTGTTTGATTGTTACGACCCAGAAAGACCTGGTCAAAATCCGGCGGACTCACCTGGGCGGCAAAGAATTATGGGCAGTTCGAGTTTGCTTCCGCGTCGACTCCGGTGAAAAGGAATTACACGGCATGCTGGCTCGAATGATGGGTGATGCACAAACATTGCAAATTGCAAAATGCAAATTGCAAATTTGAAATTTGCAATTTGCAATTCCTTTACCAAGGAGGACGGCATGGATGCTTCTTCCCGGTTGGACCCTCAGGAACCGATGCGGAACGGTCATTGCCCGCACCCCATCCTTTCCCCCGCGGGGAGAGTGGAAGCCGAGCGGACTTGGAAACCACTCGACTTACACGGGCTCAAGACCTACGACCTGAAGACACGTCCATCGAAAGTATTTCACGAGGACTTGGGCCGACCGGTAGAGGTCGGCGCCACGATCGGGGAATGGATCGAATCGTTGCCGCGACAACTGGCGGGCAAGGATCTCCGGCGCGTTCGCGATTGCCTGTGTCAGGCGCATGAGAACCATCGGACACGCGTGGCGGCCGTGGGCGGGCACGTCATCAAGACCGGCTGTGGACCGTACCTTATCGACTGGATTCAACGCGGCATGTTGAGCGCCATCGCCCTGAACGGGGCGGCGGCCATTCATGATTTCGAGCTGGCCCTGGGCGGCAAGACCAGTGAAGACGTGGCGGCGCAGTTGCCGCGCGGCCAATTCGGCATGGTGCGGGAAACGGCCGATGCCTTCGCCCTTGCCGGCCGCGCTGGCGCGGAAGGCGAGCTGGGCTTGGGCTGGGCCTTGGGGCGATACCTCGACGGCCTCGATTGTCCCTATGCGGACAGCAGCGTCGTACTGGCCGCTTATCGAGCCGGCATTCCCTGCACCATCCACGTGGCCTTGGGGACGGACATCGTGCACATGCACCCGCACGTTTCCGGCGCCGCCCTGGGTGAAGCCAGCATGATCGATTTCCGCCGCCTCTGTGCCGTCGTCTGCACCATGCAGCAGGGCGTTTGGCTGAACCTGGGCAGCGCCGTGATTTTGCCGGAAGTGTTCATCAAGGCCGTCAGCATCGCGCATAATTTCGGCCACTCTCTGGACGGCCTGGTGACGATCAACATGGATAAGCAATCGCAATATCGCAGCCGGGTCAACGTGTTGGAACGGCCCAGCTCCCAAGGCATCGAGTTGATCGGACATCATGAGATTCTGCTGCCGATTTTGCACGCCGCCGTGGCCCAGAAACTGGCAACGGTCAGTAGCCAGTGGTCAGTAGTCAGTGGCGATTCGAATCAAGCAGCTTAGGGAAACAAATTCCAAGAACCAAGAACCAAATTCCAAGCGGATATGGTTCTTGGAATTTGGTTCTTGGAACTTGGTTCTTGGGATTTGGTTCTTGGCTCTTCGGGAGTTATGGATGTCTGCCGATCTGATTGACCTGGTGCAGCGTTTCCAACAGCCACGCGTGCTGGTTTTGGGCGACGTCATGCTGGATCGGTACATCTGGGGAGACGCGGAGCGAATCAGCCAAGAAGCGCCGGTCATTCTTTTGCATGCGGACAAGCGCGAGGAACGGCTGGGCGGGGCCAGCAGTGTGGCGACCATGCTGCGGGCGCTGGGCGCGCGTGTGGCTCTGGTCGGCGTCGTCGGCGCGGACTTCAACGCTGAGCGGATTCGCCAATTGCTAATCGAGCTGGGCATCGAGCATGAGGGCTTAATTGTTGATCAAGGCCGCCCCACTACCGTCAAAGAGCGTTACATCGGTCGGGCGCAGCATCGTCATCCCCAGCAGATGATCCGGGTCGATTACGAAGTCCGCGCCCCGGTGACTGGCACGATCCAACAACATTTGCTCGAGGTGATCGTCCATCAGGTCCGCAAAGCAGATCTCGTCTTGATCAGTGATTACGACAAAGGGGTGTGCACGGCCGAGTTGATCGCGGCCACCCTTTCCGCCGCACAAGCTAGCGGCGTACGCACCTTGGCCGATCCCATCCGTCCACCACTCACGACTCACCACTCACCACTCACCATTTATCACAAGTATCGCGGTTGCTCCGCGTTGACGCCGAATCGACTGGAGGCAGGTTTGGCGACTGGCCGAGTGCTTGACACGATCGACGAGGCTTTGCAAGCGGCCGAGCAGTTGAGGAAAGAGCTGGACTTGGAAGCGGCCATCGTCACTCTGGACAAGGATGGCATGGCGCTAGCGCATACCGACGGGACCAAGAAGCATTTTCCCACTCGTCCGCGACAAGTCTATGACATCACCGGCGCCGGAGACATGGTGCTGAGCGTGCTGGGCATGACACTCGCGGCGGGCGCCGATTATGACGCCGCCATTCGACTGGCCAATATCGCCGGGGGGCTGGAAGTAGAGAAGATCGGCGTGGCCACGGTGACCCGAGATGAGATCCTTCGCGACCTGCTGCGATCGGGTCCCATCTCCGGAACCGGGCTGGAGAAGATGATGTCTCGCGAGGTTCTGCAACACGAGTTGGCCAGTCGGCGGCGCCTGGGCCAACGCGTCGCCTTTACCAATGGCTGTTTCGACCTTGTCCATGCCGGCCACGTTCAATACCTGCAAGAGGCCAGAGCTCAAGCCGACTTACTCGTCGTCGGCTTAAACAGCGACGCCAGCGTGCGCGCCCTAAAAGGTCCAAATCGTCCGATCAACTCCGTGACGGCCCGCGCCCAAGTGCTGGCCGCTTTGCAGGCCGTCGATTTTGTCACCGTCTTCGATGAAGCCACGCCGCTGACGTTGATCCAGACTTTGCGGCCGGACGTCCTCGTCAAAGGCGCTGACTATCAGAAACACGAAGTGGTCGGTGCCGATTATGTGGAATCCTACGGCGGCCGCGTGCATTTAGCGCCGCTTCGGGAAGGATTCTCGACCACTGGAACTCTGCAGAGGTTAGGAGCGGCATAGCCGGCTCGTCCGTAGTGAGAGCCGCCAGAGCCGGAAGCGTAAGCGCCCGGTCTGAGCCACCGGGCGCTAACGCTCCCGGCTCTGAATAATGCTACGGACTACTGAGTACTGACTACCATGAAAATCGCGGTGTTCCTGCCAAATTGGGTCGGCGACGTGGTGATGGCTACCCCCGCGCTGCGGGCAATCCGAGAGCACTTTGCCGACGCCTACTTAATCGGGGTGCTTAAGCCATACGTGGCAGGCGTCCTGGATGGCCTTACTTGGCTGGACCGCCTGATCTTTCGCGACACACAAGGGCCTTGGTCCCGACGGATGCCGGTGGTGATCACCGATCTTCGCCGCGAGCGGCCCGACCTCGCTGTCCTCTTTACCAATTCCTTTCGATCGGGATTGATGGCTTATCTCTCCGGATGTCGGCGCCGGGTGGGCTTTGCCCGAGACGGGCGGAGCGCCTTATTGACCGACCGACTTGAACCTCTACGAGACAGTTCCGGCAGACTTGTGCCGAGTCCGGTGATCGAATCGTACAACCGCCTGGCCGTGCAGGTGGGCTGCCCGCAACCAGGCTATCAGATGGAGTTAACGACCACATTTCGAAACGAGCGGGCGGCCGAAGCCGTCTGGCGGCAGGCGGGGCTGGTTGCGTGCCCGGAAGTGGTCTGTCTCAATCCGGGAGCAGCCTTCGGCTCCGCCAAGCATTGGCCCATGGATTACTTCGTGGAGCTGGCTCGGCTCCTGGTGGACCGGCGCGGCTGCGGCGTTCTGGTCTTGTGTGGTCCGGCGGAGAAAGAAATGGCGAGTGAGATCGCCCGCCAAGCTCGGCATCCGGCGATCCATTCCCTCGACCGTCATCCGCTGTCGCTGGGTTTGATCAAGGCGTGCGTGCGACGGGCCGACCTGCTTATCACGACGGATAGCGGCCCGCGGCATTTTGCGGCCGCCTTCAATCGCCCGGTGGTGACTCTTTTTGGACCTACACATATAGGCTGGACGGAGACTTATTATCCCCAGGCGGTTCATCTTCAGAAAAAGGTGGATTGCGGTCCGTGCCAGCTTCGAACTTGTCCATTGGATCACCGCTGCATGAAGTTGTTGACGCCGCTGGAAGTGTTCACCGCGGCCCAAGATTTGTTGGCGCGCCGCATCCCCCAGCGCGGCGCTGGATAATGCTTGGGAAATCCGAGTTGTCCAGGATCGAACAGGAGGAAACAGAGAGAACAGAGAATACGGAGTCTGATCTTAGCGGCTTGTTCTTTGTTTTCTCTGTTGTCTCCTGTTCTTCTTTTTTTGGTTCCTTTGGAAAATCTTGATGCGACCATTCTTATTCCTGCTTTCTGGAATGGTTTTTCTTTGCCGTCGTCGCAGAGCCTTTCTCGATGTGAATCCCCGCTATCGCGATCTGTTGAAGCGACAAGGACTTAAGTCGCCGGAAGACTTCCTGGCGCTTCCGGCGGTGATTGTCAGCGGCCATCCGGATCGGAATGTCTCACGGGTGAAGCTCGGAGGCCTTCGAGATAAATCCGGACACCCAGTCGGTGTCACGGCCTACCTAAAAAGAGAGCACAGTCTTCCTTGGCGCGATCGGTTGGCGAACGCCTGGGCTGGCTTTGGCTGGTGCTCCAGGTCGTATCGAGAGGCTCTGATCCTGCGCGCCATGCGCGAGCAGGGAGTTGGCTGCCCGGAATTCTTGGCGGCAGGGGAAGATAGGTTCGGACGGGCTTTCCTTTTGGTTCGTGAGCTGTCTGAAGGCGTGGATTTGCGCGTCTTTCTACAGAAGAAATACCTGGCGGAACCTGTCGTTCGTCGCCATTTTGCGCGAACATTGGGTGAAGCCCTGGCTTGTCTGCACGATGCCGGATTCAATCATCCGGACTTATATTCGAAACATGTCCTGGTCAATCCTCGATATTCCGCGGTAAGCCTGCTCGATTGCCAACGCTCGCATCGTTTCCGAAATTTGAGCTGGGCGCAGCGCTGGCACGACTTGGCGGCTCTGGATGCAACCTTGACCGACGAACTGGTTGGCCCCCGGGAGCGGCTACGGTGCTTGAGAAGCTACTTGAGGGCGGTGCTGGCCACGCGAGCGCCTCGGCCGTTTTGCCGCAAAGCCCTGGCATCTATTCGTCGCCATGCATCTCGCCTCCTGCGCCACCGACACGTTCGTGAGGCCCGGCAACCACCGCTACCCAGCGATTCCCAGAACCTGATTTGGGTGCAAGGCGAAAGTCTGTGTGTCACGCGCCAGTTTCATGACGCTCTCCAAGGTCGAATACCGGAAAAGCTGCTCCGTGGCAGGCGCCGTTCGTTTCCCAGCGCTCTCACCAACCTTGTGGTTCCGTTTGGGAACGAGGCCGCGGGGCACGTGACGCGCTGCCAATATTCCTTTCGTGGAATCGGTCCAGCCATTCTGGTGCAGCGTCGGGCCAGCCGCCCCTGGGGTTGGCTCTGGAGCTTGATCCGGAGACGACGCTTGACTTCTCCCGAGCTCGAGCAGGCTGGCGTCGTTTTTCGCTTGGAACGTTATGGCGTCCGTTCGCCTCGGATTCTCGCCTTCGGTCAGAGTCTCCGTCGCCCCTGGCAAATGGAGTCCTTCCTGCTCCTGGAAGATCAATCGGGAGGGATCAGCCTTGCCCAATGGCTCGCCGACCACGCGAATGAACAATGGACCGCGGAGCTAAAGCAGCGCTGGCACGTGCTCCGGCAGGCGGGGACACTGCTGCGGCGCATGCACGACGCTTGTTGCTACTTGCCCGAGCGGCCAGACGGTTCGCTGCAGGTTGACATGAAGTTAGCTGAAGGCCCGGTTTTGGTTTTATCTGACATCGAGCGAGTTCTCAAGAAACGTAATCCGAGCCGGACTTGGGCCAAACACAATCTCATAGCCTTGGCCAGAACTTTGGATCTTGCCGGGCTTTCGCGAACGGACTGGTTGCGGATTGTCTTGAGTTACACTAACCAAAGGCACTTGACCACGGCCACGAAAAAGTTGGCCCGGGATTTAGAAAAATGAACCTCGCTCTTTGCTACGAAAACGTGCTGCCGGCCCGCGGCGGCTGCGAGACGTATATTGCTGATCTGTCGCGGCGGCTGGTGGCTGACGGCCACGAAGTCCACTTGTACGCCTCTCGCTGGGATGCGGAGGCGTTGCCGAAGAAATTGTACGTGCACCCGGTTAAAAGCCCTGTCGGACCTCGCTTTTTCCGCCCCTGGCGATTCAGCACGGCCTGCCAAACCGCGTTGCGCGACAGCCACCATTTGGTCTCGATTGGTTTCGACAAAACCTGGGGACAAGACGTTCTCTATCCGCAAGGAGGACTGCATGCGGCGTCGGCCGATCACAATATCGGCAAGCATCGCCTTCGCGGGATTCGTATTGCCGCCCGCGTCATGAAGAAGGTGGATTTGGCGCATTGGTCGTTCACTCGGCTGGAAAAAAAGCAGTACTTGGGCGACGATCATCCGCTGATCATCGTCAACAGTCACATGGTCGCCAGGCATTTTCAGCAATATTACAGCATCAGCCTGGATCGACTTCGGGTTGTACATAGCGCCATCGATCCCGGGCGATTTGCTTATGCTGATCGGCCGAAGCTCCGTCAGGAATGGCGGGAGCGATGGGGAATTCTCCGTGAGGAAACGGTGGGATTGTTCGTGGCCATGAATTACCGGCTCAAAGGCCTGGAGCCACTGCTGCGGGCCGTCGCCTGTCTTCCGGCGGCGCAGCCTTTTCGGCTCCTGGTAGTAGGCCATCCGCGTTTTCAGGCCTACTCCCACTTGGCCGACAAACGAGGGATCTCTAACCGCGTGCTGTTCCTTGGCCCTCGGCGGGACGTGCATCATTGCTATTTTGCCGCCGATTTTTTAGTGCATCCCACATTCTACGACCCTTGCTCGCTGGTCGTCTTGGAAGCCTTGGCTTGCAGTCTGCCGGTGATTACCACGCGCTTCAATGGCGCCAGCGAGTTGCTTCATCCGCCGCGAGAAGGATTGGTTCTCGACGATCCCCACGACTTTCGGGAGTTGGCCTGGTCCATGACGCAGTTGTTCGATCCGGGGCGTCGTGCCGCTAGCGCCGAGGCAGCCCGTCGAGCAGCAGCGGCGTGGACTTTCGAGCATCATTATGAGCAGCTCTTGCAAGTATTTACCGAGGCCGCCGCCAGCAAACGGGCCGCATAAGTTCTCGTCGCATCTTGCGAAAACATTGACCAAGCAACCGCCGGCGCGGTAACTTGGGTAGAGATTCCTCAAAAAGCGGAACGGCCTTATGCGTACTCCTACCATCACGCCACCTCCTGCTACGGTTCCAAATCCGCCGGAGATTCCCCCGCTCCAAAATGGGGACCGTTTGACGCGCGCCGAATTCGAACGCCGATATCAAGCCATGCCCGAGCTTAAGAAAGCCGAACTTATTGAAGGAGTAGTCTACGTGCCCTCTCCGGTGAAATTCCGACAACACGGCGGACCTCATTTCAATTTGATTGGCTTGTTGGCCCATTACTGCGCCTTCACTCCAGGAGTGGAGGGGGGCGATAATTCCACCTTGCGCATGGACCTGGATAACGAACCGCAGCCGGATGTTTTTCTTCGGATTCTTCCTACTCATGGCGGCCAGTCGAGCACCGATGATGATGACTACGTAGAAGGGGCGCCCGAATTGGTTTGCGAGGTTGCAGCCAGCAGCGCCAGTTATGATCTTCATGATAAGCTGAGAGCCTATCGAAGGAATAAAGTCCGCGAGTATATCGTTTGGCGAGTCCTTGATCGCGAAATCGACTGGTTCGTTTTGCGACAAGAACGTTTTGACAAAGTAGCCACCCCGGCGGATGGTATTTATCGAAGCGACCTCTTTGGCGGTCTCTGGCTCGATGGAGCGGCCTTGATTCGCGGAGACATGCCCACAGCTTTGTTGGCGTTGCAAAGAGGTCTCGACAGTCCGGAGCATGCGCAGTTTGTCGCCAAGCTGCAACAGGCGGCTACCAAGAATCAGCCATGACCGGATTTCTGCTGGCCGCGCTCACCGTTTTGATCTCCTATCTGATTGGCGCGATCCCGTTCGGCTATCTCATTGCTCGCTGGCGGGGAGTGGACATTTTTCAAGCCGGCAGCGGAAACGTCGGGGCCACCAATGTTGGTCGAGTGTTAGGCTGGCGGCTCGGTATCCTCGTTTTTGTTCTGGACTTTGCCAAAGGCGCCTTGCCGACCGGCGCGGCATCAATTGCTGGTGGCCAGTGGCTGCCCGTCCTGGCCGGTTTGTCCGCCGTCGTGGGGCACCTGTTCCCCATCTTTCTCCGTTTTCATGGGGGCAAGGGTGTGGCGACCGGCGCCGGAGTGGTCGCCGTCCTTTTGGATAATTGGGTTCTGAGCTGCTTTGCCCTCCTGGCCGTGGGGTTGGTGGTTGCCCGCCATCACGCCAACATCAAACGCCTGCTTCACGGCAACGAAAACCGCTTTCCGGAATCTCAACTTATGTCGCAAATTCCCAAGATCATTCACGTCCTGGCGGTCGGCCTGTGGTTTGGCAGTAGCGTGTTTTTTCTGATTACGGCCTTAGTCATTTTCAATCATTTTGAAAGTCTTGGCGCCTCCGCCCATCGTCCGTCTTGGATTCCCGTGCCGTCGGATTTCGACAAGGAGATGGGGACGCGGCTGGCGGGAGTCGCCGTGGCGCCGCTCTTTGACTGGTATTTTCCCTTGCAGATTATTTGTGGCTTTCTAGCGATCATGACCGGCCTGACTTTTTCTCAGGCCGAGCCGGGGCGTCGCGTGCATCGGCGGCGAAACTTGATATTGTTGTTCGCAACAGCCGCCGCCGTAATCGGTTGGCTGGTGGCCGACTATGTCGGAGAGCTCCGCCTGGAACGCTACAGCCCGAACGAAATTGTCGCCGAGTCCGCCAAAGCCGCCTTCGCCGCCTGGCACGGCATCAGCCTAACGCTCAACATGGTCGCCATCGGCCTGGTCACCGTGGCAATGGCATTGGTCGGACATTTGCCGCCAACGCTTGTCAAGAAGGAACCGGGCCAAGTGGAAGCCCCGCGATCTCAAGGGGACTATGAATAGGAAAATGGATCAGTAAAATAGGAATCGGCGGAGAGAAATCCTCATGCCTAAGACATTGGACATCCATTTGGAAATGCCAAATGACCTGAAGCGCCTCCGACTTCCAAAAGGCGTCAATTCCCGATTGCACGAGCTTCTCGACCGGCAGGATCATGGTCTAGATCTTACCCCTGCTGAACGGCAGGAGGCCGAGGGCCTAGTCGACCTAGCGGAATTTCTGTCATTTCTCCGTCTCCGAGCAGAACGGGCCATTGATGGGCGGAAAAGGAAGCGATGAGCCGCATTCTTGCCCGGCTTTGCCTTAAAGCAAGAAATGCAACCTAAGCAAGTTTCCTCGGTCTCACTCACGCTTTAATCAAAATCGCCCCTTCACCGTTGCGGAGCGTGATGCTCGTCACGGCCGAACCCAACGTGCCGTCGGCGTGCAACGGATAATAGGTTCCGCCGAGAGAGTGCGTTGTGGCAGTCGTGTTGGCCAAGGTGCCGCTAACGCCGGAGGCGTAGGAGAGAGGTTTATACAGGACCAAAGCACGGCCGAACTGCCGGCCATAGACGTGATAGGTCAAATTCCGGTTAGCGGGGTCGAGACCGGTGGCGAAATCGAACCACTTGCCCGTCGGCTGCCCGATGTTGTAGTTGATCGCGGGAATCCAGTGTCGCGACCAGGTGCTGGCCGGCTCGAAACCCCCGAAGATGTCCAGAAACGTGTGAACCGGATCGGATAACAAATAATAGTAGGCCAGCGTCGCCAACTGGGTGCGCGGATCGGTGGGCGAGCCGTTGGTCGGAAGGCTGTCGAGCACCGCATAGGGAACCGGCGACTGAGCACTGCGACGAGCCACCATCGTCGCCAAATCGACGAACTGCTGATAGTTATGCGCTAAAGCGCGAATGGCAAATTCTTCGAAATAGGCGTGGGTCTGGAGGATGACGGCATCGGCAGAATTGCTGCCGCCGGCCGTGTTAGCGAGCACCCAACGCGGGACCACCGCCCGATTGATGGCATGCAGCAGGTTGCCGTAATCCGTGGCGTAGAAGCTTGTGGATTCGCGAACGGTCGTCGGATCGAAAGCCGGCTTGCCCGTGGAATTGTCCATAAACAGCCCGGTGGCCTGGCTCACCGTGGCGAGAAGATGAGTGGAGTAATCCACCGCCCAGTTGCGGAAGGCGTCGTTGGACGGATTGGTCGCGAAGCGCATCTGACCGTAGTTGCCGTAGGGGATTCGGCTTTCATAGAGGAAGCGCGCGTCCATGCCGGGCTTTCGCATGGCGTACTCGCCGTCGCTCAGATAGCCGTCGTGGTTCAGGTCGGCGCTCGCATCGAAGGCGGGGATTACCCCCGATGTCGTTCCCCGCGCTTTGACGTAATCGCGACCCAAGATGCTCTTGGCTACCGGCGCCGTGCCGCCAGCGGTCGTGGCGAAGCGCACGTAAAATAATCGTGCCGAGCCGTTGATCGATGCCGCTTTCCAGTCG
>WNEZ01006109.1_pt1 | contig 10569 bp, 10 predicted proteins | sample 5400521 | NCBI WGS metagenome assembly WNEZ01 (sample SAMN13153339, study PRJNA577476) | soil metagenome | isolation source: 120 cm saprolite under Douglas fir tree site 2 hole 1 replicate 1 | place: USA:California | collected 2015-04-18
CCTGGATGAGCTGACCGTCGAGCGGAAGCATGTTCTGGAAGGCGTGACACGTCTTCGGCGCCGCCTCGGACTCGAGCCGAGCGACGAAGCGGAGGTTGCCGACCTTGATCTCTACGTCCACGCCTGCATAAAAGTAGCGCCGCCGCCCACGCGGGCAGCGGCGCTGTTCAGACGGTGGACGCTAGGCGGCCCGGGAACCGGCCGTACCCGCCGTGGCCTGACGCCGTGTGGCCATGGTGAAGCCGTAGTACAGAGCCGCGGTGACCACAAATCCGACGATGAACGTGATGTCGCCCCACTGCGCGTTCGCCTTGGGGATAGGTCCGGTGTAGATCGCGTTGTTCGAGAAGAGCCCGATCGAGACAACGAGGCCTACCGCCATGGCCAGCGCTCCCTGCCAGCGCTGGTGCTTGGTGTCGTAGAACACGGTCTCGTCACCGTAGTCGCCCTTGTTCAGCCAGTAGTCGACGAAGACGACCGCCAGCCACGGCGCGATCCAGTAGCTGATCAGCAGCAAGAAGTTGGTGTAGTTCTCCTGGTAGTTGTGGGCCTCGAGGTAGAGGCCGCCGAAGTAGCCGATCACACCGGCCACGACCGCGATGGCGGCGCGGCGCTGGCGGAGCGTCATGCCCATCTCGCGGATGCCCAGCGCGACGAGCGACATCGTGCCGCTGTAGATATTGATCGCGTTGGCGGCAACCGCCCCGATGGCGATGCAGAGCAAGGTGAGGTAGTAGATGAGACCCGGCATCGCCTGCTGCAGCTGCGCGGTCGGGATGTCGTTCGGGCCCCACTTGGTCCCCGCGACCGTCACCAGCACAGCGCCGGCGGACTCGAGGATGATGCAGGAGATGAACACGCCCAGGCCGGCCCAGACGCCGACCATCCTGCGGTCGGTGTTGGGCGGCATGTAGCGCGTGTAGTCGGCGGCGTAAGGGTTCCATCCGGCCGCGTAGCCGAAGGCGGCAGTGAAGGCGAGCAGCCAGCTGCCGACGTGGGTCGTCGTCGTCGCCGCGAAGCTGTAGTTGCCGTGGATGAAGATGTAGATGCAGGCCAGGCCGAACACGACCCCCAATAGAGGCAGTGCCCACCGCTCGAAGAAGTGGATCAGGTTGTGGCCGAGCGTGGCGATAATGACCTGCGCGACCACGATGACGAGGAAGGTCAACCAGAACGGGAGGTTCAGAGATGGGAACAGCGCCTGCAAGCCAAACGAGCCGCTGACGCTGTTGACGATGAACCAGCCGAATGCGCCGGTGACCGTGTTGAGGCCCGCTGGGAGGATGTTGCCCAGGAAGCCGAACGAGGCCCGGCTTTCTACCATCATCGGAACGCCGAACTTCGGTCCCCAGGACGACAGCACGCCTTGGGTTATTGATCCGAGCGCGCTGCCGATGACGATGGCGGCAATCGACTCCCACAGATTGAGCCCAAAGAACAGGACGCAGATGACCCCGACGAAGACGGTGGCGAACTCGAGGTTCGGCGAGAGCCACGTCCAGAGGAGATCGATGGGCTTTCCGTGTCGCTCCTTCAGGGCTATGTATTCCACGCCGCCCGGCTCGACGGTGGCGACCTTCTCCCCGTAGTCGCCCTCTCGAATAGGTACGTGCTTCTCTACTTCCTGGGCCGTTTGCATAGGCGCTTCCCCCTCCATGAGCGACGCCGCCGGCTAACGCCCGAAGTTTAAGGTCAAGTTAGGATTCCGTCGAATGCTAGATTTGCTGCTCCGCGCCGCCCGTCTGCCGGGCGAGATGGAGACCCGCGACATCGGCATCAAGGACGGGCTGATCAGCGAGCCGGAGCCCGAGGCTCGTCAGACCATCGACCTTGGCGGCGCCCTGGTCACTCCGGCCCTGGTCGAGCCGCACATCCACCTCGACGCCGTGCTCACGGTGGGCGAGCCGCGGCACAACCAGACCGGCTCGCTGTTCGAGGGCATCGCCATCTGGGCGGAGCGGGTGCGGAGCCTGACGGTCGAGGACGTGAAGCAGCGCGTGCGTACCGTCCTGCGCTGGCAGCTCGCCAACGGCGTCCAGTTCGTGCGCTCGCACGTCGACGTGTGCGACCCGGAGCTCAAAGCCGTCCGCGCGCTGGTCGAGCTGCGCGAGGAGGTCGGCGACCAGATGTACATACAGCTGGTGGCCTTCCCGCAGCAGGGCATCTTCTCGTTCGAGGGCGGCGAGGACCTGATGCGCAAGGCGGTCGACCTCGGCGTCGACGTCGTCGGGGCGATCCCGCACTTCGAGCTGACCCGCGAGTACGGCGTCGACTCGGTGAAGTTTGCTTTCGCCCTCGCCTCGAACAAAGGCCTGCGCGTGGACATCCACTGCGACGAGACCGACGACGACCACTCGCGGTTCATCGAGACGATGGCCGCGGAGACGATCCGGCTTGGGATGGGCGGGCGGGTGACCGCGTCGCACACGACCGCGATGCACTCGTACAACAACGCCTACGCGTACCGCCTGATCAACAACCTCAAGCGCGCGCAGATGCACATGGTGACGAACCCACTGGACAACTCGACCCTGCAGGGCCGCTTTGATTCGTATCCGATCCGGCGCGGGCACACGCGCGTGAAGGAGCTGCTGTCCGCGGGCGTCAACGTGTGCATCGGCCATGACTCGGTCATGGACCCGTGGTACCCGCTGGGCTACGCGGACCCGCTGCAGTCCGCGTTCGTGCTGGCGCACTACGGACAGATGTCAGGCCACAGCGAGCTGCGGACGCTGATGGACATGATCACCTGGAACGGGGCGAGCGCCCTCGGGCTCGAGAAGTACGGACTGCTGCCGGGCTGCCGGGCCGACGTCTGCGCCTTTGCCGCGCCGAGCGAGATGGACGCGATCCGGCTCATCGCGCCGCGCAAGCTCGTCCTGCGCGGGGGCAAGGTCGTGGCCCGGACCGAGCCGGAGCGGACCACGGTGACGTGGGACGACCGCGAGGAGCTGGTCGACTTCCTGAAGCCGGGGCCGAAGCCGGGAGTGCCGGCGCTCTAACAAATCCTCGGACAGTCGCGACTAACCGTGCGTTTCGGGCGAGGAATTAGCTGATAGTCGCGACTATCCGGGTTGTCAGCTCAGGGCGTAGATCCCTGGCAGCTCGCGGTAGAGGCCGGCGTAATCGAGGCCGTAACCGATCACAAAGCGGTCGGGGATCACGAATCCGGTGAAGTCGATCTGGACGGGAAGCTCGCGCCGCGCCGGCCGATCGAGGAGCGCCGCGACCCGGAGTGAGGCGGGCTTGAGCCGGCGGAAACGTTTGAGGATCGTGTCGATGGTCCGGCCCGAGTCGACGATGTCCTCGACGAGAAGGACATGCCGGCCCTCGAGCGAACCCTCCACCATGTGGGCGATCTTCACGCGGCCGCTGGTCTTCGTCCCCGCGCCGTAGCTGGCGGCGCGCACGAACTCGAGCTCCGCCGGGATGGAGAGGCTGCGGAGCAGGTCCGCCGCGAAGACGGTCGCACCCTTGAGGATCGCGACCAGGACCAGCGGCGTGTCGGTGCCGGCGTAGACCTCGGAGATCTCGTAGCCGAGCCTGTGCACCCGCTTGGCGATGCGCTCGGACGAGATCATGGCGCGTCCGGGCGCGCGCTTCGATCCCCTGGCCTTCGGTTTCGCCACCACGCCCTCCGGCATTCACCGCTGAGTCTAGTGTTTGACCCGGTGGCGGACCACGACGTCGAGCGGTTCAACCGCTGGGCTCAGAGCTACGAAAAGCATCCCTTGCAGCGGCTGATCTTCGAGCCGATTCAGCGGACGCTGCTCGAGGTCGCGGCGTCGGAGATTCCTGACGCGCGAGCGCTCCTTGACGTCGGTTGCGGTACCGGTCGCTTGCTGCGCGCGGCGGCCGACGTGTTTCCCGAAGCGCGGCTGGAGGGCGTCGATGCCGCGGCCGAGATGGTGAGGGTGGCGCAGGCGAACACGTCGCCGGATGCGCGAATCACGTTTCGACTTGCAGGAGCCGAGGCGCTCCCGTTCGGCGACGGGTCGTTCGACCTCGTCTTCAGCACGATGACGTTCCACCACTGGGCCGACCAGCGGGCGGGGATCGGGGAGGTGGCGCGGGTGCTGGCCCCGGGCGGGCGGTGGCTGCTCGCGGACTTCATCGCGTCGGGGGTGATGAAGTACGTGCGGAGGGTGTTTCGGTTGAGGCGGTTCCGGGAGAGGCGGGACCTGTTGCCGATGCTTGCTGCCGCCGGGTTGGAGGTGGCGACCGAGCGAACGGTTCGCGGCGTCGGGCGTCAGGTGCCGATCCTGGTGATTCGACGAGCCTCAGCCCGGTAGACCTCCGAACGCACCGTGCTCTCGGCGACCAGGCGTCCCCGAAACCAGACCTTTTCCGGCAGAGGCTGCAGACGCAGCGCTTCCGGCCATGACGGCACTGGCAACAGCTGCATGTCCGCGCGGGCGGCCGCGCTCAAGCCATGGTCGGTCAGGCGCATCGCCTCGGCCGGCGCGTCGGTAATCGTGCGCAGGGCGAAGTCGAGATCGGCGCCCGTCGTCAGGTGGGCGGCATGGGCGGAGATCAGCGCGACCTCGAGCATCGAGCCGCGACCGAACGGATAGAAGCCGTCCTTCACGCAGTCCTGGCCGAACAGCACATTCACGCCCGCGGCGCGGAGCTCGCCGATTCGGGTGGTGCCCCGGCGTATGAGACCGCGGTCGCCACGGCCCTGCAGCACCAGGTTGGTGACCGCGTTGGCCGCGATCGAGATCTGAGCCCGGCGGCACTTCTCGATCACCCGCTCCGCGTAAGCGTGATCTGCAGCGGCGAGGGAGCACACGTGGCCGGCGCAGACGCGTCCGATGTAGCCGCGGGCGAGCGCCTCGTCCGCCACCATCTCCAGCGTCCGCACGCCTCCGTCGTCGGTCTCGTCGACGTGCATGTCAAGGTCGCGGTCGAAGCGCTCGGCCAGGTCGAAACAGAGGCGGACGTGCTCGCGCTGGGCCGCCTCGTCGAGCTCCCAGTGCGGCATGCCTCCGACGACGTCGGCGCCCGCCACGAGCGCCGCCTCCATGAGCGCGTAGGCGCCCGGATCCCGCAGCAGGCCTTCCTGTGGAAAGGCGATCGTCTGCACCTCGGCGATGTCGGCGCAGTCCGCGGCCGCCGCCAGGACCCCCTCGAACGGGATGAGCCCGCCGATGGTGTCCACGTCGACATGCGAGCGGAGGCGCGTCGTCCCCAACCGCACCGATTCCTCGATCACGGCGGCGGCGCGTGCGCGGACGTCGGCAATCGTGTAGCGCCGTTTGCGCTCGTGGATGGCCGCGATCGCGCCGGCCAGGGTGCCGTCGTGCTCCAGCAGCTCGTCGCGGATCAGAACCTTGTCCAGGTGAACATGGCCGTCGATGAAACCCGGCAACAAAAGCTTGCCGGCGCAGTCGATCGTCTCGGACACACCCGCCGCGGCGCCAGGGCCCACTCGGACGATCCGGTCGCCGTCGACCACGACGTCGGCGGTCGAGCCGTCGGCGAGACGGGCATCTTGCAAAGCCCACACGGCGGGTTTAAGTTAGCGCCGGGCTCGGGTGGCCCGAGCCGGGCGCATACGAAAGGGGGAAAGAGAGCGCCATGGCTGTAGCAACCGATGCGCGCGAGCGCGACGTCGTCTATCCCGAGGATCGGCTGGCCTGGCCGCAGACGATCCTCATGGGCCTGCAGCACGTCATGGCGATGTTCGGCGCCACCGTGCTGGTGCCCATAATCCTCGGCTTCAACCCGAACACGGTCATCTTCTTCAGCGGCGTCGCGACCCTGATCTTCCTGTTCGTGACCGGGCGCAAGGTGCCGAGCTACCTCGGGTCCTCGTTCTCCTTCCTGGGAGCGGTGCTTGTCATCCAGGGCGGCAACACCGGCCACCACGACCTTGCGTACGGCGGGATCGTGATCGCGGGAGTGATCTATCTCCTCATCGGCGTCGTCGTCCACTTCATCGGCATCAACGCGATCCGCTTCCTCCTGCCTCCGGTCGTCACCGGGACCGTCGTCGCGGTGATCGGCATCGCCCTCGCAGGGGCGGCCTGGAACAACTACAAGGGCGACCTGTTCACGGCGACCGTCACCGTCCTGACCGCGGTGATCGTCAGCGTCTACCTGCGCGGCTTCCCCCGGCTCCTGCCGGTGCTTTTCGCGGTGGTGATCGGGTACGTGGTTTCGCTGATCGATCCGACCTGCCAGAGCGCGAAGGCGTGCCACATCAGCTTTGCCGGCGTGCAGAGCGCCGACTGGCTCGGGTTTCCCAAGTTCGCATTCCCGAGCTTCGGCGACCCTGTCCGCCAGTTCAGCCTCTTCTGGTTCATCCCTCTGATCCTGGTCGCCGAGAACGCGGGCCACGTCTTCGCGATCAGCGGGATCATGAAGCGCGACCTCAGCCCGCTCCTGGGCCGGACCTTCATTGGCGACGGCATCGGCACGATCGTCAGCGGACTGTTTGGCGGTACGGGCGAAACCACCTACGCCGAGAACATCGGCGTCATGGGCGTGACGCGGGTCTTCTCGATCTACATCTTCATCGTCGCGGCGGTCGCCGCCATCCTCCTGGGCTTCATACCGAAGTTCGGCGCGCTGGTGGACAGCATCCCCAGCAGCGTCGTCGGCGGGATCGAGCTGTACCTGTTCGGGCTGATCGCCGTGATCGGGGCCAAGATCTGGGTCGACGGCCGCGTCGACTTCGGCAAGCGGGCCAACCTGGCCGTGGCGGCGATTCCGCTGATCCTCGCCGCGGGCGGCGCCGACGTGAAGTTCGGCGACTTCGAGCTGAACAACCTCGCGCTTGGCGCCCTCGGGGCGATCGTCCTGTACCAGATCCTCCGACCCGGGCACATCCGCGACACCGAGACCGAGCCGGCGGAGGTTGTCGCCCGGGGCTAGGGTGGTACAACTTCTGACGTGAGCCCGCTGCCGTTGCTGCAGCTTCCGGCGGCGTTCGGGCTGGCGGGGGCCAGCGGCCTCAACGCGACCCTGCCGCTGCTCATCGTCAGCCTGCTCGCCCGGCTCGGCCTGATCCACCTGGCCCAGCCGTACGACGCCCTTGCGTCAGACTTCGCCTTCTACGGGCTCATCGTCCTGGCGGTGATCGAGTTCGCGATGGACAAGGTGCCCGCCCTCGACTCGGTCGGGCACGTGATCATGCTTCCGGTGTCCGCTGCGGCCGGAGCGATCCTTTTCGCGTCCCAGACCGGCACGGTCACTTCAGTCAATCCAGGGCTGGCGGTGATCGCCAGCCTGCTCGTCGGCGGCGGCTTCGCAGCGACGGTGCATGTGGTCCGGGCGGGCGTGCGCCCGGTGGCGAACGTGGCCCTCCTCGGCCCGCCCCTGTCGCTGCTCGAGGACTTGACCTCGGCAGCCCTGACGCTGGTGGCGGCGCTGGTGCCGGTCCTGGTTCCGATTCTGATCGCCCTCATCGTCCTTGGCGCCTTGCTGCTCTGGCAGCGCCGCCGGACGGTCCGTTCGTCGGTTTTGAGCGCCCGCTGATCGCCGCCCAGGCGCTTCGCGCCGGAAACCTGTCCGAGGAGCTTCTGAAGCCAGGATCCGGGGTGGTGCTCACCTCGGGCGAGCGCAAGATCACGCGCGACAAGCTTCGCGAGGAGGCCGGACGCATCGCCGGCGGGCTGCAGGAGCGAGGCATCAAGCCCGGCGATCGTGCCGCGATCTACGCGGCCAACTCGCTTGACTGGGTCGCCGGCTACCTCGGCGTCCTGCGCGCCGGCGCGTGTGCCGTGATGATGAACCCGGACTACCACTCGGCTGAGGCGGAGCACATCCTCCACGACTCGGAGCCGGAGCTGGTGATCGCGGATCAGCCGCGCGGGGAGATCGCCGGCAGGCTCGGCTTCGAGGTGATCGCGATCGAAGACCTGCCGCGAGCCGAGGCACCGCCGATGCCCGACCTCGACGCCGGCAGCCCGGCGGCGATCCTGTACACCTCGGGTACGACCGGCCGCCCGAAAGGCGCGCTCCTCGATCACGGCAACTTCCTCGCCCAGGGCCGAGGCGCGCTCGAGGTCTGGCGCTGGACTTCGAAAGACACGCTGGTCCATGCCCTCCCGCTCTTCCATCTCCACGGCCTCGGCATGGGTCTCCACGGCACGCTGCTGAGCGGAGGCAAGGCTGTGCTCGTGTCCTTCACGCCCGAGCACGTGGTCCACGAGCTCACGCACGGCGGGACGATGCTCTTCGGAGTGCCTTCCATGTACCAGCGACTGTGCGAGTGGCTGGAGGCGAACCCGACCGACCTCTCCCACGTCCGCGTCTTCGTCTGCGGCTCGGCCCCGCTGCCGCCGGCGCTGTTTGAGCGCTGCGCGAGGCTGCTCGGGCAGGCGCCCGTCGAGCGCTACGGCATCACCGAGGGCGGGATCGTCGTCACCAACCCCTACGACGGGCCGCGGCAGCCCGGCCGGGTCGGCTACCCGTTTCCCGGCGTCGAGGTCAAGATCGGCGAGCAGGGCGAGGTCCTGCTCAAGGGCGGCCAGGTGTTCAAGGGCTACTGGCGGAACCCGCAGGCGACGAAGGAGGCGTTCACCGACGACGGCTTCTTCCGGACCGGAGACGTCGGCGAGATCGGCGGGGACGGCACCCTTGCCATCCGGGGCCGGATCAAGGAGCTCATCATCACCGGCGGCTTCAACGTCTACCCGCGGGAGGTCGAGCTCGTCCTGGAGGAGCATCCCGCGGTGCACGAGGTCGCCGTCGCGGGCGTTCCAAGCGAGAAGTGGGGGGAGGAGGTCACGGCGTTCGTCGTCCCCTCCGCCTCGCATCCGCTGGACGAAACGGAGCTCATCGCCTTTGCCCACGAACGCCTCGCCTCCTACAAGTGCCCCAAGCGTGTCGTCAAGGTCGATACGCTGCCCCGCAACGCGATGGGCAAGGTGCAGCGTTCGCAGCTCGTGAAGTGAGGTTCCTCGACCTCACCCAGGACTTGTCTCTCCACACGCCCGCGTTCGCGGGCTATCCCGGGCCGGCGATTCGCTGGATCAAGCGGCTCGCGTTCGAAAAGGCCGGAGGGCAGGAGATCACGATGACCCTGCACGTCAGCACCCACCTCGACGCGCCCGCCCACTTCATGACCGGCGGCAAGTTCATCGGCGACCTGCCGCTCGATTTCCTGATCGGCCCCGCGTGCGTGGTCGACCTGGAGCGGTACGGCATCGGCGACTACGACCTGTACGGCCCGGAGCACTTCGAGCGGTGGGAGAAGGACACCGGCAACAGGATCGAGCGCGGCGACATCCTGGTCATCCGGACCGGCTACCACCGGCACTATCCAGAGAACTGGACCGACAGGTCGCAGCTTGACGAGACCAGGTACTTCATCCGCCATCCCGGTCCCACTCGCGCCTTCGCCGAGTGGGTCCTGAAGCGCGGCGTGCGCTGGATCGCCGTTGACGCGGGAAGCGCGGACCACCCGATGAACACCGTCATCCGCCGGATCCGCGCCGACGAGGCCGAGGAGGCGGAGCGCAAGCTCGGCCGCAGCCTGGACGAAATCTTTCCCAAGGCCGACTACCAGATCATGCACACGCTGCTGTTCCCGCACGACGTCGTCCACATCGAGAATCTCGGCGGCCGGCTCGACGAGGTGCTCGACGGGAAGATCCTGTTCGGCTGCTTCCCCTGGCGCTTCCAGGGTGGCGAGGCGGCGCTGTGCCGCGCCGTCGCCATGCTGGAAGACGAGTAGATGAAGCCGGCGCCCTTCCAGTACCACGCGCCGGCCTCTGTCGACGCCGCATGCTCCTTGCTCGGATCGCTGGAGGACGCCAAGGTGCTCGCGGGCGGCCAGTCGCTGATCCCGCTGCTGAACTTCCGGCTCGCGCGGCCCCAGCACGTGGTCGACATCAACCGGATCCGCGGTCTTGACAGGATCTACGAACGCGACGGCGGCGTCGCGGTGCAGGCGCTGGCGCGGCAGGCCGCAGTCGAGGATTCCGAGCTCGTCGCGCGCGTGTGTCCGCTGCTGAGCGACGCGGTGCGGCTAGTTGCCCATCGGGTGATCCGCAACCGGGGAACGGTGTGCGGCAGCATCGCCCACGCCGACCCGGCTTCGGAGATTCCCGCGGTCCTGCTTGCGCTGGGAGGAAGCGCGCTCGCGCGCTCGTCGCGCGGCGAGCGCACGATCCGGGCCGATCAGCTCTTCAACGGAGTTTTCGAGACTTCCCTGGCGCCGGACGAGATGCTGGTCGAAGCTTGGTTCCCGGCGTCAGGTGGCAAGCACGCGATCCTCGAAGAGTCCCGGCGTCACGGTGACTTCGCCCTCGCGGGCGTCGTGCGCGCGGGCGACCGGCTGGCGCTGTTCGGAGTTGCGTCGAAACCTGTGCTCGCCGACAGGGGCGATCCAACTCGTGGCCTGCAGCCGAGCGGCGACCTCGAGGCCACACCGGATTTCAGGCTGCACCTGGTGCGCGTGCTGACCGAGAAGGCTTTCGCGGCGTGAAGGTCAACGGCGCCGACCATCCGGCGCCCTACGATCCGCGCCGGCTCCTCACCGACCACCTGCGCCACGACCTCGGCCTGACCGGCACTCACGTCGGCTGCGAGCACGGCGTGTGTGGATGCTGCACCGTC
>WNEZ01009702.1_pt1 | contig 10568 bp, 9 predicted proteins | sample 5400521 | NCBI WGS metagenome assembly WNEZ01 (sample SAMN13153339, study PRJNA577476) | soil metagenome | isolation source: 120 cm saprolite under Douglas fir tree site 2 hole 1 replicate 1 | place: USA:California | collected 2015-04-18
CCACACTGCCTGCCACAACGGAACCGAGCATCTCACCGACGGCCAGAGCACCTAACAACACGCCATAGAGCTCAGGTCCGCCTTGTAACACGCGGTCTGAAAAGACTGGCAGCCACACCGAGAGGAACCCTTCCCCGACATTAAAGGTCATGAACATCAGGGTCGTCGACAGGAGAACGTTGTTCTTGAGCAAGAGCGAGACCGCATCTTTGAGTCGATAGGTTTTGACGCCTCCCTGCTCTTGTGTGATGGGTTCGACTGTGGCCCGGACTCTCGTCAAGGCCAGGGCAAAGGTGGCGTACGAGGGCGCATCGATCACCAGCACAGATGGTGCGCCGAACCTGGCAATCAGCAGGCCAGCGAGCGGGGGACCGACCACTCCACTCACCGTGTAGCTCAGGGTTTCCAGAGCATTGGCGGTCGCTAAGCGGTCCTGGGGCACCAGGGAAGGAATGAGGGCAGGCCCTCCGGCCAACGTGATCATCATGAGGCAGCCATACACGATGGCCACCAGGTAGATGTGCCAGAGGGCGAGATGACCAATGATGGAGAGCAGGGGGATGGAGGCGACCACGGCACCGAGGAAGGTATTGTCTATCAACATCACCATCCGCCGGTCAAAATGGTCTAACAGGGAACCGGCGAACAAGCCACTGAGCACGACCGGACCGGTATAACAGAGCAGCAACCAGCCCACCGCTTGCGCTGAGCCCGTGGATTGATACACGTACCAGATCAAGGCAATCCTGGTCATCGCATCACCGACGGCTGAGAACGTGAACCCGAACCAGAACCAACGGAACGATGCATACTGGAACAGGTCGCGGTACCTTCCTCCCTGCCAGTGTGTCATAGGAGCACCTCCTTCATCTTCGTCTGAAGCTGATATCCCCTATCTTACGGCCAGGACCGCGGATTGTCTGGCAACTTTCGGCCATATTCATTCCTGAATGTATGCTGCCCGCGATCCATACTCAGAAGCTCTTTCGACCCTCGACTGGCTTCCATCGACATGCACTGAACGCGTGCAAGACGGGTTGAAGTGAACATGTCCGAAAAGCGCTAGCATTCCCCTGGTCTTTTCTGTATCATGGCGGTATGCAGACAGCACCTCTCTACGCAGATTTCGACCTGTGCTATAAAGCTATGGGCAGCCGTGATGCGCGCTTTGATGGGCAGTTCTTTGTGGCTGTTACCACGACGGGCATCTATTGTCGACCTATTTGCCCGGCTCCCATGCCCCTTGCGCAGCATGTCCGCTTCTACCCATGTGCGGCAGCAGCGGAGGCTGCCGGGTTCCGTGCCTGCCGCCGGTGTCACCCCGAAGCCAGTCCTGGCTCGCCAGACTGGAATGTGCGGGCCGACCTGGTTGCCCGAGCACTGCGACTGATCGCTGAAGGCGTCATAGACACGGAGGGCGTGGCTGGACTGGCACGTCATCTGGCGGTAAGTCCGCGGCACCTGCACCGCGAACTGGTGGCCGAGGTGGGAGTTGGCCCGCTGGCACTGGCTCGGACACGTCGTGCCCAAACGGCTCGCCTGCTCATTGATCAAACGGATCTGCCACTGACGACGATTGCCTTTACGGCTGGCTTTGCGAGCATCCGGCAATTCAATGAGACGATGCAAGCCGCCTTCGGCTGTGCTCCCTCCGCGTTTCGCCGGCGGACGCTTCCTGGGAACATGGCGGAAGGGAAGCTGACCTTGCGTGTGCAGTATCGCCCCCCGTTTGATTCCATTTCCCTGCTGACCTACCTGGAGCGACGAGCCATCCCAGGAGTAGAAGAGGTGCTCAACCAATGCTATCGACGAAGCGTGCTCTTGCCCAGATCGCGGGGAATCATCGAGTTTGAGCCACTGGAGCAGACACATGCCGTTCGGCTTCGGTTGCAGCTCAACGACTTGAGTGATCTGAGCATGCTCGTCCAGCAATGCCGCTATCTCTTTGATCTTGATGCAGTCCCGGCGGCGATCGCTGACGTCCTGGCGATCGACCCGCTGCTGGCTCCACTGGTCAAGGCGCGTCCTGGACTGCGTGTTCCGGGAACGGTCAGCGGATTTGAACTCGCCGTGCGGGCCATTGTAGGACAACAGGTCTCTGTGGCTGGCGCACGGACGCTCGCTGGACGGCTGTTGGCAGCCCTGGGAGAACCGGTGGATCAGCCACAAGGGAGGGTAACGCACTTCTTCCCAACTCCCCAGGCAATCGCACAAGCCGACTTGCGGGGATTGGGGCTCACGAGCAGTCGAGTGACTGCGCTGCAAGGACTGGCTCATGCCGTGGTCGAGGAGGGTCTGGCGCTTGACCGTGGGGCAGATCGGGAGCAAAGCATGGCACGGCTCCGGCAGATTCCAGGGGTAGGGCCATGGACAGCCTCCTACATTGCGATGCGGGCGCTTGGCGATCCGGATGCGTTGCCGATCGCTGATCTTGGTCTGCGGCGAGCCTTCCAACAGCAAGGGCTGGTCGCCGATGCCAGAAGCATCGAGCGACGTGCGGAGACATGGCGGCCCTGGCGTGCGTATGGAGCACTGCATCTCTGGGCAAGTCTCGCACCTCCTCAGTCGAGCAAGCAGGTGCCGTGACAAGGCTGACTTCCTCTGATCGCCCATCCTGCCTGCTACCGGCACCATCAAGCAAGCGGAGCGTGGGATGGCCGTGTTCCTCACCCGGCAACGAGCGCACAAGCAACGCCAGCAGCAAGCGGAGAAAAGAGGGCTACTGGAGCGCGGCACCAATGGCGCTCTCGTGAGTGACCTGGTTACAGAAGACGGGCCAGAAGAGAGCCCTCGGCAGCGTCGTCGAACAGGTTGGGATCGATCTCTGCCGGGGGATGAGTGTGCTCCCAGGCAATCATGCGTCTGAGTGCTTCATCGAGCGGGACAGGCTCGCGATACCCCAGTTCCTGCTGGATGCGCGTCGAGAACTGCTTGTACCCGATGGGCAGGCGTTGCAGGCGTAGTGGGCCATGCCGCTCTGCGCCATCGGCGAGCAGAAAGGCCAGCTGTTCGCGTTGCCACAGAGTGACCAGGGCCGCGCGGACGCTGGTATCGTGGCCTACCAGGCTCAGTGCCACGACGTCGAGTTGATGACAGACGAGTACAGCCACGCGGAAATAGCGCGGGAGAGCAGGGTATGATAGAAGGCGGGGCACAACACAGTGAAGGAGACTGCTCTCATGCCCCCTCCACAAGCAACACCACTTCATGTCAGCCCCTTACAACAAGAGCTTCTCCAGTGGATAGAGAGAGCTGTGCTGGCTACTTAGGTCATCCGTTCGGAAAAGAAGCTCATGATAAAAGAATGGATGCCACCTTCCCCCTCGCTTCTTTGAGAGCAGTGAACAGGAAACAGGAGGAGGAAGCGTTGGACCAAACCAGAGGAGCAAATGAAGCGCCAGAGCCCACGTGTGAGGCGGCAGTGTGCGTCGAGGAGAACAATCACTTTATTCTACCATATATTTAATAATTTAGAATTAGCGAAACAACGAATTCTACAAGACGCATTATGTAACAGGCAGACAGCTTCGACCATACACCCATCTTCTTCTCGAAAAAGCTTCCATGGCTGACAGCAGGTGAGGCAACATCATGGCACCCGTTTGCAGTTTTAAAGCCCTTCTCAGGCTCGTGGAAGGTGGAGGAAGAAGCGTGGGAAAAAAGAAAGGATCCTCTTTATCATCTCCGTTATGCTCCTGAACGACGGCTCTGAAGCTGGCGAGAGGTTAAAAAATAGTGTAGTTTACAATTATCAGTAAACTACACTATAAATTGACGGAACCGACGGGCGTCCGATGATCTCCAAGACGCCTAGCGTGACAGGCAGACACAAGAGCCGGATCGCCTCCAGGGCGCTTGGTCCAAGTAGCCATCACAAGCCAGAGCAGGCCGGGATAGCCATTGCGGTTGTACTCTGGTTTCTGATTGATATTCCCACGAATTGCGCAACGAGGTTGTTGAAGAGCTAATCTCTGATCTGGTGAGCGAAAGCCGCGCCGAACTGGACGCCCCGCGCGTTGGAGGTGGTAGAAACAGAGGGACGGAGAGCGAAAAGGGCAGCAGATGAGAGGAATCGAGGAACAACCAGGAAAAGAGGTCATGAAGCTCCACTCGGAGAAGCATGCCTCTCTGAGGAGAAGCAAGACCGAGGCACGAGATGCGCGAAGTTTAAGCCGTCATCAAGCCGAGCGAGGTAGCAAAGTCTTCGGGTACACCGAACAGTCTGATCATTACCTGGCTAGCCGTTGGCAGGCGCGCATTGCGAGCCAGCCGTTCTGCCCACGAGAGCCGATAGTGCGCGCGCGAAGCCCTGGAAAGGGGCGAAAGCTGGACGACTGGATTGGCAGAGTTCTCGGGTTCCACCTGGACCTCTACCTGTTGCTGGCGGAGCAGTTGCATGCACGAGCGCCGATGCTGCCGGCGGCTCCAGTCCCTCCAAAGCAGAGGTGCAGAGCCAATCCCAGATGGATGCCACAGCAGACTGACCCGGCGGGGCTTCTTTGTGTCTTGCCCATGCCACTGGCATTGCGCTCGTAAGGGGCAAGGGCGACATTCTCGAATCCTAGCAGCATAGAGGACGCGCAACGTGCCATTGCGTTCTCGGCGTTGTTCCGTTGGGCGCAGCGACTGGCCAGCAGGGCAACGGAGTGTCCCATCCGACTGGAGAGGAAAATCTCGTCCAGAGAGGCGGCCTCGTTTCCAGGGCAGAGCCTCCTCTGCTGATCCATAGCCAGACGCCGGAGAAGTGGAGTCGACAGCCTGATCGTGCGCCAGGGAGAGAGCAGGAGCAAACTCGGTCGTGCGCACAGGATCAGGTTGAAGTTGATGGCCCAGTTCCAGGCGAAGGTTCCAGGCCAATTGGCTCACAATTTGCCAGCATTCCTGACCCCAGGCGGCATGAGAACACCAGCGATCCGGATCTTGCTCGATATCTTCATCAGCCAGAGCATTTTCAAACGCTCCCCGATGCAGATAAAGGGCCACCACGTCGGCAGCCGTGAAAGCGCTCTGAGGCAGATTTGTCAAGAACAGTTCGTAGACGAGGCCAGAACATTCGACGCCGATCCGGCTCTTCCTTGTCGAGGCGGGATGAGTCGCCACCACGACCCGGCAGCGATGTCCGATCGAGCCCACGGCCAAGTCAGGGCAGTCGTAGAGGGTACGCACGATGCCACTTTCCGGATGAGTGAGAGGCTCGATCTGGAGGAAGCGAGAGTCTGGCCTGGACCTCGGCTTGCTTCAGGATCTGATAGTCTTTCCCACGCATCACATAGGCAAGGTCTGCAAGATCGGAGAGGACAGCTCTGGTGCCATATTGCCCATCCAGGCGCAGGATGGCGCGCTCCTCTGGAAAGTGATGCGCCTGCACATAGCTCTGGATCGAGACCACCGCCCGACGCAGTTCTGCCCGATATTCGCCGTTGCCTGGGTTGCCAAAGCTGGCAAGCCATTGATGCGTATGAGCTTGCAATACTGTGGTGCGCGTGCGGACAACTTCCCCTCGCTTGCGCCCGGTGTAGCCAGGGGCACAGAGCGGGTGCAAGCGCCGCGCTGGGGCAGGACGATCTGGTGTCTGAGGCAAAGCGCGTTGGCGGGCCGCCTCGCGTGTGCCATCCACATCGAAGACCAGGGAGTGCTGGCCTGCTCGATCCCACAGGCCACCGGGCTGCTCCTCTCTGCTCAACGGGCGCGCCAGTAGATCGGAGAGAAAGAGCGTGCGTAGGGCTTCGACCGGTTCAGAGGTCAGGGCCGCTAAGAAGCGGCTGAGCGTCGAGCGCGCCGGCAAGCGGTCGCGCCCGAAGAGGGCCATGAAGGCGGTCGTCCAGGGAGAGAGCCGCTCGTAGAAGGCTTCCAGCGTGCGTTCGGAGCTTACGGCATAGCCGATGAGCACAGCCACAAAGTCGATGACCTCATAACGGCCGAAACGCCGCCGGGCAAAGCGAACGTGCTCGGTGATGGCGTCGAGGACTCCCTGTTGCTTCAGATGCCAGGTTAGGAGCACGACTTCCCCGAACCAACATGGCGTCGAGGGAACGGATTGGGAAGAGGTCTGGATGGTAACCGGAGAATCAGCGCTTCTTCTCATCGGTCCTCCCTGTTTAAGAACGTCCACTGTTTCCCCTTTCAGCAGACGTGGTTTCTGCTCCCTCGCTCTCTGCTCTAATCTCATGGCGCAGTCCTTGGGGAAAAGTCGCCCAAAGACGTACATTCATTCTTCGTGGAGGAAAATCTGGCCTTTGATTAGCGTGTGCGCCTCTTGCTCAAGTGCCTCATAGGCGAACGGTGAGAGGTGCACATGTGCCTCTGCCAGCATCTGCTGAACAGCCTCAACATGTGCAACGTGCAATGCCTGGGCTTCTGGTACTTCTTTATCAGGGACAACCCCCGTACCTTCCCAGTTCGTTCCACTCACGGCATTGATCGATGTGCCGATAGGGATCAACGCTGTCACATGCTCGGTGATTTGATAGTGCTCGACGGGATTCGCTGCACCCATGGTTCTCTCACCAATTACCGTGGCTCGTCTCGATTGTTGGAGCGTGTAGGCAAACTCTTCAGCCGCCGAGGCTGTGGCAGGACTCGTCAGGAGGTAGACAGGCTTGTTGACATAGCGCTTCCCTGGGACATAGGGGAGTGTCCAGCACTGCTGGGTGCTTTGTTGAGGGCGCAAATAGAAACTATTCAGCAACATCGGTTCAGCCTCAACCAGGTAGCTCGTCAGCAGATGCGCCATATAATTCTCGCCGCCATCGTTGTACCGTAGATCGATGATCAGAGCATTGGTATGGGCCAGGAAAGCCATGGCTGCGACAGCGGTGTCGCCTGCAATTGCGGGCGAAGAGAAGAAGCGCAGGTCGAGATAGCCAATATTCCCGTCCAGCCTCTCCACTTTCTGGAAGCCGAAGTTGCGAAGGGTTTCCATCTCGGCCATCTGTGTTTGCCATCTTTCGGAACGTGTGAGATTTTCGGTCTCGTAGAGCGGCAGCGCCTCTGCATGGGAGCGCAGGACCAGATGCCGGTCGTGGCAACTCTCGGACATCTGCTTGGTAACGACCTCACAAAACACATCAAAAGCAGTGCAATCTTCATATGCACCGGTGTCGAACTGCTGGCGCAGCGTCTTCTCAACCGCAGGAACAAGCTCAGGAAAAACGTAATGCTCAGAAAGCAAGCGAAAGAGGCGGTCGAGGATAAGAGATTGGAGTTGAGCAGTGAGGGTGAAATCTTCGTCAGACATCGTGGCTTCCTTTCTTCAGTGAGAATCATGCTAGTCAGAAGAGCGTATTTGAGCAAGGAGCAAGCACAAGATGGTTGTCTTTCTCGCTCGTGCTTGGCAGAAACATTCCAGCGACCTAAAGAGAGCATAACAGAATGCGAGCGAAAAATCAAGCTTTTGTTGAATATACACTCTAAATAATGTAATTCCAGTGCTACTATATTTAGTAGAAAGCAAGAGCCAGCAGATTCTTACTGCTGGCTCACCTATCTGGCACAAATCCCTGGGCTACGTACGAACGAGTTTTTCTCAGAAGTCGAAGTGGCTTTTAATCGGCCTTCATTATCGCCTGGTTCTCTGACACTGATGGGTTCTCTCGAGAGAAAGCCGAGAAAGCGAGGGGATGAAACGAGCCTGTGAAACCGATTCACTTCTCCACCTTCATCTCGTTGCGCAATCCGTGGGATATTGGAGTGCTTCTCTATACCTATTATCTTGTCGAAGTGCATATTTCCCGAACGGATGTCCTATATAGCCAGCACACCAGAGCTGTACGCGCTTCCGCTTCGAGGACACGACTCAAAGTTCCCTCCATCTCGTTGCGCAATTCGTGGGTTCTGCATTCATCCTGCACTTATCATCCATTGTTCTTTGAGCGTCTCTATGGCTGGACCTACTTCAGTAGCGAAGTTTTGCCAGTTGCATTCAATCGAGATGCGACGGTCATAGCCAGCCTGGTGAAGTGCAGAGAAGGAGGGACGAAAATCTTCCCCACAGCGACCGGGTGCCGCACGTTCTTGCTTTTCAGCGACATGGACGTGTGAGAGGAGAGAGGGCCGGAGCAGAATATCCTCAGGAGATTCGTTATTGCAGGCCATGTGATACACGTCCGCGAGGAGTCTGGCACCTGGTTTGTTAAGTTTAGCAACAAGTGCACCCGCTTCAGCAGCCGTATTCAGCGTATTGGTTTCCTCGTAACCCAGGGGCTCAAGGACAATCATTACGCCGTGGTTCTGCGCCCAGTCGCTCCAGCGGGAGAGATGTTCTCCAATTTGTTGTATGGCGTCGGCACGACTGTAGCCTGGTGGACAGGCTCTCGCCGCACCGCTCCCGAAGACGATGACGCGGATGCCCACCTGTTCCGCACGCTCTAGGGCTGTTTTCACGTAGCGTTCCAGTCGCTGTGTATCTACCGATTGCGATGAAGTCGCTACCATTGGTATATTGGCAGGAAGGAAGCTGTTTGCGGCTTCGATAGGCATTGGGAGTTTCCGCGCCTCTAGCCACGCTGCCTCGAAGTCCTCCTGTGGTCGCTCAGGAATTAAGAAACGCTGTACGTTTTCTTCAAGGTAATCGAAGGGACCTTCCTTCTAAAGAAGCTATCCATTCTCCCCATTTCAAGCAGCGAGGATCCTTATGGCCTTTCAGGTGTTCTTGTTCCTGCTCGTGTTCTTCCTCCTACTCGGCCTGACGCGCCTTGGGCACCTTTCTTTGCCCCATCATCAGCCTTCCAACTCAAAAGCAGGGATGATACGCACTACGGTCCACCGTCTTCTCAAGCCACGCACCCCGCTTGATTGCCCTGTTTGTCGCCTCTCCTCGTCAGGTGTGAGACTTGCCCCTGCGCCAGTACGCCCTTGGCGTGAGGTGAAAAGCCGCCGGGGAGCACCCAAGCGGGTAAACACCGAGGGCTTCGCCTGTCCCAACCAACAGTGCCCGTACTCCGGCATCGCAGATGCTGACATTCACGCCCTGGTCGGGGATGGCACCCATGGCCATGCTGAGCGGATCCAGACGTTTCGCTGTCAGGCCTGCCACACCACATTCACCGCTCGGCGCCATACCCCCTTGTACCGTCTGAAAACCCCCTCCCAGCAAGGCGCAATGGTGCTGACTGCGCTCGCCGAAGGGCTGGATGCTTCCGCCGCTGAACGTGTTTTCGGCTTCCATCAGGCCACCATCACCACCTGGCTGTCCCGCGCTGGCGAGCACGCTCAGACCTTACACGAGCGCTCCTTTTGCCATCTCCGGCTCTCCCACCTCCAGCTGGACGAACTGCGTACCAGGCTACGCAGTTCCACACAGGTGCTGTGGCTGTGGCTGGCCATCGATCCCCTCACGAAGATTCTTCCCGTGCTCCATCTGGGTCCTCGCACACAAAACGCGGCCCATCAGGTCATCCATTCCCTGCGAGAGCTCTTGGCTCCTGGCTGCATTCCTCTCTTCACCAGCGATGGACTCAATGTGTACTTCTATGCTCTCACCGCTCATTTTGGACACTGGTTCGTAGGAAGTCGTCGAGGCAGGAACGTGCGTCAGTGGCAGGTGGCAGCGGGCCTGATCTATGGTCAGGTGAAAAAGAGCTACCGACGGCGCAAGCTGGTTCGGGTCACCCACGTCATGCGCCTGGGGTCAGAGGATACTCTTATAGCCGCCTTACAGAGATTAGGCTTCTCTGGGAGGTTGAACACCGCTTTCATTGAGCGGGTCAATCTGACAGTTCGCCATGGGGTGGCCGCTCTGGCCCGCCGGACCTGGGCCACCGCACAGCAGTCTCCACACCTGCTGTCCCATCTGGAGTGGTGGCGGGCCTACTACCATTTTGTCCGTCCCCATGTCTCGCTGCGGGTGAGGCTTGTGCAGCCGCGAGAACGAGGGGGCAAGCTGATGGCGCAACGCTACCGACAACGTACTCCGGCGATGGCAGCTGGCAGAACGAAGCGACGATGGACGGCGCGCGAGGCGCTCTCTTGTCCATTGCCCCCGGTTTCCGCTTGAGCGCCACGCAAGCCTGATGCAGGAGAAATGTCATGTCCTGGAGTGAGTGGGCAATGTGCAAGCAGAAGAAGTCGGATGGGGTCTCACTTCAAGATGAGATGGCCTGTCTGGACTGCCTCATCACCAAAAACCGGCCCGAACTGGGTTTGAAGAGAGCTGGTCGAATTATCCACCATCTTCAATGGGAGCACCTGCCCTCCCAACGGATGGATGAACTATCTGGTGATTCACACGAATCTTCTCACACCCCTGAGCGTGGATTAGCTCTTCCGTGAGAAGCTTCATGTCAAAAAATTCACACGAATCTTCTCACGGAACTCCGAGAATCGCTTCGCAATCAGCATATCTCCTCGACTCCGGCCGGTAACATTCATCAGGCACAGATTCGCTCACGGGATGACGAAGAGCACCACCCTGTCCTGTATGGTGGTTTGAGGAGTTTTATCGACCGAGAAGCGGGTGAGGAGGTGGCCATTGGAGGGTTGGAGAATGTAGATTTTGTTGCCGGGCGTGCTGTAGTAAATGGCGTCCTGGCTGGCAACCGGGGCCATATCTACGACGAAGCCGCTGTAGA
>WNEZ01009362.1_pt1 | contig 10567 bp, 9 predicted proteins | sample 5400521 | NCBI WGS metagenome assembly WNEZ01 (sample SAMN13153339, study PRJNA577476) | soil metagenome | isolation source: 120 cm saprolite under Douglas fir tree site 2 hole 1 replicate 1 | place: USA:California | collected 2015-04-18
GTCAGTGCACATACCAATCGGAATGTGGCGACCAGCGGGTACAAGAGAGACACTGTGTTGAGGTCCAATGGCGGAGGCATGCCGGGCACACTCCTCCCGTATCAAAAGTGTTCCACTGATGGCCGCAGCTACAAGACCAACGGTCGTCCTTGCGGGGCGACCAGCCGCAGAGCGGGCATCGGATGCGAGGGCCGGAAGGGTCGAGGCTCTTCTCCTGATCAGGCTCTCGATCCAGAACCACGGACGATTTGGCGGGGTCATCCGAGAGGGCGCACATTCCCGAGTATTATGACGTAGTTTGGATGCACGGGGGCGTGTCCGTACCCGGAGGCAATAGTAGCTCAATGCTCTGGAATCTCAGGTGATGCGTGGCTCGGTTTATCGAAGTGTCTGTCGTCTCGCCGTGGGACTTGTGACAACAGCGGTCTGGCCACTCCGGGAAAGGAAGGCGGGGGAGAGGCTTTACGCACTTGGAGCGGATCTACGGCGAGACTCGAACTCCCCACGTGTCCCGATGCCAAAATGTTGTACGTACACTTAGTAGCTGCCGTATTGTACGTACATAACTAATCAATCGCACCTGAATGGCCGGGTTTCTAGCCCGTCCCTACTCCATACGCGACCTAAGTATCTTGTTTTCACCAAGACATGATCTGCAGGTGGCATGCCGAACATGGCGCTAACTAACTTTTGACCTGCTCCGTTGATGACCGCAAGTTTCTTAGAATCAGTCAAACACAGATTGCAGTGCCTAATAGCACATGGGGAAGCAGGTATTCAGCTTCTACCCTATGAACGACCCATGTCCCTCAGTCATTCTGCGGGTAAGGCTTCTCATTGCAACCCCCGCGCTTGGGAACCTGCGCAGTTTTTCAGCGTGTACAAGCTCCTTGGCTGACCGCTGGCCGGGTCTATAATTTTGGGCTATGGATTGGAAGGAGTACGAGCGAGAAATCGAAGGCCATTTTCGGTCAGAGTATCCGTCAGCACGAATCACCGATGACGCCAAACTTGTTGGGCACTTTTCCAACACTGAACGCCAAATAGACTTACTGATAGAAGAACAAATTTGTGATCTGACTTTTAGGATTGCCATCGACGCGAAGCACCACGGGAGAAAGATTGACGTCAAGCAGGTTGAGGAGTTCCTTGGACTGGTGCGCGATGTTGGAGTGCACACGGGCATAATGATTGCCCCCGAAGGTTATACGGATGCCGCAATCGAACGCGCTCACAAAGACGATGCCGATGTCATTCTTGATGTCCTAAATTTCAAAGAATTGCAGCAGTTTCACGGCTTCGGGGCGATACCGTACTCAGGGCAACACGGGGCACTGGTGCAGCCACCTTTCGGATGGGTGGTTGACGGGGCGCGACGACCGGGAACCTTGGCGTGGCTGTACGAGCGCGGCCTCACCTTTGATGACGCAACCAAATCTCATGAGTTCATGTACATCAATTTTTGGCAAAAGAAAGAGCCAGCGCACGACCTGCCGTCTCTTTTCAAATTTCAAGAATCGTATATGTATGAAGGGAGCAATCCAGCCAGCGAGATTACTTTTATTGGCGGCGTGCCCAGAACTGACGTTCCTACCGCCATCAGGATTTCACGATTTAAGTATCACCCCGGAATGGCGGAATACACGGGCTTTGTGGACTTTGATGGTTTCATCTTCATGTGCGTCCTGTTTGCGCCTGACTCACTGGCCGCAAAAAATCTTAGCAAATTAAGATTCGTTATGCGCAAGGTTTTGCCGCTGAAAGTCACCTATAATACAAGGATTCGACCGAAAGACCTTCGTGAGGAAGCAAAAACTGCCCCATCCCACAGCGTGCCCCAGAAGAAAATCAAAGCTGGCGACTACAGTCACGACTTGGATGAGAAAATGAAATGAAAAGGCGTGCGGTCTTCCGGGCTGGCTTCGGACTGGCCCTTTTGTTTCACAAGCGAACGATTCCGTTTGAACTAACCTGTTCTCTGGCTGCTCTGTTTGCCAGAGAATCGCAACGCACATTATCTGCGTCGTCAGCATGACCCTTTACCCACTGCCAGTGAACCGTGTGCGATGCAATCCGCCTGTCTAATTCTGCCCATAGGTCTTGATTCAGAACTGCACGGCTGCCTTTCGAGGCTTTGCTTTTTCTCCACCCGTTGGCTTTCCAGCCCGCAAGCCATTCCGTGATGCCGCGTTGGACATACTGGGAATCTGTTGAGATGGTGACCGCACATGACTCTCTCAGAGCCCGCAAGCCTTCGATGACAGCTTGCAGTTCCATGCGGTTGTTGGTTGTGTGCGGCTCACAGCCAAAGATTTCCCCGGCGTGACTGCCGAATCGCAAAACACACGCCCACCCACCCGGGCCGGGATTGCCGATACACGCCCCGTCAGTCGATAGCTTGACTTGCTTTTGCTGAGTCACGTTTGATGATTCTAGCTGTACCCTTGTCGCCACAGCTAGTACCATTTGTGAGAAGCAAGGAGGCAGCCACTTCATGAAACCAGATGAACTCCGTGAGATCCTGAAAGAACGCGCAGGCAGTTTTGAAGAACAGGAAGTTCCATACGGTCGCAAGTTCAAGTGCGAAACCGGGGAAATATTTGTTGCCTACGACACGGGAAAAGTGCTCTGCCAAGGCAAGTCCACAGAACTATCGCAAGCAGTGAAGAACTGGAAAAAACCTGCCCAACCAGTATCGGGGCAACCCAAGGAGAAGCCTGCTGCTATTGCCAGTGTCGTAACAGCCGAGGACAAGCCAGTGTTCATTGTCTACGGTCATGACACGGCTGCGCGTGAGGGGTTGGAGTTAGTCCTGCACAAGATGGGGCTTAAACCAATCGTGCTTGAAAACCTTCCTGCTGATGGTGACACGGTCATAGAGAAACTTGAACACTACTTGGGCAAACACGGAAACATCGGGTTCGCCTGCGTCCTTCTGACGCCCGATGACGAAGGGCATGAAGCCGGAAAAACGGGGCAGAAGAAGTATCGGGCACGCCAGAATGTCATATTGGAACTTGGCATGGTCTTGGCGCGGCTGGGCCGACGCCGGGTGCTCATCTTGATTAAAGAGTCTGTCGAACAGCCAAGCGATATTGCGGGACTGATTTACAGGCGTTTTAAGGAACGAGTTGACGAACTGAAAGGAACGCTGTTCAAAGACCTTCAGGAAGCAGGATACAAGCCGGATAGCAAGGGACTATGAATTCGGCGTTTTTCTAGAGCACAGTGTGCGGCGTCAGACCCGGTGGTAGTACTCACGCGGGAACGTCCAACAGTATCAGGCCTCGATGTGCGCAGGCTCACACTTGGCATAGAACCAGTCAGGCCCGATCTTTGTAATTAGCTCCTCTGGACTGTGCCACTCAAGAAAGTCAGAAACGTCGTTCACGCCGTCCGGTGCAAAGCTCACCGTGCGGAACTCAATCCCGCGTTTGGTCAGACTCTCCGCGATGGCATCGGTTCGCTTGTCCCTGAGTGCATTGGCGTGGCCGTCCTTCCAGCTGGTGGCAGATCCCGAAGTTGTACCAACGATCTCATCACCCCATTCGTCTTTTAGGCGTCGGTTAGTAATGTTGTCGGCATCCTTCTCGCCTTCGGTCACTGCAACTGTTCTGGCAAACCGCACGAGATGCGCGTTGTACAGCAGGGGCTTGCTGCGTTTGACGTAAGTACGCCATTGGAATTTCTTGCCAGCAAAGCGAAGCTTCTCCTTTATCAGTTCCCCGCGCTCATTAGTGTACTGGTAGACCTGTTCCGCTTTGCTCTTAAACTCGCGGAACTGCAACCGCTCTGGGGCAATGCCAGTGACCTTAGCGATGTGTTTGATCGCCCGTTCTCCGTCCACCGCGAGAGCCCTCATTACAAGATCAACCATGTGCTTCCCTTTGCCGATGTCACACCCGAAACATTTGAAGTAGCCGCTGGTGTGTACGTGTAGAGATGCCTGTGTTTCGTCATGGAAGATGCAGGTCATCACGAAGTTTTCCCCCTGCGGCCTGTACTGCAGGTTGCAGGACATGAGCAGAGCTTCGGTCTGTTCTGCGCTGTAGCTGAGGCTGAGACGACGACCTATGCCATGGTCATCAAGGATCACGTAATTGGCCGCGTCATTACGGTCATTGGTAACTGGGTGAGTCCTCGCTCCTGTGTACGGATCCAACATCGCTATGCTCAGCTCTCCGTCACCTTCAATGGAGAACAGATGTGTCAGTGTGGGACTCTCCAGAGTGGCCGCGAATGTCGGTCTGGAGAGTCGGGAAATCCGCTGGAGTTCACCCTTTTCGACGGAGAACTCATTCTGCCTGCGTTTGCTGGAGAGCCACAGCACGCTCGTATACAACGCGATCTCACTGCTGGAGAGATTACAGAGAGCCCATGGGTGCCTCTCAGCCACGAAGGCTACGGGCACGGTCATGTACTGGACTTGATTGCTGTAATAGAGGGTTCCGCCACATTCAGTCGAGAGCGGCGTTCCATGATCGCAAATCGTATACTCATTGCTGCCAAACTTCCTGTATTTCTTGAGAGTATTCTGTTTGGCGATGAACCCTTTATCAATAGCCTCATCCAAGCCATTCCAAACTTGAGTCCTGCCAAGACCAACATGCACACCGATAGACCTCATGTTAATTTTGACAGTGATTTCTTTGGCCTCGTTGGTCTTGTGGGCTCTGATGTTCGCAAACCTCAGCAAGGTCAGTAACACCGATAGGGCTCTAGGCTTGAGAACCAGACCAGTGTCATCGACAAGATCGAATGGAGCTTGAAACGTCTGCACCCTGCCCCATCTGCCAGTACCACGAGGGTCAGACCTGAGTTTGTCTGTCAAAGGAATCCTTGCTTAGCTTGATCACCAGACCTAACACCCAATACCAACCAAGGTACTTTGTATATAGGTAGTACTACATAGTACTGTGAACCAACACCTAACATTATGAATCTACAGGGCTGACGTGTTCGCCTTTTTGCATGGATATGTCAAATTAGCGAACACGTCGATGCTCCCCTACGACGTGTTTCTTTCATGGGCTTCATTGTTCCTCCTGCTACGCACGGTATGCGCGCGATAGTTAGGGTGAAGGGATCAAGTCTACGCACCCTTCGTAACGCTTAACGCCCGGCGCACCGTGTCATGAATCAGCCACAAGCCCGCCTCAGTCGTCGTGTCTGCTAGGAGATCAGGGTCGATACTGACAGCGTCGATGTTTGTTTCAGAGGCTTCGTAGCCTTCCTCTTCGATGGCCATTCCGACATCGGCTCTCGTAAAGCCGACCACGCTGTTGATAAGTTCGTCCGTCCCCAGCAGATTCTTATACTTCTCGTTCGGGTCATTTGCCATTTGGTTTCCTCTTTTCTGCGCGGAGTCCGCGCCCTAAAAAATGTAGCGCCATTGTCTTCCAACCATCTCCCTACGATGCGGCCACCAAGTTCTTACCAAGTCACAACCGAATAAGGATCAAGTAGGTGTCACATCACTAACTCGCTCAGGGCCGGCATGACAAGTTGCGTGTGGGCCCGTTTCGGATAAGGCAAAAACTCATAACGGCAAAGACTCTGTAGGAGTCGTTTCTCTGTGGGTGTGCCCTCGAAGCACGCCCATTTCTTCTTGCCGTAACGATTGACCTGCCTCCAGCCCAACCGCCTGAGATAGGGGCGCGTAGGGCCTTTCTCTTCCGTCCAGCCAAGGCTTCGTAAAAACTTGCGCTCCTTATCATGATTGAGTGCGTATGACGTTACGGTTCGGTTGCCATCGGGGGACTCAAAGTCCATATGAAAGCTGCCTTTGGCTCTCCCGAGGTCTTCCCCTAGATATTTCCAGTTACACGCTTGATATATCGTCCCCATTTCGTAAGCTGCATCGGTGTCTGAGTAGGCAAAAAATATGACCCATCCCATTTCCTTTGAAGCCAACCTGACTGACTGCCTTGTAAAAAAGGAGGCAGCATGTTTAGGTGCGCTGGGGCTACAAGCCCCTCGCATCAGATAGCCGGTCCTATCCGCATACTCGGGCCCACAAATGTCTCCTATTTGCCCTCCCATCCTGCCAAAGCAATTTGCACCGATCAATTTCCCATTCAACTTTAGGCCGTAACAAGTTTCAACTCCACGACCTAATGGAGACTTGTTCTTAGGATCTGCAGCTAACCATTCGCACCGCAAGATAATGCTTGCAGCCTCTTTCGTGGAGATCTTTTCGACGTAAGCTCCTTTCAAATGCGGGCAATGCTTGTCACACTCCTTCGTGCACGGGGAAGGCTCACAAATACCAAGCTCCACAAGAACCACTCGGATGTGATGCTGCCAAGACGAGGCCAAATTGCCATTGTTAGATCGGTCGGCTTTGTACCTCTGCATCGCCATCTTATGTACTTCGGATGTTTCCACATGTTGGGCTCGTTCCTTAAATTGGAGCGGAGGGGGCGGAATCGAAACGCCACTTGATGGTGGGGCCATCTGTTCTTCCATTTAAACTACCTCCGCGAACTTGTCGGCTTCTGCCTGTGGTATCCAGCATCCGTGGCGCGTTGGAAAGCGCGTTGGAAGGGTGAGCGCACTTGTGTCTGCTGCGCTGCGAAGTTCTTTCGCATACGCGGCAAAGTCTTGCGAGACAGTCTCCAACAGGTAGATAACTTCCTCCAGATGGAGAGTACCTGTCTCATTCAAATCGCTTGTTACGCTCTCAGGGGCTTGTTGTAAAAGGCTAACTGTTTTGTGTTCGACTCCGTCAGACAACGAGGGCACAAGAGCATTCAGTCTCGAAGCCAGTTCCTCAAAGACAGACTTCGCGTCAACCTGTCGTGAAGTCCTTGGCCCCTCCAAAACCCGTTGCACTGTCCTGATGCTCATCTTCAGCCGGGACTTCTTGCTGGCAACCCACGCCGTCCAAGTCATGCCCTTGGGTGTATCGGGCAGATCTGTACGCTTGCCTTGACTGTGTAAACGTTCGCGCATTTCTTGGAGATATGGCACCAAGGTTGCGACGGAATCTAGCCCGTCATTAATCTTGGAGTCCAGTTCGGTAAACGACATGGTGAACAACGGATTTGACATCACTGTCCCTCCGTAGTGACGTGATGCTCCGCTATAAATCGTCCAAGCGCGTCGTGTGGGATGCGCAATATTGCATACTGCTCGCGCTTTCCTTTTCGGTACTCAGGAAATGTGGACACACCAATGGTGACTGTCATCCGCTACCTTTTTTAAGCTTTAGGTTTGGATGGATCTAGACGCGGCTGCTTCGCCATCAGCCACTAGCGGGTCACTTGGTTGCCCGATTTCAACTACCCTCGGGGAGAGGTGGCAACGTTCGCCTTGTAGTTACGCACCCGTTAAGACGGCAGTGGTGCCAGTTGCCGCCGATGCGATTTACGCCGTTCACAAGAAACGCGCGTTATTCTCCAGCAACAACAGTATACACCTTTTTGGCCCCGTGTGCCCACGGGCTCAATTGTCCTGCAGACCGCGTTCGGATTTCCATACGTCATCCCTAGTAGGCACGCGGTCACCACGGCCAAGGATGTCTACAGGACATCGGGGCAATTCCCCGCAATCACTCGTAAACAGCGTATAATGATTACTGGCCTGATTTATTCCCGAGTGGCTGTAGTGGCTCGGTCCTGCCGACTTGGTCGGTGGAGTCCTTCCACCTGACGAGATCAGGAATCATCCCAAATCAAAATCAAATCTGAAGGGGTAGCGTATTGAATTCTTCAAATTCAGCCGCCATGAAGCTGGTTGTGTTTTCGGAAATAGTTGTCAAATCCTTGCGAGGAAGTGAAACAACAGCATGAACATAGCGCCGCGTACGGGTAAGGCTGATGCTGCCCAGCCCCAACCGATAATGAATGCAGGGCAGCAAACGAGCGATTCAATGAGATGCTTGCAGGACGAATCGCCTGATGGCATACTCCCGACTGCGACGCCGAATCGAAAACGAGGAAAGAGCATGTCGTTTCGATCCGGTCAAAGCGGTACGGTTGTTAAAAAGGGCCAGATGTGGCACGGCAGATATTACGTTGATATTCCTGGTGAGGAAAGTAGACGTAGGTCTTCTGTGCCGCTGGGTTCGATTCACACAATGAAAAAGCCGGAAGCTAAGCGGAAGCTAAGGGCGCTCCTGGAAGAGATGGGGTTGAACGAAGACTCACATCTTGAGCGCACCCAAGCAGGGGCCAAGACATTTGGTTCTGAAGCCGCATGGTGGAAGGAAAATAAGCTGTCCATCTTCAAGCCGTCATGCCAGGAAACGATGGGCAGTCACTTGGACAAATACCTTGTTCCCCGATTTAGTTCTCTGCCGCTTGCGGCGATAGATGAAAAGCGAGTACAGGAATTCATTGCTGACCTGAGGCGCACGGAATACAAGTGGCCGAATGGTATCAGCAGGAAACTGAGCCCTAAGTCAATTCGCAATATCGTTGGGGTGCTAAAGCAGGTTCTTGGGGAAAAGATATGGCGTGAATGGAAGTTGACGTTGCCTGAGATTCCAGAAACAGAGCAACGTTGCTTTAGACCGGATGAAATGCTTCAGATTGTCAATGCCGCAACGGGCCAGTGGAAAGTTTTGTTTGCCACGTTAGCCAGTACGGGATTGCGATGTGGGGAAGCATTCGGGTTGCATGTCGAAGACCTAGACCTCGCAACGGGCAGAATTCATGTCCGCCGTAGCGTTTGGAATGGCGAAGAGGTTTCGGTCAAGACGAAGCGGGGTTACAGAACGGCCTTTCTGCAAGGGGAATGTGAGACGCAAGCTGAACCAGATTCTCAAGCAATTGAATCTGGCACCAGCAGGGCTACATGCATTTCGTCATGGCCGCGTCTCTGTGCTCCAAGAGAACGGAGTTCCGGGTGATTTGGTGAAAGAGTGGGTAGGGCATTCCAACTTGCGAACGACATCTCGGTACACGCATTTCCGGGATGATTTTCGCAAGCAGGTTGCCGCTGATGTGGGGCTATTTGCACAGGGAAAAATGGCAGAAGATTTGCAGTTTAGTCCCAATGGTCCCAATTTCGCGTCAGTTGCAGCACAAGCAGGGGCAGCGTAAACTATTGTTCTTCAGGGACTAACCAAGAGTCGGGGAGTGGCTCAGCCTGGTAGAGCACCTGGTTCGGGACCAGGGGGTCGGAGGTTCAAATCCTCTCTCCCCGACCATTTCAAATCAAACACTTACAACTTTGTCCGGGAATAGAGGGTTTACAAAAGGGTTCACATTGCCGCAGGCACTGGCGGCGTGGGCATAAACTCTCGCCAAACGCTGGCGGCAGCCATGCTCACTGCTTCAACTCGCTCTTCCCACCACGTCTTGTTGTAGACATTCTGAGTCACGTCAATGTTGGCGTGTCCCATGTTGTCCCGCGTCACCTCAGGCCGAGCGCCTGCACTGCTCATGAGGCTTGAGTGCATGGTTCGGAAACTCCTGAAGTCCACGGTCGCCGGCAAACCAAGCTTCTTGGCCGTTGGCTTGAGTTGCTGTCGTAGCAGATTACGCCGGTGTATAGGCCCGCCGCGCCGATTCGTTAAAACCAAGTCTTCCGGTTTACGAAACTTCGACCTCTGCCAAGCCGCATCGAGAACCGCCCGCAGGATTCCGAAGGAATCCAGTGGGATGCTCCGACGCCCGGCATCAGTCTTAGTGTCGTCGAATTCGCCTTCATAGAAGCGCTCTACGACTTCAATGCGGTCGGGCTGAATTCTTCCCCACCGCAACGCGGTAACCTCTCCGATCCGTAACGAACCAACGATCATCAGTGTAACGATGGATTTTGTCGGTTCCGGCAAAGCGTCGATTACGCGGCGAATGTCCTGCTTTGCGAGCACTACAGGAGGCTTCCGAGCCTTCTTGCGAGGCAGTCGGACACCTTGCGCGGGATTCGCCGTCAGCAAACCCCACGCTTTGCCCTGATTGAAAGCAGCTCTCATGCAGCCGTGCATGTTACGAATCGTCTTCGGAGCCAGACGAGGAGAAAACGAGTTGAAGAAGTCCTGAAGTTCAATGATCCTCATTTTGGTGAGTTTCATTGAACCCCATTTGGGCAACAAGTACGTATCCAGATAAAAGTCGTAGCTGATTCGCGTTGAATTCTTCAGCAACGGCCACATCTTTTCTCGACAGATTGCCACAAGACCTGCCATTGTTTCTTCCCCAGCTTGGCAGGTCTTTTTCATGTCCTCTCCGGAAGGCGTCGTTTCCCGCGTCACCAATGACCTGGACAGCTACGGTTCCTACAGCTTTGGCGTAACCCGGGACAGCACTACGCTGGTAACGCTGCAAGACATTTTTTCCTATCAGATCTTCGCTGCGTCGGGGAGCTACCAGACTGCAGAGCAACTCACGCACGCGGGGGTGAATGGACAAAATGGCGTAGACACCGACGGGAAGAAGGTGGTTTTTACGGGAGAGAAAACCGAGAGTCGCACGATCTGGACGACCGACTTCCGGGGTGGGGGTCGTGTTGCCGTCAGCGAGAGTGGGCGATTCCCCAAGCTATCGCGCGACGGCAAGTCGATCGTGTTTTCGGATACGGAAAGCCATTACAACACCAATCTTTGGATCGTCGGCAGCGA
>WNEZ01020359.1_pt1 | contig 10566 bp, 11 predicted proteins | sample 5400521 | NCBI WGS metagenome assembly WNEZ01 (sample SAMN13153339, study PRJNA577476) | soil metagenome | isolation source: 120 cm saprolite under Douglas fir tree site 2 hole 1 replicate 1 | place: USA:California | collected 2015-04-18
CGCAAGACCTGGCACGGCCCAAATCTGCGCCAGTCGCTCAAAGGCGTCACCGCTCGCCAGGCGGCTCGGCGTCCCGCACCCGGCCGCCACAACATCTGGGAACTGGCCCTGCATTCGGCCTATTGGAAATACGCCGTGCGCCGCCGCATCGAAGGCGGAAAGCGCGGCTCATTCATTCTCAAAGGCAGCAATTTCTTCACCAGGCCGGAAGAAGGAAAAGCCACAGAAGCGGCCTGGCGCGCTGATTTGGCGCTATTGGAAAGGGAACACAACGAGTTGGAACGGGCGATCCGCCGTGTTCTGAAAACTCCGCGAGCCAGGAAATTGCTTCCCTCGCTCTACGGCATCGCGTTTCACGACATCTACCACGCCGGCCAAATTCGCCTGCTCCGCCGGCTGATTTCCTGAAGACTTACCCGGCTCCGATACACTGCAGGCAAGGGCTACGAAATTTTTCGCAACTCCCTCACGAGATCGTCCAGATTCGCGGCATCCTGAAATAAGCGAATCGCCGCAATCCCCGCGGCGCCCGCCGCCAGGCAATCCCCAGTGTTCGCGAGTGTGATTCCTCCGATCGCCAGCACGGGGATCGTCAATCGATTGCAGACTTCTTGCAGGCGATGGGTCCCCTGCGGCTGCCCAAAATCTGCTTTCAACGGAGTCGCATAAACCGGCCCAAAAATCACGTAATCCGCGCCCGCTCGTTCCGCATGCGTCGCCCCCTCCAGTGAATGCGCGGAGACTCCCACGATGAAATTCGCTGGCGCACCACACTGGCGCACCAATCGTCTGGCTTCTTCGGGTGGCAGGCTGTGCTCGCCCAAATGCACCCCAGATGCGCCCACGGCGCATGCCACGTCCACCCGGTCATTCACTAGAATGGCGGAGCCACTCCCCACGCTCTTCTTTGCGCACTCCACCAGTGTCGCCAATTCCCGGCCTGGCAGATCCTTCTCTCGAAGCTGGATCCAATCCACACCCGCCTTCGCGGCTTGCTCAATTTTTTCGAGTTGCATTTTTAAGGAACGGCCGGGTCCGCCCACAAGGCTCCGGCGATCCGTTACGTAACACAGAAATGGTTTACGGGTTAGAGGGAGGGGGCACACGGGCTGGCACCGGACGCGAATTGAAGAATCCGAACCCAACAAAAATATCCAGGACGCCGATGCCGCTCACGATTCCGCGTGTCGCGGGATGCAAGGCGAAGTGCATCATCCAGGGATAGTGGCTGAGGAAATAATTCTGCTCCCAGAACGCGGACCACGGCAGATACAGCAGCAACGCGCCTAATTCAAACAGAAGCACGACCGTCATCGCGCGCAAGATTCGATTCATCTGGTACCAGTAGGCCTTACTTGTGGTTTGTGCGGCCTTCAGCGAGCCGGCTTCTGCAGCGAGTGAATGCGTTCTGCCACGTCGCGGTAATCAATGTTGATCGCGTAAACCTGGGAGAAGCTCTTGAGTGCCGCGTCCAGTTCGCCTGCCAACTCCTGGGCCACACCCAAATCATACCGCAATGCCAGCTTACTTTCCGTGTCCATGCCCGGCGTCAGCAGCGCTCGCTCGTACCAGATGGCCGCGATGGCCGGCTGGCCCTTTTCCATGAATGCCAGGCCGAGCAGCGTGCAGCACTGCATGGCGTAACGAAATGCCTTGCCACGGTCATTGGCTTGCGCCACCTTCTGAAACTCTCCGATGGCCTCTTCCAGCAAGCCCATTTCGCGGAAGGCGATTCCCAGGTTGTAGTGGGTCTCCAGATCCTCGTCCTCGGCGCCCATTTCGCCAAGTTCGGCTCGGAATTCGTCAAAGACTTCCTTGAGCGGCCCCGATTCTCCCCCCGAAGCAGCCGACTTCTCTCCCCCCGCTGCGCGGGCAGGCGACTTCTCTTCCGGCGTATGCCCTACGGGCCGCGTCAATTCGCCCAAACCCAATTCGTCCATTTCCTTGGCCAAATCGGTCAGAAAATCATCCGTAGTCAGTGACTGGGCATTCGCGGGCGTGCCAACAGGTACTTTGTGAGGCTCAACTGGTTGTGGCGGAGGAATCTTGGACAACATCTCGTGCGCTGGCACAACCGGCTCGGCTTCGAGTATCAGTTCAAAGTCCTGATCCAGATCAAGATCCGGCTCAGGCGCGGTCTTTTCAGGCACGGTGCTCTGCGGTAGATCCAGCGTTGGCTCGCGCCCTTCCGCTGCCACTTTCGAGTGCTCCTGCGAAGGCAAGGTTGTCAGCTCTTCGTCCGGCAGGAGCTCTTCGTGCTGCTTGAATACCTGTTCGGCAAGGGAGGCGCGCTGTTCCGCGGCGGTCGGTTCAGTCGGAATTTCCGCGACCTGTGTGGTCGCCTCTTCTTCCACCGGCGAATCGGCAGGCACCTCGAACTCGGGCAGATCTCCGGCAGGCGGCGCCGGTTTAGCCGGCGTCGATTTCTTCATGGACATCGCCTGCTCCAGGAATGAAGAAGCCAGATCCTCTTCATCCGGCGCTGTTCCCGTAGGTGCGGCTGCCCCCGCGGTAATTTCCTCGAGCGGGGTTTCGGGTTCTCTTGTTTCTTCGAGGAGCGAAGCCCATTCCGCGGAGAGGTCAACTTCCTCCGCAGTGGTTTCTGCGGCGGCTTGGGGAGCCGCGTTTACTTCCGGCGGCTTGGTAATTTCGATTCCGGGGAGCTCCGCTGCAACTTGCGGCACACGTGCCGGCATCACAACACCGGCTTCCAGGGGCACTGCCTCGATTTCCAGGGGAGTTTGACTCGCCGGCTTTGCAGACACCTCTTCGACGGGGGCCTTCTCCGCTTTTCCCACCGGCTGGACATCCACCGGTTGAGGCATCGCCGCCGCCACCGCAGCGGCAATTTCTTCATCACTTAATCCTGCCGCGCGTTGGAACCGCCGCCGCAATTCGCCGAAACGTTCGCTGCTCCGCGAATCCCCGCGGCCCGCGTGAATGTGCTCCAATTGCCCGGCAAGTTCCGCCGTTCGGCGGTCATCCCCCGCACCCAAGACGAAGTCCAGCAACTTCTCAAGCGTCGGCGTGTGCATCGGCGCTCGGCGCAAAATTGCTTCCAGCAGCCCAATGGCTTTTTGGGTCAAACCGTAACTCGCGAACAGATCCACGTCCGTCAGCGATTGCGCGATAAATTTCTGGGTTTCTTCGTCGAGTTCCTGCTCGGCGAGCGCTGATTTGGCCGCAGCCGTGGACTTCGCATCCACATTCGGTGCGTCGTCGTGCAGCCCTCCACGTATCCTCGCCGCCGGCGGCTGAGGAAGTTCCGCCTGCAGGCTCTCCGCGACAAAGGCAGGCTCGGGCGCGGACTTCGGCTCTGCCGGCATCACCCCCATCTTGCGAAGAACTTCATTCAGTTTGCGCTTGGCAGAATCGTTCTCCGGATCGCGGTCGACCAGTTGTTCGAAAATCTCCTTGGCGCGCTCCGTCTTCCCGCCGGCCAGCAGCGCATCACCCAAATTCGCCATGGCATCCGGCAATCGGAAGGAGTCGCTCGTGCGGCCAAAGGTGTCCACCAGCCACTCGAGGGGTTCCAGTCGCCCCGGCAGCCTGGTCGCCAGGCTTTGCAGCAGGTGCACCACGCCTTCGTGCTCTCCTGCATCGATCATCGGGATGCGGATGCGCGAGAGCATGCTCATGGCCCGCTCGCCCTGCCCGGATTCCAGGAACCCTTCGGTCACCTTTTGCGTTGCCGTGAAATTCTTTTCGTCGTTGGAGAAAATCCGCAGCGCCAGCGCCGAGGCTTCGTCCCATTTCGAGGACTTCAGGTAAAGATCCAGCAGCAACTCCGCCGGTTCGCCGCCTTTGTCCAGGTCCGGCACACGCTCGAGGATCTCCGCCGCCTTCGTCATATTGCCAGCCGACGAGAAGCTGCGCGCCTTCACGATGAGCGCGTCCAGATTTTTCGCGTTGATCTGCAACGCACGGTCGGCCAGCCGTTCACATTCCGCCTGGTCGCCGCGGGCCAAAGCGCGCTGTGCCGCCGAGACATAGCCTTCCAGCGCTTCGCCCGACTGCCCCATCGCCTGGTACAAGTCCGCCAGCCGGATTTGAATTCGCAAATTGTCGGGTTCCGCCAGCAGCAATTTCTTCAGCAACGCAATCGCTTCCGGTTGCTTGCCGGTTTTCAGATGGAGTTCCGCAAGCTGGAGGAACAGCGGCCGGGCTTCGCTCATCACGCCCTGCTGCACGTACAAATCCGCCAGTTTTTCAAGCGGGCGCACTTCTTCCGGAGCGAGTTTCGAAATCCGTTTGTAAACGGCAATCGCTTTGGTCAGGAATCCGTCGCTGACAAAGAGTTGCGCCAGCCGTTCAAAATATTCGATGGCCTGAAAGGTTTCGCCCTGGCGGATGTACAGCTCGCCGATGGTCATCAACGTGACCTGGTCGCGCGGCTCGTACTTCAGGATTTGTTGATATTCCGCGATTGCCTGCGCTACTTTGCCCTGATTCAGCAGCTTCTGCGCGGCTTCGACGTATTTGCTCTTGTTATAAGCCATGCCAAAAGACGACAGCTTCCCCATCGAAAGCTGACGGCAACTTTCTCCTCAACTCGTTGCAGGTACTGGGACCACGCAACCTTACTTTTCTCACGCTACGCCCCCACTTTGGGGGCGTCAACGAAACCGCAGGCGCGTGTGAACAGGCAGTTATCCCCGTGGCGGATACGATACTCGCAGAGAACAAATGGCGAAGGGAGGCAACGGCTCTTGCACCGCCCCAGCCGCCCAACATCCGGCTTCGCGAACAGGTGCGAAAGAGTGGCGGTGGAGGGGCGAAGGCCCATGCAGGCGAAGCGCTTCTAAATGATCAGGAGTGGCATAGCCTTTATGCCGCGCCAGGCCATATTGCGGATAAACGGTGTCCCATTTTTCCATACAGGCGTCGCGGTGCGTCTTGGCTAGAATGGACGCGGCCGCAATCGAGACGCTACGCGCATCGCCCTTGATCAAGGATTTCTGCTCGACCATCACGTCGAGCTGCATCGCATCAATCAACAGATAATCGGGCTGTATAGTGAGCTGTTCGAGTGCCGCTTGCATCGCCTGGCGGCTGGCCTGGTAGATATTCCACGCATCGATGCGTTGGGCATCCACTTCCGCCACAGCCCAGGCAACCGCGTACTCATGAATTCGCTCGGCAAGCTCGGCGCGCCTTTCGGGCAGCAGTTTCTTGGAATCGTCCAGCCCGACGATGCGGCGCTTCGGATTCAGGATTACCGCCGCGGCCACCACGGGACCAAACAGCGCGCCGCGCCCGGCTTCATCCAGACCCGCAATGCGAGTCCATCCAAGCCGCCGCGCCGCTCGCTCGAAACGGGAAGAGCAGAGTCGCGCCATATTCGTGTCGTCGAGCCAGAATTCTAGCACCCAAAAATGAAAACGCGTTATCCCTTCTCGTCCACTCTGTCGAAAACTTTCTAGTCGTACGCGTCGGATGTAGGGCACGCTTTCCGAGGCGGGCCGCTACTACTTTGGAGTGCGGCGGCTCTGCCGCCGCTTTTGCAACATAATCCCTGCCACCCAACCGGCGAAAGTGCAATCCCTCGACCCAGCCGGTCCCAAACAAAAACCCAAACTCTCTCAGTCACAGTCAGTCCATAATAAGCAGGGTCACTCAGTAGAGGTCGCGATGAAACAAATTTGCGCCAGCGTCTTCAAATCACGCTGCCTGAAAATCTTGAACGAGATTCAATCCACAAGCGAACCCGTCATAATCACCAAACGTGGCGCACCTATCGTGAAAGTTGTGCCTGCGGGTACCCAACTTTCCGAGCTGTTTGGTTTTATGGCTGGGGAATTCAGGATTGTCGGCGACATCGAATCTCCCGTTGTTCCCCTGAAAGACCGGAAAATTCTGAAAAGGTGATCCTGCCGGATGCCCGCGCATTGAACTGGGCGGCAGTTCACGCGATGCTCCAAAAAGAAAAAGGGACGAGCATTTGCTCGTCCCTTCTCGAAACTGATTTGGATAAACTCTTATGCCTTTGCAGCGACTGCGGGCGTCGGAGCTTCTTCACGCGCGGCGCGCTTGATGCGGGCGGCCTTGCCGCGCAGATTGCGCAGGTAATACAGGCGCGAGCGGCGAACGTTGCCCTTGCCGACGACGTCGATTGAAGAAATCGAGGGCGAGTGCAGCGGGAAGATGCGCTCGATTCCTACACCGAAACTCACGCGGCGGACGGTGAAGCTCGCGCTGCTGGCTCGGCCCTTCTTGGAAATCACCACACCCTCAAAGGTCTGGATGCGTTCCTTTACCTTTTCGCCTTCGCCTTCCATCAGGCGCACGTGCACCTTGATGGTGTCGCCGGGGCGGAACTCAGGAAGATCTTTGCACAATTGCGCTTCATGCAACTTCTGAATGACCGGAATCATTTTCGCTATTCCCTGCAGACCCACTCAGGCGGGGCCAGCACTTCTGAGACAAACACCAATTATAGACAAACTGTCATCGTTTGCCTAGCGGTTTTGGGCTGGGAAAAACTTGTGTTGAGGTCAGACCCGCGCCATCTGGGGATGCGAGCGCCGCATTACCGTGGTCGCAAACCGCTCCATTTCTTCAAGTTGCGGGCTGAATTGCAACAGCAGCAAGTTGGCTCCGGCGCGTTCGAACTCGGCTACACGCTCCGCCACCTGTTCCGGCGTGCCAACGAGCCCGGAGCGCAGCCCGCGGTTTGATACCGAATAATCCTCGAGCGAAACGCGTTGCTCCAGCTGGGTATTTGCCAGCCATTGCTGGTAATTCGCATAGCCGGCGGCGCTCTGTTTCACGTCGGTGATGCGCCGCAACTCTTCCTGGGCTTCACGTTCCGTCTCTCGCACAATCGCATACGCCGCAACGCCATATTGCATCGGAGGAAGGTTCAGGCGTTCCCGCCGCTGCCGAAGATCGGTGATTCTCGCCTGGATCTTTTCCGGCGAGTCGCCGTGCATCACGTAGGCGTCACACTTCTCCGCAATCAGTTGCTTGGCCGCTTCCGACTCGCCGCCCGCATAAATCACCGGCCTGGGCCGCGAAACGGGTTTCGGTTGCAGCAGATTTGCGTCCACGCGGTAGTACTTGCCGGCGTAGGAGAAATTGTCCTGGGCCCACGCGCCGTTCAGCACATCCAGCCATTCGCCGGTACGCGCGTAGCGGTCGTCGTGCTGCTCAAACGCGACTCCGTACTTCCGCGCTTCCTCTGCCCACCACGAGGAAACCACGTTCAACGAAAGCCGCCCGCCGCTGATGTTATCGATGTTCGCCGCTTGTTTGGCCAGCAATGCCGGAAGGTGGAAGGTGGGGCGCACCGCCACCATCAATTCGATCTTCTCGGTGACCGCCGCGAGCGCCGCGGCGGTGGACCAGGCGTCGAGCGAGGGCGCTTGCGGCCCCTTGATGTCGTTGAGATTTAATTCTGCGATCAACGTGAGGTCGTAGCCGAGCACTTCACTCCGCTGCGTCAATTTCTTGACGTAGCCCCAGGTCGCTTCCATTTGCTCGTCTTCAATATTGCGCAGCCACCCGCCGAAAACCGGCATCCAGTATCCGTAGCGCATGGCCCGTTCACCCGGCCTTTCCGGTGCCCACAGCCTGCTGCGCCTGCTTCGTTTCGTGGGCTTGCGCTTCGGCAATCAGATAATCCGCAAGCCGCGAGTACGGATTAAAGCCGACGATGCGTTCCGGGTCCGCCACAAAATTCGAAAGCGCGTTGACGTCGTAATAGAGCAGTCTCCCATCTCTATCGTCGATTACGTATTCGATTCCGCCGACTTCGATGCCCGCTTCATTCATGATGCGTTCCACATCCTGAACCACCTGGCGCGGAGGCGCGTAACCTTCCACCTGAAGCCCATTCTTTGGGGCGTCAATCGGGCACGCAGGGCGCGCCAATTCTTCTCCCCTGGTGCTCTGGCAAATATCCGCGGGGCAGAGATTGAAGGTATCGCCGGTGGTGTGAATTTGAATGGCATAGAGAAACTTTCCGCCCAGCACTTCGACGCGAGTAATCACGCTGTCTCGCGCGGGGAAGAACTCCTGCACCAACGCGACCTGATCGATCCCAAAATAAAGCTGATTTTCCTCGACAGCACTCTTCAACTGCTCGGGCCGGTCAAAGCGAATGATTCCCGCGCCGCTGCCGCCAATGTTCGGCTTCACCACCAGCGGATAGCCGATTTTCTCCGCGGCCGCCGGCGCTTGCGACGGATGGTTAATCACCAGCGCCTTCGGATACGGCAACCCCAGTGATTCGAGCAAGGTAAGTTGCAGCGCCTTGGAAGTTTCGTGCGTGAACGCGCGCGACCCGTTCACCACGCGGACGCCTTGCGCTTCCAGATGCTGCAGGTAATTGAGCGTGTAGAAAATCACGTGGCCCAGGCCGCGCTGCCACGCAGAGGGGCTCATGCGGTTGAACACCAGCGAATATTCCGGTTTACGCAGGGCCACATCATAGGAATGTTCGCCCGCGTGAATCTTCTCCCAGTTCACACCGCGTGCGTCGAGCTGCTGGAACAGCGGCCGGTACCAATCCGGGTGCTCGTAGTAAATGCCGATGGGTTTTGAGAGTTGTACCCCGCGCACGGGGGCGCTGCTTGTTCCGCTCATGATTTCCTCTTTGGCTGCCTTTCTTTGGATGCGCGGGTCCGGTAATTCGTCAGGATACCAAAAGGTCAGGCCGGTTTCGCCGGGTCTTCTTGGCAGCCTGCTGGGCGCGCCATTTGGCCACTTCGGCGTGATGCCCGCCGATCAGGACCTCCGGCACCTTCCAGCCGCGATATTCGGCCGGGCGCGTGTAGTGCGGGTAGTCCAGCAAAAGTCTGGTCTTTCGAAGATGGGAATTGTCAGCCAGCGAAATGGAATCGTCTGTTTCGAGCTTACGGAAGGACTCGTTCTCGGTGGACGCTTCATTTCCGAGAGCTCCCGGCAGCAGGCGTGTCACCGCGTCCAGCACTACCGCCGCGGGTAATTCTCCGCCGCTCAAAACGTAATCGCCAACTGAAATCTCTTCGGTGGCCAGATGCTCGGCCACTCGTTCGTCCACGCCTTCATAGCGGCCGCAAATCAAAACAATGCGCTCCAGCTTGGCCAGGCGCCGCGCAGTTTCCTGGGTAAACCTCTTGCCGGCGGCGGAGAGCAGCACAACCGCTGTGCCCACCGGAAGGGCGGGTTCCCTCGCCGAGTCGCCCATCGATTGCCCCAACAATTTTTCCACCGCTTCAAAAAGCGGTTCCGGTTTCAGCACCATTCCTTCTCCGCCGCCGAATGGGCGGTCATCCACCGTCTTGTGCCGGTCCTTCGTGAATTCGCGCAGATCCTGCACGTGAATCTGCACGATGCCGGCTTCCCGGGCGCGCCGCACGATGCCGTGGTCCAGTGGCCCGGCAAAAAATTCGGGGAAAATGGTGATCAGATCAAATCGCACGTTACTCGCCTGTGTTCAGCTCGCTCAAGCCTTCTGGCAGCGTAACATCAATGCGCCGGGCGGCGACATCGATGCTCCGGCAAATATCCTCGGCCAGGGGCACCAGCAACTCGCCCGTGGCGGTCTGCACTTGCAGCAACGGCGTACCGGCCGTGCCTTCTCCCGGAAAGAACACATCGCGCACCGTTCCAACCACGCGAGGCGCTTTCTCCATCGCACACGCAGGAGAAGACAGTTTCGCTTCCGCCACTGGATTTTCAAAAACAGAGCAGCCAATCAGGTCGCTGACGAAATACTTGCCGGCAGGAAGTTTCACGCGGTCCGCTATCGGGATCAGCACCTCCAGGCCGCGCAGCTTTTCGGCGGCGTCTATGGAAGAGCACCCTTCAAAATGGAAGATCCCGTGTTCCGGGTGATTGCGGTCCACCCAGAAATTCTGCAACCCGATCGCTCGCGGTTCGTTTTGGGCTTGGCGCAGGAAAATCTGCAGGCGGGAAGAGAGTCGCGCGGGAAAATCGGTGAAAAGCTCGGCCAGGACTTCGCCTTTGTTGCCGCGCGGACGAATGATGCGCGCAACTTGCACCCAGTCTTGCTCTTCAGCGGGAGGTTTCAATCTTCGAGTATCTCAAGCGTGAAGCGCTTGTGCAGCTTCATGCCGGCGGCGCCCAGGAGCGTGCGAACGGCTTTGGCCGTGCGTCCTTGGCGCCCGATCACTTTGCCCAGATCCTCCGGGTGAACTCGCAATTCAAGGACGGTCACCTGCGAGCCCTCCACGGCATTCACTCGCACGCCCTCCGGATGATCCACCAGGGCTTTGGCAATCTCCTCAACGAGCTCCTTCATCGGGGTCCTCTCTTCCGCGTCCAATCGACGTAGCTATCCGCATGACCCCTCCCCCGTCGAAAGGAGTGCCAGCGAGTTTATGACCTGGACATGAGCAAGAGAGCTGAGCTTAAGCCAAAACTAAGCTATTTTTTGCAGCTTGAGAAAACTCCGAACAGTATCGCTCGGCTGTGCTCCTACGCCAAGCCAATACTTGATGCGATCGGAATCCAACTTGATCTCCGCGGGCTTTTTCAGTGGGTCGTAAGTCCCGACGGCTTCACGCACGCGCCCATCCCGGGCGCGGGTCCGCTCAATGACCACCACGCGATAAAACGGCT
>WNEZ01011473.1_pt1 | contig 10565 bp, 10 predicted proteins | sample 5400521 | NCBI WGS metagenome assembly WNEZ01 (sample SAMN13153339, study PRJNA577476) | soil metagenome | isolation source: 120 cm saprolite under Douglas fir tree site 2 hole 1 replicate 1 | place: USA:California | collected 2015-04-18
AGTGCTACGTCACCGGCTTCTGCGTGAACTGCCCCGAGTCAAGCGACACGGTGATGACCGATCTGCGCGAGATTGGGCCCACCTATTATTTCGCGCCGCCGCGCGTATTCGAGAACATGCTGACTCAAGTGATGATCCGCATCGAGGATGCGAGCCTGATCAAGCGCAAGATGTTTCATTATTTCATGGAAGTCGCGCGCCGGGTCGGCGCCCGGATCCTGGATCGTGCGCCGGGTGTGGCAGCCCTTGACCGGTTGCTCTATGCGATCGGGAACCTTTTCGTTTACGCGCCGCTGAAGAACGTCCTCGGCCTTTCGCGGGTGCGGGTGGGCTATACGGCCGGCGAGGCGATTGGCCCCGAGCTCTTCGCTTTCTATCGCTCGCTGGGCATCAATCTGAAGCAGCTCTACGGCCAGACAGAAGCCTCGGTGTTCGTGGCGATGCAGCCCAACGGGCAGGTGAAGCCCGATACGGTCGGACCTGCCGCGCCGGGCGTGGAGATCAGGATTGCTGAGGACGGCGAAATTCTCTATCGCAGCCCAGGCGTATTCCACTCTTACTTCAAGAATCAGGAGGCTACCGCTCAAACCAAGACGCCTGATGGCTGGGTGCATACGGGCGACGCCGGCTTCTTCGATGTCGACGGCCACCTCAAGATTGTCGACCGGGCCAAGGACGTGGGCCGCCTCGCCGACGGCACCCTGTTCGCGCCGAAGTACATCGAGAATAAGCTCAAGTTCCATCCCTACATCAAGGAGGCGGTGGCCTACGGCGACCAGCGCGATCGCGTCTGCGCCTTCATCAACATCGATATCGAGGCGGTAGGTAACTGGGCCGAGCGGCGCCACCTCGCGTATTCCGGCTACACCGACCTGGCCAGCCGGCCTCAAGTTTATGCCCTGATCAAAGATTGCATCCTGCAGGTGAACCGCGACTTGGTCCGCGACGAGAAACTCGCCAACTCACAAATCCACCGATTTCTCATCCTGCACAAGGCCCTCGATCCGGACGACGGCGAGCTCACGCGTACCCGCAAGGTGCGTCGTGGCTTTATCGCCGAAAAATACAACGTGCTGATCGAGGCCCTGTATTCGGACAAGGAGAGCTGTGTCATTGAGACCGAGGTCAAGTTTGAGGACGGCCGGACCGGAAGGATCAGCGCCAACCTGCGAATCATGGAAGCACAGACCTTCCCGCCGCCGCCTGCGAGACAGGCCGCCTAGGGGCTGGGATGAGGAAAGAGATCGGCGATGTGGTTCTGAGCCTCGAGCATGTCTCGCTCGCATTCGGCGGTGTGAAGGCGTTGACCGACGTTTCGTTCGAGGTGCGCGAGCACGAGATCCGCGCGGTGATCGGTCCGAACGGCGCCGGCAAGAGTTCCATGCTCAACATCATCAACGGCGTGTACCATCCGCAGCAGGGCACCATCACTTTCCGCGGCAAGCAGCGCCACAAGATGGATTCGCATCAGGCCGCCGCCCAGGGGATCGGCCGGACCTTCCAGAACATCGCTTTGTTCAAGGGCATGAGCGTGCTCGACAATCTAATGACCGGACGGAATCTGAAGATGAAATGCAACCTGTTGCAGCACGCGACGTACTGGGGTGCCGCAAAAAAAGAGGAGCTGGAGCATCGAAAGAAGGTGGAGGAGATCATCGATTTCCTGGAGATCGAGCATATCCGCAAGACGCCGGTCGGGCGGCTTCCTTACGGCTTGCAAAAGCGCGTCGAGCTTGGACGCGCGCTGGCGATGGAGCCGAGCATGCTGCTGTTGGATGAGCCGATGGCTGGCATGAACCTGGAGGAGAAGCAGGACATGTGCCGCTTCATCCTCGACGTGAACGACCAGTTCGCCACCACGGTGATCCTGATCGAGCACGACATGGGCGTAGTGATGGACATTTCCGACCGGGTGGTGGTGCTCGACTACGGCTGCAAGATCGGGGACGGCACTCCCGATCAGGTGCGCAACAATCCCGAGGTGATCGCGGCCTATCTTGGCAATTCACATTGACGGCTCGGCGTCACGAGCCATTGTGCGGCGTGTCGTTTCGGCACTCGCACGCGTGGTAGGAGAGAAGACGATGCAATTCTTCCTTGAGGTCTTCATCGGCGGGCTTCTGAGCGGCATCATGTATTCCCTGGTGGCGCTGGGCTACGTGCTCATCTACAAGGCCTCGGGAGTATTCAACTTCGCCCAGGGCGCGATGGTGTTCTTCGCCGCGCTCACCTTCGTCGGCGTGCTCGAGCTGGGTGCGCCCTTCTGGCTGGGATTGATCCTGACCTGCGCGGCGATGGTCCTGCTGGCGGTGCTGACCGAGCGCATCGTTCTGCGCCCGCTGGTGAATCAGCCGCAGATTACGCTTTTCATGGCGACGATCGGTCTGGCGTTCTTGATCGAGGGCCTGGCCCAGGGCGTTTGGGGCGCAAACGTTCGCGCCCTGGAGCTCGGCATCCAGGACCAGCCGATCGCTTGGGTGATGAACCGGCTCGGCGTCGGTATCAGCAAATTCGATTTGTTCGCTGCCGGTGTCTCGGCGGTGCTGGTGACTATTCTTGCCATCTTCTTCACCAAGACCCGGGTGGGCCGGGCACTTCGCGCGGTGGCTGACGACCACCAGGCGGCGCTCTCGATCGGCATCCCGCTGCAGAATATCTGGCGGATCGTGTGGTCGGTAGCCGGCTTCGTCGCCTTGGTGGCGGGACTGATGTGGGGGGACTCCGTTCCGGGCGCGGTCGTCGGTGGCCTGATCATCGGCGCGACCGAGAAACTGGGCGAAGTCTACGTCGGACCCTTGGTGGGTGGCGGAATTGAGTCGTGGTTTCCGTACGTGATGGCGCTGTTGTTCCTTCTGGTTAGACCCGAAGGCCTTTTCGGCGAGAAGCACATCGAGAGAGTTTGAAGAAATGCTTTATCGCGAGGCAGGACAATTCAGGACCAGCTATGACGCCGATCAGCGGATCTTCCCAATTCGTCAGGATCGAATTGTCATCGCACTGATCGTTGCCGCCTTCTGCGTTGCCGTTCCGCTCTTCGCCAACCCATACTGGCTTCAGGCGATCTTGACCCCGACCCTGATCTTTTCTCTGGCGGCAATCGGGCTCAACATCCTCACCGGCTACGCCGGCCAGCTCTCCCTCGGTACAGCGGCGTTCATGGCGGTGGGGGCCTTCGGGGCCTACAACTTCATGCTGCGAGTCCAGGGCATACCGGTCCTGCTGGCCTTTGTCCTGGGAGGTCTGTGCGCCGCGGCAGTGGGCATTGTCTTCGGTGTACCGTCCCTGCGTATCAGGGGTCTCTACCTGTTCGTGGCAACCCTGGCGGCGCAGTTCTTCATCCTTTGGGCGCTCACCAAGTTCAGTTGGTTCTCCAACCACAGCTCGTCCGGGGTGATCACCGCCCAGAAGGTGAGGATCCTCGGCTATGTCTTCGCCTCGCCCGCGAGCAAATATCTCCTCACCCTCGCCGTGGTCAGCATCCTCGCCCTCGCTGCAAAGAACATGGTTCGCAGTGCCACAGGCCGCGCCTGGATGGCGATTCGCGACATGGACGTGGCGGCGGAAGTGATCGGGATCCGGCCCCTACCTACCAAGCTGCTCGCCTTCGCCGTGAGTTCCTTCTACTGCGGCGTCGCAGGCGCCCTCTATGCCTATACCTATCTCGGTACGGTGGACCCCGAAGGGTTTGGGCTGGACCTGTCGTTCAGGGTCCTCTTCATGATCATCATCGGCGGGGTCGGCAGCATCCTGGGCTCGTTCCTCGGCGCTGCCTTCATCGTCCTGTTGCCAATCTTTCTCGACAACCTGCTGCCGCCGCTTTTTGGCAATTCGCTGCCGGCCGGGCTGACATCGAATCTGCAGCTCATCGTTTTCGGTGGGCTGATCGTTTTCTTCCTGATTGTCGAGCCGCACGGACTGGCTCGACTTTGGCAAATCGCCAAAGAGAAGCTGCGAGTGTGGCCATTCCCGCACTAGGTGTCTCACAACGCTGTTATTGGAGGGTAGAAATGATGAAACTCGGCAAGGTGGTTTTGTTCGGGCTGGCAGTCGTCGTTAGTCTCGCTGCATTTGGGGCGTATGCCGGAGGCGAGCAGTTTATTGGGCTGCCTACCTATCGCGTCGGTCCCTATGCAGCCGGCGGCTCCGGCATCTTCGGAGGGTGGATCGACTATATGACCCTGATCAACGAGCGCGAACATGGCATCAATGGGGTCAAGCTCGTTTGGGAAGAGTGCGAGACGGAGTACAACAACGCCCGCGGCGTCGAATGCTATGAGCGGCTGAAGACCAAGGGTTCTAGCGGCAATATCGTCTTCGACCCTCTGTCCACCGGCATTACTTACGCGGTGCTGGACAAGGTGGCGGTGGACAAAATTCCGATGGTGACGATCGGCTATGGCCGGACCGATGCCGCGGACGGACGCGTGTTCCCTTATGTCTTCCCGATGATCACCACCTACTGGAGCCAGAACACCGCCAAGATCAAGTTCATTGGCACTAAGGAAGGGGGGATGGACAAGCTCAAGGGCAAGAAGATTGTGAATATTTATCACGACTCGGCTTACGGCAAGGAGACCATCCCGGTGCTGGACGCCCAGGCGAAGAAGTACGGTTTCGTCGTGACCCACATTCCGGTGACCCCTCCGGGCAACGAGCAGGGGTCGCAGTGGCTGCAGGTGCGCCAACTCAATCCCGACTGGGTGATCTTACGCGGCTGGGGCGTGATGAACCCGACGGCGCTGAAAGCCGCGGCCAAGGTTGGCTTTCCGCGAGAGAAGATCATTGGCGTGTGGTGGAGCGGCGCCGAGGAAGACACCATCCCTGCCGGCGACGCCGCCAAGGGCTACATCGCGGCTGCATTCAACGTAGCGGGTAGCAACTATCCGGTGATCAAAGAGATTCAGAAACACGTCTACGCCAAGAGCAAGGGCAACATGGCGGACAAGACCCGGATCGGCAGCGTCTATTACAACCGCGGTGTGGTGCACGTCATCATCCACGTGGAAGCCATCCGCTTGGCGCAGGAGAAGTTCGGAAAGGGCAAGCCGATCAACGGCGAGCAAATGCGCTGGGGCCTAGAGCACCTCGCCATCGACGAGAAGAAGCTCAAGGCACTGGGCGCCGAGGGCTTCATGCCGCCCCTTCAGATCACCTGCGCTGACCACGAGGGCTCGGGGAAGGTCAAGTTCCAGCAGTGGGACGGCAAGCAGTGGAAGATGATCACCGACTGGATCAGTGCCGATCGCGAGCTGGTGCGCCCGATGATCGAAGAGTCAGCAGCCAAGTATGGCAAGGAGAAGGGGATTACGCAGCGCGACTGCGCTAAGGAGCTTGCTACTCTAGAAAAGTAGCCCTGACGCAGCGGTGTTCGGAACAAGGCCAGATCCGATGGCCTTGTTCCGCTGCACGCAACGGATTCTTTATCCGAAATGAGTCTTATGCGGACACCAGTCCAGGCGGCATCGACGAAGACACCCTACCTTGTCGTCAATAACGTCGAGGTCATTTACGACTACGTCATCCTCGTCCTGAAGGGCGTCTCCCTCCAGGTCGAGCAAGGCGGGATCGTCGCTCTGCTGGGCGCCAACGGCGCCGGGAAGACCACCACTCTCAAAGCGATCTCGAACCTCTTGTCGGCCGAGCGCGGCGAGGTCACCAAGGGCAGCGTCGAGCTCAAGGGAGCGCGGGTCGATCAACTCACGCCCTCCGAACTGGTGAAGAAGGGCGTGATCCAGGTCATGGAAGGCCGCCATTGCTTCCAGCACCTCACGGTGGAAGAGAATCTGCTCGCCGGCGCTTACACCCGCCGGGCGTCCCACAGCGACATCAAGCGCGACCTGGAAAAGGTTTATGGCTACTTTCCGCGGATCAAGCAGCGCCGCACGTCCCAGGCGGGCTACACCTCGGGCGGCGAGCAGCAGATGGTTGCCCTCGGCCGGGCGCTGATGGCGCGTCCAGAGATGATCCTGCTCGACGAGCCATCGCTGGGACTGGCGCCGCAGATGGTGGAGGAAATTTTCGAGATCGTCCGCGATCTCAATTGCCGCGAGAAGGTCAGCTTCCTGCTCGCGGAGCAGAACACGATGGTCGCGCTTCGCTACGCCAATTTTGGATATATCTTGGAAAATGGCCGAGTGGTGATGGAAGGAGTGGCTGCCGATCTAGCCACCAACGAGGACGTCAAGGAATTCTACCTTGGCCTCTCTACGTCGGGCCGCAAAAGCTTCCGCGAAGTGAAGCACTACCGACGTCGGAAGCGTTGGCTCGCCTGAAGGGTCGGAAGGAGTCGAGAAATGGAATACTACGATAAACTCGAAACCCGGGACCCTGCCGAGCGTGAACGCGCGCTGATGGCGCAGCTAAGAGAACAGGTTGCCCACGCAAAGGCGCGGTCCCCGTATTTCGCCGCAGCCCTGGCGAAGATTGATGCGCGCGAGATCAACAGCCGCGCCTCGCTGGCACAGCTGCCGGTAATCCACAAGGGCGAGCTGATCGGGCTGCAAAAGCAGCAGAGCCCGTTCGGCGGACTCACCGCGACGCCGCTCGCGCAACTAGGTCGACTGTTCGCCTCCCCCGGTCCGATCTACGATCCCGAAGGACGCGGCGAGGACTGGTGGCGTTTAGGCCGGGCACTCTTCGCCGCTGGCTTCCGCGCTGGCGACCTGATTCACAACACCTATGCCTACCACTTCAGCCCCGGCGGCTTCATGTTGGACGGCGGGGCGCGCCAGCTCGGTTGTCCAGTCTTCCCGGCCGGAGTTGGACAGGCCGACCTGCAAGTGGCGACGATCGCTCGACTGCGGCCGGTGGGATACGCGGGCACCCCATCCTTCCTCCGCATCATTCTGGAAAAGGCCGATGAGCAGGGCGAAGACGCAACATCGCTCAAGAAGGCCCTGGTCTCGGCCGAACCGCTGCCGCCTTCGCTGCGCGCGCTCTTTGAAGCGCGGGGGATCCATGTTCGCCAGTGCTACGTCACCGCCGACCTGGGGATGATCGCTTACGAGAGCGAGGCGATGGAGGGCATGATCCTGGACGAGAAGGTGATCGTCGAGATCGTCGATCCCGGCAGCGGCAAGTCCGTCGCCGAAGGCGAGGCGGGCGAAGTGGTCGTCACCACCCTCAATCCCGATTATCCACTGATTCGTTTCGGCACCGGAGATCTCTCCGCGATCCTGCCCGGAGCGAGTCCCTGCGGCCGCACCAATGCGCGCATCGTTGGCTTTCTCGGCCGTTCGGATCAAGCGACGAAGGTCAGGGGCATGTTCGTACAGCCCGCGCAGGTAGCCGAGGTGCTCAGGCGCCATCCGGAGGTGCGCAAGGCGCGGCTCGCAGTGGATAACCCGGGGGGCGAAGACTCCATGATTCTCCACTGCGAAGTGGCCGAAGGCTCGGAGGCGCTCAAGGAAGCAATCGTCGCCAGCCTGCGCAACGTCACCAGGCTTCGGGGCGAGGTAATCTTCATTGAACCCCATACCCTCCCGAACGATGGGAAGGTGATCGAGGATCTCCGCAGGTCTGAGCAAGCAATGCCTCCAAATCGAGGATCGTGATCCGGCCGTACTCGGCGCTCAGAATCCCGGCCTTTTGAAGAACGTGCAGAGCCTGATTGGCGCGCTGGCGGGAGACGCCAGACAGATACCCGGTCTCCTCCTGCGAGAGCTGCAAATTACCAACTGTGACAGGAACCATGATCCCGTCCCAGACTATCCTCAGCGAAATTGACGCAAACTTTCGAATCATTGGTAGCTACATATCGATGCAAATTAATTGCAGGTCGTCGAGTTTGACCGGCAGATTTCGGCGGAGCCGGCAATGGGCAGCCCTGCTGGTTGGGTCGCTGATCCTCTCCGAGCTGGCGGGCCATGCGGGTTTTCCCGCCGCCTATCTGCTGGGGCCGATGTTGTGTGCCGTCGGATTCGGCCTGGCCGGCGTCGAACTGCGCCTTCCCCGGCCCTTTCTGTCGTTCAGCCAAGGGATCATCGGCTGCCTCGTGGCTCGCTCTTTGACGGGCGCGATTCTCGTTTCCATCGTCCGCGATTGGCCAGCCATGCTGCTGGTGATCGGCACCACGGTGATCGCTGGCGGTGTGGTCGGATGGGTCCTGGTCAAACTTGGCACGCTTCCCGGCACCACTGCCGCTTGGGGCTCGTCACCGGGCGCCGCCTCGGCGATGGTGGTGATGTCGGGCGAGTTCGGCGCCGATATTCGGCTGGTGGGTTTCATGCAGTACCTGCGGGTCGTGCTCGTCGTCCTCACCGCGTCGGTGGTCTCGCGACTGTTGCTGGGCAGTTCGGCGCCGATTGCCGCGGCAGACGCCCTGCCTCCCTCAATTTCTCTCATTTCCCTCGCCGAGACCTTGGTGATCGCCGCCGGCGGAGCGGTGGGCGGACGGTTGCTCAAAATCCCCGCGGGGGCCCTGCTGGTGCCGATGGGTCTGGGCGCCGCGCTCCACGCCACGGGTTTGGTGGAGATCGCGCTGCCGTCATGGCTGTTGCATGTCGCCTACGCACTGGTCGGCTGGTACGTTGGCCTGAGTTTCGATCGTCTGGTCCTCAACTACGCGTTCAAAGCGACGCCGAAGCTGGTGCTATCGACCCTGCTGTTAATCGGCCTGTGCGGGCTGTCCGCATGGTTGCTCACCCGGTTGATGGGAATCGATCCGTTGACGGCATATCTGGCGACCAGCCCCGGTGGCCTGGACTCCATCGCTGTCATCGCCACCGGCAGCCGCGCCGACGTGCCCTTCGTGCTGGCGATCCAGACGATGCGACTTTTCATCGTGCTCCTGACCGGGCCAGTGATCGCCCGGCTGATATCGCGATACGCGTGAGCGATCAGGTGATGGCACCTTCTCATTGCATGTGGCCAACCTGCTCATACCAAAGGGTAGACTGAAACCCGCTCGGGCATTAGGTTGAAGGAACATCCGGTGCTGGCGACGGCAATCGAGGTGGCCATGGGAACGAGGCGTCAATTCCTTGCGGCGGGTGCGGGGGCCCTCTTGGCGGTGCGGGCTGCAACGAAGAAGGAGAAGCAGGCGGGTGGCGCGCCGCCCGGTAACGTGCCGAAAGGCCGGTTCCCCGTCCCGGACGGCGCGCAGGTGCCCTCGCGGCCGCTCGGCCGCACCGGCGTGCGGGTGTCGACGGTCGGGCTGGGGGGCTATCACCTGGGCATCCCCTCCGAGGCCGAAGCGGTGCGGATAATCCACAGCGCGCTCGACCGCGGGATGAATTTCCTCGACAACTGCTGGGACTACAACGGCGGCGAGAGCGAGCGGCGGATGGGAAAGGCCCTGGCGGGCGGCTATCGCGAGAAAGCCTTCGTGATGACCAAGCTCGACGGGCGCACCGCGAAGTCGACCAGCGATCAGCTTGGCCAGTCGCTGCAGCGACTGCGGGTCGAGACCATCGATCTGGTGCAGATCCACGAAGTGATCCGGCCGGACGATCCGGAGCGCGTCTTCGCGCCGGGAGGGTCCATCGAGGCGCTGGTCGCTGCGCGCAAGGCGGGCAAGCTCCGCTTCATCGGCTTCACCGGCCACAAGGATCCCGACATTCACAAGCACATGCTGGAGGTCGCGCGCCAGCACGGCTTCCGCTTCGACACCGTGCAGATGCCGCTCAACGTACTCGACGCGCACTATCGGAGCTTCGAGCGGGAAGTCCTGCCCGTAGCGCAGCAGGACGGCGTGGCGGTGCTGGGGATGAAGCCGATCTGCGCGGGCCTCATCCTGCAATCCGGCGCCGCCACCGCGGAGGAATGCCTGCGCTACGCGATGAGCGTGCCCGGCATCGCCACCACCATCACCGGCTGCGACAGCGAAGGCGTCCTCAAGCAGGCACTCTTTCTGGCGATCGGCTTCAAGCCGATGGCGGACGACGAGCGCAAGGCCCTGCTCGCCCGCACCGCCGCGGCTTCGCAGGGCGGCCAGTGGGAGAAGTTCAAGACCACGCAGATGTTCGACGGCACCGAGCAGAACAAGCGCTGGCTCACGTCGGCGCAGCTCTGACCGCATGGCTCAGGGTTTGGAGGTTGGCCGGGCGTTTGGATCAAGAGACAAGGACGATCTTGCCGAAGGCGCCAGGCTCCATGATGTCCTTGTGGGCGCGCGAAGCCTCGGCAAGCGGAAGCTCCTTACCGACGACCGGGCGAAGCGTGCCGTTTTGGAGACCGGCGACAATTCCGGCGTGGATTTCCTTCTCCTCGGCTTCGCTGATGCCCCACAGAGTGAAGGCGTGAATTGAGGCGCGCCGCCCCATCAGGTCGCGCGGCGAGATGGTGACGTCGCCGCGGCTGCCAATGACGATCACCCGACCGTGAGTGGCGAGCAGCTTCAGGTCATTGCCCAGGTTTATGTTGGCGAGCATTTCCAAAATCAGGTCCACACCTCGCCCGTCTGTCGTTTTCAGAATCTGTTCTTGATAGCCGGACTTGGTGTGGTCGAACACGCGATGCGCGCCTTCGCGCTTGGCCAATTCGAGACCTTTCTCGGTGCCGGCCGTTCCAAAGACCGTCAGACCCATGGCTCGGGCGAACTGAACCGCGGCGATGCCGACGCCGCC
>WNEZ01014756.1_pt1 | contig 10565 bp, 13 predicted proteins | sample 5400521 | NCBI WGS metagenome assembly WNEZ01 (sample SAMN13153339, study PRJNA577476) | soil metagenome | isolation source: 120 cm saprolite under Douglas fir tree site 2 hole 1 replicate 1 | place: USA:California | collected 2015-04-18
ACGTCGTAGGTGAACATCACTCCGCCGCGACCGCGCATTCGGCCGCGGCCTCCTCGAATGGCTCGCACATGCGCTGCGCCTTCAAGAGATTTTCCGGGGTCAGCACGAGGCCGGTCTCACCCCAGGCAATCGGCTCCCGCGCCATGAGCAACGTCTGCGGAAAGTGCTGGCGTATGAGGTTCATGTCATGCAGCGCCGCCAGCACCGTGCGGTGCTCGCCGTGCCAGCGATGGACGAGCGCGATAAGGTCCGCAACCGTCCTGTCGTCGATGGCGTTGAAGGGCTCGTCAAGCACGATCAGCCGCGAATCCTGGAGCAGCAGGCGGGCGAACAGCACACGCTGCATTTGCCCTCCCGACAGTCCGGCGATGGGGCGGCGTTCGAACCCGGTAAGCCCAACCGTCGCAATCGCCGCGTGAATCCTGTCGCGTTCCGTGTTGCGGATGGCGCCGAACGCGCCGATGCGTCGCCACAGTCCCATGGCGACAAGATCATAGACGTTGATCGGAAACGAACGGTCAATCTCGGCCACCTGGGGCAGATAAGCGATGTCGCGAACGCCAAGACCACGGTCGATTGCGCCTGACAGCGGCGCAAGCAGACCGACGATTGCCTTGAACAATGTCGATTTCCCCGCCCCGTTTGGCCCCACCACGGCGAGCATGGCGCCTTCCTCCACCTCGGCGGTGAGGTGATGAACGGCGGGGTGGCGGTCGTAGCCAAGCGTCAAATCATGGAATCGGAGGTGTGCGGCCATGGTCCGCTCACAACATGACCCACCACACCGCGACCCACAGCACGCCCACAACGGCAAGTGCCGCGACAAACCGCTCCGTGGCGGAAATGCGCAACAGAGACGGCGACACGGCCCGCGCCGGATGACCGTGACCGCTTTCGTGGTGATGATGGGTCATGAATTTCTGTATAGTGTAACCGTCTGGGGGTGTCGATGGCGCAGGCGCGGCAACCGGGGAGATCGTGCGAAAGTTCAGGGGCCGTCAAATCGGCTTCTTCGCTTCTGCAAGTCACCCATCCCCTTGGGAGCGCGGGCGTCCCGCCCGCTCTTTTGCAGGCGGGCGGGACGTTCGCGCTCCCATGGAGGTGGGGGCGCTTTGGGTGTCCTGGTTTGGCGCTTGCACGGCTGGCGTCTCTGCGGATATTTGCAGCAGATGCGCACCAGCCGGCTTGCCAAATCGTCACACGAAGTCCACATCCGCCGAGGCAAACCGGCGGACCTCGATGCGCTATGGGAGCTTGAGAACCAGGTGTTCGCGACCGACCGGATGTCGCGTCGCAGCCTGCAGCGGCTTCTCGTTTCGCCCAGCGCGGTCGCCATGGTGGCCCGAGCGGACGGCGCGATCATGGGCGTCGCCATCGTGCTGTTTCGTGCTACCAGCCGGGTCGCGCGACTCTATTCCCTCGCAGTCGCCCCGAAATACACAGGCCGCGGGATTGCGTCGGCCCTGCTCGCGATGGCAGAGAAGATCGCGAGGCGGCGCAAATGCCGATCCCTGCGGCTTGAAGTTCACGAAAGAAATCACAGTGCCATTAAGGTTTATCGCAGGGCCGGGTATCATGAATTCGGCAGGTACCATCACTATTACCAGGACCGCGGTCATGCGCTCAGGTTCGAGAAGCAACTGTCGGATGACCGATGACGGAGCCCCGGAAGTCCGACATCTGTCATCTGGCATCCGTCATCAGAAAGGAACGTCACCATGACCGGCTGGGTCATCGTCGTTGACCAGCCCAAGGATTTCCCCAACGCGGATACGCCGCATAAGGTGATCATCACGAGCGACTATTTGGCGCGGCCCCGGCTGTTCGAAGGCGGGCGGCCGAAGCTCGTCAATCTGTCGCGCTCTTATGCCTACCAGTCGAAGGGCTACTACGCCTCGCTGCTCGCCGAGGCGCGCGGCCATCGCATCGTTCCGACGGTCGAAACGATGCTGGAGCTGCGCGAGGCCAAGCTCTACGAGCACGCGCTGCCCGAGCTCGAAGATCTGCTCAATCGCTGCGCCCGACGCACTGACTTCCAGCCCGAAGGCGAATTCAAGCTCCTGGTGTGCTTCGGCATCGCGCGCGACCCGCGCTTCGAGGCGTTCGGCCGTCTGCTGTTCGACTGGTTTCGCTGTCCGGCTCTGGAGGTGAGCGTCAACACCGGTGCGGCATGGTACGCCATCGACCGCATCCGCATGCGTACGCTGACGAGACTTGCGAACGGGGAAGCTGCGTTCCTGCGCGAGTCCCTGCACCAGCACACGGCGCGGGAATGGCGCGACCCCAAGGCGCGCACCGTGCCGAAATATGATCTTGCGGTGCTTTGCGATCCCAACGAGAAGCTGCCGCCGTCGTCCCAAGCCACCATCAAGCACTTTGCCCGCATCGCCGACAAGCTTTCCTTTGACGTGGAGCCGATCACCCGCCGGCAACTCGCCGAGCTTGCCGGATATGATGGGCTGTTCATCCGCGAGACGACTTCGATTGACAACCACACTTACCGGTTCGCCCGCCGCGCCTGGCAGGAGGGCATGCCGGTGATCGATGATCCGATCTCGATGATCCGCTGCATGAACAAAGTGTTCCTCATGGAGCTCATGAGATCCAACCAGGTGCCGACGCCGCCGACCGTCATGCTGGCCGACCATGCCGACCTGCCGCGGGCCATGGACCAGCTCGGCTTGCCGCTGGTGGTCAAGATCCCCGACGGTTCGTTCTCGCGCGGCGTCCACAAGGTCTCGACGGTCGACGAGTTCAAGCGCATAGCCGACGAACTGTTCGAGGAAACCGATCTCATTCTGGCGCAGAAGTTTCTGCCGACGGAGTACGATTGGCGGGTCGGCGTATTGTCGGGCCAGCCGCTGTTCGTATGCCAGTATCGCATGGCGCGCGGACATTGGCAGATCCTCAAGCACCGTCCCGACGGCTCGTCGCGCGAAGGCGGCCACCGCACCTTCGATCTCGATCAGGCGCCGTCTGACGTGATCGACCTCGCCATACGGGCGGCCCGGCCGATCGGCGACGGACTCTACGGTGTCGACCTCAAGCAGACGCCTGACGGCCTTGTGGTGATGGAGGTCAACGACAATCCCAATATCGAGCACGGCATCGAGGATGCGGTCGGCAAGGACGAAGTGTGGATCCGCGTCCTGCGGTGGTTCATCGACCGGCTGGAGAAGTAGGAGCCGGCAGCAGTACGGCGATCGAGCCGCCCGCGCCCGTCACCTTGTCAATCGGACCATTGTGGATTCCAGGCCACCTCCCAGAGATGACCGTCGGGGTCTTGGAAGTAGCCCGCATAGCCACCCCAGAATGTGTCATGAGCGGGCTTGACGATGGCTGCGCCTGCGGCCCGGGCTTGTTCCATAAGAGCATCAACCTCTGCTTTTGAAGCGACGTTGTGACCCAGCGTCATTTCTGTGGAGCTGGTTGGGCCTACGGCAAGCCCGGTGTCATGACCGATGCTCTTGCGAGGCCACAAAGCGAGACGCAGGCCGGATTGAAGCTGAATGAATACAACCGCCCCATATTCGAACTGTTTGCCGACGATGCCCTCGGTTGGAAAGCCCAAGCCTTCGCGGTAGAAGCGCAACGATGCTTCGAGGTCATCGACACCAATGGTGATCACCGTGATTCGCGGCTTCATATGCTCACCATTTCGCACTTCGAAACACCTTCGCGCCTTCCGGCGTAAAGGTGCAGGCTACTGTTCCAGGCGAAATGTTGTGCTCTGCGCGTGTGGCGGATGGGCGGCGATAACGTCGACGCCCTCGCCCTGTGTATCGCGTGTCTTACGTATGGAACGCGTGTCCCGCTCAGAAATCTGGCTTGTTTGCGATCGGGATGTGGTAATCGAACAGGTGCTGGTTGTTTTCGGCGCAGATTTCCTCGCGCAGCGGCTGCTGCACGCGCCGGTAACGTTGCGTGGCCGACCACGGCTCATAGAAAGCGTCCGGATCCTCCACCGTGAAATTCACTTCCAGCACCTTGCCGTCATCGACCATCCTCCAGCGCTCAACGACGTGCAGCTTTTCGGTATGGGGGGTACGATAATTGTCGAGGAAGGTCCTGTCGTTCATTCCGATCGTATCGATCACCAGCGTATCGCCCTCGTAGTGTCCGACCGACTCGCCGTACCAGGACGGCCGTGGATTTTCCGAATGGGGCACGTCGAGATAGACGCGCCGGACCTCCTGATTGCTCTCAAAGATGATCTCACGGTGAACGAGTACATTGTTGTTCCTCCTCGTGTGCTGTTCCTTCTCCTAAACGTCATTGGTGCGTGTCGTGTCGGCAGCTGTCTCGCCGGTTGACCCCTTTACCCATTGAGGTACCGGAAAAACTGGGCTTTCGTCACCTGCCCGCACGCATTTTATTGGGCTACAGCATATGCGGGTCTGCCGTAAGGGCACCCCCTCCCTACCCTCCCCCGCATGCGGGGGAGGGTAGGGAGGGGGTGACATCGATGGCCGTCGGGGGCTGATCACATCCTTCAAGCGGGGCCATCGGCCAGCCGCTTGAGATCGAAGCGGTCGACATCTTGCAGCAATTCCACAAACGCCCTCGCCCCATGGGCAAGCGCCTGCTCGCCCTTTTGCGCGGTCGCGCGCGTGGCGTCGCCGACCGCGCCGGTCGGGTGCAGGTCCTGGGTCATCCAGCCGAAGCCGACCGGCCGGAACGCGCTGAGCCATTTGAAGTCTTCGGCCATTTTCACCGTAACCGGGACGGCCGGGACGGCGCGCGCCATGTCTACGGTTTCAGGCCTGTGGGCGAGAAGGAGCGAGGTCTCCACGTCGCCGGCATGCACGCCGTGGCGCAGCTCCATGCGCTCGAAGGTGCCCGACGGATAGCCGAAGCGGTGCCACGCACAGGTCACCACCAACATCTTCAGACGAACTCGCAGGTCGCGGGCAACGAGGTCCATGGCGGCAACGTTGCCGCCGTGGCTGGTGACGATCACGAGCTTGCGCACGCCACAGCGGTGGATACTCTCCCCGATTTCCGTATAGGCGCCGATGATCGTATGCGCCGAAAACGACAGGGTTCCGGGGAAGGCTCGATGCTCGTCCGATTGGCCGATCTGTTGTATCGGCAGAAACGTCGCGGGCAGGTCGGCCGGAAGCAGGGGCAGGACGCGGGCGATGTAGGCTTGCGCTATATAGTAGTCGACGCCGAGCGGAAGATGAGGGCCATGCTGCTCGACGGCTGCGACCGGCAGCACCGCGATCCAGCGCTTCGTATCGCCCGCCGCCACCTCGGGCCATGCCATCTCGGTCCAGTCGCGTTTGGGCATCATATTCGGTCACTCGCATTTCCGGTCCGGTTCGCGTATGTTCCTGGCGCGTTTGGGGAGAATGAATCCGTGCAAAACCCTGGACTTCCAAAAAACTCGTACCGGAGGCTGGCCCGCCGGGGAACCGGCCGGTTTCTCGCCGCTGCGCGTTTCATAGTCGCCTGCGCTGTGGCCGGCAACATGCTGGCCGGCAACGCTGCCTTGGGGCAAACGCTCGACAAGCTGTCCTTTGCCACCAACTGGGTCGCGGAGGCCGAGCACGGCGGATTCTACCAGGCGCTGGCCGACGGCACGTACCGCAGATATGGGCTCGACGTCACCATCGTCCCGGGCGGTCCGCAGGTGAACAATCGCCTCCTCCTGCCGGTGGGGAAGATCGATTTTTACCTGAGCGCGAACACGCTGCAGTCCTTCGATGCGGTCGAACAGAACATTCCGACCATCGCGGTCGCGTCGATGTTCCAGAAGGATCCGCAGGTGCTGATCGCCCATCCCGATCGCGGCATCAACGATCTTAAGGATCTGAAAAACCTGGTGCTGTACATATCGAAGGAAGGCATGGCGAGCTATTTCCAATGGCTCAAGGCCGATTACGGCCTGGCCGACTCCCAGGTCCGGCCCTATACGTTCAATCCGCAGCCCTTTCTGGCCGACCGCAACAGCGTCATGCAGGGCTATGTGACATCCGAGCCTTACGCGATCGAGAAACAGACCAGAGTGAGACCGAAGATTTTCCTGATCGCGGATTACGGCTTCAGCAGCTATTCGACGCTGATCGAGACACGGCGTGACCTCGTCGAGCGCAGGCCCGACCTGGTGCAGCGCTTCGTCGATGCCTCGATCATCGGCTGGTACAATTACATCTATCACGACAATGCGCCGGCCAACGACCTGATCAAGCGCCAGAATCCTGAAATGACCGACGACCTGCTCGCCTATTCGGTTGCCCGGATGAAGGAGTACGGCATTGTGGACTCCGGCGACGCGGTGGAACTGGGCGTTGGAGCGATGACGGACGCCCGTGTGGAGAGTTTCTTCGACAAGATGGTGCGGGCCGGAGTGGTCAAGGCCAACCTCGACTACCGCAAATCCTACACGCTGCGCTTCGTGAACAGAAAAGTCGGGGTGGAGCTGCGGCGCAATTGAGGCTTGACGATGTAGGGTGGGTTGAGCCACCGGGTCCGGCCTTCGGCCGGCCCGATGGTAAACTCAGCGAAACCCGCCATCAGGGCCTTCCAGAGACGAGGCTGATGGTGGGTTTCGCTGCGCTCAACCCACCCTACGAGTTCTCCAATTGACCGAAATAGCGTCCGAACACAACGCGGTGCATCAGACCACAGCAACCGCGCCTGTCGTCACGCTCCATGGCGTCGCCAAGCGTTTTGCCAATGGCACGCTGGCGCTCGATCAGCTTGATCTCGCCATCCGGCACGGCGAATTCGTCTCCCTGCTCGGCCCTTCCGGTTGCGGCAAATCCACCGCGCTGCGGCTGATCGCCGGGCTCGGCGAGCCAACCCGCGGCAGCATTTCGTGGAGCGGCACGAAACGCAAGGAGCATCGGCGCAACAAGCCTGAAGTCGGCTTCGTGTTTCAGGAACCGACCCTGATGCCGTGGGCCACGGTGTTCCGCAACGTCATGCTGCCGCTCGAGCTCGAAGGCATCGAACATCGCCTGGCGACGAAGCGCGCCACGGAGGCCCTGGAGCGCGTCGACCTGGCGTCGTTCCGCGGCTCTTCGCGCCCTCGTCACCGATCCGCCGCTGCTCTTGATGGATGAGCCGTTCGCAGCCCTTGACGAGATCACGCGCTTCAGGCTCAACAACGACCTTTTGGAGCTGTGGCGCACGGTTGGGCATACGGTGATCTTCGTGACCCATTCGGTGTTTGAATCGGTCTATCTTTCAAGCCGGATCATTGTCATGACGCCGCGACCGGGGCGGGTCTTCACCGAGCTCACTGTCGATGCGCCCTATCCGCGCGACGAGAGCTTTCGCACCTCGTCCGAATATGCGCGCCATTGCCGGATCGCCTCGCAGGCCCTTTCGCGCGCCATGGCGACCGCATCGTGAGAAACAAATGGTGAGCGACGCCGATCACCCACCCCTGAGAGGAGGCGCCACGATCGGATGGTCGCGCATCGTGCTGCCGATCGTGACGCTCGCGCTCGGCGTCGTCACCTGGGACCTGGTGGTGCGAGTGAAGGACATTCCCCCCTTCATCCTGCCGGGCCCCGGCCTCGTGGCGGCTACGGTCGTATCCGACTGGCCGGTGTTATGGGACTCGCTCCTTGTCACACTCGCCACGACCTTCTACGGGCTTGCGTTGGCGCTCGCCGGCGGCGTCGGGCTTGCGATCCTGTTCAATCAATCGCGCCTGATCGAGCATTCCCTTTATCCCTATGCGGTGATCCTTCAGGTCACGCCGGTGGTGGCGGTGGCGCCGTTGCTCCTCATCTATCTGCCGCAGCAGGCGGCGGTGCTAGCTTGCGCCTGGATCGTGGCGTTCTTTCCGATCCTTGCCAACACCACCCTCGGGCTCAACTCGGTCGATCGCAATCTCGTGGACCTGTTCGAAATCTACGGCGCCTCGCGCATCAGGGTGCTGCTGCGCCTCAAGCTGCCGGCTGCGCTTCCCTACATGCTTGGGGGCCTCCAGATTGCCGGAGGACTGTCGCTGGTCGGCGCGGTCGTGGCCGAAATTGCGGCCGGCTCGGCCGGCGCCGGCTCGGGGCTCGCCTACCGCATCGCCGAATCGGCCTATCGCCTCAACATCGCGCGCATGTTTGCGGCGCTGATCCTGCTGTCGATCACGGGAATCGCGATCTTCTTCGCGTTGTCGCTCGCCTCATATCTCCTGCTGCGCCGCTGGCACGAAAGCGCGCTCCCGGGCGAGCGGTAGATGCGCTGCGCAAGCCGCGGCATAGCGGCCATGCGTTCAAAATGCGCGATTTCGTGCGCTCGCAACTTGCCCGAATGAACCACATTTGCTTTACCGCGCGGAAGCAAAGACTTCCCGCGACATGCCGCGACATACATGAAAGCCGAATCCGCCGTCGAGGCTCGCGACGCCGCCAAGGCCCGCCGCGCCCGGCTCATCGGCATTGCGCTCATGTGCGGAGCGGTCGGCACTTTCTCCTGCCTCGACACCACTGCGAAATACCTCGGGCGCCACATCGACGTCATGCAGGTCGTGTGGGCGCGCTACACCTTCGCATTGCTTCTGACTTTCATCCTCTCCAATCCGCTGAGCCGCCCCGGCCTGTTGCGAACCGCGCGCCCTGCGCTCCAAATCGTGCGCGCCGCGATTTTGCTCGGCTCCACCATGCTCAATTTTTTCGCGCTCAAGTACCTCCGGCTCGATCAGGTGCTTGCCATCACGTTTTCGACGCCTTTCGTTGTCGCGGCGCTGTCCGGGCCGACACTCGGTGAATGGGTTGGGCCGCGCCGCTGGGCCGCGATCGGGGTCGGATTCATCGGCGTTCTGGTGGTGACGCGGCCGGGACTGGGGATCGTGCACCCGGCCGCAATCCTCGCCATTCTGGCGGCATTCGCCTACGCGGCCTATTTCCTGACGACTCGCGTCCTGTCGCGCAGTGACTCCAACGAGACCACTCTGTTCTATTCGAACTTCGTCGGTGCGGCGCTGATGCTGCCGGTGGCGCCGTTTTTCTGGACATCGCCTGCGCTGTGGCAGCTTGGCCTCATGATCCTGGCGGGCGCGCTTGCGAGCTTCGGGCATTATATGCTGATCGCGGCCCACAGACGCGCGCCGGCGTCGCTCCTGTCCTCATTCATCTATAGCCAGCTCGTCTGGGTTATCGCGCTTGGCTATGCGGTATTCGGCGATATGCCGGACGCCTATACGCTGGTGGGAGCGTCGATCGTGATTGCATCGGGCCTTTATGTGTTTCATCGCGATCGGGTCCGCGGACCGCGCGTCGCAAAGGGCGCCGGACAAGAATGATTTCTTGCGGGTTGAAGAGCGCCATGCGAGCCTGATATCCCCCTCCCTACCCTGCCCTGGGAGCGCGGGCGTCTCGCCCGCCTCTTCTTTCACTGCAACAGGAGCGGGCGGGACGCCCGCGCTCCCAGGGCGGGGTAGGGAGGGGCGTGCGGCTCATTCATCGGGATTTCACGGACAGGTCGATCCAATGCAGAAACCCTTCCTCGCAGCCGACGGCACATCCGCTGTCGACCGGGCGAACGACGACATCGGCGAGGCGATGCGGTTGCGGCTGTTTCGCACCCAAGTCGAGTTGCGCGAAGCCGAACAGCGCGCCTTCGACCTGTTCCTGCAGAACCTGGTCAAGGGCACGAGCCACCTCTCGCTCGGCCAGGAAGCGATCGCGGCCGGATTTGCCAACGCGATGAAGCCCGGCGACCTGTCGTTCTGCACCTACCGGGGGCATGCGCACACGCTCGCGCGCGGTGTGCCGGTTGAAAAGGTGTTGGGCGAACTGATGCAACGCGACAACGGGCTGATGCGCGGCAAGGGCGGGTCCATGCACCTCACGTCCGCGGAGCATGGGGTGATGGGTTCCTATGCGATCATCGGCGCGCACCTGCCCATCGCCTGCGGGGCGGCGCTTCGCGCCCAATACAAGGGCGAGGACGACGTCACCGTATGTTTCTTCGGCGACGGCACCACAAATATCGGGGCCTTCCATGAGGCGCTGAACTTTGCTGCCGTCTGGAAGCTGCCGGTTATCTTTGTGTGCGAGAACAATCTCTACATGGAGTATACGCCGATTGGCGAAGTGACGGCGGTCAAGCATCCGGCGGCGGATCGTGCTGCGGCCTACGGGCTCGAACCCATTCTCATCGACGGCAATGACGCCGATATCGTCTATCGCACCGCTTGTTCGGCCTACGGGCGCGCCCGGGCCGGACAGGGCCCGTCACTGATCGAGTGCCTCACGTACCGGCACAGCGGGCATTCCCGCGCTGATCCGGCGAAATATCGCCCCGACGGCGAGCTTGAGGCTTGGAAGAGACACGACCCGATCACGCTTTATCGCGCCCGCCTGAAGCAGTTCGGCGTGTCCGAGGACACCATCGCAAGCATCGAGGCGGACGTGCGCCGGCTGGTCGACGAGGCAACGGAGAAGTGCAAGGCAGCGCCGCCGCCCCCGGCCGACATCCTGTGCACCGACGTCTATGCGGATGGAGGCTTCGCGTGGCGGAACTGACTTATCGCGACGCCGTGGCGCGCGGCATCGCCCAGGAAATGGCGCGTGATCCTGACGTGATCTTCTTCGGCGAAGACGTCGCCA